>Ga0081539_10005120_pt1 | contig 13696 bp, 10 predicted proteins | sample TabmetS4T2R2_FD_71023 | JGI IMG/M metagenome (GOLD analysis project Ga0081539, IMG submission 71023) | Tabebuia heterophylla rhizosphere microbial communities from the University of Puerto Rico - S4T2R2 | ecosystem: Host-associated > Plants > Roots > Rhizosphere ...
CGAACGAGCGTCGGGCCTGGAAATCCATCGGAGACCGCGTCTGGCCCGGGCATCGAATCGGCCATCCCCATCGGCTCGAGACGATCCTCGAACCCCTGGCGCATCGACGTGCCGCGGCAGGAGGCGATCGGCGCGGCCAGCGCATTCAGGCGATCGAGGCGATAGGAAAACGAGGGCGGCTCGCCGGAAGTATGCGAGAGCACCTGCCGGATGGTGGCGTTGGCGTCGGGGCTGCCGGGCGAGTACTTGCCGATGCGATCGTCCAGCAGCAGACGGCCTTCCTCGGTGCAGCGCAGCACGATCGTGGCCGTGAGAATCTGCGTCATGCCGTCGAGGTGAAACGGCGTATCGGGGAACGCGCCCACGGCGCGCTCGACGTCTGCGTCGCCGAAGCCCTTCTCCCAGTTACCTTCAGCGGATCGGATTACGGTGGCGGCGAGACCCGGAATGCCAGCCTGCGCACGCAGCGATTCGAGGTAGTCGCTGAAGCGTGCGGTCACCAGGTCGTCGGCGGCGTGGAGCAGCACCGCTGCCGACAACGACACGGCCATCGTGACGAGCAGCAGACGTCGCATCCTAGAAGCTCAGGGGGAGCTCTGATGATACCTCACCCGACGTCACTCCACGTTCACTCATCCAGGTCCGGGAGGAAGGCCGCGAGCACGCCGATGAGGGGCAGGAATGCGCAGATCCGGTAGACCGTTTCGATGCCGACCTTATCCGCCAGCGCCCCGAGCACCGCGGCTCCCAACCCGGCCATGCCGAACGCAAAGCCGAAGAACACGCCGGAGATGAGCCCGACGCGGCCGGGCACCAGCTCCTGGGCATAGACGACGATCGCCGAGAAGGCGGACGCAAGGATGAGGCCGATGAGCACCGTCAGGATCGGCGTCCAGAAAAGATTGGCGTACGGCAACGCGAGGGTGAACGGCAGCACCCCCAGAATTGAGATCCAGATCACGTACTTGACGCCGAAGCGATCGCCGATCGGTCCACCGAGAATCGTGCCGGCCGCCACGGCGCCGAGAAAGACGAAGAGATCGATCTGCGCCGTCCGCACGGAGACGTGAAACTTGCTGATGAGGAAGAACGTGTAATAGCTGTTCAGACCGGCCAGGTAGAAGTACTTGGAGAAGATCAGGGCCGCCAGAATCACCAGCGGCAGCGCCACGGAGCGCCGAGGCCCCGCGCCGGCCGGTGACGACGACGCGCCGCGCGCCGCCGCGGCCGTCGCAATCGCCGCGCGCATTTCGAGCTGCCGCCATTTGTACCAGCCGCCGATCTTCCAGAGCACCATCATCGCGGCGAGCGCGAGCAGCGCGCACCACGCGACGCTCGACTGCCCGCGCGGCGCCACCAGGAAGGCGCCGAGCAGCGGGCCGAACGAGGATCCGATGTTGCCGCCGACCTGGAAGACCGATTGGGCCAGGCCATGCCGCCCGCCCGAAGCCATGCGCGCCACGCGCGACGATTCCGGGTGGAAGACCGACGATCCGATGCCCATCAGGCCCGCCGCGGCGAGCAGCGCCGGAAAGGTCGGCGCGACGGCGAGGAGCAGCAGCCCGACCAGCGAGAAGCCCATGCCGATCACCAGCGCGTACGGCATCGGCCGGCGATCGGTGACCAGGCCGACGACCGGCTGCAGGAGCGACGCCGTCAGCTGCAGCGTCAGCGTCATCAGTCCGACCTGCGCGAAGGTGAGCGCGAAGGCCGACTTCAGCAGCGGATAGATCGCCGGGATCAGCGACTGGATCGTGTCGTTCAGCAGGTGCGAAAAACTGATCGCGCCGAGCACCGCCACGGCCGTTGCGGGAGCGGCGCGCTCCGGCTCGAGCGCGACGAGCGTGGCGGGGGCGCCGTTCATCTTGAGCATCTCGACCGTCAGATTGTACCTGTCGTTTCTTTGTGTTTCGCCGGCTTATGGACTTCGCTGAAATTCCTTATGAGCGTCGCGCGTAACCGGCTGCCTGGCTCGACTACATCCGCAAGCATTGACGGCACCGCTGAAGCGGTCCCCTACCGAAGGCATGTGCGCGACGACGTTTCGGTGGGGCGCCGCTTCAGCGGCGCCGATCAATCGCTGATGATGCGGAGGATGCGCGAGCCTTCGCGCTCGGCGCGGAAGTCGCGCGTCTCGATCCGGCGCTCGCTGAAGCCCATGACGCGCGCCAGGTGGTCGATTTCGGCGGAGACGTGCTTCAGCAGGCGCGGGTGAGTACCACCGGCGCGGTAGGCGGATTCATTGCGGCAGAGCGCCATCAGCTGCTGCCACTGCCGATCGAGTGGGTACTCCCGGGGCATCTCAACTTGCAAGTTTCAAGGTTCAAGTTGCAAGTTGCAAGTTGCAAGTTGAGCCTTGAGCCTTGAGCCTTGCGCCTTGCAAGTTGCTAAAGCGGCTCGAGTGACCAGACGATCCTGCTGGCGGGACTGTAGGTCACGCGGTGGCGCCGCCCGCTTTGGGCGTTGCGAAACGCGGCGCGCATCAGCGTCAGCCGACCCAGTTGGTCGAATTCCCCGCGATGCTGATGGCGCCGGTGCCGCTGCGATCCGCGGCCGAGAATATTGCGCAAACGATCCTCGGTGACGATGGCCGTCCCGTCGGCGATGTCGCGCAGCCGCTGCCGCGCGTAGTAGCCGGTGCCGAGCACGACGATCGCGAGAAACGCCAGCAGCTCCAGCTTGGCCTGATAGATGTCGCGCAGCACCGTCACGTACGCGAACATCACGGCCGCGAAGAACACTGTCGGCATACATCCGCCGAGCAGACGCGCCTTCTGAACGAGCGTCAGCGGAACGGTTCGACGGCCAAACGGTTCGGTCATTTCTGCACCACCGGCACCGTGAAGCGGAACTTCTCGTCGCCGAGCGGCGGGTTGGCGAGCGGGTCGAACGTCAGCGTCGTGCGCATGACGGCGGTTGCCGGCAGACCCTCGGGTGTGTCGTCGAAGACCTTTCGAATCAGCCGGGTCTCGGCGTCGACCCAGACCGTCGCGCTTCGGCGGTTCGTCTCGCGCTGGGTCTTGGGATACACCGAAACGGCGAGGCCGGCGAACTTGTGGCTGCGATGGCCGCCGACGTCTTCGACGCCGCGATCCGCGTAGTCACGAAGCTCCGCGACCGTGGCCACGAGTCCGGATCCCGCGAAAATCAGCGACGGAATCATCGCGACCGCCCCGCCGGTTCCGGCCATGACGGTGGCGAAGGCGTTCAGCGTCGTACCCGAGCCGCGCGGATAGGTCTGATGCAAACCAAGTCCGGAATCCCACGACTGGAAGTCGCCGCCGTCGCACCAGATCACAATTTTCCGCCCGCCGGCGCGCTTGTCGGCGTTGAACTCGAAGTAGAACTGGCGCGGCGCCTTGAAGGCGGTCTTGAAGGTATGCGTGTGCGACGCGTTCGGCGCGAACTCGCTCAGGACCGTTCCGGTGTCGGCGTACGACTTCAGCGCCGGATAGAGCTTGATGCTCTCCGCCAGCCTGTCGGTCTCCGGCGCCGCCGCAAGCGGAATCGTCAGTGCGGCGATGACGGCGAGGAAGAGTTTCATCGGGCTGCTCTTACAGCCGCTCGATCGCCTTGCGCGCGATCGCCTTCACTTTGTCCTCGGCGCTCTTCGAGTCGGTCAGCACGACCTGCAGCAGCGTGTTGCCCTTCCGGGCGAGCAGCTGGACCTGTTCGAATCTCGTGTTGTGCGCGACGAACGCTTCCTGGCCGATGCCGGACACCGACGTCGGATTCGGCGCGTCCTTGCGGAATCGTTCCAGGTTGTTCGACGGATACAGCCACACGTCGAGGAAGTCCGTGCCGTTGGCGGCTTCGTACTGGCAGACGCGCGCCCGCCCGTTCTGTTGTGACTTCGGATTGCCCTTCATCTTGCCGACGATTTGTTCGACGTCGGCCTTCGCGACCAGCGTGCACGGGTCGAGCGTGATTTCGCCCTGTGGAGAAAGCGAGGAAAGCGGGGAGCGCGGCAACAGCAGCGCGAGCAGCAGAACCGCGATGTCCATGATCATTTCCTTCCCACGCTGGCGGCGATGTCGGCGGCCGCGCGCTCGGCGAGCGGCGTCAGCAGATCTTCGCGGTCGACGGACGCCTTGGCCCTCTGCGTCCGCGTCCCGCCGCGCGGCGAGCCGTCGGAGGCCGACAGCGTGTACTCGAGGCGCATTTCATCCTTGGCTTTCGTGGACCACGCGATGGTCGAGACCGCCTGCGCCCCGCCAATCACGGCGCTGCGCGCGACCGCCGAGCCCACCGTCGCCCCGCCGGGCAGGTACAACGAAGCGGTGCCCGCGCTCTGGCCAAGGGCCTTGGCAAGCGCGCCGCCGCCGCCGTGCTTGCGCGTCAGCGTCGCCGTCAGGAAATAGCCGCAGGGTTTCTGCCGCGCCTCCTCGATCGCTTGCGACGGCAGGCGCGCTTCGAGCGGCAACACCTGGATCGACGGCCCGTTGAGATAGCTCGCGAGGAGGTCGCGGACGCCGCCGCTCACCTCCGTCGCGCTGGCTTCGACGCCTTGCACGCTCGGCAGGACGATGGCGATACAGGTCTTCGCGGGCGATTCCTGCGCCGCCGCGAGCTCGGGAGAGAGCGCCGCGAGGCCGTAAATCGCCAGGCTGACCAGCCGGAATGAGCGTCCCATTGGCACGTCCCTTCGTGCCTACAGGCGGCAGGCCGCCGCCAAACAGCTCACTCAGCGAATGGCGCTGACGGGGAGCTGGTCGTATTCGGCGCGGGCCTCTTTCAGGACGGGGACGCCGGCATCGGCATCCTTCCAACGGACGAAGAACTGCTGGTAGGCGGCGCGCGCCTTGCCGAAATCCTGCTGCATCGCGAACGCCCGCGCCTGCTGGACGATCGCGAGCGGATGCAGCGGCGACGTGGCCGCGCAGCCCGGATGATCGATGATGCGCTGGAACTCCTTCACCGCCTCCGCCGCCGCGCCGGCGCGCAGATAGGCGATGCCTCGGAGGTAGACCGGCCGTAGCGCCGGGCCGTACGGAAGGATCTCGCCGCGGGAAGGCGGAGGCAGCCGCTCCAGCAGCGGGCCGTTCTCCGCGACGACGGCGTCGGTCAGCTCCAGCAGCGTCCGGCCGCCCGCCGGAATGCCGGTTCTGGGAAGACGCAAGAAGCGTTCGGCCTGCCGCCGGTCGCTCGAGAGCGCCGCGGCGACGGCGGCGTCGATCGTCGCCGACGTCACCCGTGAATCGCTCAGTGCAGCGGTCACGGCGAGCGCCGTGGTCGTGTCGCCGGCCGCCGCGTCGAACAGCGCGCCTCGCGCTTTGATGCGATCGACGTCGGGCGGATACTGCCGCGCCGCCACGGCGACGGCGCGCGCCCGCACGCTGCGCGACTCGGCAAGTCGGCCGAGCGCCGCGAGGACGTCGGCGTCGAGCGCGATGAACCGGCCTTCTTCAGGACGTCCGATTGCCCACTGCTGCTGTGCCGTCATCAGCGGCAACCGCCCAAGCGCGTACGCGAGGTCGAACAGCTGCACGTGCATGTCCGGCTCGTCGATCTTTCGCGCCATGCCGCGCTCGTGCGCGGCGACCGCTTCTTCGAGCCTGCCCAGGATGATGTAGGCCTCGCCGAGGTTGACATAAGAGATTGCATCGTCGGGATCGAGGCGGACAGCCTCGGCGCAGTTGGCGAGGGCATCCTCCGGTCGGCCCAGCGAGTTGTAGGTCACGCAGAGACCGACGAACGGCACCGGATCGCGCGGGTAGGTTCGCTTCCACAGCTCGTAGATGTTGCGGTTGCACTCCAGGGATTGCTCGCCCATTTCACACTGGCGCGCGTCGATGTAGAGGCGCTCGAGCTCGCCGACGCGCTCGCGGCGCTTGTGCGCTTCGGCCGCCAGCCGCGCCGCTTCGCCGAAGTGGCCCAGATTGCGGTGGACCGTCGACAGGCGCGCGTAGGCGAGCGCGAACTCCGGGTCGAGGGCCAGCGCGCGTTCGTAGAGTGGCGCGGCGCTGACCTCGCCGGCTCGCATCCGTGCCTCCTCGCCGAGGTGAAAGGCCTTCAGCGCCTCGAGCGAGGCGGTCGTCGCCTCCACGATCGGCGTCGCGAAGCGCTGCAGCGTGCCGCGTGATTCGCCGAGCCGGCCGCGCAGATCGGACGCCGACGCGTCGAGCGCGGCGAGCACGTGGTCGCGATCGACGGCCGCCGAGCGGGCGCTGGCCACGGTGTCGCCGGTCGCGCAGCTCGCCGCTTCGAGCGTCACGAGATACTGCGCGCCGACCGGCGTGATGTTGCCGCTGACGAGCAGTGTGCCGGCGGCGCGCTGGCAGACTTCGCGAGCCACGGCGCCGACGACGCGCTCGTCGGGCTGTCGCGTCATGAACATCAGGGTCTGCCGAACGCGCTCTCGCGAAATCACGCTGACGAACGGCGTTTGCGCGAGGTCGATTGTCAGCGCCTGCAGCAGCGCGCCGTCGAACACCGTGTCGCCGGTCGCGTTGGCGAAGTCGGACACGAGGACGGTGTCGCGTCCGGCGGTCGCCAGCCCGCGGCGCATGTACCAGAATGCGGTCGCTGCCGCCGCCAGACCGACCGTCACGGCGATCGCCGCCAGCACGCGGTTCGACGGTTTCGGCGCACGAGCGGCCGGTGACGTGTTCGCATGACTGAGAGCGTTATGAACGTCGACGGCGCTCTGGAAGCGCGCGTCCGGCGATTTTTCGAGCAGGCGCCGAACGATCGCTTTCAGACCTGCCGGAACGCCCGTCCGCCGGTCGAGCGCGTCGGATGGCTGGCGGTGCAGGATGGCGTGCAGCACGTCCACCGTGTGATCGCCGCCGAAGGCGCGCTCGCCGGTCAGCATCTCGAATAGCATCGCGCCGAGCGCGAAGAGATCGGCGCGCGCGTCCACCGCCCCGCCGGAAATCTGCTCGGGTGCGAGATAGCCGGCGGTGCCGAACACGACGCCGTCGAGCGTCGACGGTCCGACGCGGCGCGGATCGTGCGGCGCCAGCTTGGCGATCCCGAAGTCGACGATCTTTGCGCCGCCGGCGGTGAGCACCACGTTCTCCGGCTTGAGATCCCGGTGGACGAGGCCGGCGCGGTGAGCGGCGTCGAGACCGGACGCGATGTCCATCGCCAGGCGCCGGGAGTCGTCGGGATCGAGCGCGCCGCGCGCGATGCGATGACGCAGCGTCTCTCCGTCGAGCAACTCGGTCACCAGGTACGGGCGGGCCTCCCAGACGCCGACGTCATGGGCGCGAACGACGTTCGGATGATCGAGCGCCGCCGTGATGCGCGCCTCGTGGAGAAAACGCTCGATGTGTCCGGGCGTCGCCGCCTCGTGGCGCGCCATCACCTTCAGCGCGACGTCGCGGTGCAGCCTGACGTCCGTGGCGCGATAAACCGCGCCCATGCCGCCTCGCCCCAGCAGCGACACGATCCGGTACGGTCCAATCATGGCGCCGTCCGGCAGGGCAGTCTCGCCCGCCTCGAGCGAAATCGAGAGGCTTGCCCCGAGCGCAATCGAGGGGTCGGTCGCCGGATTGCCGGAGATGAATGCGCCGAGCTCGCTGGCGGGCCGTTCGAGGAACTCGTTGGCTTCTACGTGCGACGCCAGGAGGCGCCGCACCTGACGTGCGAGCCCCTCGTCATTCGCACACGCATCGGCCAGGTAGGCGTCGCGCGCCCCGGGCTCGCGTGCGAGCGCCTCTTCGAAGGTGGAGCGCAGACGGCGATGCCACTCGAGCGGATCCATGGCGCGCGGAAGTGTTGACCGCGCCGGTGGTCGGCGTCAACGCGCGGCGAGCGCGAGCGCGCCGGCCGCCCAGCCGGTGGCCATCGAGGAAATCCATTGATCGCGTCCGTAGGGGAATCCGCTCTCGAAATACGGCTGGAAGCCGATCGCGCGGCTCGCGACATACCACGATCCGTCGGCACGCTGCGAGGCCAGCAGGAACGCGATGCCGCGCCGGAACGCGGGATCGCCGGTCGCGGCTGGATTCGCCGTGGCCACTGCGTACAGCGCCTGACCGGTTGCGTAGGCGTCAGAGGCGAGCTCGTCACGCTGGGCCCAGCCGCCATCCGGGCGCTGCGCCGCGAGGACCCGCTGCGCCGCGCGGCTGATTGCGCCGGCATCGGCGTTCGCCCATTTCAATCCGAGCAGCGCGAAGTTGCGATCGTCGCCCGTGGTCGCCGGTTCGTGCTCGAGCCAGCGTCTGGCTTTCACGATCTGTGCGGCGACATCGCTCCGGCCCGGAGGGGCGTACGCCGTGAGCGCGCGGATGGCGAGCGCGGTGCGGGCGATGTCGCCGTCCTGCATCGGCGGCCGCACGACGCCGCCCAGATGCCAGCGGCCGTCCCGGAGCTGCTGCGCCGCGATGTTGACGGCGACGGCGTCGGTGATGCGATCGGCCGCGTAGCCGGCGTTCGCGAAGGCGAGCATCGAGTACGTCGGAACGTCCGGTGTGCCGGCGAGGTCCTGCCGCTCGAGCAGGTGAGCGATCGACGAGAAATACCGCGCTTTGGTCGCCGTGAGGCGTGCCGCTGCCGCCTGATCGCTGAGGCCGACGCTCTTGCCGCGCGTCGCCCCGGCAACGACGTCGGTGATGTTCTGCGCGTGGCAGGCGGCGCAGCCGCCTCGCGCGAAGAATTCGCCGCTGGTCTTCTCGAGCAGTGCGACGGAGCGGGCGAGTGCCGGTTCGAGAGCGACAGGTGCCGCTGCCGGCACGGTCGCCGGCTTGGCGGCGGTCGACGGCGCCCCGGCCTTCTTCAACGCCGCGACGATCGTCGTGTTTCCGTACTTCTGCGCCCAGTCGAGCGCGGTCTCGTTCGACGGGTCGCGGGCGTCGAGGCTCGCGCCGGCGGACATCAGCAGCTTCACGATCTCCGGATTCGCGTGATCGGCGGCCACCGAGAGCACCAGCGGCGTCATGCCGCGTCCTTCGCGTGCCTCGAGATCCGCGCCCGCATCGATCAGGAGCTTGACGAGCTCAGGCGGTCCCGTGACCGAGGCAATGTGCAGGGCCGTGAAGTCGCTCAGGGCGACGCGCCCGTTTTTCACCATGGCCGCGGTGTGCGTCTTCATGTCGCCGCGTCCCGACACGTCGCGTGCGCGGGCGCCGCGCGCGAGCAGCATCCTGGCGACGGCGGTGTTGCCGTTCATCGCGGCGTTCATGAGCGGTGTGAAGTCGCCGGCGTCTTTCGCGTTGACGTCGGGGCTGGCGTCGAGCAGCAGTCGCACCGTCTCCGTATCGTTGGCGTTGGCCGCCGCATGAAGCGCGGTCATGCCCACGCGGTCCGTCGCGCGGGTGTCTGCGCCCTTTGCCATCAGGAATCTGACGACGTCGGCCGACTCGTCGCTCATCGCCGCCAGGAGCAGCGGAGTGCGTCCAGTCTTGGACGAGGCGTTCACGTCGGCGCGCTGCTCGACGAGCAGCCGCACCTTCGGCATCTCCCGCACCGCCCACATCAGGGCCGTCGCGCCCAGATCGTTCCGGGCGTCGACGCTGGCGCCGGCGGCGATCAGGCGCCGCATGGCGTCGACCGACCCGAGCGAGGCGGCGTCCATCAGCGGCGTGATGCCCTGAACACCGCGTGCGTTCACATCGCCGCCGCTCGCGATCAGCGCGTCAATCGCCAACAGGTCGTTGGCGCGGATCGCCCGATAGAACGCATCCGACGACGAGCTCTCAGCATGCATAGTCAACCGCAACAGGCCGAGCGCGCCGATGACGACGAGCGCTGTGCGAACTCCTCTCATGATGTGCAACCCTTGACCCTCAACTCTTATCCCTAGCCCCTTAGCCCTCAGCTCTAAGCCCTATTGCTTGACGAGCTCCACCCGCCGGTTCCGCGCCCGCCCTTCCATCGTTTCGTTGGTATCCTTCGGCCGCGTCGCGCCGAAGCCGCCGGTCACGAGACGATCCGTCGTCACCCTGTATTTGGCCGTGAGCGAGGTCTTGACCGCGGCCGCGCGCCGCTTCGACAGATCGAGGTTCGCCATGCTGCCGCCGATGGAGTCGGTGTGCCCCTCGACGCTCAGCTTCCAGGTCGGATTCTTCGCGAGCACGTCCGCGATCTCCTTGAGCACGGGCTCGGATTCTTCCTTGATGCGATCGCTCGCGAAGTCGAAGTAGATGCCGTAGACGATGGCGCGGCCGTCCTTGGCGAGATCGCGCTCGATCCGGTCGGCGCCGGACGAAGCCGCCGTCGTGGCCGAGGCTTCGCGGGGAAACGCCAGCTTGATGACCTGCAGCGTCGTCCCGCCCATCGTCCATTTCAGCGACAGCGGGTTCTCGGCATCGTCCAGGATCCAGAACTCCGCGTCGTCGTCGCCGAGCTGTCCGCGTGCGTGAACAGCCGGGAGCTGCGCCGGCTCACCGTTGAGGAGGACCTGGAAGGGCACGGTGCCGGGCTCGACGCGCTTCAAGGTGCCGGAGGCGAGCTCGGCGCCTCCCAGCGCGCTCGCGCCGCCGCCGAGCAGGCCGCCGAGCGCTCCACTGAGCGCGCCGATGACGCCACCCTCCGGGACCTTGATGTCGCTGCGGCCCTTCGTTTTCAGCTCGGTCAGGACGGCGGTCGAGACACCCAGCGCCGTGCTGCCCGGATAACTTTCCGGCGCGCCGTTGGCGTAGTTCCAGCGATACTCGTGCGCCTCTCGCAAGTCCTGCCGCGTGACCGTGCGCGTGACGTTGACGTGTTCGACGGCCGCGGCGCCGGATCTTTTTGCTTGCGGTTTGGGCTTTGGTTTTCCGCCGCCGAGGAGCCCGGCCAGCGGATTGTCGTCTTCGTCTGACGCCGGCGCCTCGGCGGCGTACTTGAGCCGAACGTCCTTGTCGCTCGCGCGAAGGATCGTCTTGATCGACTCGAAGTCGCCGCGCTCTGGTTGATAGATTGCAGTGACGATGGTGAGCCCTTCGCGCAGCGGAATCTTCAGCGCGGGCTGGGCCGCGACGGCGACCAGTGCCACGAACGATGCGACCAGCGAGAGTGGCGGGCGCGTCATTTCGCCCCTTCGTCGATGCGCGCCAGCACCGCCTTCGCGATGGCGACGCCTTTCTCCTTCGCGCGCGGCTGCATGCGCAGATCGATGGTCAGGACCACCGCGCCGCGCCGGACGGTCATCAGGCCGCCGATCATCATCGACGCTTCGTCGCCGACGCCGTCAATCTTCTGGACGACGGAGAAGCCCGCGTCCTTCGACATGAAGCGATCGGCGAGCTTGACGCCGGCCATCGCCGCCTCGCCGCCGTTCCAGTCGATCTTGAGCTGCGCGTACGGCGTCGCCCCTTTGCCGGCCGCGGGCGTGTACGTGCAGATCGAGGTGCCGCCCCGTTCCTCGGCCGCCGGTTGCGCGACCGCGCTGCCGAGGATCCGGCTCATCTCCTCCTGGCCGACGAGCGAGCACGCGGTTTTCTTCGTTTCTTCCGCGCGCGCGCGACAAGCCGAGCTCGCCAGAATGCCAAGCACGACCACAGCTGCCGATAGACGCATGTCGGGTCTCCCGCTCCTACAAGCGGGAAACGGCTGGAAAAGAGTTCAGAACGTCAGCGGCTTCGCTGCAGAGCGCGGCGAGCGGCTTCCGTGCGCGGATCCGCCGGGCCGAGGTTGGCGGCGTGCCAATCGACCGCTTGCTGGAGCAGGGGGCGGGCTTCGGCGGGGCGTCCGCCGGTGAGGAGAGATTCGCCGAGGAGCAAACGAGCAGCCGTCAGGTTGAAGTGACCGTCGGGAAAGGTCTGCTCGAGCGCGCGGACCGCTTCGCGCAGGAGGCGCTCGCCTTCAGCGGCATCGCCGTTGGCCCAGAGCGCGGCGCCGAGATGCGCACGTGTGAGCGCGATGGCGGGCGTCTCGTCGGCGGTGCTGCGCTCCATGATGGCGATGGCTTCGCGCCCTTGCTCGACGGCGCGATCGAGCTGTCCGCGCCGCCGCGCGGCGTCGCCGGCGGCGTCGAGCGCGCGAGCCAGGTACATGCCGCCCTGCCGCGCCGACCGGAGCATCGCGATCGCCTCGCTCGCTTCGCGGTCCGCCTCGTCGAGCCGTCCGCTCTGCGTCAGCACGATCGCCAGATTCGTCCGCGCCGCTGCGGGGTAGTGCGCGGCGAGGCGCGGTCCGGTGCGGTAGAACGTGAGCGCGTCGCGGCAATCACGCTCGGCCGCGGCGAGCTGCGGCGTGCGCGCCTCGATCACACACTGGAGCACCTGGTCGATCGTGGCCTGAAGGTCCGCGCCGCGCGCCCGATCGATCTGCAACGCCTCGCCGACGCGCGTCAGCGCATCGGACGTCCTGCCCATTGCGTTGAGCGCGCTCGCCAGGACCCGCAGCGCGCCGGCGAGGCGCTCGTGGCGTTCGCCGAGGACGCGGCGCCGCCGCGCCACGACGTCCTCGAGGATGGCGGCGGCCTCGGCCGGCTGGCCGAGCGCGATCAGCGGGTTGGCGACGTTGGCGCGCGCCGTCAGCGTGTCGGGGTGATCCGGTCCGAACTGCTTTTCCCTCCAGGAGACCACGGCACGTTGGGAGGCCACGGCGTCGGCGTAGCGCCCCAGCTCGCCGTAGGTGATGGCCATGCTCTCGCGGACGTCCATCGCCTCGCGCGACTCGGCGCCTTTCGTCGCGGTGAAGATGTCCAGCGCCTGCCGCTGCATCGCTTCCGCGGTTGCGTACTCGCCGCGATGCCGTTTCACGCCGGCGATGTCCCACAGGAGCGTCGCCACCTGCGGGCTGCGCTCGCCGCGCTGCGCCCGTTCAATCGCGATCGCCTGGTCGTAGAGCGGCTCCGCCTCGGCGAAGCGATCCTGCTCGTACCAGCCGTCGGCCAATTTCGTCAGCAGCTCGGCGACGACGAGACTGTGCGGTCCGTCGGATTGCCTGCGGCGGGCGAGGTCCGCCGTCAGCAGCGTTCTGGCGCGATCGTATTCTCCGAGCTCGTGGTACGCCGCCGCGATCAACCGCGCCACCTCGGACTGCACCTCGGGCTGGCCCTTCAGCTCGCCTTCGATCCGCTGCGCGCCTTCGTCCAGCAGCTGCCGCGCCGTCCGGGTCGTGCCCTGCGCCTGCTGCGGATTCGAGGCCGAGAAGAGACTCTTCAAGAAGTCCTTGACCGCTTCCGCCTTGCGCGCTTCGGTCGCCGCGCGCCGCGCCTGCCACGCCGTGGCGAGCAGACCGCCGGCCAGCGCGAGCACGATGACCGCCGCCGCGCCGACGCCGATCCAGTGGCGGCTCACGAACTTCGACGCGCGATAGCGCAGCGTGTCGGGCCGCGCCGAGATGGGGAGGCCGTCCCGATAGCGGCGGAGGTCCTGCGCCAGGTCCGCGGCGGTCTGGTAGCGGCGCTCCGGCTCTTTCCGCAGCGCCTTCATCACGATCGTGGCGAGGTCGCCACGCAGCTGCCGGCGGATCCGCTCCGGGCGCTCGGGTTCCGATTCGCAGACGACATGGACGATTTCGTCGAGCGTCGCCGTTTTCAGATCGTGCGCGGGCTTTCCGGTCAGGAGCTCGTAGAGCAGGAGGCCGAGCGCATAGACGTCGGTTGCCGTGGTCACGCCGCGGCCGGTGATCTGCTCCGGACTCGAGTACTGCGGCGTGAGCGGCTGGGCGCCGGCCAGCGTCGCGGCGGCGCCCGCGTCCGGCGTGTCGAGCAGCTTGGCGATGCCGAAGTCGAGCAGCTTGATGGAGCCGTCGGCCGTGACGAGGATGTTCGACGGCTTCAGATCGCGGTGGACGACGAGGGGGTGGTGCGCGGACTGCA
>Ga0081539_10005121_pt1 | contig 13695 bp, 12 predicted proteins | sample TabmetS4T2R2_FD_71023 | JGI IMG/M metagenome (GOLD analysis project Ga0081539, IMG submission 71023) | Tabebuia heterophylla rhizosphere microbial communities from the University of Puerto Rico - S4T2R2 | ecosystem: Host-associated > Plants > Roots > Rhizosphere ...
GAACCTTATCCTGATGGTTAACGTTTGCGCGTCAACATCGAGATCACACCGTTTCAAAAGCGACCTTACCTCGAAGTCACACTGAACGACGCCGATGGCGAGGAAATTGCATCATCGAGCATCGTCGAACCCCTAAGTTGGAAGCTCGAGTTCACTATGCATATTCGCGGCGAATTGAAAAATCCATACACTATAGAGGCGAAACTTTTTTATCCCGATGGACCTGCAGCAGAACCAAAAACCTTTTCATTTGATGTGAAACCGCCTCCCCTTACGGGGAAGCCCGAGTCTGGTTCTGCCTAATTTTTAAACACAAAGGACACAACGGTCACTAAGGAATTAATAACATTGAGATACCTTTTATGTTGTGGTCTTCGTGCCCTTCGTGTTAAAAAACACCCCATGCTCAAGCCATTGCCCAATTTCTCCGCGCTGATAGCACTTCTCTCTTTAATCGGACTCTCCCTATTGGGTTGTTCACAAGGGGTCACAAATGTTCCTGAAGTAACTCTTACCATCGAACCGACCGCAACAGAAGAGTTCATTCCTGTTGTTCCAAAGAATGCGGAGGAAATTGTCATTTTCTCATATGAAGAAGATGGATACGCTCATCTTTTCGCGTATATTCCTGAGAAGCTGCCTCTCACACGTCTCACATCGGGCGATTGGGACGATATCACTCCATCGCCCAGCCCCGATGGTGAAAAGATCGCGTTCGCCTCAAACCGAAATGGATTCTGGGATCTGTATCTTTTGGACCTAGCCAGCAATGACGTTACGCAACTGACTGATACTCCCAATTATGAAGGCGCGCCGACCTGGTCACCGGATGGTTCATTTTTAGCCTTTGAATCGTATGAAAATGAAAACTTGAATATCGTTGTAGGACCCTCGGACAATCCGTTGGATGATCCTGTTCGGTTAACAACGTCATCGGCGTCAGATCATTCACCTGCCTGGGCACCGGATGGGCGGCACATCGCCTTTATCTCGGATGGTGAAGTCATTCTTGCAGACCTGGATCGAACAGACAGCGGTCGTTTTCAGAACTTGAGCAACACAGACCTCGCGTTTGAATCACACCCCGTCTGGTCACCCGATGGAAAGTGGCTTGCATGGGCTTCATCATCGCAAAATATTGGGCGCAGCGGTATTTATGTTTGGGATGCAACGCGAACTGTCCCTGCCACCTGGATCGGAGATGGAGATTGGCCTGCATGGAAACCGTCTGGTGATCAGATCATCACCACACTTCCCGCACCGAATAGCACGTTTCTAACTATTTATTCAGTGGCTGGCGAGTTGCTTCAGCCATTAACTCCATTTCCAGGGACTCTACGCGGATTGTTATGGGGGAATTTAGTGCTCTCTGATTCGTTACCAAGACAATTTCGGCAGTCTGCGGAATTCACTCCTGCACCGTTATGGGCAGCGAATGGTGAACCAGTTTCGGAAGGTGTGTCTGGCAGATGGTCGCTTGTCAATTTACAGGGTGTACAGGCACCCTATCCGCAAATGCATGACCTGGCAGACGAAGCCTTTGATGCGTTGCGTCAACGTGTTCAACAGGAAGTGGGCTGGGATGCGCTAGCGAGCCTGGAGAATGCGTTTGTCCCGATTACAACTGTGCTTGATCCTGGCTTTCGAGAAGACTGGTTGTATACAGGCCGTGCGTTTGCCATCAACTCACTGATGACAAATGCAGGATGGATGGTTGCAGTACGGGAAGATTTCGGTGCACAAACCTACTGGCGGTTATATCTCCGTGCACAATTGCAAGATGGCTCACTCGGCGAACCTTTGCGCAGTCCGCCATGGGATTTGAGCGCCCGCTACAATCTTGATCCAAAAGTATATGAGCAAGGTGGCACATATAGTGCGGTACCGCCAGGCTATTGGGTGGATGTCACTTCGCTTGCCTCACAGTATGGCTGGGAGCGCGTTCCCGCGTTACCAAATTGGCGTACGTTTTATCGGGGTGCGCGCTTCACGGAATTCACGCTCACAGGTGGGATGGATTGGTATTCAGCCATGCTTGAACTATATCCGCCTGATGTACTTCTCACACCCACCAGAGTGTTACCACCGACCAACACTCCAACACGCACACCGCTACCTACATGGACACCACTCCCAACGCGTACACCGCGCCCAACCTGGACGCCTTCGCCCACGCGTACTCCTAGTCCCGAACCAACCTTGACCTTCCCACCGCCGCAGCCTACATCAACGGTTACACCATGAACAAGAGATTTTTTCGCGCCGAGCGGAGCGAAGCGAAGACGAAGCGCGATATTCAGAACCGCCGTTTCATCTATAGAGCTACTGCCCTTCCACTGAGTTCTATGATTGTGTTTTCTATCATGCTCATCAGCGCATGTAGCTCTGCCACAACAACCGTGACCGAAACGGGACCAACTCCAACGCCCGTCATCGCAATTGAAGCGGCGACTCAGCTTCCAGTCCCAACTGACGCGGGGCCCAAACCAACGATCGCGCCGTTTCGATTCTTCCTTCCCACACCTGGCGCAGAACCGGTATCAGGATGGCGTCCACCTCTTTATCCTATCCCCTGGGCTGTTTCTGCGTACGATCATTTTTACTTCGCCCGTCCCATCGCAGCAGATAACGTCAACTGGCCCCTCGCGGAATATCGTTATGGTGGTGTGTTTTTCGCACCGAACATCGTTCATACGGGTGTGGATGTTGATGCGGAAGAAGGTACGCCTATCCTTGCTGCAGGACCGGGCACCGTGGTCTCGGCAGATTGGGGCTTGTTCAGCCAGGTGCCGGGCAATATCTCTGATCCTTACGGTCAGGCTGTAGTGGTAAAACATGATTTTGGTTATAAAAGCCAACCGCTCTTTACAGTCTATGCCCACATGAGCAAGATCATTGCGGTTGTGGGTCAACATGTAGAGACAGGGGATATTTTGGGCCTGATTGGTGACACAGGCGTTACCACCGGCCCGCATCTCCATTTCGAAGTGCGTTGGGGCGGCAACACATTTTACAACACCTATAATCCTGAGTTGTGGATGGCTCCGCCACAAGGCTGGGGAGTGCTGGTTGGAAGAATGACCGATGAAGATGGAGAATTGTTGAATTTGTTTCCCGTGGAGGTGCGTCCCATGCCCTCCGAAGTCCCATTACGCAAAGTGTTCACCTACGCCAAAGGCGCGGCAAATTCCGACGCATACTATCAGGAAAATTTGGTGTTAAGCGACTTGCCCGCCGGCCTATATAAGGTTGCATTTGAATATCACGATAAAAACCTGCAATTCTGGGTGGATATTTACCCGGGCCAAATCACATATTTTACTTTTACCGATGAAGACGGGTTTCAAGTGGTCCCGCCACCCATGCCCACATTAGATTTTCTACCAATAACAGCAACGGTTGAGCCGTAGAGAAACAATATTGCCTTTAGCTACTCAAGCTAAAGGCAAAGTTATTTTCTCCATTGCTCCTCGCCGAGGACTTGAACCTCGAACCTAGCGGTTAACAGCCGCCCGCTCTGCCGATTGAGCTAGCGAGGAAGGCGACGGGGATTATACCCTATGAGAGGGGTGTGTCAAGCATCGTCCGCGTTTGTGAAACATTTTGCGGCGGAGACGTGCAAAGCTTCGTCGAGGCAGAGATTGCTTCGGGCGTGGTCTCGACCACCAGCCCTCGCAATGACAAAGAGTTAATACTTTATCGCGCTGAGATGGCGTAATTTATCAATGCGATGTGTGGCTGTGATTTGCCGCACTGTTCCGGTTAGACCGCGCACAACAAGCGAGTCCGTACTGGCACCCTCACCAAAGTAACGCACGCCCTGGAGTAGTTCCCCATCTGTGATGCCCGTTGCGGCAAAAAAAACATCCTCTGATGAAACGAGATCATTCATTGTGAGAACTTTGTCAAAGTCATAGCCTGCTTCGCGGCCGCGGCGCAGTTCATCTTCATCACGCGCATATAACTTGCCTTGTATCTCACCACCCATGGCACTCAAAGCACATGCAGCAATTACACCTTCAGGTGTGCCACCCACACCAAAAAGTACATCTACACCGGAATCTGGCCAGGCGGTCATCAGCGCAGCGGCAACATCACCATCGGGGATTTGCCGAATACGTGCACCTGCTGCGCGTATTTCAGCAATCATATCCTTGTGCCGGTCGCGATCTAGAATAATTGTTGTGATGTCTTCCACATCTTTTCTCTTGGCTTTTGCAATCGCCTTGAGATTATCTGTTATAGATTTTTCGATATCGATTCTGCCTTTGGCTTCCGGACCCACAGCAAGTTTGTTCATGTAGACAAAAGGACCCGGATCAAACATCGTCCCACGCGGGGCAATGGCCACTGTCGCGAGCGAGTTCGAGCGGCCAAACGCCAAGGGGCGAGTGCCGTCAATCGGATCCACAGCAACGTCCACGTCGGGAGCCGAACCGTTCCCCACATTCTCGCCGTTATATAACATCGGTGCGTTATCCTTTTCCCCTTCGCCGATGATGATGACTCCGTTCATATCCACTGTTTGGAGGACGATCCGCATGGCGTTGACCGCGGCCTGGTCCGCCGCTTCTTTATCCCCTCGACCCATAAAACGACCTGCTGCCAACGCCGCGGCTTCGGTCACCCGCGCCAATTCGAGGGCAAGATTCCGTGAGGGATCGCTTCCAAATTCCATAAAGCCTCCACTATAGAATAAAGAGTCGAATCGCAAAGTAACCGATGACCGCGCCCCATATCCATGAATCGATTCGATCCAAAAAACCACCATGACCCGGAAAAATACTGCTTGAGTCCTTAAGTCCGCTTTGGCGTTTGAGCATACTTTCACCCAGGTCGCCAAGCGGGACAATTGCGCCGATCACCAAGCCGAGCATTGCGCCCTGCAAGGGATTAATCAAGCCCTTCAAGGGCTGGGGGCCTAATGATGAAAATGCATAGGCGAAAAACGCACCAACGATCATTGATGTAAACACTCCAGCAAAATATCCCTCCCAACTCTTCTTAGGGCTGAGGCGTGGAGTCATTTTATGTTTACCATAGGCTGTACCGATAGAGTAGGCACCTGTATCTCCTGCCCAAACCATGGGCAGAATCAACATCAGCCACCAAACACCCAAGTTTAGATTTCGCAAATCAAGCAAATAGGAACCAAGCCAACCGATATAGACAAGGCCTGCGACGGTCACACAAAAATCAAGCGCGGCCTGGTCTCGGCCGCGCTCAAATGCCACGAGGTGGGCAGTCATTGCGAGCAGAATCAATGCTACGAACAAAATCATCGCTCCTTCAACAAAAAAAACGCGTGCTGTTGCTATTGCAAGCACGCCTCCAACTGTGACAATTTCATTTGGTTCATACTGAACCGCGCGGTACAAGCGAACATATTCCCAGGCACTGCCAACAAGGAAAATGGTTATCAATATAAAATAAAAGATTCCACCATAGATAATGCCCGGTAATCCAATGGCTACGAGAACCAGGGCAGTCAGCGTGCGCCTAAGCATTAGATGTCTCGTACTCGTTGGATGTGACCTTTCCATAACGGCGGTCACGTTGCGCGAACGTTTTGAGTGCTCGGCGATATTCATCCTTGTCAAAGTCGGGCCAAAATGTGGGTGTAACATACCACTCTGAGTACGCGGCCTGCCAGATCAGGAAATTGCTAATACGCAATTCGCCCGATGTACGGATGATAAGGTCAGGGTCAGGCACACCAGCTGTGTAAAGATAACGGCTCACAAGTTCGTCCGTTACATCTTCCGGCGGGATACCATCCTTCATGATATTTTGAATGGCATTGACAATCTCATCCCGCCCGCCATAATTGAACGCCACGTTTAGAATCAGACGATCATTATCTTTTGTTATTTCGATGGCGTGCAGCACCTTTTTTTGAAGCGAGGGGGCTAGCCGCTCAAGACGCCCAATATGATGCAGTTGCACACCTTCTTGGCTCAATTCAGCCAGTTCGCGGTCTATTACATCTTCAAGGATGTACATTAGCCCTTTGACTTCCTCTGGCGGACGACCCCAATTCTCTGTGGAAAATGCATAGATGGTCAGATATTTAACACCAAACTCGACAGTGGCGCGTATCACGCGGCGGAGGTTCTCCGTCCCCGCTTTATGGCCTGCCAGGCGCGGCAATCCACGTGATAATGCCCATCGTCCATTTCCATCCATGATGATGGCAATGTGACGAGGGAGTCGATCAGCCGGAAGGTTATCAGGTGAATTGGCCATGAAAACGACTTACACTTCCATGATTTCGGTTTCTTTATTTTTTCCGTGCTGGGCGATCTCTTCGATGAACCGGTCGGTCAGTTTCTGCAAGTCTTCTTCCCCGCGTTTCAAATCATCTTCCGTAATCAGTTTTTCCTTTTCGAAATCGCGCATATCGTTGTGCGAGTCACGACGGATATTGCGGACTGCTATGCGGGCTTCCTCCAGGCGGTGATGCACATGCTTGACAAGGTCGCGGCGACGTTCTTCATTAAGCGGAGGCAGGTTGAGGTGGATAACCTTTCCATCGCTATTCGGATTCAGCCCCAGGTCCGAGGTTTGAATCGCTTTTTCGATCAATTTTAGTGTGGTTTGATCGAAGGGTTTGATCATTAGCGTACGCGGTTCAGGGACGCTGATCGAAGCCAGCTGCATAAGAGGTGTGGGTGTTCCGTAATACTCGATCTGTAATTTTTCAACGAGTCCAGGGCTGGCACGTCCCGTACGAATCGCAGCAAGGTCATCATGTAGGACCTGGATCGCGCTGCGCATCCGATGTTCAGCGTCAGATAAGATATCTTTTATCACCAGAATCTCCTGAGAAATGGAATAATTTCAATGTTAAGGATACACCAAAACGATAAAAAACGCTACATAAAAGCCAATTTGCGAGAGGAATTGAAAAAAAGTGAAAGACTCTCAAGAATGAAAGAAGGAGAATGAATTATCTCCTTCTTTACAAAGCCAAATTCTGGGTATTTGCTTCAGTAAACTGCTGAATGATTTCCTATGTGATCAAATTCATATTCTGGCGTATCCGCCTCGCCAGGTCCTCCAGTTCGTTGTTAGGTATATCCAATATCCCATTTTCAACTCGTAAAGCTTCAAGCTGTTGCTCTTTAAATGGTATGCCATACGGCAATGGTGCTATATGCCAGTGGACATGGCGATTACCTTGTTGGCTTCCCAACGACAGAATATATATACGCTCCGTTGTAATGCTTTTTCCGACCGCTTCTGCAATTCGGTATACCGCGCGCTGAAAGGTGAGATATTCATCAAGGGTAAAGTCACCTGTAACCTGTTCTTTATGTATAGTAGGAGCGACCAGGACATATCCATACAAAACAGGATACTTATTGAAAAACACGATGAATTCATCATTTTGATAGATGATGTGATTGCCATTCAAACGACCCTTGACCATATCACAGATAAAGCATGAGCCGTTTTGAATTTTTTCGATATACGAATCAAGATCGAACGGTTTTCGATTGGTCATGGAGTGCAATAACTTTCCAATCTTCTAGATTCATGGATATTTATCCGTGCACCAGTGTCCCCACCGCCTCCCCGTGCAATGCGTCAAGAAGCGCGTGTGGATCCCAGAGGTTGACTACAAGAATTGGCAGCTTATTTTCCATGCAAAGGGTAATCGCTGTGCTATCCATCACACCCAGCCTGCGATTGATTACTTCAATATAGTTCAATTGATCGAATTTTTTCGCATCGGGATTCTTGTTCGGATCGGAGTCATACACACCATCCACTTTTGTGGCTTTGATGACAACATCCGCATCGATTTCGGTCGCGCGCAAGGCTGCAGCAGTATCCGTTGAAAAGAACGGGTTGCCTGTTCCCGCGCCAAAGATGACGACACGTCCTTTTTCAAGATGGCGTATGGCCCGGCGGCGAATGTATGGCTCTGCAACAGCCCTCATTTCAATGGCAGACATCACCCTTGTATAAACTCCGCTGCGTTCAAGCGCGTCCATCAACACCATAGCATTCATCACTGTGCCCAACATTCCCATGTAATCCGCAGTGGATCGATCCATGCCGCGCTCCAGACCCTGCCTGCCCCGCCATAAATTTCCCGCGCCGATTACCACAGCAACTTCCACACCCATCTCATAGACTTCTTTAATTCTGCCCGCGATGGATTCAGCCTCATCCACATCAATGCCGAAACCCGATTCGCCCGCCAGTGCTTCCCCGCTTAGTTTGAGAAGAACACGTTTATATTTGAGCTCATTCATATCTCTCCTTTTTGACCCCACCCGCCCTGCGGGCACCTCCCCATTTTCTGAAAGAAAATGGGGAGGGAAGGGAGGGGCATAAAAAGACCAACCCGAAGGTTGGTCTTTTCGATTAATTATTTAAGCTCTCACCCAACTCCCATCGCTGAAAACGGCGGACGATCACATTTTCGCCGATAGCTGCGACCGTTTGAAGGATCAGCTTTTCCACCGTGAGGGTTTCATCGCGAATATAGGCCTGACGGTGAAGAACGACCTCATCTTTGAATTTCTCGAGGCGCCCCTGCACGATCTTCTCCGTGACGTTTTCAGGTTTGCCTTCCTCTTTGGCGCGCGCGCGGGCGATCTCCGCTTCGTGTTCCAGAACTTCCGCGGGAATATCTTCTATTTTGAGATAACGCGGCGAAGACGCGGCGATCTGCAACGCGATCTCATGCGCCAGTTCACGGAATTTTTCGGAACGAGCAACAAAATCGGTCTCGCAATTCACTTCAACCATTACTCCCACCCGGCCACCACCATGCGAGTAAAGTTCAATGACACCTTGCGAGGCCTCACGGTCCGCGCGTTTGGCAGCAGTTGCCATTCCCTTCTCGCGCAGCCAGTCGACTGCTTTTTGAAAGTCACCATTGGCTTCGGTAAGAGCTTTGCGGCAATCCAGCACGCCAGCATTTGTCGCGGCGCGCAGTTCTTTGATCATATCCGTTGTGATTTCCATCTCAATTATCCTTGTCATATTGCCTTATTCAGCACTTTTTTCTTCGGTGGCTGGTGTTTCAGGAGTAGCGGGCGCAGAAGTTTCATCTTGTTTTTCAACAGGTGTTGTTGCAGGCGTTTCCGCAACAACTTCTTCGCGAGCAGCGCTCATCTTCGCCAAAGTGGCTTCGCCGAGCAGGGCATCATCTTCCAACTCTTCATCCGTCTCCACAACTTTTGGAGCCCTGCGTGTTGGCCTGTCCGTTTTAGGTTTGGTCTCTTCGGCAGTCTTCTCTTGGACATCTTCTTCCTTACGCATCGCCTTGCCTTCCAGCACTGCATCGGCGATCTTTGCAACAAGCAATTTAATCGCACGGATCGCATCATCATTGGAAGGAACAACATAATCAACATTCTGCGGGTTGCAGTTAGTGTCAACCAATGCAACGATAGGAATGCCAAGCAAGTTCGCCTCATGAACTGCAGCCTCTTCACGACCAACATCGATGATGAAAAGCAGATCGGGCCGGCGCTTCATAGTGCGAGTGCCTGAGAGACGAGTGGTGAGACGCGTGATCTCACGACCGATCAACAATCCTTCCTTCTTGGTCAAGCGTTCCAGTTCATTGTTATCGCGCCGTTTCTCAAGCCGTTCAAGCTCCTGGATACGAGCATGCATGGTAGACCAGTTGGTGAGCATACCGCCCATCCAGCGTTCGGTGACATAGGGCATGCCACAACGAGTTGCCTCTTCGGCAACAGTCTCCTGCGCCTGGCGCTTCGTGCCAACAAACAGAATGGTGCCACCATTTGCTACAGTATCACGGATCACATTGTAGGCATGGTTCAACAGTTTTGAAGTCTGTTGCAGGTCAATGATGTGAATGCCGTTGCGCTCCGTAAAAATATACGGCTTCATGCGCGGGTCCCACTTGTTGGTGCGATGCCCAAAATGAACGCCGCTTTCAAGCAGAGCTTTCATTGAAATTACAGCCATTTATTTCTCCTTACTTTTCCACGTTCCGACACGTGGCGCCATGGCGTCAGCGTGAAGTGGAATGAGTTTAGCGGGGATACGGCTCTGTGAGCCAGACCCGCTCAGGGACGCTTGATGCCCGTCCCAGGCAAGATGTTGCTCCTCATTTTGAGCAGAGGGCACGTGGTATTATGCCAGAGTCAAATAAGGAAGCGGCGGGATTATATCACAAGAATGTGTCTCGTGAAGCTGGAATTTGATGGCTCTCCCGGAATTGCCGTGATCAACCGCCAGATGTAGGGCGACATTAATGTCGCATTACCTAGATTTGCTGGGCTATCACGGCAAATCACAATGAACCAATTTGATTCTCCTCGATAAAAATACTCTTTCGGGGTCGTGTTGCACCCCGAAAGAGTATTCCCGCATGTAAAATTTATGGTGCTTTAAGCAAAAAGCTTATTGACTAGATTACTGCACCTTGACCATATAATTGCTGTTTGACGCTGACCACGCGTTTGCGCAAATCTGCTTTGGTTTCAATATCACTCGCAATTTTATCGATAGCATACATCACCGTTGTATGGTCGCGTCCGCCAAGTACTTCCCCAATTTGAGGTAAGGAAGCATCCGTCTCTTTTCGTAGAAGATACATGGCAACCTGCCGTGGCTGAGCGACCTTCTGTGACCTATCCCTGCCAAGCAAGGCTTCAACAGTCGTCTGCCATTCTTTTGCCACCAATTCAATAATTTTTTGAGGCGCGATGTCGCTGCGCTGAGGCAGTAGATCAGCCAATGCAACTTCGACGAGATTCGGTGTCAGTGATGTACCACTCAGATCTGCATAGGCAAGCACACGGTTCAAGGCTCCTTCCAACTCACGGATGTTGGATTGAACGCGGCGCGCAATGCTCTCCAAAATATCATCTGAGATCTGCCGCCCGGTCCGTTCTGCCTTCGAGCGCAAAATCGCGAGACGTGTTTCCAGGTCCGGTGGCTGGACGTCGGCAGTCAGTCCCCACTCGAAGCGGGAGCGCAGTCGTTCATCCAGTGTGACAAGGGATTTCGGGGGACGGTCGGAAGAAACAATGATTTGCTTATCCTGACCATGCAATGTATTGAATGTGTGAAAAAATTCCTCCTGCGTAGATTCCTTGCCGGCAATGAACTGGATATCATCCACCAGTAGCACATCCGCGGAGCGATACTTATCGCGAAACGCCTGATTGGTGTGCGTGCGGATGGCCGTGATCATATCGTTTGTAAATTCTTCTGAGGATACATACAAGACATTGAGTCCGCGTTGGTGACAAGCATTCCCAATGGCGTGAAGCAAATGAGTTTTTCCCAACCCTACTCCCCCATAGAGGAAAAGCGGGTTATAGGCACGGGCAGGTTTTTCAGCAACCGCCAGACAGGCCGCATGTGCGAGGCGATTGCCTGAGCCAACAACATAGGTATCGAAGATATAGCGCGGATTCAAGCCTGAGCTGCGATTGCGCTGTTCGTAAGCCTCCTCAAGCCCAACCGAAGTTGGATCGATAGTCGCATGTTGAGGAAGTGCAGATGATGTATCTCGCTGATCCACTGTTTGTTCAGAATCATTGTTACTAACAATAAAATTTACAGCAACACTAACATTCATAATTCCAAGCAGCAAGCGGCTGATCGTACTGGCGAGGCGGCTTTCAAGCCAATCCCGCGCGTATGCATTACGCACACTAATTGTCAACGTTCCATTATGATAAGAAACTGGTTTGGTGTCGCGCACCCATGTATCGAAGGAGGCGCGAGGCATTTCCATTTGAAGTTGACCCAATACTGATTGCCATGCTTGTTCTGCATTCATAGGTTGCTCCACTAAGAGAATAATTGCACACGTCGAACTAACCCGCTTTATCAGCGGCTTATTTGATGAGCTATTTAATTGTTTTTCACGTTCTACAGGGATTGAAGATGCGATTGACTCACCACATCCATATCTCAGCGTCGCCACATTCTAGCACATAAAATGAAAATAACAACACGTTAAGCCTACGCTAAATTAAAAACTTGCGTTTTTTTAAGGTCGTGCAATGTTAAAGATTCCGCGCGTGAACTCTACAGCAATCCTATATTTCCTAGAACATGTGTTTCAGCCATGTACAACCTGCATGAAATTCGACACCCCTATATATGGCGTTCAGAGGGAAATTTATCATAAAAAACACAAATATGGAGACGCGTTGTTAAAGAATCTTTTAAAGATAAAATCTTTTTTCTTTCGTTTCGAAACTCAAGATTCTGTGATTCAATGTTAAAGGAATCAACAGGCCATGATTTTCGCAGCATATGTTTGGAAGATTACAAAGAAATAGAGTCTTTCAACAATGATAATATGAAATTTATCCACACAAGATACAACTTATCCACATATTATCCACATAATTAGCCATTGAATAGCCACTTCCGTATTAAATGTGATAGATTTTGAAAGAGGATGAGAATACAATGGTTCTAACAAAGGTGATCCCATGACAAACTCACGCATCTCCGGCTTTTACAACATGACGATCGACGAACGCAACCTCCAACTTATGGAAGCTGCGCATCTGACTCCCGAACATTTGCTTCCGTTTACTACAGGCGGTCTCTCTGCTGACGCCGCTGACCACATGATCGAGAATGTGATCGGATTATATAGTCTGCCACTGGGCATTGCGTTAAATTTTCAAGTAAATGGACGCGACGTGTTAGTACCGATGACGCTGGAAGAGCCCTCTGTCGTTGCTGGTGCTTCTTTTATGGCAAAACTTGCTCGTGCGGGCGGCGGATTCATTGCTACCGTTACTGATCCGCTGATGATTGGTCAAATGCAGATTATCCATGTCGACAATCCACATGAGGCCAAACTCAAATTGTATGAACATAAAGCGGAATTAATCGCCGAAGCGGACACGATTGACCCTGTTCTAAAAAAATTTGGCGGCGGCGCGCGTGATCTTGAAGTTCGTATGATCGAGTCCTCGCCCATCGGACCTTTTCTTGTCGTCCATCTTATCTATGACGTTCGCGACGCGATGGGAGCAAACGCGGTCAATACGGCCTGTGAAAGACTTGCTCCCCGCGTAGAAGCGATCACAGGCGGAAAAGTCCATCTGCGTATCCTTTCCAATCTCGCCGATCGACGCATTGCTCGCGCTCGTTGCACTATTCCCATAAAAGAACTTGCTTTTGATAATTTTTCAGGGGAAGAAGTCCGTGATGGGATCATCGCCGCGTATGCATTTGCCGCTGCGGACCCATACCGCGCCGCGACGCACAACAAAGGCATCATGAATGGCGTGGATTCAGTTGTCATCGCAACAGGCAATGACTGGCGAGCCATCGAAGCTGGTGCGCACGCTTATGCCGCGCGTTCAGGTAGATACACTTCCTTATCAACTTGGAGCAAAGACACTGAAGGAAATCTTGTTGGAACACTCGAAATGCCAATGGCAGTGGGGATTGTCGGCGGCGCGACCAAGGTCCACCCTGCTGCGCAAGCTTCCGTCAAACTCATGGGTGTGAAAACGGCTGGCGAATTAGCTGAGATTATCGTCTCTGTAGGACTTGCACAGAACATGGCAGCACTACGCGCGCTTGCGACTGAAGGCATCCAGCGCGGACACATGTCCCTACACGCAAGGCAGGTCGCCATCGCTGCGGGAGCGACGGGTGAACTGATCGAAAAGGTGGCCGGGCAGATGGTGGCTGAGAAAACAGTGAGAATCGATAAGG
>Ga0081539_10005122_pt1 | contig 13693 bp, 13 predicted proteins | sample TabmetS4T2R2_FD_71023 | JGI IMG/M metagenome (GOLD analysis project Ga0081539, IMG submission 71023) | Tabebuia heterophylla rhizosphere microbial communities from the University of Puerto Rico - S4T2R2 | ecosystem: Host-associated > Plants > Roots > Rhizosphere ...
GCACCTTGTATACCGGCCACGACAGCGCCCGGCGGTTGCCGAAATGGCGGAAGATGTCGCGCCAGCCGCCGGCGACGCCGCGGACGGTGGCGCCGAGGTGCCCGTGGCGGACGACGTTGATCGACTCGCGCGCGGTCCATCCCACGAGCGACGGCACCACCAGCGCGGCGGGCAGGTTCATGTAGCTGGTGACGATCCCCGCACGGGCGGCGTAATAGCGCTCCCACTTCCGATTTCGGATCGGCGAGAGGTAGTGCCGCGCGGGCTTCGCGCGGCCGAGGCGCGTCACGTAGCCCGCTTCGAGCAGCCGCGCGCACAGATCCGCTTCCTCTCCAAAGTGGACCAGTTCGGTCCGATATCCGCCGACGGTTCGAAAGGCTTCACGGTTCAGCGCGTGCGCGGCGCCGATGAACTTGAACGTGACCCACGTCGTCTTGTCGTCCGGCGCCATTTGCGTGACGTGATCCTGGCCCTGGTTGATGAACGGGATCGCGACGGCGCCGATGGCCGGGTCGTCGAACTCGCGGATCGTCGTTGCCACCGTGTCCGGCGATTCGAAGGCCGAGTCGTCGTCGATGATGATGACCACCGGCGCTCGGGCCATCAGCGTGCCGCGCGTGCGGTGGCCGATGTGACCTTCGCTCTTCTCGACAACGTGGAGCGCCGCCTGCGGGAACTCGTCGCGAACCATCTGCGGCGTGCCGTCGGTGCTGGCGTCGTCGAAGACGAGCAGCTCGATCGTCGCGCCCGTTTGCGTGAGCACCGAAGCGAGCGCCCGTCGCAGGTCGTCCTTTCGGTTCTTCGTGACGATCAGGACCGTGGCGTCGGGGATGGTGGTCGGCGGCGAGGTCATTTCTTGGCGCGGGCCGTGACGATCAACGATTGCTGAAGCCGGTCGCGACCGGCCGAGGACGTGAGCATTTCCTCCAACCCCATGCGCAGGTTGAACAAGAGGTTGGTGGCGACGCGCAGCGGGGCGAGCACCTTCGTGCGCAACAGGAAGTCGCGCATCGCGACCGCCCGCGCGTGCGTGGCCGTCGCGAGGATGCCGATCTTCGGCTCGACCGAATCGACGACGAACCCCGCCTTCTCGACGTCGTACTTCAGCCCGTCCATCGTCCAGCGGCGCATGTCGGTCGGCAGGCGGTGCAGGTACCACGTGCCGTGCGTCGTGAGGAACAGGAGCCCGTCGTGCTTGAGCAGGCGATGGGCTTCGCGCAGGTAATCTTGCACTTCCGGGACGTGTTCCAGCACCTGCGTGCTGAGCACGACGTCGGCGCTGGCGTCGTCCAGCGGCACGCGACCGGTCTTGAGGTCGATCGGCAGGATCTCAGGCCGGTCCGGCTCGATGTCGGCGAGTTGTACTCGCGCGCCGGCGGCCTCGAGCGCGGGGATGTACGGTCCGTTGCTGGAGCCGAAGTCGAGTATGAACGCGCCGCGCAGGCGGTCCCGGTGCCGGCCGATGAACTCGTCCATCGCGTCGCGCAGCGCGCGCAGGTGCCAGTAGTCCTGGTGGAACAGCGAAGGCCGGTAGCGGTCGAGCACGAGCATGGGTGGTGCGAAGTGTAGCGAGGACCGATCCGAGCGAAAGGGCCGGCTCGGTCGGGGGCGCGCGCGGCAGCGCAGGACGCGCTACGCGATTCCCGCCGCCAAACGCGACGTGTGGCCGGACGTGACAGACGCATCGGCTGGAGGGCGCTCGATCGGCCGGTACAGCGTGTCCCGCTCGACGGGCACACGACCTGCCTCGCGGATCAGACGCCGGATGTCGCTGACGTGCAGTTCCTGGTGTTGCGCGTGGCCGTGGGATCCTTCGCCGCGCTTGGTGATGTCGTACCAGACGACGGTGCCGTCGAGGTCGTCGCAGCCCCAGTCGAGCGCGACCTGCGAGAGGCCGACTCCCTGCATGATCCAGAACGCCTTCACGTGCGCGAAGTTGTCGAGCATCAGGCGAGCGATCGCGAGCGTCTTTAGGTCGGTCAGTCCCGTCGGTCCGGACAAACCTCCGAGCTCGCTGTTCTCGGGGATGAACGACAGCGGAATGATGCAATTGAAGTGGGCCGCTTCGCAGCTTAGCGATTGAGACTGGAGTTCCCGCAACTTGATCAGGTGCCCGACGCGCTCCTCGATCGTCTCGACGTGTCCGTAGAGCATCGTCGCGTTCGAGTAGATACCCAGTTCGTGGGCGGTGCGATGCACCTCGAACCACTTGCTCGCGCCGACCTTGCCCTTGAAGACCTCGTCGTGCACGCGGTCGTCGAAGATCTCCGCGCCGCCGCCGGGCAGCGACCCGAGGCCCGCGTCGCGGAGGGCGACGAGCACTTCGCGAATGCTCATCCGCGCGACGCGCGTGAAGTGAACGATCTCGATCGCGGTGAACGCCTTCACGTGCAGCCTCGGGCACTCGCGGCGGATGCCGCGGAGCATGTCGAGGTAGTAGTCGAACTTCAGCCACGGGTGCAGGCCGCCGACGACGTGCACCTCGGTCGCGCCCGCGTCGGCGGCCTTGCGGGCGGTGGCGATCACCTGATCGACGGGCATCTCGTACGCGCCCTCTTCGCCGCGCTTGCGGTAGAAGGAACAGAACTTGCAGGAGAGGGCGCAGACGTTCGTGTAGTTGATGTGTCGGTTGCGGTTGTAGTACGTCTTGTCGCCGTGGAGCCTCTCACGCACGAAGTTGGCGAGGCGGCCGACGCCGTGGATGTCGCGGCTTCGGTAAAGCGCGACGCCGTCGTCCAGCGACAACGATTCGCCAGCGAGAACCTTGTCGCGCACGGGGAGCAGCGCGGGGTCGGAGATGGCGGGGAGCGTCGAAACTTCGGACATCGTCGCGAAGTATATGAGCGCGCCGCGGAAGGGGCCAAAGCGTTTCGACAGTTTTGAAAGCGACGGACTCCCTCTCCCTGTACGCAGGGAGAGGGCGGGGGAGAGGGTACTCCCGAGATTCGAACTGCTTGGAGTAATCCGAGTACCCTCTCCCCAACCCTCTCCCTGAGTACAGGGCGAGGGAGGCGGACCCGATCACTCCTTCGCCTTAAGATCGGCCGGGATGTCGAGCTTGTCGCCCGCCTTCACACCCACGGCCCTCGCCGTGTCGACGTTCAGCTCGATCGCGTACATCGCCGGCCCGGCGCTATTCACGGGCGTCAGGTCGAACGGCTGCATCGCGTGGATCGAGGCGACGCGCTTGTCGGCCGCGACGTAGACGATGTCCAGCGGGATGCGCGTGTTCTTCATCCAGAACCCGCGGTGCTGCTCGTCGGGGAAGACGAAGATCATCCCGTGGTCCGCCGGCATCGAGTCGCGGAACATCAGGCCGATCTCGCGCTTCTCGTCGTCGTCGGCGACCTCGAGCGTGAAGGTCTTGTTGCCGATGGGCATCGTGATCGTCGCCAGGCCCGATTGCGGCTTGGCCTCGCCGCTGTGGGTCGTCGTGGGATCTGCACAACCGCCTGGCAGGAGGGAATACAGGATCAACCACAGAGGCGCGGAGGGCACAGAGAGCCTGATCTGAGTTTGCCGCATTTCTCTGTGTCCTCAGTGCCCGTGTGACCGACTCACTCTTTTTCAATGCGACCTTGAGTCTTGCGAAGTTGGCGCGTGAGCCGCAAGTCGATGATCCCGAGCACCAGCGTGACCGCCATCAGTGCGAGCACGGCAAGCATCATGCCGAGAAATAATCGTAGCCGAACCTGCTCGCGGAGGATCGCATCGCAGGCGACGTAGAACGCCGCCCCGAGCAGGATCATCGCCGTGCCGCCGACGCGCCGCAAGCGGACGCGCAGCGCGTTCGTTCGCGCGCCTTCCACTCCGACCAGCTTTGCGGCCGCGTTCGAGTAGAACAGGTAAAACCAACCGGCCGCCGCCACCAGGAGCGAGAAGATGCCGGCGATCCAGAGCATTCGATAAGGATATGCGATCCGGAGGAAACGCAGAACGCCGATCGGCGCGCTAACTTCGTCTGATGCCCGCTTCGTCTAGTATCCCGACTGTCGCTTCCATCGGCAGCCCGATCACGTTCGTCTGCGATCCGCCTGCGCACTTGACCATGCTGTCGTAGTTGTCCTGGATGCCGTACGCGCCGGCCTTGCCGCGCCAGAGGCCCGACTGGAGGTAGCGTTCGATCTCGGCCTCCGAGAGGTTGCGCATGCGGACGGCCGACATGGCGCGCGTCGTGCGCAGGAAGTTTGCCGCCGGGATCAGGACCGCGACGCCCGTGATCACGATGTGGGTCGCGCCCGAGAGCTGGCGGATGATGTACCGCGCGTGCATCGCGTCGTCGGGCTTGCCGATCACCTGGTCGCCCAGCGCGACGACGGTGTCGGCCGCGAGGATCACGTCCTGGCGGAACCGCTGATCGGCCGCGATCTTGTTCGCCTTCATCCGCGCCAAGTGCATCGCAACGTCGGCTGGGAGCATCGTTGGCGGGAAGTCCTCTTCATCGACGTGCGACGGCTCGACGACGAAGTCGTAGCCCGCCTCGCGCAGCAGCATCTGTCGCCGCGGCGACGCGCTGGCGAGGATCAACCGGCGAGGTTGCTGGGAACTGGCCTGTGTCAATCGCGAGCCGCTGGGAAACCCGTGGGGCGTAGTAAAGCACAGGCCGGTGCGGTTGTCCAAGCGGCTACGGTTCGGAAGGCGACGGACGCACGATCGCAAGCCGGCTCCGAAGCCACGCGACGAAGATGCGGTCCAGCCGCGGTGCTAGCAGCTCGATCGGCGTGCGACCTTGCCGCACCGCGATCACGACGGTCCACGCGAGCAAGATGGCGGCCGCGGTCTTGTTCTGCCAGCTCGTCAGCTCCCAGGCGTGGTCGTTCACAAACGAGAATCGCCCGTTGAACGGCCACAAGTAGTAGATGTGCCAGTATCGTCCCGAGCCGAAATAGTCCATCACGAGGTGCAGGTGAAACAGCGCGAGGTAGAGGAGAAAACTCTTGAACCTGTGCGTCGAAAACGCGTTCAACACGACCGCCGTCGCGACGGCCATCAGCAGGTTGTGGCAGACGAGGTGATGATACGTCTGGTACACGCCCTCGCCGAAAACGTAGCCAGCGCCGTCGATGTCCGGGATCGCGGCCGCGACCATGCAGAACAGTCGCTGGCGTGGCGTGAGCTCGAACAAGCTCGCGACGCACCAGCCGGAGAGGATGTGAGTTGGAACGTGCACGATCGAAGTCAGAAGTCAGAAGTCGGAAGTCGGAAGTCGGAAGTCGGGGTAGTCTTTCAGTTTTGCCTTTTAACTTCTGCCTTTTGACTTTCTTCCATCGCCCACCAGTGAATCGAATCCACCTCCGGCCCGCGCGTGGCGGTCGCCGCGAGGTTGCGGTAGGGCTTGCCGACGATCCCCAGCTTGCCGTCGATCGTCATGAGCTTGGCCTCGTGGGTCGTGATGTTCCGGTCGATCACGTGCTCGACGAGCCGGCCGGCGCGGTTGAAGAAGATTCTCACTGCGGGTTCGTGCTTGTGGTTGCCGTTGGGATCGCCCAGCTCTCCGACGAACAGGTCCGGCCGGCCGTCGGCGTCGAAGTCGCCGACGACCAAGCTGTGCGGGTCGAGCAGCCGCTCGTGAAGGACCTCGTACTCCCACCGCCGCGACAGGTCGCGCGCGGGCCTGAAGAACTGCGCGAGGCGGCCGTACTCGCGGTTGTTCAGGCTCGCATCACCTTCCGAAACGACGATCTCGATCATCCCATCCCCGTCGAAGTCGGCCGTTGCCAGGCGCGTCGAAACCCATCCGTTGCAAAACATGTGACGCTCGTACATGCCACCATTCTTCTTCAAGTACTTGTACCAGCTCTGTCCTGCGAGCAGCTCGTCGCGCCCGTCGCCATCGACGTCCGCAACCATCAGGCCCTCCTCCATCGTCTCCGTCGTCGCGACGACGCGCACGTCCGGCCAGGGTGAGACGCGCGGGTCGTCCGGCACCGTCACGACGAACAGCGTCCGCGACCGTTGGTTCCAGAAGTACACCTCCGGCTGGCCGTCGCCGTCCACGTCGGCGACGATCTGGTCGTGCGACTGGCCGATCGGGAGCTCGAACACCTCGCGCCGGGTCCATCGCTCGGTGGGTGATCCGTTCGGTGCCGGGTTCTCCCACCAATAGATCTTCGTCCCGAGCCAATCGCCTCCGGACAGGAAATCGAGGTCGCCGTCGCCGTCAAAGTCGAACAACACGCCGCCGGCTTCGATCCGGTCGTAGGCATCGTCGATGAGGTGAGGAATCCACGGAGCGTTCGGGTCGCGTGGGTCGCGATCGATCCACCACAACCCCATCGCGCCGAGGCGTCCGCCGATGACGACCTCGTCGGCACCGTCGCCGTCCACGTCGCCGGGGACGCAGAGGACTCGCTCGCTGGGTGGGAGCGTGAGCAGCGAGTGTCGATGAAAGGTGGGGAAGACACTCATGCGATGACGGATCTTGTTCTGCCGCTCGCGGCGTCGCAAATCGGGAACGCCGGCGTTGCCGATCTGCGACGCCGCAAGCGGCGCAGCGCGACACGAGAGCGCGGCTCGAACTCACGTCGGCACGTCAATACTCGGATCAAACTTCTCGTACACCCGCGCGAGGATCGGGATCAGCGCGAACGCCTCGATCGCCAACACCGCGCCGGCCGACAGCGCCATCGCGATCGTCGAGCCGCTGTTGACGAGGTACGCAACAAATCCCGCGGCCGCCGCGACCCCGGCGGCGGCGAACATCACGACCATCTTCAGGAGCAGGAGCACGACCTGCCGGCCGTAGCCTTGCACGTCGCCGACGCCGCTGGACTGCATGCGCACGGGCGCGAGCAGGAACATCAGGTTTTCCAACCCGATCAGCATCACGTCCAGCGGCAGCGCGAACGCCGCCGCCAGCGGCAGCATGATCGTCGGCACGCGCCCGAGCGCCACGGCCGCCGAGACAAGGATGACTTGGCAGAACCAGAGCAACAATGCCGGCGCCGCAAGTTCCGCCGCGACGACGGCCGCCGGTCGGACGGGCAGCGCCTTGAGCGTGTCGATCAGGTCCGCGTCGCCGCGGAAGTCGAAGCGGAGGTTGTTGGTGAGCATCAGCGTGACCCACACGATGCCGCCGACGACCGGACCGGTGAGGTCGGTCTGTCCCTTGGTCGCGGCAAGCAGGACGACGCCGACCGCGCAGACGATCAACATGAGCACGAACACCCCACGCGATTGACGCAGCGCAGCGGTGAGTTGCCGGCGCGCGATCGGCCCGGCGCCGCCGAACCTTGGGAACTTCGGCGGGCGCCACCTCACCGCTCGCGGCCTAGCGGGTGGGATGAGCGCCGCGCCGCTTCGGGCCCGCTGGATCTTCGCGTACACCTGCGCGCCCGCCGCGGCAGCAGTCTCGAGGTAGTGCACGTCGAGCCACATCACGACGACGATCAGCGCCGCGATGATTGCCGCGGCGATCGCGAAGTAGCGAAGCGCGTCGGGGTAGAGCTTTTCCGCGGTCACCAGCATCGCGAACACGCGGAACGGTGCGAGGATCGCCGCACCGACTTTGCTTTGCCCAAACTCCACGATCCATTCTCGCGGTGATCCGTTGAAGCCTTCGCGCACCAGCGGCCAGACCACCAGCGCGACCAGCGCAAGCAATGCGAACAGGATCATGCGCCGGCCGCGCGTGTACGCGCGCTCGCCGGCCGCCTGCCCGATCAGCGTGCCGGCCATGCCGACGAGGCGCGAGAAGAGCATCGTCATCGCGTACCCGATCCACGCCGCGATCCACGGGCCGCCGTACTTGAGCCAGATGACCGAGAAGAGCGTGGCGACGGTCAGGGCGCTCAGCGCGCTCTGCGCGATCTTGTAGCCCAGGAGCTGCCGCCGCGTGAACGGCGCGGCAAAGAGCAGGTCCACCTCGGCCGGCATGAACGCGACCGCCTGCTCCCCGGCGGAGCTGAGCACGTTTACAGCGCACAGCAGGAACAGTGCGGGCGGCAGGAACGTGCGGATCGGCACGGGGTCGGGGTGCTCGCCGCGGATCAGCGCGCGCAGCGTCGGCGCGAACCACAGGAGGATCATCAACACGCCGATCGCGAAGAACGTCGCCCCGCGCGGCGTTTTGATCCCGCGCACGACGCGTTTGAACGCCGCGCGGCGCTGGAGGCGGATGAGTTTCCACAGGGCGGATGGAAGCATAAGCGCGTTCAGGAAACTCGAAATCCGAAACCGGAAACCCGAATCAATGACCAAGCCCGAATGAAGAAGGCCCTGCGAAGGCTGGGTTCTTCATTCGGGTTTGGTCATTCGTTATTCATTCTGCTCTGCTGAAATGCTGCTGCGGTAGGTCGGGCACTCCTGCCCGACACGGCTCGACGTACTCGTCGAGCCGTTGACCCGACGGGATGGGCGGACGAGTACGTCCGCCCATGTCGGCCAGGAGTGGCCGACCTACCGCGTCGGCAGGATTTCAGCAGAGCACGTTCATTCGGATTTCTGGGTTCGAGGTTTTGTCATTCCTCGCAACTCACCATACACGAACACGACGAGCGTCGCCCACGCGAGCAGGCCGAACAGCGGGCCGGGGGCGACGGGGTCGGGCGCGAGCGTCGTGTCGATCGGGAACCCGCCGAACCAGCCGAGCCAGTAGTTGGTCAACAGGTACATCCCGCTCAACAGCCCGTACATCGCGCCGCAAAGCGGTCGCACCGCCAGCAGGAGCGGGCCGACGAACACCGTGTACTGGTACCCGAAGCCGGAGGTCAGGACGAGGAAGAGCGCAGCGGCGACCGCAGCGGCGGAGTACCGGTCGAATCCGGCCGAGGATTCGGAAGCGCTCGCCGCACTGCGGCGGCGCAGGTGCAACATCGCCAGCGCGATCGCCAGGATCATCACGAACCGCCCGCGGTCGTGGAACTCGTCGATGACGCCCTTGGCCCAATCCGCGAGCTTCGGCTGTCGTGCGGCAGTGCGCAGGAAATAGTTGAAGCCCCAATACTCGACCCCCGACGCGTACGCCAGCGCGTTCCGCGCGAAGGCGGCACCCTGGGCGATCAATACCACGATGAACGGCAGCACGCCGACCGACAGGCCGCCGAGGAAGCGCGCCATCGCAGGCACATTCCGGCGTCCGTTGAACGCCGCGATCATCGGTAGGATCAGCAGCACGGGGATGAGCTTGACGTTAATGGCCGCCGCCAGCGCCAAGCCCGACGCGAAGTGCGCGCGGCGCGCTTGCGCCAGGTAGACGCTGGCGAGCGCCAGCATCGCGTAGATGGGGTCGGTGTTGCAGTGGTGCCCGGCGATGAGGATCGAATCGAGGTTCCACGCGAAGAGCGTCGCGACGCCCATCGCGAAGACCGGCGACGCGCCGCGCTCGCGCCACGCGCGCCATAGTAACCAGCACGCGAGCGCGTCGGCCGCGATCATCGGCAGCTTGAAGACGAACTGGAACCGCAGCCCCGTCCACCCGGAGATCCGCAGCGCGCCGGCCGCCCACAAGCCGGGGATCGGCGGGTGGTTGAACTGGTGGCGCTCGGCGTAGAGCTTTAGCAACCCGTCATCATGGATGCCGCGGGCGAAACTCTCCCAAATCTTGGCGTCGAGCGAACCGTATGAGATCGCGGCGAGCGCGACGCGCGCGACGACCCCGAGCACGATCAGCGCCAGGAAAACGCGAGTGAGGCGGCGTTGCACCACGGTCGGAGGCGATTCGTGCCGGGGGCGGTCATGCATGTCCGTTGCCGCTCGAACTGGCCGGAGGGGCGACGACCGCGGGCGCGCTCCCGCCTTCGGTGACGCGGAAGAACAACTCCTCCAGCGACGTGTCGCGCGATCCGGTTGCATCTGCGCCCATCGCAGTAAACGCCGCGCGGGCCTGCTCGACCGGGCCGAAGAACAGGCTTCGGCCGCGGTGGAGGATCAGCAGGTGCGAGCAGAGGTCCTCGACGAGCGCCAGGAGGTGCGAGCTGATGACGACCGCCGCGCCGGCGGCTGCGCGGTCGCGGAGCGACTGCTTCATCGTGCGGATGCCGCGCGGGTCGAGCCCGGTCAGCGGCTCGTCGACGAGGATCGCCGTGGGATCGTGCAGGTACGCGCAGCAGATCGCGACCTTCTGCCGCATCCCGCGGCTCAGTTCCTGCGCCAGCTTGTTACGGTGATCGGTCAACTCGAACTGTTCGAGCAACCGGTTCGCCAGCGGCTCGAACGCGCGCACGTCGTACGTCGCGGCGATGAAGTCGAGGTGCTCCCAGACCGTCAGCGCGTCGAACAGTTTCGGATCATCGGGCACGTACGCGAGCAAGCGCTTGGCTGCGACCGGGTCGGCCGCGACGTCGTGTCCGCCGACGGTCAGCCGGCCGCGCGTCGGCGGGATGATGCCGGCGATCGCGCGCATGGTCGTCGTCTTGCCCGCGCCGTTGGGGCCGAGCAGTCCAAGGATCTGCCCCGGCCGAACGTCGAACGTCAGCCCGGCGACGGCGAGGGTCTCGCGGTAGTTCTTGTGATAGTCCTCGACGGTAATCACGCGGCGGCGGAGTGTAACCGAACGCCCCGCGCGGAGGCGACAGCGGGGCCGCTCGCGGTTCCCCGCGGGTGTATCGCTCGATCCGCGGGTTCGGTAACGAGCCGCGACCGTCAGGGAGCGGTCTGCTTGATCGAGCGCTACTGCTCCGCCACGGTCGCGGCTCGTAACCTTCCCTGGGGGGATGCGTTACACCGTTCACCTCAGGAAACCGGCGACCGCTTGCCGCCACTCGTCCGGGCGCAATTCAAGAAACCCGCCGTGGCCGAGGTGGTCGAATCTCAACTGATGCTTCTCGCCGGCGAGGCGAGCGAAGATCTGCTCGGACTGTGTCGCCGTGACGCGCGGGTCGTCGGCGCCGTAGTTCAGCAGCGTCGGACACGTGATGTTGGACGCGTACTCGACGGGATCGTGGCCGAACGCCCAGTAGCCTTGCCGGACACCGCCCCAGAAGACCAGCAGCCTGGCGAACGGGAACGACGGCAGGCGCATCGCGTGGAAACGGTTTTCGACGGTCGAGAGCAGCCGGTCGAACGGCGCTTCGAGGATGACCCGTTCGCACGGCACGCGGTTGACCGCGACCGCGCGCATGACGGCGGACGCGCCCATCGATTGGCCCCACAGGATCAGTCGCTTCGGTGCGAATTGCGCCTGTGCGAAGCTCACGACGGCCGCGATGTCGTCGGCCTCGCGGTAGCCGACAGTGGTCTCGTCGCCCGACGACCCGCCGCTGCCGCGAAAGTCGGTCAGGAGCGTGTCGAAGCCCATGTCATGAAACGCTTGCGCCGGACGGAGGCAAGTGGATTTGCAGGCGGCGTACGAGTGGCACAGCACGACCAGGCCGCGCGGGTGATCGGTCGGGATGTGCCAGAGCTCCAGGTCGGTGCCGTCGGCGGAGCGGACGTGATGGACCGTGAAGCTCATCCCCAGATCGGTAGGCAAGAGGTCGTTCTGCGGTCGCGGCACGCTCACGCCGGTGAGCACGACCCAGGCCTTCTGCGCGAGGTTCAGCGCTTCAGGGCTGGCGGTGCGCTCAGCGCCGCGCGAGAAGTGGGTCATCGCCCGCGCCTGCATGAACGCGATGAAGTTGACGCCGAGCGCGAGCAGGAGCGCCAGCGCGATCGCCGTTCGACCTTTGCGCCGCCACAGCGCGCGAATCAGCCGTTTGATCATGAGCTCTCACCCCGATGACGGGATCGAAAACTACAGAACTGACGACAGGGCCGGTCGCCTATTTCACCAAGTGGCAAGGCGCTGTCCGAGACGCTTTCTCCCTCTCCCTGTACCCAGGGAGAGGGCAGGGGAGAGGGTACGTCCCCGAGCCAACAGACTACCCTCTCCCCAACCCTCTCCCTGAGTACAGGGCGAGGGAGGGAATTGACTTTTGCAACTCACTTGCACATGCTGTTGGCATCTTGTCGCGACGGTTGCCGGCCATCTTCCTGCTCGTCTCGATCGCGCTGCTGGCCAGCGGGGCGGCGGAGTACGTGCACAACCTCGCCCATGCTTACGAAGATGCTGCGGCTGGACTTCCCGCGCCTCGGCCTCACGACGAGACGAACTGTCTCACGCACGCGCAGCTCCACCTGCCGATGGTGCAGGCGGGATACGTGCCGCTGCTCGTATTCCTCGGGCTGTTCGTTGCGTTCCTGACCCAGTTGCCGCGCGCGATCGAGTCGCGGCGCGTGCCCATCCGCCTCGACTGCCGCGGCCCGCCGACCTGCTGATGACCTCTCGGATGTAGTTCTCGTGCCCGTGCCGCCCCCGCGCGGCGCGAGCGCGCATGTCGTTCCCATCCGCTCATCAGCAGGAGCACATCCCCATGTTCAAACATGCCGCCGGCGCCGCATTGGCGCTGGCCGTCCTCGTGCCGCCGTACGCGCGGGCGCAGGACACGACGACGCCGAGCACGACCGAAGAACGTCTACGAAAGCTCGAGCAGGACGTTCGAGATCTCAAGGCACAGGTGCGATCGCGCGACGAGGAGATCGCGCGATTGAAGCAAGGCGCGACGTCGCCCGCGACCGCGCCTTCTGTGCCACCCGCACCCTCGCCGGACCAGATCGAGAAAACCCGTCAGGACGTGTTGAAGGACATCGAGTCGCGGGAACCGCCTCCGTTGACGCTGCGAACGCCGGCCAGCTTCAACCCGGACATCGCGGTCATCGGCGACTTTCGGGGCAACGTCTCGACGCGGAACGACAACCCGGCGCGGAACCGCTTCGACATTGGATCGGTCGAGCTGGACATCCGCGCCGCCGTCGACCCGCGCGCCGACGCCGTCGTCATCGCGCCCATCGTCCGGGAAGTCGAGGACCCGCTCTTCTTCGACAAGGCCGACGCCGAAGGCGGCGTCGACACCGCCATCGAACTGGAGGAGGCGTATCTCAACCTGCACGATTTCGGCGTGCCCAACTTGACCGCTAAGCTCGGACGGTATCACTTGCGTTTCGGCCGCTGGAACCAGTTGCACGTACACAACTGGCCGACCGTCGATAACAGCTTCGTCGTTCAATCGTTCCTGGGCGGCGAGTCGCTGAACGATGCGGGCTTGAGCCTCAGTTACGTGGTCCCGCCGGACCTGGTCGGCGGCAATTACATCGAGGCGATCGCGGAAGTCATCTCCGGCGAAGGGGGCGGCGACGAGGCGCCGGTGCTCAACAACGACGCGTTCGTGGACGGCCCGGCGCTCAACACGCACCTGCTGTGGAACCACGATGTCGCGCGTGACTGGAACCTCGAGCTGGGCGGTTCGTGGCTCACCGGCAAGCACAACGACGACAACCAGCAAAACGTCAACCTCTTCGGCGGCGACCTCACGCTCATCCACACCGACCCCACCGGCCGCTTCTTCAACCAGCTCTTTCAGGCCGAGGCGATTTACGGCATCGTCGATTCGTCGCGCGACGACACGCAGCACGCCTTTGGCTTCTACCTGCTCGGGCAACAGCAGATCAACCGCGACTGGTATGCCGGCGTGCGCCTCGATTGGACCGAGGACGCGCTGGACGAGCACCGCGAGGTGTGGGGCGTCTCGCCGTACGTCAGTTGGTACTGGAGCGAGTTCCTGCGCTTCCGCGCCGAGTATCAACACAAGGACGGCGACGTGCCGTCGGAAGACTCGCTCTTTTTCCAGGTGACCTGGGTCTTCGGCGCCCCCCCGCCGCACCCGTATTGGGCGATGCGATGAAGCTGAAACATGGAACGTGAAACATGAAACGTCAA
>Ga0081539_10005123_pt1 | contig 13689 bp, 8 predicted proteins | sample TabmetS4T2R2_FD_71023 | JGI IMG/M metagenome (GOLD analysis project Ga0081539, IMG submission 71023) | Tabebuia heterophylla rhizosphere microbial communities from the University of Puerto Rico - S4T2R2 | ecosystem: Host-associated > Plants > Roots > Rhizosphere ...
CGCGCGCTCGCCCCCGCCGACGACCGCGCCCACGTCGTCGTGCTCGGCGAGTCGCTCTGGCGGCGCCGCTACGGCGCGGACGCGTCGATCGTCGGCCGCTCGATCGACGTCGACGGCCTGCCGCGGACCGTCGTCGGAATCATGTCTCGCGGCGCCGTGCTGCCAGACACGCTCGGCGTCGAAGACCGCGAGCTCTGGCTGCCGATGCGCATGACCGCGGCCGAGCGCAGCAGCGCCAGCAGCCACAACTACACCGTCATCGGCCGGCTCGCCGACGGCGTCTCCCTCGCGCAGGCGTCAATCGAGCTCGACGCCTTCACGGCGCGGCTCGCCGCCGAGCGCCGAACGTCCACAGAAATCGGGACGCGCCTCGTGCCGCTCCCCGAGCGCACCGTTCGCGCCGTCCGGCCGGCGTTGCTGGTCGCCGCGGTCGGCGTGGCGCTGCTCCTGCTCGTCGCGACGGCCAATGCCTCGACGCTCCTCATTGCGCGCGCCGCCAACCGACGAGGCGAGCTGGCGGTCCGTGCCGCGCTTGGCGCGACCGGCGGACGGCTGCTGTCGCTGTCGATTGCCGAAGGCCTCCTGCTCTCCGGGATGGGCGCGGCGGTTGGTGTTCTGCTCGGGCGCTTGACGCTTCGAGCTCTGGTTTCGCTGTTCGCCGATTCGTTGCCGCGTTCCCTTGCGATCGACGTCGACGGGCGCGCCGCGTTGTTCGCCGGCGTCCTGGCCATCGTCATCGGCGTGGTCTTCGGGCTCGCGGCGGCGTATCGGCCGGGCAAGCGACTCGCCGACTCGCTGACCGGCGCGACGAGATCGACGGCCTCCTCGTCATCCAACCGCGCGCGGAATGCACTCGTGGTCGCACAGATCGCGCTCGCCGTGGTGCTGCTTTCCGCGGCCGGCGTGATGATCAACACCGTCGTGAAGCTGTCGCGCGTCAGTCCCGGCTTCGCCGCCGACCATCTCCTCACATTCAAGCTGACATTGAACGGCTCGCGCTACGAGTCGGCACCCGCCCGGGTCGGCGCCGCGTCTGCGCTGCTCGAGCGCATCGGCGCCCTGCCCGGCGTTCGATCGACGGGAATCGTGTCGGTCGTGCCATTCGGCGGCCAGCGCAACGCGGATGTGGTTCACGTCGAAGGCCGCACGCAGGCGCCCGGCGAACCGGCGCTGATCATCGACCAACGCGACGTCTCCCCCGCCTACTTTCAGACGATGGGTATTGGGCTCGTCAGCGGACGCCTGCTCACGAACGACGACAACAGCCGATCCGAGGCGGTCGTCGTCATCAACCGGACGATGGCGCGCCGGCGCTTTCCCAATGAGGATCCGCTCAATCACCGCGTGAGCCAGACGGGCCGCTCGGGACCCTGGCTGCGGATTGTCGGCGTCGTCGAGGACGTGCGGCATCTCTCGCTGACGAGAGATCCCGTTGAAGAGATGTATCACCCAATCGCGCAGACCGCGGCGCCGACATTCACCATCGTCGCGCGCACGCTGACCGAGCCCTCCGCACTGGCGCCCTCGGCACGAGCGGCGGTCCGCGCCATCGATCCCAGCCTGCCCGTCTACGAGCTTCGCACCATGGACGACCGCATCGCGGCGTCGTTCGCGCAAACGCGCGCGACGATGCTGCTGCTGATCCTGACGGCGTCGCTCGCGGCGGCGCTTTCGGGCGTCGCGGTCTACGGCGCGATCTGGTACTCGGTCGTGCAGCGCACGCCGGAGATTGGCATTCGCGTCGCGCTGGGCGCGTCGCGCGCGTCGGTCTTCAGCCGCGTGATCGGCCGGGCCCTGACGCTCACGGGCGCCGGGACGGCCGTTGGCACCGGCGGCGGACTCGCGGCCGGCTCGCTGATCCGAAGTCTGTTTACCGAGACCCAGCCGACCGATGCATGGACCTTCGCGGGCGTCGTCGTCGGCGTGATGGCCTTGTCGGTGCTGGCCAGCCTCATTCCGGCAATTCGCGCCACGCGCATCGATCCGATCGTCGCGCTGCGCAGTACGTAGTGTCCGGCTTCATCCGGACGTCGCAAGCAAATACGCGCCCCGACGTGACGGTCGATCGAGGATGAAATCGACGGCGCGATAGCCGCGGCCGAAGTAGGTTTGAAAGAGCCGCCGCGTCGAGAATCGCCAATCGAGCGCGAGCTGCGGGGCGCCGGACAGCATCTCGCCAAATCCCATCGGAATCTGAATAACGACGCGCCGGGCGTCGAGATCGAGACGCACGTCGGAACAGGACGGCCAGCGATCCCGATCCGGCGCGGTCAATCGATTGGCGGCCTGCGCGTCGCCCACCTCGTGCGATCGAACGGTCAAGGTCTGCGGCTGCCTGGCGGCGCTATTCGCAGCCAGCCGTCGTTCCACGTGCGGCTCGCGAATGTTCCACTCGGCCACCAGACGATCGGTCGGGTTGCCGCGATGGAGCGGGCTGGTCGACTCGCCGTAGACGTTCTCCTCGTATTCCTCGGCCACGACGCCGAGCTTCGTGAAATTCAGGTGCGCGTTCAGCGCCTGCATCGGGTCGAACGTCCACTCGATCAGCTCGAGCCCCATCTCCAGGGCGCGGTCGCGCTGCAGCACCTTCAAGCGGTGGCCGACGCCGTCGTTGCGATAGTCGTCGAGGACGCCGAGCATGTGCGACCACTGGGTCGCCCGGCCGCCCTTGATCCCTGGCAGCGAATAGACGAATCCGGCCATCCGGTCGCCATCGAACGCACCAATCAGCACACCGCCCCTCAGAACGGTCACGGCGAGGATCGGCACGGGCACGACTTCGTCGTAGCCGGGCCCCCAGATCACGCGCTCCATTTCGACGACCTGGGCGTACTCGTCGAGCGTTCGCAGATCGCGGTAGGTGATGCGGCGCGGCGTGGTTGAACCCGGCGTGATTGAGCTCGGCGTGATTGGAATCATCCTTGATAAGGACCGGCAACGACCATCGTGGCGCGGCCGGTATCGAGCAGCCGGCGGGCGGCGGCGTTCGCCTGGTCGAGGGTGACGGCGTGGAGGAAGTCCGGCATCCGCACGTCGTAGTCGAGGCCGAGATTGAAGAACTCCTCGTTCTGCAGGAACGCGGCGATCCCGGCATTGGTCTCGAGCGCGCGCGGCATCGATCCGATCAGGTACCGCCGCGACTCGTCCAGCTCCTTGGCGGTCAGCCCCTCGGCAACCAACCGTGCGATCTCCTCGTCAATCGAGGCGACGGCGCGCGCGACGTTCGCCGGGCTCACCCCGGCACGAATCACGAGCGGTCCCGCCGCGACGTTGGCGTCGAGGGCGCTCGACACGTAGTACGCCATCCCCTGGCGCTCACGAATGCTGTCGCCAAGGCGCCCGCCGATCGCGTACTGACCGAACGCGTTGTTCATGAGCAGGCAGGCATAGTAGTCCGGATCGCCGCGCGTAATCGCCGTGAAGCCATAGGCGATGTCGGTCTGCGCCTTGTTCATCATCGTGACGACGATCTCGCGTCGCTCGGCGGCGCGATGGACCGGTGGAATCGCGATCTCGGGCGGCGACGGCTTTCGCCAGCCGCCGAAGACGCGCGCCGCCGCCGCCTGCGCGCGATCCGCCGGCACATCGCCGACGATGGCGCCGGTCAGGCGGCCTGGCGCGAAGCGCTCGGCGTGCAGCCGCTCGAGATCGCCGCGCGTCAGGCGCTCGACGATGTCGATGGTGCCCTTCGTCGGCCGGCCATAGGGGTGACCATCCGGATAGAGCGCCGCCATCAGGGTCTCGCTCGCGCGGACGGCCGGGTTGTCCTCGTCCTGGCGGATGGCCGTCACGACCTCGCCCTTGCGCGTCGAGAGCTCCGCCTCGGGCAGCGACGGCGCGATGACCATCTCTCCGAGCAGCGCGAGCACCTGGTCGAAGTCCTCGCTCAGGCAGGTGCAGAACACGGAGAAGAGGTGTCGCGTCACGGCGACCGTGACGGTAATGCCGCGCCCGTCGAGCTCCTCCGCGATTTCTCCGGCGCTTCGGGTGAGCGTGCCGCGATCGATGACGCGCGACAGCAGCCAGGCAGTCCCCGGCGCGCCCGACGGATCGTAGGCCGATCCGCACCGCATCGCGAGGTGAATCGCGACCGCAGGCGTCGCGGTCGCTTCCTTGGTCAGGAAGACGGCTCCGTTGTCGAGCACGGCCCGGAGCGGGGCCAGACGGGTGGAGGTCATGCGCGCTGGAACCAGCCGATCGTGCGGTTGGAGTCGGCGAGGACGCGCTGCGCCGCCTGCGCGACGGCATCGACCGTCACGGCGGCGATCCGCGCCGGCGCTTCGGCGAACGTTTCGAGGCGGCCGATCGTCGTGAAGTAGCCGAGCTGATGGGCGATGTTCGTGACGCTGTCGTTGTCGAACACCAGTCGCGCGCGCAGCTGCGCCTGCGCCTTGTGCAGCTCCCCGTCGCCAATCGCGTGGCGCCGGACGCGATCGAGCTCCTCGAGCAACGCCGACTCGACGGCGGCGAGCGCGACGCCGTCGGTCGCCGTCGCAGAGAGGGTGTACAGGAACGGCTGCTCCGTCGGGATGAGCGCGCCCGACACGGACGACGCGAGGCCACGCTCGACGAGCGCGCGATAGAGTCGCGCGGAGCGCTGCGGCGGCGCGACCCGGAAGCTGGACCAGAGATTGATGCCCTTGGCGCCCGTCAGGACGGCGTCCAGCACGAGCAGCGGAAAGAAATCCTCGCCGGTCGCCGACGGCGCATGAAACGCCGCCTTGAAGTACTCCGTCGTCGTCTCCTTGCGGATGGTCAGACGCCGCTCGCCCGTCTGCTCGGGCTCGACGGTGCGGATCCGCGGCGCAGGCTCGCCTGGAGCAATTGAGCCGAAGTGGCGCTCGACGCGGCGGCGCACGTCCCCGGCCTCGACATCGCCCACCACGACCAGCGTGGCGTTGTTCGGCACGTAGTAGCGGCGGTAGTAGCCGTACAGATCGTCGCGCGTCATCGACTGCAGGTCCGGCAGCCAGCCGATCGTGGGATGGCGGTAGGGATGCGCCTTGAAGGCCGTCGCCGTCAGCTCCTGATCGAGGAGCTGGTCCGGATCGTTCTCACCGCCCTCCAGCTCGGAGATGATGACGGTGCGCTCCGACTCGCAGTCGTCGGGGTGATACAGGCAGCTGGCCATCCGCTCCGCCTCGATGAACAGCATCCGATCGAGCGCGTCCTTCGTGGCGGTCTCCAGATAGGTGGTCTGGTCGATCCAGGTGTAGCCGTTCCACGATCCGCCGAACTGCTCGATGATCCCCTTCACCTGATCGCGCGGGATGTTCGCCGTCCCCTTGAAGTTCATGTGCTCGACCCAGTGGGAGACGCCGGTCAGCCCGGGACGCTCGTCCTTCGAGCCGACCTTGTACCAACACCAGACCGACGCCAGCGGCGCGGTGTGCTCCTCCTGGATGAGCACCGTGAGTCCGTTGTCGAGGCGCGTCTCGGTGACGGCCGCGGGCGCTGAACGCATCCGTTCATTATAAAATCGTTGGATACCCATGCCTGAATGGAAGGACAGCGTCAACCTGCCGCGCACCGACTTCCCGATGCGCGCCAACCTCTCGACGGTCGAGCCGGAGATCCTCGCGCGTTGGCAGGCGATGGATTTGTACGGAAGGATCCGCGAGAGCCGGCGCGGGGCGCCGAAGTTCGTGCTGCACGACGGTCCGCCGTACGCCAACGGCAACATTCACATGGGGACGGCGCTCAACAAGGTCTTGAAGGAGCTGGTCGTCAAGTCACGATCGATGGCGGGATTCGACGCGCCCTACGTCGTCGGCTACGACTGCCATGGCCTGCCGATCGAGCTGCGCGTCGATCGGGAGCTCGGCGCGAAAAAACGCGACCTCTCGGTGGCGGAGTTCTGCCGCGCCTGCCGGTCGTACGCCGAGCGCTTCGTCGGCGTCATGAGCGAGCAGTTCCAGCGGCTCGGCGTGCTCGGCACGTGGGATCGCCCGTACCTGACGATGAACTTCAAGTATCAGGCGGCGATCGCCCGGGCGCTGGGCAAGTTCGTCGAGCAGGATCTCGTCTACAAGGGCAAGAAGCCGGTGCACTGGTGCATCCACTGCCGCACCGCGCTCGCCGAAGCGGAAGTCGAGTACGCCGACCACACGTCGCCGTCGATCTACGTCGAGTTTCCGCTCGCGCCCGAGAGCGCGGCCGACGTCGCGTCGCGTTTTCCGGCGCTCGCGGGACGCAGCGTGTCGGTCCTCATCTGGACGACGACACCGTGGACGATTCCGTCGAACCTCGCCGTCGCGTTTCACCCCGAGTTCGACTACGCGGCGTACGACGTCGCCGGACCCGATGGCGCCAGCCGCGCGCTCATCGTCGCCGAGGGGCTCGCGGAGAAGGTGTCGGCGGCCGTCGGGCGGCCGTTCGGCGAGCCGATCGCTCGGATGAAAGGCAGCGAGCTCGAACGGATCCGCTTCCAGCACCCGCTCTATGCACGGACGTCGCTTGGCGTGCTCGGCGAGTACGTGACGCTCGACGCCGGCACCGGCGCCGTGCACACCGCGCCGGGACACGGCGCCGACGACTTCAACACCGGGACGAAGTACGGCCTGGAGATCTACGCGCCGATCGGGCCGGCCGGGCACTTCCTCGACACGGTGGAGCTGTTCGGCGGACAGCGTGTGTTCGACGCGAACCCGAAGGTCGAAGAGGCCCTGAAAGCGCGCGGCCGCCTCTGGCACCGCGAAGCGTTCTCGCACCAGTACCCGCACTGCTGGCGCTGCCACAACCCGGTGATCTTCCTCGCGACCTCGCAGTGGTTCATCGCGCTCGACAAGCCCGCGACGCCCCGTCAGGACGGCTCCGGTCTCGGCGCGCGGACGATGCGCGAAGCGGCGCTCCACGCGATCGATCACGACGTGAAATGGATTCCGGCGTGGGGCCACGACCGCATGTACAACATGGTGGCCAACCGGCCGGACTGGTGCATCTCGCGTCAGCGGGTCTGGGGCGTGCCAATTCCCGCGGTCGACTGCACGGCGTGCGGCGAAGCGGTCATGACGCCGGCGCTGGTCGAGCGGGCCGCGTCCGTCTACGAGGCGCACGGCGCGGACTCGTGGTACGAGCGGCCGATCGAAGAGTTCCTGCCGCCGGGCCTGGTGTGCCCGTCGTGCGGCGGCGATCGCTTCGAGCGCGAGATGAACATCCTCGACGTCTGGTTCGACTCGGGCTCCAGCCACGAAGCGGTGCTGTCGGTGTGGCCGGAGCTCACCTGGCCGGCCGACATCTATCTCGAGGGCAGCGATCAGCATCGCGGCTGGTTCCAGAGCTCGTTGATGGTGGGGCTCGGCACGCGCGGACGCCCGCCGTTCCGCGAAGTCGTCACCAACGGTTTCCTGATTGACGTCGACGGCAAGAAGATGTCGAAATCGGTTGGGAACGCCCTCGAGCCGGCCACCGTCATCAAGGAGAGCGGCGCCGACATCATCCGGCTGTGGGTCGCGATGAGCGACTATCAGGAAGAGATCCGCGTCGGCAAGGAGATCCTGGCGCGGGCGGTCGAGGCCTACCGGAAGATCCGGAACACGATGCGCTATCTGGTCGCGAACCTTTACGACTTCGACCCGGCCCTCGATCGCGTGCCGCACGATCGGCTCGAGGAGGTCGATCGCTACATCCTGGCGAAATACGCCGAGATGGCGCAGCGCATCCTCCACGCCTACGACAACTACGAGTACGCGCCGATCTTCCAGACGCTCAACGCCTTCACGACCGTCGACCTGAGCGCCTTCTACAACGACATCTCCAAGGATCGGATGTACACCTTCGCCGCGAAGTCGCAGGAGCGGCGCTCGGCGCAGACCGCGATGTTCATCATGGCCGACGGCCTGGCGCGGCTGATGGCGCCGATCCTCTCGTTCACGGCCGACGAGCTGTGGCAGCACATTCCCGGCGCCCGGGAAGCGTCGGTGCACATCGCCGTCTTCCCGCGCGCCGACGATCTGCTGGCCTTCACCGACGCCGAGCTGACGGCGCGCTGGGACACGCTCGTGGCGGTGCGCGATCAGGTGCTCGCGGAAATCGAGCCCCTTCGCAAGAACAAGCAGATCGGCAGCTCCCTCCAGGCCAAGGTCGTCCTGTCGGCCACTCCGAACGAGCTCGCACTGCTGGAGCGCTACGCGCGCGAGCTGCCGATGCTGTTCATCGTGTCCGAAGTGGAGCTGCGTCCCGCGCCGGCCGACGTCGAGGCGCACGCCGAAGCGCGGCCGCGCGTCACCATCGAGCGGGCCGGCGGCGTGAAATGCGAGCGCTGCTGGCGCTACGTGCCGGCCGTGTCGGCGGACCCCGCGTGGGCGGGGCTCTGCGAGCGCTGCCAGGACGCGCTTTCCAGGAATCACCAGGCGGCATGAGCGACGCAGGGCCGCAAACGTTGACGGGCCATCCGCAGGGGCTGGAGGAGGACGCCGCGCCCCTGCCCCCCGCCGAACGGCGGCGGCTGGAGCTGTGGCTGCCGCTGGGCATCATTGCGCTGGATCAGGCGACGAAGGCGTGGGTGCGCGCGGCGCTGCCGCTGCACGACAGCGTCACGATCATTCCGGGTCTGATGGATTTCACGCACGTGCGCAACTCGGGCGCCGCGTTCGGCATCCTGAACAGCTCGGACTTTCCCTTCAAGACCGTCGTCATCGCGGTAATCGCGACCGCGGCGCTCGTCGGCGTCGGGATGTACGCCGCGAGCCTGGCGCATCATCAATTCATCGCACGGCTCGGCCTGGCGCTCATCATCGGCGGCGCCGCCGGCAACCTCATCGATCGGCTGGTCGTCGGATCGGTCGTCGATTTCGTCGACGTCTACTGGCGCGGCTGGCACTTCTGGGCCTTCAACATCGCCGATTCCGCGATCAGCGGCGGCGTGGCGATCATGATTCTCGACATGCTGGGCGTGGACAAGCGGCGCGCCGAGTAACGAGGAAGCGACCATGTATCCACGACTCCTCGAGCTCGGGCCGATTACGGTCTACACCTACGGCGTGCTGCTGGCGGCCGCCTACCTGCTCGGCCTCAAGCTCGCCATGGCGCGGGCGAAGACGCGCGGCCTCGACGCCAACCGGGTCCTCGACCTCGGCATCTACATCATCATCAGCGCGCTCATCGGCGCGAAGCTGCTGCTATTGGTCACCGATTTCAAGACGTTCTCGGCCGACCCGCGCGAGCTGCTCACGCTCGCCCGCTCCGGCGGCGTCTTCTACGGTGGCCTCATCCTCGCCGTCATCGTCGCGCTCTGGTACATCCGGCGCATCCATCTGCCGCTCTGGACCACCTGCGACGTCTTCGCGCCGGGCATCGCCCTCGGCCATGTGATCGGCCGCTTCGGCTGCCTCTTCGCCGGCTGCTGCTACGGCAGGGAGACGACGGTCCCGTGGGCGATCACCTTCCACGATCCGTTTGCCGCCACCAACGTCGGCACGCCGCTCGACCGTCCGCTGCACCCGACGCAGCTCTACGAGGCGGGCGCCGAGCTCGTCATCCTGTTCGTGCTGCTGGCCACCGAGAAGAAAGGCCGGCCGTTCCCGGGCCGTACGTTCTGGCTGTACATGCTGCTGTACGCCGTCTCGCGCTTCGTCATCGAGTTCTACCGCGGCGACGAGCGCGGCATGGTGGGCTCGCTGTCGACGTCGCAGTTCATCTCGGTGCTGCTGGCGCCGCTCGCGGTGGCGATGCTCATCTACCTGTCGCGCGTCTTCACGCCGGAGCCGAAGCGTGCGCGCAAAGCGGCTTGACCTGACGGTCCCAGAGGATGGCGCGGGCGCGCGTCTCGACCGGTTCCTCGCCTCAGTACTCGCCGAGCAGTCGCGATCGCAGATTCAACGGCTGATCAAGGATGGCCGCGTCCTCGTCGACGGGCGCGACGCCAAGTCGAATCAGGCGGTCAAGCCCGGTCAACTCATCGCAGTCGACATCCCGGAGCCGGTCGATGCCGCGCCGCAGGCTGAAGCGCTGACGCTGCCGATCGTCTATCAGGATTCCGATCTGCTCGTCGTCGACAAGCCGGCCGGCATGGTCGTCCACCCGGCGGCCGGACATGACGGCGGCACGCTGGTCAACGCGCTGCTCCATCACGTCGACGATCTGAGCGGCATCGGCGGTGAAAAGCGCCCGGGGATCGTGCACCGTCTGGACCGCGGCACGTCGGGGCTGATGGTGGTCGCCAAGCACGACGCCGCGCACGAAGAGCTCTCACGGCAATTCCACGATCGTGAAGTGGAAAAGGAGTATCTCGCCCTGGTGTGGGGCGAGGTGATGGCGGGCCGTCGCATCGACGCGCCGATCGGCCGCGATCCGGGCAACCGGAAGAAGATGGCCGCGAGCCGCGCCGACGAGGGCGCACGCGCACGCCGCAGCCGAGAAGCCGTCACACGGATCGTCGGCGCCGAACACTTCGGCCGCATGCTGACGCTCGTCCAGGTGGCGATTCACACCGGCCGGACGCATCAAATTCGCGTCCATCTCAGCGCCATTGGGCACCCGGTCGTCGGCGACTCGCTGTACGGCGGCGTGCACCGCCGCGTACCCGGCGACCTGCGCGCGGTCACGCACCTCGAGCGGCCGTTCCTGCACGCGGCCAGGCTCGCCTTCACCCATCCATCGGACGGCCGGCGCATGGCGTTCGACAGCGAATTGCCCGCCGATCTCCAGCGCGTGCTCGACGAGCTCAGAGAGAAGCTGGGATGAAAACCATCTATTCCGGGCGGGTGTTTTCAGTCGAAGTCGGCGAGCGGCGCTTTCCCAATGGTGAAACGCACACGGTGGAAATCGTCCGCCACGCGCCGTCCGTGGTGCTGATCCCGATCGAGAGCGACGGCCGCGTCGTGCTGGTCAGACAGTACCGCGCGCCGCTCGATCGTCAGACGTGGGAGTTTCCGGCGGGCCGTGTCGATTCAGGCGAGTCGGCGGAGGACGCCGCGCGGCGGGAATGCGAAGAAGAGATCGCACGCGCGCCGCATCACCTCGAGCGCCTTCGAGGGCTCTATCCAGCGCCGGGCTTTTGCGATGAGGAACTGATTTTCTTCCGGGTATCCGACCTGCGCGCTCCGGCACCCGACTCGCCGCATCAGCCGGACGAGGACGAGGACATCGAGGCGCGCAGCGTCACGATCGGGGAAGCGAGAGCGATGGTCGACCGCGGCGAAATCGTCGACCTGAAAACCGCCTACGCCCTGACGTTGCTGTGATCCTCCGTGTCCTCCGTGTCCTCCGTCCCGTCCCGCCCGTCCTGCCCATCCTGCCCGTCCCGCCCGTCCTGCCCTACGCGGGCGGAGGCGCGTAGCGCGCGCCCTCGCTTTTTCCGTCGCTCTTGCCTTTGGCCTTGCTCTTCACGTCGACGTCGGACGACACCGGCTGGAGCGCCAGCGCCAGCACTTCGTCGATGGTCGACACGAGGTGGACGACCAGATCCTTGCGGAGCTCCGGCGTCAGGTCCTCGTTGACGTTCTTGCCGTTCTGCTGCGGCAGGATGACCTCGTTGATGCCGACGCGCCGGGCGGCCAGCACCTTCTCCTTCACGCCGCCGATCGGCAGCACGCGGCCGGAGAGGGTGATCTCGCCGGTCATCGCGATGTCGCCGCGCACCGGGCGGCCCGTCAGCTCGGACGCCATCGCCGTCACCATCGTGACGCCGGCGGACGGTCCATCCTTCGGGATCGCGCCCGACGGCACGTGGACGTGGAGCTCCGCGCTCTTGAAGAAATCCGGGTCGATGTTGTACTCGCGCGCGTGCGTGCGCAGCCAGGACAGCGCCGCCCGCGCCGATTCCTTCATCACGTCGCCGAGCTGACCGGTCAGCGTCAACGAGCCGCTGCCCGCCATCCGGGACGCCTCGATGAAGAGCACTTCGCCGCCGGCCGGCGTCCACGCCAGGCCGATGGCCACGCCCGGATCCTTGGTCCGCTCTTCCATCTCCTCGTCGAGGAACCGCGGCGCGCCGAGCATCTCGACGACGACGTCCGGCGTGATTTCGATCGGCGACTCGTTGCCCTCGGCCCGCCGCCGCGCCGCCTTGCGGCAGAGGGCGCCAATCTCGCGCTCGAGATTGCGGACGCCCGCTTCACGCGTGTAGCCGCGAATCACCTGCCGCAGCGCGGCGTCGGTGAAGCGGATGTACTCCGCCGTCAGCCCGTGGTTCTTCACCTGCTTGTCGACCAGGTGATCGACGGCGATCTTCAGCTTCTCTTCCTCCGTGTAGCCGGCAATCTCGAGGACTTCCATGCGATCGCGGAGCGCCGCCGGAATCGGATCCAGCACGTTGGCGGTGGTGATGAAGAGGACCTCGGACAGATCGAACGGCACGTCGAGATAGTGATCGCGGAACGTGCTGTTCTGTTCCGGATCGAGCACCTCGAGCAGCGCGGACGACGGATCGCCGCGGAAGTCGGAGCCGAGCTTGTCGATCTCGTCGAGGATGAACACCGGGTTCTTCGACTCGGCGCGGCGGAGGCCCTGAACGATCTGGCCGGGCAGCGCGCCGATGTAGGTCCGCCGGTGGCCGCGAATCTCCGCCTCGTCGCGCATGCCGCCGAGCGAGACGCGCACGAACTTGCGGCCGATCGATTCGGCGATCGAGCGCGCCAGCGAGGTCTTGCCCACTCCGGGCGGCCCGGCGAAGCAGAGGATCGGTCCCTTGACGTCGGGATTCAGCTTCCGCACCGCGAGGTACTCGAGGATCCGATCCTTGGCCTTCTCGAGGCCCGAATGATCGGCGTCCAGCTTGTCCTTGGTCTTCGGCAGATCGATGACTTCGTCGGTCCGTTTGGCCCACGGCAGCGCGACGAGCCAATCCAGGTAGGTGCGCGAGACCGTGTACTCGGCCGCCGCCACCGGCATCTTCGACAGACGATCGAGCTCGCGGAGCGCTTCCTTCTTGACGCCGTCCGGCATGCCGACGGCTTCGATCTTCTCCTGGAGCTCCTCGACTTCCTTGGTCTGATCGTCCCCCTCGCCGAGCTCCTTCTGAATCGCCTTCATCTGCTCGCGCAGGAAATACTCGCGCTGGTTCTTGCCGACCTCGGACTGCACCTGCGACTGGATCTTGGACCCGAGCTCGAGGACCTCGAGCTCCTTGATCAGGATGCGATTCAGGTTGTCCATCCGGGCGCGGATGTCCAGCGTCTCCAGGACTTCCTGCTTGGTCGCGCTGCCGATGGTGGCGAGCGACGACGCGATGAAGTCGGCGAGACGGCCCGGCTCGGCGATGTTCGACGCGAGCGTCTGGAGATCGTCGGACAGCAGCGGCGACAGCGACACCACCTGCTGGAAGTTGGTCTTGATGTTCCTGGCGAGCGCGTCGATTTCGAGCCGATCGCCGTCGTTGGTGTCCTCGCTGACGGCGCTGACGCGGGCTCTCAGATAAGGCTGTGTGGCGACGACCTGGTCGAGGCGCAGCCGTGCCAGTCCCTGGACGATCAGGCGCAGGCTGCCGTCGGGCAGCTTGAACATCTTGTGGATGTGCGTCGCCGTGCCGACGGCGTACAGGTCCGTCTGTGTCGGTTCTTCGACGGCGGCATCCCTCTGGGTGAAGACCGCGATCAGCTTGCCGTTGGCGATCGCATCGTCGATCAGGCGCACCGAGCTTTCGCGCGCGACCGCGAGCGGCATGAACGAATTCGGAAAAAGGACCGTGTCCCGAAGCGGGAGGATCGGCAGCTCTGCGGGTATCGAGAGCGGCCGATCACCGATCGAGAT
>Ga0081539_10005124_pt1 | contig 13687 bp, 10 predicted proteins | sample TabmetS4T2R2_FD_71023 | JGI IMG/M metagenome (GOLD analysis project Ga0081539, IMG submission 71023) | Tabebuia heterophylla rhizosphere microbial communities from the University of Puerto Rico - S4T2R2 | ecosystem: Host-associated > Plants > Roots > Rhizosphere ...
AAGGACTTCTATCTGCCCGGCATCCTGATCACGCTGGCTCAGGTGGCGGTGTTCGTGCTGTCGGTCGCGGTGCGCAGGCCGATCGTCGGGTACGTGTGGGGAGTGCTGGCCAACGGCGGCCGCCACGACTGGTTCGGCAACGCCCGGCTGTTCCGCACGTTCCAGTGGCTGACCCTGGTCTGGGCCGCCTCGCTGTTCGTCCGCGCCGGCGTGCAGGGCTGGCTCTGGCTGGAGGACCAGGCGACCGCCATCGGAATCGTGCGGATCCTGATCAGCTGGCCGATCTACGTCGTCACGCTCGCCTTCACGGTGTGGGCGGTACGCAGAGCTACTGGTCCTCGCTCTGAGTTTACTGGTCCTCGCTCCGCTCGGACGGCTCGCGCCTTCTGGACCCGCTGACTTGAGGCCGGAAACGACGCCTGCACACCCCGCAGCCGCCCTTTCCGGCCTCAAGTCACCGGCGGCGTTCGCGGGCTTGCTGGCTCTGCCTCGCTAGCCCTGGGCGTGGGCCTGACCGCTGCCGGCCGTGCCGAGCACGACGGCGCGGACCGCGTCTTCCACCTCGCTGGTGCAGACGAAGATCAGCTCGTCTCCGGCCTCCAGCGGGTCGTCCGGGGTCGGCACCACCACGCGCTTGCCGCGCAGGATGGCCACGAGCGCGGAGTCGCGCGGCATCGGCACCGACCGGATCGGCTCGCCGACATACGGCGCGTTGGCCGGCAGCGTGATCTCCACGAGGTTCGCCTCGCCCTGCCGGAACGTCATGATCCGGACCAGGTCGCCGACCGTGACCGCCTCCTCGACCAGCGCGGCCATCAGCCGCGGCTTGCTGACCGCCACGTCGACGCCCCACTGCTCGGTGAACAGCCATTCGTTCTCGGCGCGGTTCACCCGGGCCACCACCCTGTTGACCGCGAATTCCGTCTTGGCCAGCAGGGACACCACGAGGTTGACCTTGTCGTCGCCGGTCGCGGCCACGAGCACGTCGCAGCCGGCCAGGTCGGCCTCTTCGAGGCTGCTCAGCTCGCACGCGTCGGCCAGCACCCATTCGGCCTCGGGAACCCGCTCGGGGCGCAGCTGGCCCGGCTGGCGTTCGATCAGCATGACCTGGTGGCCGTTGCCGATCAGTTCCTGGGCGATGGACCGGCCCACGTTGCCGGCGCCCGCGATGGCGACCCGCATGATCAGTGACCTCCCTTGTCGGCGCCCGAGGCCACCTCGAGCACGGAACCGACCATGTCGTCGGTGACGAGCACGAACACCTGGTCGCCGTCCTGCAGCACGGTCGACGGGGTGGCCAGCGAGCCGATCCCGAACCGTGTGATGTACGCGGCCCGGGCGCCGGTGGCGTGCTCCAGATCCCGGATCGTCCGCCCGACCCAGTCGCGGTGCAGCGGCGCCTCCACGATCGAGACCGCACTGGTCGGGTCGCGGAACACCTCCAGCACGCTCTCCGGCACAATGTGCCGCATCATCCGGTCCGCCGCCCACCGGATCGTCGCCACGGTGGGAATGCCGAGCCGCTCGTACACCAGCGCACGCCGGCTGTCGTAGATGCGGGCGACCACGCGCGGGACGCCGTACGTCTCGCGAGCCAGCCGGGCCGAGATGATGTTGGAATTGTCGCCACTGGACACGGCGGCGAACGCGTCGGCCCGTTCGACGCCGGCCTTGTGCAGCACATCCCGGTCGAAGCCGAAGCCGGTGACGGTGAGGCCGCTGAACTCGGAGTTCAGCCGGCGGAACGCGTCGGAATTCTGGTCGATGATCGCCACCGAGTGCCCGCGCGCGTCAAGGTTGTGTGCGAGGGTCGACCCGAGCCGGCCGCACCCCATGATGACCACGTGCAAGGTTCCGCGCCTTCCGCTGGACTGTGTCATGCAGAGCGTGCCACGTGACCGCACGCAACGCTGGCCGGGGCGGGGTACGGCGCGGCGGATCCGGCCGTACGCTTGGCGCTTGTGGCACGCCCGACCTCCCTCGTCAAACGGCTGCTCGTCGGCCGGCCGTTCCGGTCCGACCGCCTGCAGCACACGCTGCTGCCGAAGCGGATCGCGTTGCCGGTGTTCGCCTCCGACGCGCTGTCCAGCGTGGCGTACGCGCCCGACGAGATCCTGCTGACGCTCTCCATCGCCGGCGCGGCCGCGTACACCCTCTCGCCGTGGATCACGCTTGCCGTCGCGGTCGTCATGGTCACGGTCGTCGCGAGCTACCGGCAGAACGTCCACGCGTATCCCTCCGGCGGCGGTGACTACGAGGTTGCCACCGTCAACCTCGGGCCGAGGTTCGGGGTAGCGGTGGCCAGCGCGCTGCTGGTCGACTACATCCTCACGGTGGCCGTCTCGGTGTCGGCCGGGGTCAGCAACCTCGGGTCGGTGGTCCCGTTCGTCGCCCAGAACCGGGTCGGCATCGCGATCGGCGCGGTGGCGCTACTCACCGCCATGAACCTGCGCGGCCTGCGGGAGTCCGGCACCGCGTTCGCCATCCCCACGTACGGGTTCATCATCGTCATCGTCGGCATGATCCTCACCGGGCTGGTCCGCATCTTCATCCTCGGCCAGGACCTCCGCGCCCCGAGCGCCGATCTGGTGATCTCCGCCGAGAAGAGCCACCTCACCAGTTTCGCCTTCGTGTTCCTGCTGCTGCGGACCTTCTCCTCCGGCTGCGCGGCGCTGACCGGCGTCGAGGCGATCTCCAATGGGGTACCCGCGTTCAAGCCGCCGAAGAGCAAGAACGCGGCCACCACACTGCTGCTGCTCGGGTCGATCGCGATCGCCATGCTGGTCGGCATCGTCGTGCTCGCCCGGGCGACCCACCTGCAGTACGTCGAGAGCGCCGCACAGATCCTGTCCGGCCCGCCGAACTACGCGCAGAAGACGGTCACCACGCAGCTGGGCGAGACGGTGTTCGGCTCCGGATCGATGTTGCTCTACGTGGTTGGAGCGGTCACCGCGCTGATCCTGTTCCTGGCCGCGAACACCGCGTTCAACGGCTTCCCGGTGCTTGGCTCGATTCTCGCGCAGGACCGCTATCTGCCCCGGCAGCTGCACACCCGCGGCGACCGCCTGGCGTTCAGCAACGGCATCGTGTTCCTGGCGATCGCCGCGATGGTGCTGATCGTGGCGTTCCAGGCCGAGGTCACCCGGCTGATCCAGCTGTACATCGTGGGCGTGTTCGTCTCCTTCACCCTGTCCCAGGCCGGCATGTTGCGGCATTGGAACCGGCTGCTGCGTACGCAGCGGGATCCGAACATCCGGCGCCGGATGTATCGATCCCGGGCCATCAACGGTTTCGGCTGCGCGCTGACGGCCACCGTGCTGGTCATCGTGTTGATCACCAAGTTCCTGCTCGGCGCATGGATCGCCATCGCCGCGATGCTGGTGATCTACATCACCATGCTGGGCATCCACCGGCACTACACCCGGGTGTCCCAGGAACTGCTGCCCACCGAGGAGCGGCCGGTGCTGCCGTCCCGGAACCACGCCGTGGTGCTGGTCAGCAAGGTGCACATGCCGACCCTGCGGGCGCTGGCGTACGCGCAGGCCACCCGGCCCGACACGCTCACGGCGGTGACGGTCAACGTGGACGACAAGGACACCCGGGCGATCCAGGCGGAGTGGGAGCGCCGGCAGATCCCGGTGCCCCTGACGGTGGTGGACTCGCCGTACCGGGAGATCACCCGACCGATCATCGACTTCGTCAAGAACGTGCGGCGCGACTCGCCGCGGGACGTGGTCACGGTGTTCGTGCCCGAGTACGTGGTGGGCCGGTGGTGGGAGCATCTGCTGCACAACCAGAGTGCCTTGCGGATCAAGGGCCGGCTGTTGTTCGAGCCCGGCGTCATGGTCACCAGCGTGCCCTGGCAGCTGCGCTCCAGCCAGGACCGGGACCTGGACCGGCTGGACCGGGTCCTGAGCCGGGCCCCCGCCCGCGGGCCGCGCACGTTCGGCAACGACGTGTTCCAGTCGCCCGCGCCGACGTCGCCCGCGCCGGCCGGTGATCGGACCGGCGCGCGTGAGTGATTCCGGAGACGACCTGGTCGAGGGCGACCTGGTCGAGGTCACGGTCGGGCCGCCCGCGCACGGCGGGCACTGCGTGGCCCGGATCGGCGGTCCGCGTGGCCAGGTGGTGTTCGTCCGGCACGCCTTGCCGGGGGAGCGGGTCACCGTCGCGGTGACCGAGCGGCACCGCGCCTACCTGCGCGGTGACGCGATCGCGATCCACGAGGCCGCGGCGGACCGGGTGAGCCCGCCGTGCCCGTACGCTCATCCGGGCGGCTGCGGGGGCTGCGACCTGCAGCATGTGGCGGACGGCGCCCAGCTGGCCTGGAAGGCCGCGGTCGTCCGCGAACAGCTGGCCCGTCCCGGCGGGATGACGCCGGAGGAAATCGACGACCTCGGCGTACGGGTGCAGCGGCTGCCGGCAGCCGGCTTGCTCGGCTGGCGGTCCCGGATCCGGTACGCGGTCGACGCGGCCGGGCGGCCGGGACTGCTGCAGCACCGCTCGCACCAGGTCGTGCCGATCCAGCGCTGCCGCATCGCGCACCCCGCACTGCAGGAGCTCGACGTGACCCGGCGGCGCTGGCCGGGCGTGGACGCGATCGAGGTGGTGGCGTCGAGCGGTGGCGACGTCAGCGTGGTGACCGGTGGCGGCGACGTGTGCAGTGGTCCGGCCGAGGTGGTCGAGCTGGCCGCGGGCCGGCGCTGGCGGGTTCCGGTCGGGGACTTCTGGCAGGTCCATCCCGCGGCCGCGGACACCCTCGTGGGGGCGGTACTGGATCTGCTCGAGCCGGCGCCCGGTGAGCTGGCGTGGGACCTGTACGGCGGGTCGGGGTTGTTCGCGGCAGCTCTGGTGGGCCGGACCGGTGCGCGGGTCACGGTCGTGGAGTCCGCGCCCGGCGGGGTGGCGGCGGCCCGCGCGAACCTCGCCGACCTACCAGGGGTCGAGGTGGTCTCGGCGCGAGTGGAGGTCGCATTGAGCCGGCGGCGGATCATCGGCCCGGTTGATGTGGTGGTGCTGGATCCGCCGCGCACCGGCGCCGGCGCCCGGGTCGTGGCCGGCATAGTGGCGGCCGGGCCGCGCGCGATCGCGTACGTGGCGTGTGACCCGGCGGCGATGGCCCGGGACGTGGCGGCGTTCCGGTCGGCGGGCTGGCGGCTGGCGGCGCTGCGCGCGTTCGACTGCTTCCCGATGACCCAGCACGTCGAATGCGTCGCGCTGCTGCTTCCCAGCGGCTGACCGGCTGTCAGCGCCGGGGTGCGCGGGTGCGCCGCGTGGCTAGACTCGTCCGTCATGAGCGAATCCCTCCCCGCTCCCGCGGGTCTGCTCGGCACGATCGGTTCTCCGGCGGATCTCAAGCGGTTGAATCCGGACCAGTTGACGGTGCTGGCGGCGGAGATCCGCGATTTCCTGGTCGCCAAGGTGTCTCGCACCGGCGGTCATCTCGGACCCAACCTGGGCGTCGTCGAGATGACGCTCGCCCTGCACCGGGTGTTCGACTCCCCGCGTGACCGGATCCTCTTCGACACCGGCCACCAGGCGTACGTGCACAAGATCGTGACCGGCCGGCAGGAGGGCTTCGATCTGCTGCGCCAGTTCGGTGGTCTGTCCGGCTACCCGAACCAGGCGGAGAGTGAGCACGACCTCATCGAGAACTCGCACGCCTCCACCGGGCTGTCGTACGCCGACGGCCTCGCCAAGGCGTTCGCGTTGCGCGGCGAGGACCGGCACGTGGTGGCTGTTGTCGGCGACGGCGCGCTCACCGGCGGCATGTGCTGGGAGGCGCTCAACAACATCGCGGCGACCAGGAACAAGCTGGTCATTGTGGTCAACGACAACGGGCGCTCGTACGCGCCGACCATCGGCGGCCTGGCCGAACACCTGTCCACGCTGCGGCTCAACCCCGGCTACGAGAAGGTTCTCGAGCTGGTCAAGGACGCGCTCGGCTCCACGCCGATGGTGGGCCGGCCGGTCTACGAGGTGCTGCACGCGGTCAAGCGCGGCATCAAGGACGCGGTCAGCCCGCAGCCGATGTTCGAGGACCTCGGTCTCAAGTACGTCGGCCCGGTGGACGGCCACGACATCACCGCCATCGAGTCCGCGCTGCGTAAGGCGAAGGGGTTCAACGCCCCGGTGATCGTGCACGCCGTGACCCGCAAGGGGTACGGATACCGGCCCGCCGAGGACGACGAGGCCGACTGCCTGCACGGCCCCAGCGGCGCGTTCAGCATCGAGACCGGCAAGCTCCTCGCGGCACCGGCGGTGAAGTGGACCCACGTCTTCGCCGAGGAACTCGTCACGATCGCCGGCGAGCGACCAGACGTCGTGGGCATCACCGCCGCGATGGCGGAGCCGACCGGGATCGCCACGCTGGCCCGTAAGTACCCGGATCGCGCGTTCGACGTGGGCATCGCCGAGCAGCACGCGGCCACCTCGGCCGCTGGGTTCGCCATGGGCGGGCTGCATCCGGTGGTGGCGGTCTACGCCACCTTCCTCAACCGGGCGTTCGACCAGGTCCTCCTGGACGTCGCGATGCACCGGCTGCCGGTGACGTTCGTGCTGGACCGTGCCGGGATCACCGGCCCGGACGGGCCCAGCCACTACGGCATCTGGGATCTGAGTGTGTTCGGGGTGGTGCCGGGCATGCGGATCGCCGCGCCGCGGGACGCCGCGACGCTGCGCGAGGAGCTGCGCGAGGCGGTCGCGATCGAGGACGGGCCGACGATCGTACGGTTCCCGACCGGTGCGGTGCCCGCCGACCTGCCCGCGGTCCGCCGGGTCGGCCAGATCGACGTGCTGCACGACGCCCCCGACACCGACGTCCTGGTGGTCGCGATCGGCGCGTTCGGCAAACTGGGCATGGAGGTCGCGGACCGGCTCGCCGAGCAGGGATATGGCGTGACGGTGGTCGACCCGCGCTGGGTCCGGCCGGCACCGATCGACGTGATCCGGTTCGCCCGGACGCACCGCCTTGTGGTGACCCTTGAGGACGGCATCCGGACCGGCGGGGTGGGCGAGGCGATCGGCAGCATGCTGCACGAGGCCGACGTGGACGTGCCGCTGCTGACATTCGCGGTGCCCTCCGGGTTCCACCCGCACGGCAGCCGCGCAGAGGTCCTGGCCACGCTCCGCCTCACCGCGCCGGACATCGTGCGCGAGGTCACCGAATCGCTGCCGGAGCACCAGCCTTTGGCATGACACCGCCGAGCGCGTGAAGTTACCGTTCCGTTACCTTTGTGGCATGGCCACGGAGACGCTGGGCGGCCCGGCCGTCATCGATCTCGGCCTGGACCGCGGCGAGCCGGACACCTACGCGTCACCCACGCGAGCCACCACGCCGAGCTGGTTCGGCCCGCTGATGGTCGGGCTGCTGGTGCTGGTCTGCTCCGCCGGCTCCGCGGCACCGCAGCCCCCGCCGTTGGCTCCGGTGCTGAGCCTTTCGGTCGGGCCAGCCGACTCGTACGCGGTCACCGACGCAGGGCAGTTGCTGACCCAGAGCTTCGGCACGCTCAGCTCGTACGATCTCAAGACCGGCCGGCTGCGCTGGCAGACCGAGAGCCTGACGCCCACCTACCGGCTGCGTACCGGCAGTGGCGTCGTGCTGCTACGCCCCTGGGCGAACGGGCCGGGCCAGCCGGGCACCACCGCGATCTCCGAAGCCACCGGCGTGGTGTGGTGGCGGCGCGAGGCCAGTGTGGTGCTCATCCCCGACTCGTCCGCGCTGCTTGCCGTTTCGGCTGTGCGCAGCGTCGTGGGAGCGGGCCGGTGGGTCGAGGGCCCGGTGGAGTTCGTCGATCCCCGGACGGGCGTCACTCGGTGGCGGGTCGAGGTGCCGTCCACCGCCGTACTGCTGAGTGTGCCCGGTCCGGCCGGACAGGCACCGCGGATGCTGCTGGTCCACGACGACCGCAGGATGACACTGCACGACCTCGGCACCGGCCGCCTGCTGAACACCGCGCCCCTGCCGGGCGCCGATTACGGACCGGGCAACCCTGCCGTCGCCGGCGGCCTGATCATCCTGCAGTACGAGGTCGACGGGCGGCCCGCGGTCTCCGCGTACGACCCGGTGACGCTGCGGCCGGTGTGGACGCGGCCGGCCGGTGGTGCCGCCGAGACACAGCCCTGCGGGGTCCTGGTCTGCTTCGCCGGGCCGTCCGGTGTTCTGGCCGTCGACCCGGCGACCGGCGTCCAACGCTGGTATCAGCCCGGATGGCGCAGCGTCGAGCGGCGCGGCAACCTGCTGGTGGCCTCCGGGTCACCCGTCGGCGTCAGCGATCCGATCGGCATCGTGGATCCGGCGAGCGGCCGGGTGCTGGTCGACCTGCGCGGCTGGCGCCCGTTGACCGGCCTGGCCGGGCCGGATCGGCTGCTGGTCATGCGCACGGTGGACGCCGGCGCGCGGATCATCGTCGCGGTCGCCGGGCTCGGGAACGGGCAGCCCCGCCAGCTGGCCGACCTCCCGCCCGGAACCGGTGACTGCCAGGCCGCACCGGACCGCCTGATCTGCCGGTCCACGGCCGGCGAGCTGACCGTGTGGTCCTACCGCCCCACCGGCTGACCCGCCGGCCTGCGCACTCTTCGGACGTAGAGTGGGGCGTGGCGCTCATTGAGCTGGACCTTTACGCGCCGCCCGAGCTGCCGCCCGAGCGGGCGCGACCGCGCCGCCAGCGGTTCGTGAGGCTGGCCGCGCTTCTGGTCGTGGTGCTCGCCCTGGCCGGAGCCGCGCCGTCACGGTCAGTGCTCTGGCGCCGCACCGGATTGGCTCCGATCGCCGCGCCGGACGGCGCGTACCAGCTCGTGGGCGACCGCCTGTACACCTTCGACTCGGGCGCCGATCGGGTGGTGGTCACGGCGTGGTCCCCGGATCCACTGCGCCGCCTCTGGAGCTACACCGCAGCCACCAAATCGGACAACGACGGCATGACGCCCAGCTTCGGGTGGGCCGTACAGGCCGCTGCGGACGGTGACATCGTGCTGCAGTCGTTCGCGCGTTCGATCGTGATGGACGCCCGTACCGGCCTGGTGCGCTGGACATCGTCCGGGCCGTTGATGCCGGTGGCCGGCGGCCGGGTGGGGCTGATGTACGACCAGGAGTTCCGGCCCGGCACGGAGTACGACCAGGCGATCGGAGCCGCCGGCCCGCTGTATTCCTCGACGTCGGGCGTCTTCCACACCGAACCGCCCGCGCAGACCATCCTGCATGCCCTGGACATGCGGACCGGGCGGCAGCTCTGGCAGACGCCGTTCGCCGGAGCGGTGATCGCGGCCGACGGCCATTCCGAGCCCGGGGCGATCGTGGTGGTCGCCGCGGACCGCCTCAGCGTTCTGGCCGCCGGCACCGGTGCGGTGTTGCGCGAAGGGCGGCTGCCCGGCCCGGCGCCCACGGACGTGACGTTCGGCGATGGGGACGACCACCCGGTGCTCCTGCGGTACAGCTCCCGACGGGGCGCGACGGTGATCGCGTACTCGATGCACACGCTCGAGCCGTTGTGGCGCCGGGCCGAGCCGATCGCGGGCAGCCCGTCGTTCTGCGCCGGCATGCTCTGCGACGACGATGGCACCGGTGTCGTCGTGCTCGACCCGGCGACCGGCCTTCCCCGATGGCGGATCGGCCCAGGCGCCCTGTTCGGCCGGGACCGGACCATGATCGAAGTGGACGACCGGGAAAACCGGCCGCTGGCTGTCCGCGACGCGGCCACCGGCGCGGTCCGGGTCGATCTGCACGGCTGGACCTGGATCGCCTACGGCGACGACACGCCGCCGGTCCTGGGCCGCATCGACGGGGCCCTTACCCTGTTCGGCGTTCTGCTCCCGGGCCGGCGCACGATCCAGCCGCTCGGCTACTCGCCGACGCCGGTTACCAACTGCGAGTCCGACGACCGCTACGTCGCCTGCCGCATCTACGGTGGCGTCGAAGTGTGGGCGTACCTCTCCTGAGCGTCCTCGTCTACGACGACTGCCAGACCACGTCCGACGTGCTGATCTGCCCCCGGCTCGACGCGTCCGTGGGGATCTGGCGGTTGGCCCGCGCGGCGTAGCCTGGAATTTCCGGCCGGGTCGACACGACGGAGGAACCGCGGGTGCGCGTACTGGTGGTGGAAGACGAGCGCAACCTCGCCGACGCGATCGTGCGAGGCCTGCGACGCAAGGGTATGGCGGTCGACGTGGCCTATGACGGTCCGAGCGGCCACGAGATGGCATACGTAACCCGCTACGACGTCGTCGTGCTGGACCGAGACCTGCCCGGAATGTCCGGCGACGCGATCTGTGCCGCACTGGTCGCATCCGGCATGTTGACTCGGGTGCTGATGCTGACCGCGAGCGGCACGGTCGCCGATCGGGTCGAGGGCCTGCAGCTGGGTGCGGACGATTACCTGCCGAAGCCGTTCGCGTTCGACGAGCTGGTGGCCCGAGTACAGGCGCTGGGCCGGCGGGCCACGCCGGCCGCGCCGCCGGTGCTGGTGGCCGGCGACCTGGTCCTGGACCAGACCCGGCGCGTGGTCACCCGCGGCGGCGGCCCCATCGATCTGACCAACAAGGAGTTCGGCGTCCTCGAGGAGCTGCTCAAGGCGCGTGGCGGTGTGGTGTCCAGCGAGGAACTGCTGGAACGCGTCTGGGACGCCAACACCGATCCGTTCACCACCACCGTCCGGGTGACCGTGATGACACTACGGAAGAAGCTCGGCGACCCGCCCCTCGTCGAGACCGTGGTCGGCGCCGGCTACCGCGTACCCGAACCGGTCGTGGTCAGCCCGGCCGGCGGTGGCGCGTGACGGTCTACCTCGGCCGCAGTCGCAACCGGGTCCGGCTGCGGCCCACACTCCGGCTGCGGCTGACGTTGCTGAACGGCGTCCTGCTGGTCGGCGCCGTCGCCGTTCTCGTGGTGCTCGCCTGGGTGCTGGTCGGCGACGCGTTGCACCCCGCCGACGAGCTGCGCCGCGGTACGCAGGTCGTCCTCACCGATGGGCGAACGCTGGACGCCGCCGCATGGCAGGCCGACGTGATCGCCCGGGCGTCGCGGGAGCTGCTGGTCAAGGGCCTGATCGCGCTCGTGGTGATCGGCGTGATCGGCATCGCCGGCGCGTACGCCGTGGCCGGCCGCGCGCTGCGCCCGCTGCACAGCGTCACTGCCACCGCGCAACGCCTCGGTGAGGAGACGCTGGACCAGCGGATCCGGTACTCCGGCGCGGACGACGAGGTGGCGGAGCTGGCCCGCACGTTCGACGCGATGCTGGACCGGCTGGCCGATGCGTTCGAGTCGCAGAAGCGCTTCGTGGCGAACGCCTCGCACGAGCTGCGCACGCCGCTCGCGGTGATGCGGACCGAGATCGACGTGACCCTGTCCGACGACGACGCCGACGTCTCCGAATATCGCCGTATGGCGCACGTGGTCCGCAACGCCTCGGAACGGGCCAACGGCCTGGTCGACGCGCTGCTGGTGCTGGCCCGCAGCGAGGCGCAGTCCGGTCGCCGGCTGGCCCGCAAGGTCCCTGCCGACCTGGCCACCAGCGTCTACACGGCGCTGTCCGCGGTTCGGGCCGAGGCCGGCCGGATGAAGCTGGACGTCACGACGGACCTGCGGCCGGCGCCCGTGGTCGGCGACCCCAGCCTGCTGGACCGCCTGGCCGGCAACCTGATCGAGAACGCGATCCGGTACAACCATCTGCTCGGCCGGCTGTGGGTCCGTACCGAGACGGTCGCCGGACAGGCGCGGCTGATCGTCGGCAATACCGGCTACGAGGTCGATCCGGCCGACGTGCCGGGCCTGTTCGAGGCGTTCCGCCGCGGCGGCTGGGAGCGCACCGGCTCCCGCGGCTCCGGCCTCGGGCTCTCCATCGTGCGCGCGGTCTGCGACGCCCACGGCGGCACCGTGTCGGCCGTCGCTCACGAGGGCGGCGGCCTCGAGGTCACCGTCTCCCTGCCGGCCGCCGACACCACCCCGGTGGTGGCGGCCAGCGCGACCGTTCCGCGGGTCAGCTCGCCTTCTTCTCGATCTGGGCACGCAGCTTCGGGAACTCCGCCTTCGCGGAATTGACGCTCGTGGAGAAGAACACGATCCAGCCGACGCTGCCGCCGTCGGCCCAGCCGCACATGGCCATGTCGATGTCCTGCTCGCCGGCCTTGCCGCACTTTGCCACGCCACCCAGCGATCCGGGATCCACCGAGGTGATGCCGGTGACCTTCAGGCCGCCGATGCCGGCGCCCAGGAAAGTGCTGTCCAGCTCGCGCTTCGGGTCGTCGATCGGGGCCGCCGCGCCCGCGATCACGACGATGTCCCGCTTGGCCGGAGTGCCGTAGAGCGCGCCCACGGTGCTGGTCGCGTTCGGTACGTCGGCGAGGCTGGACTGCAGCTGATCGGCCAGCACGGAGAACTGCTCGTCGGTGATCTTGGGCCGCCCGCCGAGGGTCTTCGGTTCGGTCATCGTGGTGGTGGCGCCGGACCTCGGGGTCGAGTCCCCGGTCGGCGCGGACGTGGCCGCCTCCGGGGCGCTGTCCACGATCTCCTTGACCTTGCCCCGGCCGGCGATGAAGATCGCCGTTCCGGCACCCACGCACAGCACCAGCACGATTCCCAGCGACACCAGCACGATCGGGAGCGCCTTCGACTTCCGGCGCGGCGGCCGGGGCGCGGAGAACCCGGGCGGTGGCTGGTACGGCGGCTGGTCGCCGTATCCCGGCGGCGCGTACGGCGGCTGGTCGCCGTACGCCGGCGGCGCGTACGGCGGCTGCTCGCCGTATCCCGGCGGCGCGTACGGCGGCTGCTCGCCATATCCCGGCGGCGCGTACGGCGGCTGCTCGCCGTAGGACGGCGGTTCCCCGTACGCCGGCTGCTGCTGCTGATACGCCGGCGGCTGCTCGTACGACGGCGGCTCGTACCACGGCGGCGTATCCGGATGCCGCATCCCCGGGTCAGGCTCACCCTCGTGTTGCTCGTCCGGATACGGCGGGCCGGTATACGGCGGCTGCGACATCGCGGGCTCCATCGATCGCGTGTGAGGGGCGAGCCTATCCGCCGGAGTGCTCTCCTGTGATCCCCACTATGGCGCTACCTCCCGGCATCGCGGCCCCCACCCTCTCCGCGATCTTGGAGTTGTGGTTAGACCAGACCGGGCCTAAAGCCGCATAAAGGCAACCACAACTCCAAGATCGCGGGGAAATGTGGGGCCGGCTGGTCGTTGATCATGTCATGCCGGCCGGGAGGCCACGCCGGGCGGTAGGAACCGCCGGCCGGTCACCCGCTCCGACGTTCCGCTCCGGTCCAGATAGGGCGTGATGCCGCCCAGGTGGAACGGCCAGCCCGCGCCCAGGACCAGGCACAGGTCGACGTCCCGGGGATCTGCCACCACACCCTCGTCGAGCATCAGCCGGATCTCCTGGGCCAACGCGTCCAGCGCCCGCCCCCGTACCTCCTCGGCGGTCGACGGAGCGTTCCCGGTCTCGAGCAGCTCGACCACCTGGGGGTTGATCTCGTCGTCCACCAGCAGCGGCAGGCCGGCCTCGGCGATGCTCGCGAGGTTGGGCGACAACCCGAACCGGTCCGGAAAGGCCGCGTGCAACGTCTCGCCGACGTGTAGCGCCGGCACCGGGCCGACCAGCTGGAGCAGGGCCATCGGCCGCATCGGCAGGCCGAGCGGGGCGAGGGGGGGATCCACCACCGCCCCCCGCGGGCCGGGGGCGGTGGGCCCCC
>Ga0081539_10005125_pt1 | contig 13687 bp, 15 predicted proteins | sample TabmetS4T2R2_FD_71023 | JGI IMG/M metagenome (GOLD analysis project Ga0081539, IMG submission 71023) | Tabebuia heterophylla rhizosphere microbial communities from the University of Puerto Rico - S4T2R2 | ecosystem: Host-associated > Plants > Roots > Rhizosphere ...
CGGCCGCGTGGTGCGCCGCAGATGCAGCCGGAACCCGGCGAGGCCGGCGTACTGCTCGGAGATGGCCGACAGCAGCGCCTCCCGCTCGGCGTCCGGCCGGAACGCCCAGCGCACCTCGGGCAGGTAGTACCAGGCGGTCACCGTGCTCTGGGTGAACGTCAGATGCCCGGCGATCTCGCTGATGGCCAGTTCGACGGCCGGGTCGCGGTCGTTGAACCGCAGCTTGTGCGGTTTCAGCGGGGGCGGCGGCTTGAGGTCTTTCTTGGTCCGCACGGCCGGCAGGTTGGCCGGTTCCGGCCGCCGGCCGCCGGCGCGGCGGAGTTCCATCTTCTCGGCCTTGCGCTCGCGCCGGGAGAGCTTGGCGGGTGGCTGGGCCGGGCGGTCCGCTCGCGGTGCGGGGAGGGCGCGGGATTCCTCCGGGGGTACGTACGCCGGCCGCCCGACACCAGCGGCACCGGCCGGCTCCGGCGGGAACCCAGCGGCTCCAGCCGGCTCCGGCGGGAATCCGGCGGCACCGGCAGCTCCCAGCGGCTCCGGCGTGAACCCGGTGGGCTCCCGGTAGCGGGGCACCGCCGTCACGCCCGGTGCCGCTTGCGTGGCCTGCGGCGGCGGAACAGCGCCCGGCGGAACGTCGCGCGCCGGGAATTCGGGCGCTCCGGCGGGGCGTGCCTCATCCGGCCAGTCCTCGAAGTCCGAGTCGAGCGGGTCATCGTCGAAGAAATCAGCGGCCGGCCTGGCCGGTGCACGAGTGAACGATTCCGGCGACACCGAGTTGGCGGCCCCGTTCGCCGCGTCCGGCGCCTCAACGGCAGACGAACGATCAAGCGCCGACCGCTCAGACAGGGACGGTTCGGGCACGGACCAATCTGGCAAGGCCCGATCTGGCAAGGCCCGATCTGGCACCGGTTGGTCAGGCGCCAGTCGGTCAAGTGCCGGCCGGTCAACAGCCGACGCATCAGGTGCCGACCGATCAAGGTCCGAGCGATCAAGGTCCGAGCGACCTAGTCCTGGGCGGTCAGACGTCGGCCGGTCAGACGTCGGCCAGTCGTGCGCGGGCCGGTGGTGAGCCGGCCGGTGGTGCGTCGGCTGGTCGTATGCCGGCCGGTCAGACGCGGGCCGATCGGGTGCCGACGGAATCGGCACCGGTTCGTCGAGCGTCGATGGCTCGGGCGCCGGCCGGCCAGGTGCCAACCGATCAGGACCCGGCCGCGCAAGGGCGGGCGGTTCGAGAGCGGTCGCCCCGCCGTGACTCGACCGATCAACATCGGTCGGCCCGCCGAGACCGGTCGGCCCGTCCAAGGCGGTCCACCGGTCAAGCGCTGTCGGTTCGCCGAGCGCTGTCGGTCGGTCAAGCGCTGTCGGACTGTCAAGCTCGGCTGGCGAGGAAACATCCGAGGCGGGTGCCTCGACGGGTGGCGCCGGGGGAGAAGCCGGCGCACCCGACGCCGCGTGAGAAGAAGCCGCCGGAAGAGAGGGCGACGAAGGGTCAGGGGATGGCGCCGGGAGAGAAGTAGGCGCCGGGAGCGGAGACGACCTCGGGCGCGAAGACGCCGGCGGTTCGGGCGCCGGCGGGGCGGAGACGGGTCCGGCCGGAGCCGGTGGTGCGGAGACCGGGTCGGCGGTTGGTGGCGGCGCCGGGCGGGTCTGCTGTGCGGGAGCGGCCGTGCCACCGAAGAGGTCGAGGAAGGGGGAGTCGATGTCGAGCGCGGTGTCCACCATGGGGCCGCCGCGCGGGCGCAGCGGCTGAGGTGCCTGGAACACGCCCACGGCCCCGTGCCCGGGACTCGTCACGAGTTCATGGTCGTAGGCGTTGATGTCGTCGGATACATCCGTGGCGCGAGGCGAAGAGTAGTCGTTTGAACGCGCAGTGTTACTCTGCCGGTCGGGCTGGGAAGCGTCCGCGCGGCGTGGCCGCCGCGCGGAGGAATCGCTCATGCGGAGGCCCCGTTCGGGCTTGCCGCAGGACTGGTGTGACCGGTCATATCAGCTCCTCCCGAACCCGGATACGTGTGGCGACAAGCTTCGGATCACGCCGCTCCAGAGCCGGCTCGCGGGTGCGGCGCCAGTCCGTGAGTGCGGTGCGGATGACCTTCCGCGCGGGGCGGTCGGGGTCGACGTGCCGGAACACGTACGACGTCGTGACCATGGCGAGCGCGATCTCCCAGGCCGGGAAGGGGTCGAAGGAGAACGTGATGAGGTAATGCAGGAACATGAAAAGAGGGACTAAAACGACGAACAGCCCATACTGCGCATACGGGAGATGTACCGGCAGCGTGTACCCGGGCGGCCCCAGATAGACCAGGCGTGCCCGGTAGATGTCGTCGTCGGTCCGCAGCCGCATGGTTCCGCCCGCGGTCTCAGCTGAAGATCAGCTTGATGAGGTAGTCCCCGACGAAGAACAGCGTCGCCGCGCCGGCGATGAACGCGAGCCCGACGATCGCGATCGCCGAGCTGGTCAGCACCTTGGAAATCTCGCCACGGCCGGCGCGACCAATGAAAATGACGCCTAGTACGGCTAGCAGGATCGGTGCGATCTTGCTAGCGAAGAAAGATACGACGCCCTCGGTGTTGATGCCCGAGGGCGCGGGCGCGGCGAGCGTACCCTGCTGGAGCGCCGTCGCGATCTGCGCAGCCAGCTCGTTGGCGATCATCGGTAAACCTCCCGGGTGCGTGGCCGGCAAGAACCCCGCACGCTGCAGTTGTGAAGCCTGACGGCAACGTCCATATGGTGCTACTTTCCGCCACCCACGTCGAGTGAGCGGTTAGGACGTCACTGTCCCTCGCAAGCCCATCTGCTTCCTTCGGTCCCCCCAAATGATGCCCAGTCCGAAGCGTACGGGCCGGGCTTCTTACCGACAAGCTGCCTGATTCGTTACCGAAGGTAAAGACGTGATTGAAGATGAGTGACCGAGGCATCGTACACGTGTTCGCGGAGCACGCGGCAAGTACGTTCTACCTGTGGCGAGAGGCGATCAGCTGCTTCACCAAGATCACCCGGTCGTGATGGGCGTTCTCAACGTCACGCCCGACTCGTTCTCGGACGGCGGCCGCTACACCGACCTCGCCGCCGCCGTGGAACACGGCATCGCGATGCACCGGGACGGCGCGGATCTCGTGGACGTCGGTGGTGAGTCGACCCGACCGGGTGCCGAGCGGGTGGACGCGGCCACCGAGACGGGCCGGGTCGTGCCGGTGATCAGGGAACTCGCCCGGGCCGGCGTGCCGCTGAGCATCGACACCACCCGCGCCTCGGTCGCGGGAGCCGCGCTGGAAGCCGGCGCGGTCCTGGTCAACGACGTGTCGGGCGGCCTCGCCGACCCGGAGATGGCCGGGATCGTCCGCGCGGCCGGCTGCCCGTGGATCCTCATGCACTGGCGCGGGCACTCCCGGCACATGACCGAGCTCGCCCGGTACGCCGACGTGGTCGCCGAGGTCCGGGCCGAGTTGACCGAACGGGTCGCCGCCGCGGTCGAGGCGGGTGTGGACCCCGGCCGGCTGATCATCGATCCCGGCATCGGCTTCGCCAAGAACGCCGAGCACAACTGGGCCCTCAGCGCTCACCTCGACGAGCTGATCGCCCTCGGTTATCCCGTTCTCTTCGCGGCCAGCCGCAAGTCGTACCTCGGCCGTCTCCTCGCCGGACCGGACGGTGCGCCGCGTCCGGTCGACGGTCGCGAGGCCGCGACGCTCGCGACCAGCGTCCTGGCCGTGGCCGCGGGTGCGTGGGGGGTGCGGGTCCACGACGTCCGCGCGACCGTCGACGCCTTGGCCGTGTGGCGCGCGACCGGCAGTCCGCGCCTCGAGGTCAAACCTTGCGGGGGTACGCGGTGACGGGTCGAATTGAGCTCTCCGGCCTCCGGGTACGCGGGCGGCACGGCGTCTACCCGGCCGAGCGAGAATCGGGGCAAGACTTCGTCGTCGACGTCACCCTGGACCTCGACCTCGCCGCGGCGGCGGCCAGCGACGACGTCGCCGACACCGTGCACTACGGCGAACTGGCTCAGCGGCTCGCGGCCGTGGTCGCGGGCCAGCCGGTGAACCTCCTCGAGACGCTGGCCGACCGCCTGGTCACGCTCTGCCTCGCCGATCCCCGGGTCGACGCCGCCACGGTCACCGTCCACAAGCCCCAGGCACCGATCCCGCTCGAGTTCGCGGACGTCGCCGTCACGCTGCGCCGGAGTCGTACGTGACCCGTGCGGTGCTCGCGCTCGGCAGCAACCTGGGCGACCGGTACGCCCGCCTCCGCGAGGCGGTGGACGCCCTGGGCGCGAGCGTCGTACTCGTCTCCGGTGTCTACGAAACGCCACCGTGGGGCGACACCGAGCAGCCCACGTACCTCAATGCCGCGGTCCTGGTCGACGACCCGGCCGCTGCGCCGATCGACTGGCTGGACCGCGCCCGGGCGGGTGAGACGGCCGCGGGCCGGGTGCGGGACCCGGACCGCCGGTCCGGGCCGCGGACCCTGGACATCGACGTCATCGCGGTATGGCAGCCGGATGGCACGCCGGTGCTCAGCAACGATCCCGAGCTCACGCTCCCGCACCCGCGGGCGCACCTGCGCGCGTTCGTCCTCAAGCCGTGGCTCGACCTCCAGCCGTACGCCCGGCTGCCCGGCCACGGTTGGGTGACCGACCTGCTCAACCGGCCCGAGCTGGCGGCCGACGCGCTGGCCATGACCCCTCGGCCCGACCTCTCGCTAGAGTCGGCCATATGAGCAGCAAACCCGGCGGTACCCGGCGGGACCCCTCGATGCGACCGACAAGTGTCTCGGTGCTGGTGGTCGCCGCGCTGGCCGCGGCCGCAGCCGGCTGGCTGCTGCTGAGCGCGATCTACGCGCAGATGCCCTCGCTACCGTGGCCGCCGATCATCGTGCTGGCCGTGCTGGCCACCCTGGAGTTCTACCTGGCGCAGAACACCGCGGCCCGGGTGCAGCGCCGCCCCGGCGCCCTGCCGGTCGATCCCCTGGCCGTGGCCCGGTACGCGGTCCTGGCCAAGGCGTCGTCTCTCGCCGGCGCGCTCTCCGCCGGGTTCTCCTCCGGGCTGCTGGCCTGGCTCGCGCTGGAACCGACCAAGGCGGCCCGAGAGGACGTACCCGCGGCGATCGGCGGGGTTATCGCCGCGGCAGCACTGGTGGCCGCCGCGCTCTGGCTGGAGCGGGCGTGCCGGGTGCCCGACCGGCCCGATCGCAAGGACGAGGACGACACCGGCCGACGCTCCGGACGACTTTGATCAAATTCGCCTTAAGGCTTGAAATCTGTTACCTAACCCTCCGTATGCTATGCCCCGCGAGGCGCCCACGACCGGTTGCGGGCCTGACAGTGCCGTCGGCCGCCTCGACCTAAGGAGGCGTGGGACATGGCATATGACGACACCGCGTACCGCCGAATGTCCGAAGTCGGAAGCACTGATCCGGCGTACCGGATGAACGGCGGCATGGGCATGGACCAGACCGGCGCCGGCGACCCCATGCTCGGCGACACGAGCACGCGGTTGACCGAGCCGCCGAGCGGCGCGCTGCCGCGTTTCGCATATGAGGACGGCCGCGACCGGATGGGCATCCACGTCGGCTGGGAGATCGTCCTGTTACTGGCCGCCGCGGTGATCGGCGTGCTGCTCTACCGGGTGGACGCGGGCGCGCTCAAGCGCCCCGCCCTCGACACCCTGTTGCTCACCGGCACGTGGATCGGCCTGCTCACCATGGGTGCCGGGCTGTCTATGCGGGCCGGCGTGCCCAACCTCGCGGTCGGCTCGATCGCGGTCGCGGGTGCCGTGCAGTTCGCCGAGAACGGTGACAAGGGGCTGGTGGAAGCCGCCCTGCCGGCGATCGCGATCGCCGCCATCGGCGGGTTCGCGGTCGCGGTCTTCGTGCTCGTCCTGCACGTGCCGGGATGGGCGGCGTCGCTGGGCGCGGCACTCGGCGTGATCACCTGGGTCCAGCTCCGCACCGCACCGGTCCGGGTGCAGGGCGAATACGACCCCAAGCACCAGGCGTTCTTCCTCTTCGGAGGATTCGCCCTGCTGGCCGTGATCGGGGGCGCGTTCGCCACCATCCCGCCGTTCCGCCGGCTGCTCGGACGGATGCGGCCGGCCGGCGACCCGGCCCGCCGCCGGGGTGCGGCCGCGGTGCTGCCCGTGCTGGTGGCGCTCGTGCTGTCCTCGGTGTTCGCCGTCGTGGCGGGCGTCCTGATGGCCGCCACGACGGGGGGTCCGGTCGTGCCGGACACCGGTCTGCAGTGGACCGGCATCGCGTTCGGTACCGCCCTGATCGCCGGAACCAGCGCGTTCGGGCGGCGCGGCGGTGTGTTCGGCACGCTGCTCGCGGTGATCGGGATGACGCTGTTCCTGGACTACCAGGACCGGCGTGGGCTGCACATCGCGCTGCTCGCCATCGGGGCGGTCACGATCGGCGCCGGCCTGATCATCACGCGGCTGGTCGAGACGTTCGGGCGGCCGTTGCCGGCGCGCACCGAAGAGGACTGGAACGCCGCACCCACCGGGGGCACCACGTGGCGACCGGGCCTGCTGGACAGCATCTCCTCCTCCAGCGGCACGCCGCCGCCTCAGCAGCGCCCCGACCGCTGGGACGACGGACCATGGGGCACGACCCGCTGATCGGTACCCCAGGGTCACCTATGCTGGCACCATGACCGACGCCACCTTCGCCGAATTGGACGCAATGCCTACCGAGGAGCTGCGCGAGCGTGCGTTCGCGAAGGCTCGCGAGCGCCGTGACGTCGGGTTCTTCTGGTCGGTGATCAAGCACCTGCCCGATTCCGACGAGGCCGCCGAGCTGGACGGCGCACCGAACAGCATCGGCCCGACGGTGGACGAGTTCGTGGCGCTGTGGCGGGAGTTTTCCGGGCACGGGTACGGCGAGCAGGAGCCGCTGCTGCGTGCCGCGTTCATCGACTACCTGCAGAAGCCGTAACCAGCGGTATCTACGCACGTCGTTTGGGAGCGACGGCCTTCTGGGCAATAGGGGCTATGGCTCTCGGCAACCGTTACAAGACCGCGCCGGGTGCGGGCACGCTCGCCGCACTCCTTCTTGTCCTGATCTTCGGCAGCCCCTGGTACGCGGACTGGGTCGCCGACAACACCAAATCGACCACGGCCGGCGGCTGGTGGCTTCGCCTGCTGACCTGGCCGCACTGGACGTTCAACTCCAGTGACTCGCTCCGCGACGTCGTCGTCGGTGACCTGCGGGCGATCCTGGTGATCGTGCTGACCGCGTTGTTCCTCTATCTGTTGCCCGGCTCGCAGCTGGCCCGGGCGCGCGGCACGATCAGCCAGTTCTTCGCGGGCTGGGCGTCGTACGTCTTCGCGGGTGCCTTCGCGGCCCTGCTCACCACCCTATTCCTGGCGAACCCGTCGCTGCTGACCGCGTTCCGGGCCGCTGGCGAGGGCGCCACGTACGGGTTCTTCGTCGGCTGGATCGTCGGTCTCGCCTCGCTGGGCGGCTGGCGAGGAACACGCTGAGCTGAGCCTGATGGCCTCGCCTCGCTCGGCGAGCTCGCGCCTGATGCACCGGCGACTTCGAGGGCCACAGATCGCATCCGCACACCCCGCGGCCACGATCTTGGCTCTCGAAGTCACCGGCGGAGCTCGCTGGCTACGCGTGTGCGGCCTCCTCGTCGGGGATCTCGAAGATCGCCGAGCGGGACACCGTGCCGATCGTGCGGTCGCCGTCCACGACCGCCACGTTGAGCGTGTCCACGGTCAGCATCGCGGCGAGCGCGTCGTACAGCGTCCCCGTTGACGCCACGGTCGGCAGCCGGTCGACGCCTTCGAGCCCACCCACCGGGCGGATCGCGACCTTGAGCGGGGTGACGGCGAGCCGCCGGATCCCGCGGTCGGCGCCGACGAACGTGCTGACCTCAGCGGACGCCGGGTTCCCGAGGAGCTCGGCCGGCGTGGCGAACTGCAACAACCGTCCGCCCTCGCCCAGCACCGCGATGCGGTCGCCCAGCCGGACGGCCTCGTCGATGTCATGGGTGACCAGCACGATGGTTTTGCGTACGGCCGCCTGCAGCCGCAGGAACTCCTCCTGCAGCCGGGCCCGCACGATCGGGTCGACCGCGGAGAACGGCTCGTCCATCAGCAGCACGACCGGGTTCGCGGCCAGGGCGCGGGCCACGCCGACCCGCTGGCGCTGCCCGCCGGAGAGCTCGTGCGGGTAGCGGGCGCCGTACCGGGCGGGATCGAGGCCGACCAGCTCCAGCAACCCGTCCGCGCGCTCCCGGATCTGCTTGCGGTCCCAGCCGAGCAGCCGGGGCACGGTGCCGACATTGGTCCGGATGCTCTGGTGCGGGAAGAGGCCGACGTTCTGGATCACGTACCCGATGTGCCGGCGCAGCTCCACCGGGTCCTGGTCGGTGATGCTCTTGCCGTCGATGAGGATGTCGCCCTTCGACGTCTCGATCAGCCGATTGATCATCCGCAGGATTGTCGACTTCCCGCATCCGGACGGCCCGATGAGCACGGCGAGCTCACCCGCCTGGACGTCGAGGCTGAAGTCGCCGACCGCCACCGTACCGTCGGGATAGACCTTGCCGACGTTCTCCAGAGTGATCGAGGCCGCGCTCGGCTGGGCGCCGGAGTTGTTCATCGCGGTAGCGTCCACGTATGTCCTTCCTGCCGAGGGTCCCGGTGGCCGGTTGGCCGTTGGCGGCCCCCGCCGATGACGCGCCGGGAAATCCGTGGTTCTCCTGGCGCTATGTCCACGACAACGCCGACACTCTGCTCTCCGCCCTGCAGTTCCACGCCGGCCTCACCGCCCGGGCGGTGATCGTGGCATTGATCGTTGCTCTCCCGCTGGCTGTGGTCGCCTACTGGATTCGATCGCTGACCGGCCCGATTCTTGCACTATCCGGCATCCTGTACACGATCCCGTCGCTGGCGCTGCTGGCCCTGGTCGCTCCGCTGGTGGGCACTACTACCGACACATCGGTGCTGATCGCCCTCGTGCTGTACGCCCTCCTGGTGCTCGTCCGCAACGCGCTGGCCGGCCTCACCCAGGTCCCGGCCGAGGTCAGGGAGGCGGCGGCCGGGATGGGGTACGGCCGGTTCGGCCGACTCTGGCACATCGAGTTGCCGCTGGCGCTGCCGGCCGTCGTCACCGGGCTGCGACTGGCGACGGTGTCTACCGTGGCCCTCGTCACGGTCGGCTCGCTGATCGGCAAGGGTGGCCTCGGCGATCTGATCCTCGGCGGGTTCCGGAACAACTTCTACCGGGCTGAGATCGTCACCGGCGCGGTACTCACCGTCGCGCTGGCGCTCGTCCTCGACCTGATCCTGGCCGGCCTCGGCTGGCTGCTCACTCCATGGCTGCGGAGGCGGGGCGCATGAACTACTTCCGCGAGGGGATCGTCTGGCTCAACGATCCGCTGAACTGGACCAATCCGGGCGGCCTGCTGGACCGGCTGCAGGAGCATCTCAGCATCAGCTTCTGGGCGGTGCTGCTCGGCTGCGCGGTGGGCTGGCCGATCGGCATCTGGCTCGGGCATCGCGGCCGGGGTGGGGCAGTCGTCGTCACGGTGGCGAACCTCACACTCGCGATTCCCATCCTGGCCATGCTGACCATCCTGCCGCTGACCCCGCTCGGCTTCGGTAAGCCGCCGGTGGTGGTCGCGCTGGCGGTGTTCGCGGTGCCGCCTCTTCTGGCAAACGCGTTCACCGGGCTGCGCTCGATCGACCCGGAGACCCGCGAGGCGGCCCGGGGCATGGGCCTGTCCGGCGGGCAGTTGCTGCGCCAGGTCGAGTTGCCGCTGGCCGTGCCGTACCTGGCGGCCGGGCTTCGTACCGCGGCGGTGCAGGTCGTGGCCACCGCGGCGCTGGCCGCGTTCGTCAACGGCGGCGGGCTCGGGGAGATCATCAGTGCCGGGTTCGGCATCGGCATGAGCAACGGTGGCGGCGGGCAGATCGTCGCCGGCGGCCTGGTCGTGGCGGCGCTCGCGCTGATCGTGGAGGGCCTGCTCGCCGTGGTGCAGCGGCTGGTCACGCCGAAGCCGCTGCGCGCGGTGCGGCGGCCGCGGACTACCGAGGTGGTACCGGCTGGGTAACGCTCCCGCATCGGGCTATGAAGTTGTCACACCCTGCGGGTAGACCTGGCAATGAATAAGCGGGCATCGCCCTTTGACTGCCCGTCGGACACGCGGCTCGACCGGAAATGGCCGGGCCGGGACACAGAAGGCGGCGGTATGCGTCGACACATGCTCATGGTGGCCGGCCCGCTCACGGCGGCCATCCTCGTCCTCTCCGCCTGTGGCAGTGCCGGGTCCTCCGGCACGCAGGCACCACCCAGCTCGGCGGCCGGCGCTGGGTGCGCACCGGTCGCGGGGGACAGCCTGATGGTGCTTACCGACGACAAGCACCTGCAGAACACCGATAACGTCATCCCGGCGATCAACAAGAAGGCCTCGTCACCGGAGCTGATCGCGGCGCTGGACAAGGTCTCGGCGGCGCTCGACACGCCGAAGCTGATCGCGCTCAACAAGGCCGTCGACGTCGACCGCCAGTCGTCGAAGACAGCCGCGCAGCAATTCGCCACGGCGAACAACGTGACCAGCGGGATTCAGAAGGGCTCCGGCGGCAAGATCACGGTCGGTGCGGCGAACTTCAGCGAGAACGCCACGCTGGGCGAGCTGTATGCGATCGCGCTGACCGCGGCCGGCTACACGGTCAAGGTGCAGCAGATCGGCAACCGCGAGCTGTATGAGCCCGCGCTGGAGAAGGGCGACCTCGACGTGGTGCCCGAGTACGCGGCCACGCTGGCGACGTTCCTGTCCGGCAAGGTCGAGGGCAAGGACGCCAAGGACCCGTCGTCGCCCGAGCTCAACACCACGGTCACGAACCTCAAGGCGCTCGGGGGCAAGGTCGGCCTCGTCTTCGGTACGCCCTCGGCGGCTCAGGACCAGAACGCGTTCGCCGTGACGTCCGCGTTCGCCGGCAAGTACGGCCTCAAGACGCTCTCCGACCTCGCGTCGAAGTGCTCGGGCGGAGCGACCGTGCTGGGCGGCCCGCCGGAGTGCCCGCAGCGGCCCAAGTGCCAGGCGGGTCTCGTCTCGATATACAACTTCCAGGCCGGCAAGTTCAGCTCGCTGGACGCCGGCGGCCCGCTCACCAAGACCGCCCTCAAGCAGGGCACGATCAGCGTCGGGCTGGTGTTCAGCTCGGACAGTTCGCTCAGCGCGAGCTGACGCCGGGCTCTTCACGCCGTCCGAAGGACCAGGCGTCGACCGCAGCACAGCGCAGTACTGTTCGTAGCCGATCGAGCGCCGGGCGTCCCTTTTGTGATGCCCGGCGCTCGTGCATTTCCGCCCGGGCGCGGCATCGGTAACATTGGCGCCCATGCCTGAGCCGGAATCCCAACAGCGGCCCGGCGGCCGCCTGCCCCGGGCCCTTGTCTGGCTCGGCGTTCCACTCGCGGCCGCGGCCGCGGCCGCGGCGCTGCTGGGTGGCGCGAACGCCACGCGGCTTGCCGTCGTGCTTCTCGCTGTCTGCGTCGTGCTGGTCGGCGCGGCCGTGCTGGTGCGCAGCGACTCGGTGCTGATGCGGATGGAGATCGAGGATCGCGTCGCGGCCGAGATGGAGGCCTTGCGCGACCAGCTGCACGATGAGATCGCCGCCGCGGCCCGCGCTACGCATCATCGCGTCCAGGCCCTGGAGGATGCGAACGGGCGGCTGCAAGCGGCGTTGAGCGGCGCCTCACCGATCCGGCCCGAGGCGACGGCGCCCGGACAGTCGACCAGCGCCCGCGCCGGGGCCTGGGCCGGGGCGCCGCCCGCTCCGGCTCAGCCGGCCGCGGGGACGGCAAGCGCGCCGGGTGGGCGTCCGGCTGCGGTGCCCGGGTCGGTCGTGCCGTCGGGTGGGCGTCCGGGTGTGGTGCCCGGGTCGGTCGTGCCGTCGGGTGGGCGTCCGGCCGCGGCGTCCGGCGCGGCAGCCGGCCCGGCCGGCCGGCGGTCCGCTGCGCCGGGACGTTCGGCGAGCCAGGCGGGCCGGGCGCCGGCCGAGCAGGCCGGATGGGCGCCGGGTTCCCCGGCCGCGCAGGCACCAGGCTCCCCGGTGACGCGCTCCCCGGACCCCACATTCCTGCCGGCTCCGGCCGGCTCGCCGGTAGCGCGACCCGTCAGTTCGGCCGAGATACCCCGCCCGCGCGGGCGCAGCGCTCCCGCTGTACCGCCGCCTGGCGCCCCGCCCTTCCTGCCCCCGGGGCCGGAACCCCGGTCGGGCCCACCGTCGCGCGCCGACCGACCCGGGCGATCCGGCGACCCAGTCCCGCGTGACCGCTACGCCGCGCTGCGGGAGCTCAACGACGATCCCGACGACCGCGGCTACGGCGACGGCTGGCCAGCCGGGGACGACCGGCCGGGTTCAGGCTGGCCCGGCGGGGAAGGCCGGCCGGGATCGGGTAACGGCTGGCCTGCCGGGGATGACCGGTCGGGTTCGGGCCGGCCGGCCGCGGATGACCGGCCGGGTTCGGGCCGCCCGGCGGGGGACGACCGGGCGGGAGCGGGCGACGCCTGGTCCGCCGGGGACGACTGGTCCGAGACGGGGCAAGGCTGGCCGGAGCCGGGGTACGGCCAGGAGGAGACCAGCGGCCGCCGGCGGCGCGGCGAATCCAGCGGCGACGTGGGCTACCGCGCCCGGCGGGCGCGGCCCGACGACGGGGAGCAACGCGGCCGCTGGTGACGCTCCGCTAGCCAGCCCAGCCTCGTGCCGAGTCAACAAGCCGCGGGTGCTACTTGTCGATGTCCCCCACCACGAAGAACATTGAGCCCAGGATCGCGATCAGATCCGGTACGAGACACCCGGGGATCAGCGTGGCCAGCGCCTGCACGTTGGCGTACGACGCGGTCCGCAGCTTGAGCCGCCACGGCGTCTTCTCGCCCCGGGACACCAGGTAGTAGCCGTTGATCCCGAGCGGGTTCTCGGTCCAGGCGTACGTGTGCCCCTCGGGCGCCTTGACCACCTTCGGCAGCCGTACGTTGACCGGCCCACCGATCCGGTCCAGCCGGTCCAGGCACGTGTCCGCCAGGTCGAGCGACACGTACGCCTGCTCCAGCAGCACCTCGAACCGGGAGTGGCAGTCCCCGGCGGTGCGGGTCACCACGGGCACGTCCAGCTGGTCGTACGCCAGATAGGGCTCGTCGCGCCGCAGGTCGAAGTCGAGTCCACTGGCCCGCGCGACCGGCCCCGACGCGCCGTACGCCGCCGCCTGTTCGGCCGTGAGCACCCCCACGCCGACGGTCCGCGCCAGGAAGATGTCGTTCCGCATGATCAGGTTTTCCAGGTCGGGCAGCCGCCGCCGGACCTCCCCGATCGCGGCCCGCGCCCGCCGCGTCCAGCCGGCCGGCACCTCCTCCTTGAGCCCACCCACCCGGTTGAACATGTAGTGCATCCGGCCGCCGGAGACCTCCTCCATCACGGCCTGCAGCGTCTCCCGTTCCCGGAACGCGTAGAACATCGGCGTGATCGCGCCGATCTCCAGCGGGTAGGAGCCGAGGAACATCAGGTGGTTGAGCACCCGGTTCAGCTCGGCCAGCGTCATCCGCAGCCACACCGCCCGCTCCGGGACCTCGATGCCCATCAGCCGCTCGACCGCGAGCACCACGCCGAGCTCGTTGGCGAACGCGGACAGCCAGTCGTGCCGGTTCGCGAGCACGATGATCTGCCGATAGTCGCGCACCTC
>Ga0081539_10005126_pt1 | contig 13679 bp, 12 predicted proteins | sample TabmetS4T2R2_FD_71023 | JGI IMG/M metagenome (GOLD analysis project Ga0081539, IMG submission 71023) | Tabebuia heterophylla rhizosphere microbial communities from the University of Puerto Rico - S4T2R2 | ecosystem: Host-associated > Plants > Roots > Rhizosphere ...
TACCCGCATCGAGCGCGACGTGACTGGCCTCTCCGGCGTCAGCGCCATGATCTGGCTCGAAGGGATCAATGATTTCAGCAAGAACGGCAACGCCAGTGTCGAGGCGGTGCAGAACGGCATGAAAGAGATCACCGCGCGTGTGCGCGGAAAAATCCCCGGCGTGCGCATCTTCGGCGCCACCCTGCCGAGCGCGCTCAACGCCACCAATGCGGCGCATGGTTTCCCGGAGCAGAACGACAAGCGCAAGGCGCTGAACGAGTTCATCCGCAGCGCGGGCGCGTTCGATGGCGTGGTCGATTTCGACAAGGCGACGCTCGATCCGGCGACCGGCGAGGTGAAGGCCGAATACGTGCCGGAGAGCACCACCGGCGGCCCCGGCGACAAGCTGCACCCCAACCGCGCCGGCTATCTCGCGATGGCGAATGCGATCGATCTCGAAATGCTGATGGGCAAGAAGAAGGACTCGCGGGCGGGTCGGTAGCCGGCATCAGCCCCCGCGTGCGGTAGGGCGGGCAAAGCCAGCGCACGCGCAGCGTGCGCGAGGCGTGCCCGCCGATTGGCGCGTCGTGCTGGCGGGCACGCGCTTCGCGCTTTGCCCGCCCTACAGCGTTACCGTGTGGTAGCCTCACCGCGCCACTGGCTCCACCGCGGCGAGATCCATCACGCGAAACTGCACGCGCTCCTGGCCGTTCCAGCGGTCGATCGAGAGCGTGCCGGCGGTGTGAACGGGTTGCCCGCGAGCGGCGAGGAGCGCCTCGCCGAGCGGCTTGCCGGCGGCGCGGAACGCGATCGCGTTGACGAGTGCGCCATCGCCGCCGCGCAGCCGCGCGCGCACATGCGACTGCCCGACCTCTTCGGCATAGACGATCGTGTGCGAGGGCAGCGCGAACACCGGCTCGGGATGGCCGGCGCCGAACGGGCCGGCGCGTGCGATATCGTGCAGCATCGCGACCGTGGCGCCGGCCGCCGAGACGGCACCGTCGATTTCCAGACAGTCCTCGTGCCGCGCCTTTTCGACATCTTCGCGCAGCGCCTCTTCGAGATACGCGCGGAACGGCGCAAGCTTATCGGGCGCGATGGTGATGCCGGCCGCCATCGCGTGCCCGCCGCCCTTGAGCAGCAGTCCGGCCGCGACCGCATGGCGCACTGCGGCGCCGAGATCGACGCCGGTGATGGAGCGGCCCGAGCCGGTGCCGATGCCTCCAGGTTCGAGCGCGATCGCAAACGCCGGCCGGCCGAACCGCTCCTTCAGCCGTGCCGCAACGAGCCCGACAACGCCCGGGTGCCAGCCGGCACCTTCCGTCACCACCACGGCGCCCTTCTCCTCGAGCCCGAGCGCCGCCATGGCTTCGGCCTCGGCTTCCGCCACGGTCTGCTGCTCGATCACCTGGCGCTCGCGGTTGAGCCGATCGAGTTCGGCCGCCATGGCGCCCGCCTGCGTCGCGTCCTCCTCGAGCAGCAGCCGCGCGCCGAGATCGGCGCGTCCGATGCGCCCGCCCGCATTGATGCGCGGCCCGAGCAGAAAACCGAGATGCCAGCACTCGGGGGGACCGGTCAGCCGCGCCGCGTCCATCAGCGCGGTCAGCCCGACATGCTCGCGCCGGCGCATCGCGATCAGTCCCTTCGATACGAAGGCGCGGTTCAAGCCTTTGAGCGGGACGACGTCCGCGACGGTGCCGAGCGCGACGAGGTCGATCAGGTCGAGCAGGTCCGGCTCGGGGCGTAGCACATGCCAGAAGCCGCGCCGCCGCAGCTCGCGATTGAGCGCCACCACCGTCATGAACACGAGGCCGCAGGCCGCGAGATGGCCAAGGCCCGAGAGGTCGTCCTGCCGGTTCGGATTGATCAGCGCGTCGGCGGGCGGCAGCACCTCGTCGACCTGATGATGATCGATCGTCACCACGTCGAGGCCGAGCGCCTTGGCGCGCGCGAGCGGCGCCACGCTGGTGGTGCCGCAATCGACCGTGACGAGCAGCTGCGCGCCCTTCTCGGCGAGCGCCTCCACCGCCGGCGTGTTCGGTCCATAGCCTTCGAACAGCCGGTCCGGAATATGAATCAGCGGCTCGCTGCCGGCGAGGCGCAGGAATTTCGCCAGCACCGCCGCGGAGGTCGCGCCGTCGACGTCATAGTCGCCGAAGATCGCGATCCGTTCATGGCGCTCGATCGCATCCGCAAGCCGCGCCGCAGCTTTCGGCATGTCGGTCAACGTATCCGGATCGGGCATCAGCCGCCGCACCGTCGGATCGAGAAACTCACCGACACTTTCGGCCTCGACCCCGCGCCCGGCGAGCACGCGGGCGAGCAGATCGGACACGCCATGGCGCTGCGTGATCGCCAGCGCCCGCGCGCTGCCGCGCTCGTCGAGGCGGTCGCGCCAGGCGCGTCCGCACACCGACGCGCGTACGTCGAGAAAAAGCCGCGGCCCCGTCATGGGCGCAATCTAGGCGGCAGCGCTGTGATTCCCTAGTGGCCGGGCGCGCGAGCCGCCCGCTGAAGACTGCAGCGTCAGCCTTTGATTGTCACACCCGGAACGCGTTCAAACAGGAGAGCGTTGACTTCAAAACGAAACGGCACGCGCTCAACAGCACGGCCACGATTTGGAGGAACCCCATGAGATCGACCATCATTCTCACAAGCTGCGCGTTTCTGGCCTTGCCGATCGGAACCGCCGCTGCCGGACAGTGCAGCGGCGAAATCGAGAGCCTGAGCAAGATTCTGGCCTCGAAGGATGCAGGTTCGGGTCCCGCCGCGAGCGGCACGGCCAATCCCGGACAGCATCCGCCGACGGCCGCGACGAGTGCCGCAGACCCAAGCACTGCCGCTTCGACGAGTGCGGCAAAGTCCAACCAGCCGCAGCACCCGCCGACCGCGACCATGAACACGGCGGCGAGCAGCCTCGGTACCAACACCGGCACCAACACCGCGAAGCCACAGGAGCATCCGCCGACAGCGGCGATGAACGAGGCGACCAAAGGCAGCGCCGCGTCGCCGCAAGACGTGCAGCGCCAAACCAGCGGTCAGCCGACCGCAGCCCAGCAGGCGCAAGGATCGACTGGGGCTCCCGGTCAGCAGACCGCGTCCACACTGCTCGAACAGGCGCGCTCGTTCGACCAGGCCGGTCAGGAAGCACGGTGCATGGATGCGATTCAGCAAGCCAAGAGGCTTGCCGGCTGATTGAAAAGGGGAAGCGGCTGCAATCCAGGCCGCTTCACTCGTTTCCGCGTAGCCGCGTCGCGAGCGGCTTGAGGCCGAGCAGAGTCTCGCACTCGGCCATCGCGCTCGCGTATTGCGACTTGTCGTAGTCGGCCTTCTCGCTCGCGACATGCTTCTCGAGGATGTCGAGGAGAAGCTGCGCCGATCCGGCGCAGATCTTGCGGATCGCTTTGGTCGGGGTGCGGCAGCGCTCGAGCGCCTCCTCGTCCTTCAGCTTGGCCGGATCCGCGATCGTCGCGTGCGCCTTCTTCGCCTCGTCACGCATGAAGCCGAACGGCCGGCTGTCGAGCCCCTTGAGGCGATCGGCGGCCTCCATCTCGTAGCGGCGCAGCAGAACGACCTCCTTGGCGAAGGCCTTTTGCGCCTCGCGGGTATAGTCGCGGCAGCTCGCCGCGTTCGCGCGCGGGGAGAGAAACATCATGCAAACGGCTGCGGCAGCTACAGCAAATGTCTGCAGCCGCGCCACCATGGGCTCAATCGAGGTGGAACTTCTCGAGCTGGCGGTGCTCGGCCCTGATCCAGCGCACCGTGCCGGTGACCGAGCGCATCACGACGGTCTCCGTCTCGATCACCTCGCCGCGGAACTTGACGCCACGCAGCATCGAGCCATCAGTGACCCCGGTCGCCGCGAATAGGCAGTCGCCGCGCACCATGTCCTCGATCTCATAGCGCTTGCGCGGGTCTTTGATGCCCATTCTGGCGGCGCGCTCGCGCTTCTCTTCGGTGTCGAGCACCAGACGGCATTGCATCTGCCCGCCGATGCAGCGCAATGCGGAGGCGGCCAACACGCCTTCCGGCGCCCCGCCGATACCCATGTAGATATCAATGCCGGTGTTCGCCGGATCAGCGGTGTGGATGACGCCGGCAACATCACCGTCGGTGATCAGCGCGACCGACGCGCCGGTCTTGCGCACGCCGGCGATCAGATCGGCATGGCGCGGCCGGTCCAGGATCAGCGCGGTGATATCGGCCGGCGTCACGCCCTTCGCCTTGGCGAGGTTGCGGATGTTCTGCTCGGGCGGCGCGTCAATATCCACCACGCCCTTGGAGTAGCCCGGGCCGATCGCGATCTTCTCCATGTAGACGTCGGGCGCGTTCAACAGCGTGCCGCCTTCGGCCATCGCCATGGTGGCGATCGCGCCCGGCATGCTTTTCGCGCACAGCGTCGTGCCTTCGAGCGGGTCAACCGCGATGTCGACCTTCGGGCCAGTCTTGCGCCCAACCTCCTCGCCGATGAACAGCATCGGCGCCTCGTCGCGCTCGCCCTCCCCGATCACGACCGTGCCGTGGATCGGCAGCTTGTTGAGCTCGCGTCGCATCGCATCGACCGCCGCCTGGTCGGCGGCCTTCTCGTTGCCGCGTCCGCGCAGCCGCGCGGCCGAAACCGCAGCGCGCTCGGTCACCCGCACGATCTCGAGCGAGAGGACGCGCTCGAGCATCTGGTGAGCCTGAACCGTAATCGTCGACATTTCACTTCCCCCTCGGACAGCCGCCCACCGGCTGTCTGTTACTTTCGGGCATGATCTGATCCCACCTGCCTACGCCCGCCGAAGCATCGGGTCTACATGATAAGACCGCGCAACGGCTTCGCGCAGGCGGGAAGCCGGTACCAGCCCCGGGATCAAGCCCGGGGCATGCGCTTGCGGGACCATACTCAATTCTTTTCGATCCGAATGACCTGCGGCGCGCCCGATATGACCCTGTCCCGTCGCACCGCCGCAAGGGCCCGGCGCACCGCGTCCTCGGTCGTCGCATAGGTAATCAGGATCACCGGAACCGGCGCGGCCTTGCCGGGGTCGGCGCCGCCCTGGGTACCGGCGTGGCGCTGCACGATCGATTCGATCGAAATCCCCTGCTGCGCAAGACGGCGCGCGATGGCGGCCGCGCTCCCCGGTTTGTCGCGCGCGAGCAGGCGAATGTAATAGCCGCCCTCGTGGCGCTGCATCGGCGCCTTCTTGCTCACTGCGAGCTTGTCGGTCTCGCGCCCGAATGGCGGCGTGCGCACGCCGCGCGCGATGTCGCCGATATCGGCGACGACCGCGGAGGCGGTCGCCATGCCGCCCGCGCCTGGGCCGACCAGCGTGATCGCGTGCACGGCGTCTGCATCGACGGTCACGGCGTTGGTCACGCCCATGACCTGCGCGATCGCGGTATCCTTCGGCACCATGGTGGGATGAACGCGCTGCTCGATGCCTTTCGGTGTCTTGACCGCGACGCCGAGCAGCTTGACGCGGTAGCCGAGCTCGTCGGCCCAGCTCAAGTCTTCCGGCGCGATCGACGAGATGCCCTCGACATAGATCGCGGCGGGATCGACCTTGATGCCGAAGGCGAGGCTCGCGAGGATCGATAGTTTTTGCGCGGTGTCGTGCCCTTCGATGTCGAAGGTCGGATCGGCCTCGGCATAGCCGAGCCGTTGCGCGTCGGCGAGGCAATCGGCAAACGACAGCCCCTCCTGCTCCATGCGGGTCAGGATGTAGTTGCAGGTGCCGTTGAGGATTCCATAGATACGCTCGAGCCGGTTGCCGACCAGGCCTTCGCGCAACGTCTTCACGATCGGAATACCGCCGGCGACGGCGGCTTCGAAGTTCAGCGCGACGTGCTTGCGCTCGGCCAGCGCAGCGAGCCTCACGCCATGTTTCGCCAGCAGCGCCTTGTTGGCGGTGATGACCGACTTGCCGGCGGCGAGCGCCGTCTCGACCGCCGCCTTGGCGGGGTCGCCGGCGCCGCCCATCAGCTCGACGAACACGTCGATCTCGTCATCCTGCGCGAGCGTGACCGGATCCTTCACCCAACGAACGCGCTTGAGATCGACGCCGCGATTCTTGGCTTTGCTGCGCGCCGTCACCGCCACGATCTCGATCGGCCGGCCGCAGCTCAAGGTCAGCGCGGCGCGCTGCTGATCAATCAGACGCAGCACCGAGGCGCCGACCGTGCCGAGCCCGGCGAGCCCCACTTTCAATGGCGTGGCCATAAATCGCCCCGAAACGAGTGAGCAGGAACGCGACGCGTGGTCCGATTCCACTAGCGTCGCGTCGCGAGCGGGACGACGTTGTGCAACTTTTCAAGTCCGGTATCAAGAAACCGACGGATGTTGCGCGCGGCCTGGCGGATGCGCTGCTCGTTCTCGACCAGCGCGATACGCACATAGCCCTCGCCATGCTCGCCGAACGCCACGCCCGGCGAGACCGCGACCTCGGCCTTCTCGACCAGCAGCTTGGAAAATTCCAGGCTCCCCATCTCGCGGAATGCCTCAGGAACGGGCGCCCAGGCGAACATCGACGCCGCCGGCGGCGGCACCGGGAAGCCGGCGCGACCGAACGAGTCGACCAGCGCGTCGCGCCGCTTGCGATAGGTCGAGCGCATCTCGGTGATGCAGTCCTCAGGGCCGTTCAGTGCCGCGACCGCGGCGGCCTGGATCGGCGTGAATGCGCCGTAATCGAGATAGGACTTCACGCGCGCGAGCGCCGCGATGATGCGCTCATTGCCGACCGCAAAGCCCATGCGCCAGCCGGGCATCGAGAACGTCTTCGACATCGAGGTGAACTCGACCGTCACCTCCATCGCGCCGTTGACCTCGAGCACCGAGGGCGGCGGATTCTTGTCGTCGAAATAAACCTCCGCATAGGCGAGGTCCGAGAGGATGAACAGGCCGTGCTTCTTCGCGAAAGCGACGAGGTCCTTGTAGAAATCGAGGCTCGCGACATGCGCGGTCGGATTGGACGGATAGCAGACGATCACGGCGAGCGGCTTCGGGATCGAGTGGATAACGGCGCGCTCGAGCGCGTGGAAATACGACTCACTCGCGTCGGCCGGCACCGAACGGATCACACCGCCCGCCATCAGGAAGCCGAAGGCGTGAATCGGATAGCTCGGATTCGGACACAGCACGACATCGCCCGGCGCCGAAATCGCCTGCGCCACATTGGCGAAGCCTTCCTTGGAGCCCAGCGTCGCAACCACTTGCGTGTCGGGATCGAGCTTCACGCCGAAGCGGCGTCCGTAGTACGACGCCTGTGCCTTGCGCAGTCCGGGAATCCCGCGTGATGACGAGTAGCGGTCGGTGCGCGGCTTGCCGACGACTTCCTTGAGCTTCTCGATCACATGGGCGGGCGCCGGAAGGTCCGGGTTGCCCATACCGAGATCGATGATATCAGCGCCGGCATTGCGCGCGGCCGCCTTCGCACGATTGACCTGCTCGAATACGTAGGGCGGCAGACGGCGAATGCGGTGAAACTCTTCCATGATGGCTCTCTCAAGGCTCGTCGTGCCGTCCATCCCCTCCCGATGGCGACACTTAGCCGCCTTGTATCACGGGTTCGCCGTCAGAAAAGGGCGGGGCACCTAGTCGATAGGCTTGAGGGATGAGGGTCCCTTTTTGTCGGGCACCACGGCATCTTGGGACTTTTTCGCCGGCGGCTCGGCCTTCGGTTTCTCGGCTGTCTTCTTAGGGGGTGCCTTGTTAGGGGATGCCTTCGGCGGGGCTTTTGCCGCGTCTTTAGCCTTCGGGCCAGGCGGCGGCTCGGGCGCAAGCGCGCGCTTGTTCTGGCTATCGCGCAGACTGCCAAGTTCCGATTCGAGCCGCTTCTGCTCTTCTTCCGTTAACGGCTTCGCAGCCCGGGTCGGGCGCTGCTCGTAGACATTCGGATATGGCATGGTCTCTGCAGGGCGCTGCGGAGCATCCGCCGGGAGACCGCCCATTTTCTCTGGAAGCTGCCCAAGCATGGCGCCGCCGCTACAGGCGCACAGGCTAACGAGCGTGGCGAGAACCGCCACGCGCGGAGCCAATCGGATGCATCGCGCGTTCGACATCATTAAGGGCCAAACCATCAAGAACCGACTTCACACCGCAATGCACAACAAGATCAGTATCGCGCGGTGTGGCTTCTAACAGGTTTATGCGCTTAAGATGGCAAGAAAGAGGACCATAGTCCTGAACGAAAAGTCTAAGAGGGGCAGGAAGCGCGTGCCAGAGACCGCTGTTGCGAGCGCAGCACCGAAGTTGCCTGACTTGGCGCCGCCGCCCCTTCCTGCGGCCGTTCCGGACGTTCCCAAGGTCGATCTCGAGAAGCTGTCGCGCAATGTCGCCAAGATGATCGAGGAAGGCGGCAAGGCGCTCGCCGCCTATCTCAAGCCGCGCGAAGAGGGCGAGGTCAAGGCCGAGCCGACGGAAGAGCTCGCCGAGGTCGTCAAGACGCTCGGCCAGGTTGCCGAATACTGGCTCTCCGACCCGCAGCGCGCCGTCGAGGTGCAGGCGGGTCTGGGCAAAGCATATCTCGAGCTCTATGCGGCCGCGGCACGACGCATGGCCGGTGAGACGGTCGCGCCGGTCGCCACGCCGGATCCGCGCGACAAGCGCTTTGCCGACCCCGAATGGTCGTCGAACCAGTTCTACGATTTCCTCAAGCAGGCCTACCTGCTCACGACGCAATGGGCGGAACGGCTGGTGAAGAATGCCGAGCTCGACGAGCACACGCGCCGCAAGGCCGAGTTCTACGTCAAGCAGATCGGCAACGCGATCGCGCCGACCAATTTCGTGCTCACCAACCCGGAAGTGCTGCGCGAGACGTTGCAGGAAAACGCCGAGAACCTTGTGCGCGGCATGCACATGCTGGCCGAGGACATCGAGGCCGGACGCGGCAGCCTGAAGATCCGCCAGTCGGACGCCTCGAAGTTCGCGGTCGGCGAAAATCTCGCGCTCACGCCCGGCAAGGTGATCTACCAGAACGAGCTGATGCAGCTGCTGCAATATTCGCCGACCACCGAGACGGTGTTGCGACGCCCGCTGCTGATCATTCCGCCGTGGATCAATAAGTTCTACATCCTCGATCTCAATCCGGAAAAATCCTTCATCAAATGGTGCGTCGACCAGGGGCTGACCGTCTTCGTCATCTCATGGGTCAATCCGAACGCGGAACTCGCGACCAAGAGCTTCGAAGACTACATGCGCGCGGGTCCCCTCACCGCGCTCGACGTCATCAAGGACGTCACCGGCGAGGACGAGGTGAACGCGATCGGCTATTGCGTCGGCGGGACCTTGATGGCGGTCACCCTCGCCTACATGGCGGCGAAGGACGACAAGCGCATCGCCAGCGCAACCTTCTTCGCCGCGCAGGTCGATTTCACGCATGCGGGCGATCTGCTCGTGTTCGTCGATGAGGAGCAGCTCAAGATCCTCGAGCGTCAAATGGCCGAGCGTGGCTATCTCGAAGGCGCGAAGATGGCGAACGCCTTCAACATGCTGCGTTCCAACGATCTGATCTGGCCCTACGTGATCTCGAACTACCTGAAGGGCAAAACGCCCTACCCGTTCGACCTGCTCTATTGGAACTCGGATTCGACCCGCATGCCGGCGGCGAACCATTCGTTCTACCTGCGCAACTGCTATCTCGAGAACAAGCTCACCAAGGGCCAGATGGAGATCGCAGGCGAACCGCTCGATCTCGGCAATGTGACGATCCCGATCTACAATCTGGCGACACGCGAGGATCACATCGCGCCGGCGAAATCCGCGTTCCTCGGCTCGAAGTTCTTCGGCGGCCCGGTGAAATACGTGCTCGCCGGCTCGGGCCACATCGCCGGCGTGATCAATCCGCCGGGCAAGCCCAAATACCAGTATTGGACCGGCGACGCGCCGATCGGCAATCTCGACCGATGGCTGGCGAAAGCGAGCGAGCATCCGGGCTCGTGGTGGCCGGACTGGCTCGAATGGATCAAACAGCAGGGCAGCGAGATGGTCGCGGCGCGCGAGCCCGGCAGCAAGAAGTACAAGCCGATCGAGAACGCGCCCGGCTCCTACGTGAAGGTGCGGGCTTAGGCTGCGAGCAACCGACGCACACAGTACGTAGCCCGGGTGAGCGAAGCGACACCCGGGTCAGCAGCGGAAACGGAAGTTGCAGCCCCGGATGTCGCGCTTGCGCGCTCATCCGGGCTACGTCCCTGATCAATTCGCCCGCTCAGCTCGCGACCCGGAACGGTTCCGTCATGCCGCTGCGGATTGGCTCGGTCGTCTCGCTCAACACCTTCTGCGTCAGCGCGGAGAGTTCCTTGAGCTGGTTCGCGCTCGTCTCGAACTGCTTGCGCTGATAGTCGAGCGTCACCTCGATCAGCTCGGGAAGCGTGCGCACCTCGAACACCTCGCGCGCCAGATCGAAGGCCGAATTGGCATTGTGGCGCGCGATCTCCATCAGCTTGGTGCGGTACTCGCTCGAGCCACGATTGGCGCAGCTGAACGCCTCCTCGAACGCCTCGGTCGAGTGCTCGAGCACCGAGGTCATTTTCTCGTGCATGTCCTTGGTGCGCGCGAGCGTCTTGTCGAACAGGTCAACAAAGCTCGACGGCGCTTCGGGACGCAACGTCTCGGCTGCACGCTCGATGTTCTCTGCCGCTTCTGCGGCCGCCGTCGCGGCGGCGCGCGCCGCACGTGATGGCTTCGGCGGGATCTGAGTGGTGTCGCTCATCTGATCTCTCCTCGCATGAATTGCGCGCATGTCACCGCCCTCACGGACGGTTCCTGCGGTTGTTCTCGGACTTTGATGTGATACGTGCGGTCACGCTTTCGGCGCCTCAGGCGGCCTGCGCGACCTTTGAGTCATTCGTGGGGTGCGGTTCCTCAACCCACGCTTCGCGCGCGAACCAACGATGCAACATATCGCACGCGGGACAATAAGCGTCCGCGAAGAAGACCGGTGAGCAGGCGAATTTCAAACGATCGGCTTCGATGCCGGTCGAAATCTTAGCGCCCGTCGCGGGGCAGCGGATCATCACTGTTCCCATCAACTTCCCTCTCTTTTTTGCGCTGGGGTTGTGGCGAGAGAGATGCCGCGCGCTCATGAAGTTGGTTTGACCGCACGATGACCATTTGCGGGCATTGAGTTAACAAGGCGATGCAAACAGCGCTTGCTGTTGCGTTGTGTGGGGAAAGGTTGTGCCGGAGAACCAATGCGCAAGGCTCGCCTTTACGTCGGCTTCAGTGTGAAGCGACACAACGTAGGGGCGTATCAAGGGGCGCGGCGCGATGGCACGGAAGACCTTCAGGATCGTTCTGATCAAGCCTTCGCACTACGACGCCGACGGCTACGTGATCCAGTGGTGGCGTCCGATGATCGCATCGAACAGCCTCGCCAGCGTCTACGGCTTGTTCGTCGAATGCGCCGAGCAACAAGCGCTTGGACCGATGTCGACATTGACGTCGACGGTTATGACGAATGCAACACCGTTATCGACGTCAAGAGAACTGTCGCCAAGATCCGCGCCGCCGACGGCGGCTTCGCGGATTGGTCGGCGTGCAGTCGAACCAATATCCCCGCGCGCTCGATCTCGCGCGCGAGTTCCGCGTCGCCGGTATCACAGTGGTGATGGGCGGCTTCCATGTTTCCGGCTGCATCTCGATGCTGCCGAATCTGCCGCCCGACTTGCAGGAGGCGCTCGACCTCGGCGTGACGCTGTTCGCCGGCGAAGGCGAAGGGCGGATGGACGAGTTCTTGCGCGACATCGCGGCCGGCACTCTCAAGCCGATCTACAACTATCTCTCCGACTTGCCCGAAATGGCGGACGCGACGCTACTGGCGCATTGCCGCCCTGTTCGTGCTCGGAGGCGCCGCAGGCGGCGTCGCGGGGATCGCGCTCGCCAAGCGCCTGTCGCACCACAGGCACGCGCTCACGATCACCTTCTCGGCTGTCGTGATGGTGGTCGGTGCCTATGTGACGGCGCGATCCCTCTTCGCCTGAAGCGTCCCAGGGCGCGTTCCTATTGGAAGGAATCGGGATATTCCAGAAACCAGCCCCCCGCATCAATTGCGGGGGACCTTTTTCGGACTATGCGCTAATCCAATCCGACCATCAGCCGGAGATTCTGCACCGCCGCGCCCGAGGCGCCTTTGCCGAGATTGTCGAGGCGCGCGACCAGAACCGCCTGGCCGTACTTTTCGCTCGCAAACACATAGAGCTCGAGCATATTGGTGCCGTTGAGCGCCTCCGGCTCGAGCCGTCCGCTCTTCGCGGCGTCATTCTCGAGCGGCATCACCGACACATAGGTGCTGCCGGCATAGCGTTTCGTAAGCGCGGCATGCAGATCGGCGCCGCTCGGCTTGCCGGGCAGCGTGTCGAGATGCAGCGGCACCGACACCAGCATGCCCTGTCGATAGTCGCCGACCGACGGCACGAAGATCGGCCGCCGGGTGAGCTTGGCATAGAGCTGCGTCTCCGGCAGGTGCTTATGCTCGAAGCCGAGCCCATAGAGCTCGAATGACGGCGCCGTGCCGCCTTCGAAATCGGCGATCATCGTCTTGCCGCCGCCCGAATAGCCGCTGACCGCATTGATCGTGACCGGATAGTCAGCCGGAACAAGGCCGGCATCGACGAGGGGCCGGATCAGCGCCACCCCGCCGGTCGGATAACAGCCCGGGTTGGAGACTTGCCGCGACATGCGGATCTTGTCGGCCTGCTCCGGCGTCAGCTCAGGAAAGCCGTAGGTCCAACCGGGGGCAACGCGGTGCGCCGTGGAGGCATCGAGCACCTTCGGCGCGCTGTTGCCCATGCCGTCGATCAACGCGACCGTTTCGCGCGCCGCCGCATCGGGCAGGCAGAGAATGACGACGTCCACCTCTTCCATCAGCGCGCGCTTTGCCGCGACATCCTTGCGCTTGTCCGGCGCGATGCTCTTGATCGCGACCTCATTTTGCTGATCGAGGCGCTCGCGGATCTCGAGCCCGGTCGTTCCGGACTCGCCGTCGACGAAGACGACGGGTTTCGCAGTCGTGGCTTTGGCGGCCTGGTCTTTGGCTGGCTTGGTGTCGGCGAGGGTCATGGCGAATTCCTTTTAGGCGAGTTTCGGGTTGTTCTATTTCGCGGGCACCAAGTCGGAGACAGCCTTCTCTAGCTGCGGAGAAGATCGTGCGTCACCCTCATGGTAAGCGAGATGCGGCCGCAGCGCGACCATGCGCTGCGCGATCGCCTGCGCGGACGGATCCTCCTGGCGCGCCAAGGCGCGCGCGATCGCGACATGGTCCGCATCGGACTTGTGCTGGTTGAGCTTGAAGTTGCCCTCGATCGTCTCGATCGTCATCTCGACCGCCACGATGGCCTTGAGCAGCATCTCGCGTCGCTTGTCGGTGACCTTGTCGAGCTTCCATGCGGGCTTGGGCGCAAGCCACCTCTCGAACGTGTCATTCAGCCGCTCGGTGTGAGAGCGCGTGTGATCGCTATCGATCACCCGGACCGGCCCGGACAGATGCACGGCCTCATAGAGCCAGGTCGGCACCTGGTCCGCGCTCGCATACCAGTCCGGTGACACGTAGGCATCGTGGCCCTGCACGGCAACGAGCCAGGTTCCGCCCTTCTCGGCGATCTGCCCAAGCGGATTGGCGCGCGCGACGTGAAATTCGAGCTTCGGCACCTTGCCGTCCTGCTCGATCAGGCGAAACGGCAGCGGCGATGCAACCGGACGGCCCGCGTCAGCCGCGATGACG
>Ga0081539_10005127_pt1 | contig 13679 bp, 14 predicted proteins | sample TabmetS4T2R2_FD_71023 | JGI IMG/M metagenome (GOLD analysis project Ga0081539, IMG submission 71023) | Tabebuia heterophylla rhizosphere microbial communities from the University of Puerto Rico - S4T2R2 | ecosystem: Host-associated > Plants > Roots > Rhizosphere ...
CCCATGTCTCGAACGCGCCTTTCAGGACGGCTGCACCCCGGCGGACGGCACATTCGCGGCAGCTCACCCCACGGGTGCGCGCCGGGCGCTGCGCGCCCGGTGCCCGCGCAGCGGGCGTGACCAGGCCGCACCCGCCGCATGGCAAGAACCACAAGCAACCCACCGGTGGATCCATCCTCAACGTCCTGAACGCGCCTTTCAGGGCGCGGCCAGCGTCCTGAACGCGCCTTTCAGGGCGGTGTGGGCCGTGCGGGGTGGGTCGGGTCGCAAGGCCCGGCTGCTCCGAAGCCGGCGCTCAGGGCAGTTCGGTCACGCCGAGCTCGGCCAGTTTCGCCAGTACCGCGTCCGCGGCCTCCTCCGGGGCCAACTCCGTCGTGTCGACGCGGAGTTCCGGGGTCTCCGGGCGCTCATAGGGCGAGTCGATGCCGGTGAAGTTCGGGAGCTCGCCGCGGCGGGCCTTGGCGTACAGGCCTTTCGGGTCGCGTTGTTCGGCGACCGCGAGCGGGGTGTCGACGAAGACCTCGCAGAACTCGTCCGCGGCCACGATGCCGCGGGCGAGGGCGCGTTCGGCGCGGAACGGGGAGATGAACGACACCAGCACGATCAGGCCGGCGTCGACCATCAGCCCGGCGACCTCCGCGACCCGCCGGACGTTCTCCACGCGGTCGGCGTCGGTGAAACCCAGGTCCTTGTTCAGGCCGTGCCGGACGTTGTCGCCGTCGAGGATGAACGTGTGGCGGCCCGCGCGGTGGAGACGCTGCTCCACCAGGTCGGCGATGGTCGACTTGCCGGCTCCCGACAGGCCCGTGAACCACACGACGCAACCCCGGTGCCCGTTCAGCCTGGCACGCTGGGACTTGTCCACCGACATCGCCTGCCAGTGCACGTTCGTGGCCCTGCGCAACGGAAATCGGACCAGCCCCGCGCCGACCGTCGCGTTGGTCAGGCGGTCGATGACGATGAAGCCGCCGAGATCCCGGTTCTCGCGGTACGGGTCCAGCGCGACCGGCTGGTCGAAGTGGACGTTGCCGACGCCGATCTCGTTGAGCTGCAGGGTCTTCGCCGCCAGCCGGGTGCCGGTGTCGACGTCGAGGCGGTGCTTCGGGGCGTCGACCGTGACACCCACCGTGCGGGCGCCGACCTTCGCCAGGTACCGGCGTCCGGGCAGCAGCTCCTCGTCCGACATCCAGATCAGGTCCGCCTGGCACGCGTCGGTCACCCCCGGCGCGTCGTCGCCGGCGAGCACCGCGCCGCGGGACACGTCGACGTCGTCGGCCAGCACCACCGTGATGGACTCGCCGGTCGAGGCCGAGTCCAGGTCGCCGTCGAACGTCACGATGCGGGCCACCGTGGACTCGGACCCGCCCGGCACGACCCGGACGCGGTCGCCGACCCGCACCGAGCCGCCGACCACCAGGCCCGACACGCCGCGGAAGTCCGGGCCGGGCCGGTTCGCCCAGCGCACGATCATCCGGAACGGGCCGGGACGCCGGTCCTCGACCGGCACGGTCTCCAGCCATTCGAGCAGGGAAGGTCCGTCGTACCAGGGAGTCCTGGCCGAGCGTTCGACCACGTTGGACCCGTCGACGGCCGCGACGGGCACGCACGTCACCTCGTCGATGCCGATGCTCGTGGCGAAGTCCCGGTACTCCTCGGCGATCGCGACGAAGCGGGACTCCGTGAAGCCCACCAGGTCCATCTTGTTGACGGCCAGCGCGACCCGGCGGATGCCCAGCAGCGACACGACATGGCTGTGCCGGCGGGTCTGCCGCAGCACGCCCTTGCGCGCGTCGAGCAGGATCACCGCCGCGTCCGCCGTCGACGCGCCCGTGACCATGTTCCGCGTGTACTGCTCGTGCCCCGGCGTGTCCGCGACGATGAACCGGCGCCGCGCGGTGCCGAAGTACCGGTACGCCACGTCGATCGTGATGCCCTGCTCGCGTTCGGCCAGCAGGCCGTCGACCAGCGACGCGAAGTCCATGTCCTGCGCGGAGAGCGCGGCCAGCTGGTCGGTGTGCAGGACGCGGGTGTCGTACAGCAGCCGGCCGATCAGCGTGCTCTTGCCGTCGTCGACGCTGCCACACGTGATGAAACGCAACAGATCCATCAGAAGTACCCCTCGCGCTTCTTGCGTTCCATCGAGCCGGACTGGTCGCGGTCGATCACCCGGCCCTGCCGCTCGGACACGTCGGCGGCCTCGGTCTCCGCGATGATCTCGCGCAGGGTCGTCGCCGAGCTGGGGATGGCGCCGGTGAGCGGGTAGCAGCCGAGCGTGCGGAACCGCACCATCCGCGACGACGGCACCTCCCCCGGGTCCAGCGGCATCCGGTCGTCGTCGACCATGATCAGCGTGCCGTCGCGCTCGACCACGGGCCGGCGGGCCGCGAAGTACAGCGGCACCACGGGAATCCCCTCGCGCTCGATGTAGCGCCAGATGTCGAGCTCGGTCCAGTTGGACAGCGGGAAGACGCGGATGCTCTCGCCGGGTGCCTTGCGCGCGTTGTACAGCCGCCACAGCTCGGGCCGCTGGCCGCGCGGGTCCCACTGGTGGTCGGCGGTGCGGAACGAGAACACGCGTTCCTTGGCACGCACCGGTTCCTCGTCGCGGCGGGCGCCGCCGAAGGCGAGGTCGAACCGGTGCTTGTCCAGTGCCTGGCGCAGCCCCTGGGTCTTCCACAGGTCGGTGTGGGTCGCCGAGCCGTGGTCGAACGGGTTGATGCCGAGGGCGAGGCACTCGGGGTTGCGGTGGACGATCAGCTCCAGACCGAGCTCGGCGGCCGTGCGGTCGCGGAACGCGATCATCTCGCGGAACTTCCACGTGGTGTCCACGTGCAGCAGGGGAAACGGCGGCTTCGACGGGTAGAACGCCTTGCGGGCCAGGTGGAGCAGGGTCGAGGAGTCCTTGCCGATCGAGTACAGCAGGACAGGACGCTCACTCTCGGCGGCCGCCTCGCGCATGATGTCGATGCTCTCCGCCTCGAGCCAGTCGAGATGCGTTCGCATGCACCAGACGGTACGCCCGTTCTGAACAACGTTCAATATCCTTTTGAACATCGTTCGGTTTGGGGTACCGTGTGGTCGTGGAGAGCACTACCGCCTGGGGCGACGCCGAGGGCCGCCGGCGTGACATCCTCGGCTCGGCCGAGAAGCTGCTGGCGGAGTCCGGCTATGCGGGCCTGACCATGCGGGCGATCGCGGTCGGCGCCGGTGTCAGCTCGGGCACCCTCTACCAGTACTTCGACGGCAAGGAGGACGTGTTCGTCGCGCTGATGGGCGCCCGGCTGGAGAGCCTGGGGGCGACGCTCGACGAGCTCGACCGCGGCATCGGGATCCCCGGGCTGTGCAAGGAGATCCTGCCGCAGGTGCAGGAGGTCTGGCGGCTGTTCGGGCGCTCGGCCCAGCAGTGGCAGGCGAAGGTGCTGGCCGGCGGTCCGCGCGGCAAGCGGGCGGCCGCGTCGGCGGCGGTGTTCCGCGGGATGGCCCGCGCGCTGGAACGCGCACTCCGGGAGACGGCCGCCGCGGGGGGCCAGACGCTCGTCGACCACCCGGCCATGGCCTACTGGGTGTGGGACTCGCTCATCGGCCTCGCGGACGACCTCGTGCACGGCGGCTCGCTGCAGGCCCGCATCTCCACGAACCGCCTGGTCGACTTCGCCGCGGAGGCCATAGAAAGAGGGATCGTCGTCATGCCCTGAGGGGGTGGCAGGGCATGACGACGATCAGGTGGGGCGCTCCGCGCCCATGACTCAGCGGTGGGACTGCTGCGGCCTCGTCGGCTGGGGCTGCTGCGGCCGCGGTTGCCGTGGCGGCCGCGGTTGCTGTTGCTGCTCCTGTGCGTACCGGTTGACCAGCTCCTGCACGCCCCGCACACCCTGGCCCGTCGCCTGCCGCATGTAGCGGTGCTCCGCCCGGCGGGGCGCGGCCGGCGCCGGCGTCGCCTCCGGCTCGGCGGCCACGGCCTCCTCGTCGCTCTCGTGCCAGGTCGAGGCCATCAGCACCGCGTAGATCGGGACGGCCAGTGCGAGCACCGCGAGCACGAACACCGGGAACAGGAACGTGAACACCTCGACCCCGCCCGGTGACGGCGCGGTCGCGTCGATGTTCACCTCGACCGCGGCCATGCCGGTGTAGTGCATGCCGGTGACCGCGATGCCCATGATCAGGCCGGCCACGAACCGCAGCGCGATGCTGTCGAACAGGACGGTGAACCACAGCGCCGCGGTGGCCGCGACGATCGCGATCAGGATCGACAGCCACACGAGGCCGTCGTTGTAGCTGATCGTGCCCTGGATCTGCACCGCCCACATGCCCGTGTAGTGCATCAGGTTGACAGCGAGCCCCATGATCAGGCCACCGAGGAGCAGCCGCCACAGCGAGTAGCGGGCCCGGACGCCGAACACCACGAGCCCCAGGAACACCGCCGCGATCGAGAGGACGGCGGAGATCGCCGTGCGCCCGATGTCGTAGCGGACGGGCGTGCCCGGCGTGTCGAAGCCGAGCATGGCGATGAAGTGCATGAGCCAGATGCCGACGCCGCCGATCGAGACCGCGGCGGCGGCGAGCCAGCCGAGTCTCGGCGTGCCGTCACCACGGCGGGCCTGCAGCGTGCATGCCAGGCCGATGACGCAACCGACAACGGATACCAAATACGCGAAGAACAACAGCCACGTGCCCATGGCGAAATGGTGGGCGTGACCGGCGGCAGCAGGCATGGCAAAACCCCCTCCTTTGACGCACGCGCTACCCCGAACAGCGCCGAAAAAATCACTTACCAGATCGAACTCGCACCCAGTCGAACTCGAATAGAAGTCCGTTTGGGGGAACATGTCAAGCCCCAAAGAGCAGTATGCCCTGGTCCTGCAACTTGCACCAGGCAAGAAGCGGTAGTGACCGGCGTTGATCTGGTAAATAAATAACAACGTGGGCCGTCCGCGCCGGACGGCCCACGTTAATTCCTACTCACGCGTTCAATAACTGGTTCAAGAATGAGCGGTACTCCTGGATGGCGACCCGCAGTTCCTCGGTGTCGTGCCCGCCGTCGCGCCACTGCTGCCCGATGCTCTGCTTGCGTTCCGCCAGCTCACGCATGATTTCGTCGACGAGCTCGTCGGCGCCACGCACGGCCTGCTCGGGGTCGTCGACGAAGCCTGCCTGCAGCTCCCGCCACCGGTCGCGGAACCGGCCCACGGCGTCCTCGGCGAAGAACCCGTGCTCCGTGGCCGGTTCGTCGGAACCGGTAACGGGCATGCCGGTCGGCTCGGTGAGGGGCTCCTCGCGCTCGATCCGGTCGACCGGTTCGGGGTCCGGCACGGCCTCCGTTTGGTCACGGGTCGCGTCTTCGGGCAGCTCACCGCCCGTTCGGCCGTCCGAAAGATCACCCGGAACGGGGATGCGTTCGGTGCCCGGGTGGTCGAAGCCACGGGGTTCCTCGACGACCCGCGATCTGTCCTCAGTCATCGTTGGTACCTCAGCTCTTCATCCGCGCGTCGTGGTGGTCGACGCTGTGGTCGGCACTGTGGTCGGCGTTCTGGCGGGCGGCCGGCACGTCCACGGGCGCGACCGTCTCAACGGGACCGACCAGCGCGCGGAAGATCGTCCGGTAGTGCATGAACGCGTTCCGCAGGTCCTCGGTGCCGGCGTCGGCCTGGCCGCGGACGCGGTGCGCGTCGCGGTAGTGGCCCACCACTTCGCCGTGCTCGACGGACAGGTCGGCGGCCTGCTGCTCGAAGTCGTCGGTCGGGTACCCGCGGTCGCGCATCACGGCGTGCACGAGCTCGTCGGCGTCGGTGACGCTCTGGGCGGGGTTGTCGACGAACTGCTCCTGGAGCCGCGCCCACTGTTCGGTGTAGCGGGCCCGTGCGGCGACCGAGAGTGGCCGCAGGTCCAGCTGTTGGTACCGCTTCTCCCTGGCGGTGAGCTCCCGCTCGGCTGCCTTGCGGTTGTCGGCTGACTCCAGGCTGCGGTCGTACTCGGGACCGAAGCGGTTGCGCAGGCGCCGGCTGCGAGCCCTGCCACCGAGGAACCAGCCGGCCGCGAACAGCACGGCAAGCAGGACGACGACCAGGATGACGATAGCCGCGGTCGACATCGCGCGCTCCTTTCTGAACACACGTTTTCCTGCCGAGGGAGGTGCCCGGAACGGCTGGTGGGGAAACCCGTTACGGCGGGGATTGCTCCAGCTGGAGCAACGCGGGCCCGCCGCCTGCCGGCCGAGCGGCCCGACCCGCCGGGTAGGTTCCGCACCCGTGGCGGAGGTGGAGCTGGACACCGGGATCAACCCGGACGACCCGGACGAGCTCGTGCTGGCGGTGGTCATCGACCCGGAGGGGTCGGCCGGCGAGCGGGCCCTGATCGCGCTGGGTGACTACTGTTATCCGGACGAGGACACCGGCGTGTACTACATCCTCGGCACCGACGCCTACGCGGACCGGCGGCTCGAGGACGGCGTGCTGACCGTCGACATCGTCAGTTACCCGGCCGTGCTGCGGAACGTCGGTGTCACCGCGGAGTTCCCGCCGGGCCGCGACCCCGAGACCGTCCTCATACTGCGGGTGACCGGTATGACCACCCACACGACGCTCCCCGGCGAGACGCTGGTGTTCACGACCCCGCTCGACGAGCTGACCGACGACGAGGACGAGTGGCCGTTCGTGCTGGCGCCGCCGCCGGGATGATCAGCGCAGCGTGGCGGTGAAGGTCCGGCCGTACGCCTGCCGCGTCCGCACCCGCACCAGCACCCCGCCGGGCACCCGGCGGGCCTCGACGCCGTCGTCCGCTTTGACAAGCCGGGACACGCCGCGGACCAGCACCGGGACCTCGGCACGGGCCATGGTCGGGTCCGCGACGGCCAGCTCGACGGTCCGGTCCTGCCGGCGCAGCAGCACGGACGCCTGGCCGTCGATCACCAGCCGGGACACGTCGTGCCGGCCGCCGGTGAAGGTGTTGACACCGGTCAGCCACAACCCGGGGTGCGTGACGGCCTGCACGCGGGCGTCGTTGGCGAGCATGCGGACCCGGGTGGTCGGCCGCCTGTCGGCGTTCGGCACCAGCGCGTACGCCAGGGCGCCGGCCGACAGCGTGACGCCGAAGACGTTCTTCGTCACCGCGGTGTCCGGGTTGGACGTTCGGACCACCCGCCGGCTGCGGGTCACCGGCGCCAGCTCGACCGTCACCCGCTGCCGGTCCAGGAACACGTAACCCATCGAGGTGTGCTCGGTCTGGTTCAGATACCACAGCCAGGACAGCTCCGCGGTCCCCGCACCCGACCACGGGCGGCCGTCCCGCCGCACCCCCGCGACCACCACGTCGTCCGCCGGGTCGGCGATCCGGCTGTCCACAGTGGTCACCACAGCCCGCCCCGCCGGGTCGCCGATCCCGGCCGCCAGCACCACGATCTCGTCGTCGAACAGGAACCACGACTTCGTGGACCGGGCGTTCCGGTAGGCCACGAAGTCCGCCGGCAGCAACCCGGCCTGCTTGTCCACCCACGGCACGTCGTCCGACGCGACCATGCCCGCGACGCCGTACGTGCCGAGCGTCGCGCCGCCGGAGAAACCGTTGGTGCCACGGGGGAAGTACACGTACTTGTTCTGCGACTCCGACGACGAGGTGAAGCCGAGCGGGAGGTTCTCGTACCAGAACCGGCCGTACAGCTCGGGCACCGTGCGGCGCTCCTCGACCGGCGCGGTGACGCCCGGCAGCCGGTACGGCGACACGGCCGTGTAGTAGTCGACGCCGAACGCCTTCGTCTGGTCCTGCCCCGACAGGTACAGGTGGTACGCGCCGTCGCCCTGGAACCAGGGCATCAGGTTCTCGCCGTTCATGTACTCGTACCTGCTGATCCGGTCCGAGCTGCGGGCGAGCGCGAAGGCGTAGCCGGGTCGCCGGTGCACGGTCCGGTCCATGGCGTTGAACGCCACGCTCCGCTCGGCCGGGTTCAGGTCGGCGGCCGGGACGGACTCGTCGGCGAGGATGTCGGCGTAGCGGCGCACGCTCTCCGGCGACACGAACGCCGTGGGGTCGGCCGCGCGGAGGAACTTGACGTATCCCTTCAGCGGCAACGGGTCGGCCACGTAGTCGGCGAGGTCCACAATGGCCTCGACGATGACCGCCACGTCCGCGTACCCGGTGGTGGGCCGGGACACCGCACGCCCCTTGACGATCTCCATCAGCCAGCCCTCGAAGATCAGCGGCGCGAACCCGTTCACCACCCAGCCCAGCACTACGTCCACGGCGTCGCTCGCGTACGGGGTGCCGTCGAGCATCTTCACCGCCTGCACCACGCGGGTCAGCAGGGCCTTGCCGTACGAGCCGGTGTAGGCCACCGAGTGGTGCTGGATGAACGAGCCGTCCGCGTAGTAGCCGTCGGTGACGCCGTGCTGGAGGTTGTACGGGTCGACGGTGGCGAACACGGTGGCCTGGTCGGCGACGGCCTTGGTGACGCGGGCCTCGTCGCCGAGCAACGCGCCCTGGATCATCCGGTTGGTGGTGATGTCGGCCAGGTTCGCGCCGGTGTGGAACCGGGAGTCGAGGTCGACGTCGCCGTTCTTCCCGTTGCGCAGGTAGGCGTCCATGCTCGCGACGTAGGTGGTGATCAGGCCGGGGTCGGCGTCCAGCAGCGCGAGGGTCCTGCTCACGCTCGTGGAGATGCCGATCTCCCAGTTGAACCAGTTGCCGTAGTAGCCGGTTGACTGGTCGCCGTAGTAGTCCTCGTGCAGCCGGACGAGGCCGTCGCGGGCTCGCCGCGCGGCGGTCGCGTCACCGGCCAGCCCGGCGCCGGGCGTGCGGGTGGCGAGCGCGATCTCGTACAGCTTCTGGAACGCGGTGTTCAGGTTGGCGTCACTCGTGCCGAGCGGCAGCCCGGCGAACAGCTCGCCACTGCCGGCGGCGTCCATGGCCGCGAGGTTCGCGCGGGCGGCCCGCTCGATGGCGGCGACCTTCCCGGCCACCTCGGGCCGCGCGTTGGTCCCGGTACTGCCCGCGAAGATCGTCACGGTGTTGGCGAGCAGCCGGGCGAGGCTCGCGGGGTCGGCGGCGGCCGTACCCGGTTTCGCGAGGGTGACCAGCCCGGCGGCGGGCACCAGCGACAGCAACTGGCGGCGAGACAGTTCCATGTGGGCGATTCAAACAGCCGGACCGGTACTACGTCACGTCCTATCGGCACATCAGGTGGAAGATTGGCGAGACAGGACCGTGGCGGCCTGCTGCGGGTGGATCAGGAAACCGACGTGGCTCGAGTCCAGGGTGTGCACCTCGAACGGGTTGTCCGGGGTCAGCGCGTCGGCCTCGCGGATGAAGCGGTCCTGCAGTGCCGGTGGGATGGAGTTGTCCCGGGCGAGCCGGACGTACGTGCGTGGAATCCGGCCCCACGTCGCCGCGTCCACGCGTTCCGTGCCGGCGTCGAGGCTCTCGTCCGGCTCGAGGGTGTCGAGGTAGGCGAGGAACTCCTGCTCGGTGCCGTCGGCGAGGATCGCCTCCCGCCAGGCGGCCAGCATCGCGGGGTCCGCCGTGCGCCAGTTCAGGCGCAACGCACCGAGGGTCGCGGGGTCGCCGGCCAGTTCGCCGGGCAACACGGGCGCCGGGTACTCGCCGACGGTCGACTCGACGCAGCACCACGCGGAGATGTAGACGAGCCGGTCGACCAGCTCGGGTGCCTTGTTCCCCACGCCGGTCAGCGTCAGCCCGCCGCGGCTGTGCCCGACGAGGATCACCGGGCCGTGCGCCGTTGCCCGGCGCAGGATGTCGATGACGTGGTCGACGGCGTCGGCGAGGGTCACGCCGGCCATCGCGGACGGCGCGGTCGCCAACCCGGCCTCGTCCTGCGGTGCCTGGTAGGCGGCCGAGTACGCCGCCGAGAACCCGTGCCCCGGCAGGTCGACCGCCAGCGCGCGGTGTCCGCGCAGGGTCAGCTCCCGCATGAGGGGCGTCCAGCTGAACGAGTTGCCGAACGACCCGTGCACGAAGACGAACGTCACTGTTCTCCCTGTCGTGGAGGAGCTACGTGCAGGCCTTCCGTAGGGCGTCGAGGCGTTCGGTGTTGCGTTGCACCCACCGCGCCACGACACCCGCGTCCTCGAGGCGTTCCTTCTGCACCTGCAGGTAGGAGTCGGCGAGCCCGAGCAGTGACGCCTTCACGTCCTCGTCGGCGACGTCGTTCGCCAGCTCGCGCAGGCGTTGCTCCTTGTCCTCGGCCCGCTGCCGCAGCTTCTGCTGGTCGACGAGCGGGTTGAGGTCGGCGAGCCCGAGCGCCTCCGCGCACACCGACGCCCGGTCCGCCGCCGCGTTGACGTCGTCGGCCGCCTGGCTGACCTCCTCGCACCCCGCCAGCACCAGCACCGCCGCCAGCACCACGCACACTCGCCTGAGCCCCATGGGAATCAAGGTAGCCGGCAGTCTTTCCACCCGGAGGCGTTGTCAGCAGAATGGGCATGTTTTGTACACCACTGGGGAGTGGCCATGCGGGTCGTCGGAGTTGTTCTGCTTCTGCTGGTAGGGCTCGTGCCGGGGGTGGCCGCCGCCGAACCGGGCGTGGTCTGGGGCCCGTGCCCCGAGCTGGGTGGGCCGGCGCCGGGCCTGGAGTGCACGACCATCGCGGTGCCGCTGGACTACCGGCACCCGGACGGGGAACAGCTCCAGCTCGCCGTGTCCCGGTTGCCGAGCACGAACCCCGCCAGGCGGCGCGGGGTGCTGCTGACCAACCCGGGCGGGCCCGGCGGGCCGGGCCTCGGCCTGCCGGTCACCCTCGCCGAACTGGGCCTGCCGGCGTCGGTGCGCGAGACCTACGACGTCATCGGCTTCGACCCGCGCGGGATCGGTTACAGCACACCGGTTTCGTGTGAGCTGCTGGAGATCGTCGACAACGTGCCGCCGTACGCCCGCGACGCCGCCGACGTCCTCGCCCAGGCGGCGCGCGTGCGGGACATCGCCGGCCGCTGCGCGCAGACGCCCACCGCGCGGCTGCAGCCCTACATCACCACCGCGAACACGGCCCGCGACATGGACCGGATCCGCGTGGCGCTCGGTGAGCGGACGCTGTCGTACTACGGCGTCTCCTACGGCACCTACCTCGGCGCGGTGTACGCGACGCTGTTCCCCGGCCGGACCGACCGGGTCGTGCTCGACAGCGCGCTCGGCCCACGCGGCCTCGACATCACCGCGTCACGGCGGTTCGCACTCGGCTTCCAGCTGCGGTTCCCGGACTTCGCCGCCTGCGCGGCGGCCAGGAACGACGTCTACGGCCTGGGCGCGACCCCGGCCGAGGTGACCGCGAAGTACTTCGCGACGGCCGCCCGCCTCGACCAGGCGCCGGTCGCGGGGGTCACCGGCGCGGCCTTCCGCCTCGGCGTCTTCGGCTCGCTGTACTTCGACGCGCGGTTCCCCCTGCTGGCGGAGGCCTGGCGCGGTCTCGACCAGGGTGGTGTGTCCACGCTGGCCTACCCGGACCTCGAGAACATCCTGTCGGCCCAGCTGGCCGTCGTGTGCAACGACAACGACTGGCCGGAGTCGGTGCGCGTCTACCAGCACAACGTGGCGGTCGACCGTGTCCGCTACCCGATGTTCGGCGCGGCCGCGGCCAACATCTGGACCTGCGCGTTCTGGCCGACGGATCCCATCGAGCCACCGGTACGCGTCGGCACCCACCACGGCGGCGCGAACATCCTCGTGATGGAGAACCTGCGTGACCCGGCCACCCCACTACCGGGCGCCCGCGAGCTGACCGCCGCACTCGGGCGTCACACCCGCCTGGTCACCGTCGACCAGGGCGGGCACGGCGTGTACCTGTTCGGCGCCAACACCTGCGCCAACGACGTCGTCACCCACTACCTCACCACCGGCGTCCGCCCACCGGCCGGGGCCACCTGCTAACCCGTTCCCTCGGGAGCGCCGTCGGAGGTGAAGGCCCCGTCGTTGCCCGCCAGGTAGACGTGCTGGTGGCCGTAGCCGGCGTCGATGTTGATCTGGTCCAGCTGGGTGGCGCCGACCGACCACGTCATGATCGCCAGGTCGCGTTGGCGTTCGGCCAGGTCACGCGGCCCGCGCTGGTACGTCCCCACCGCGACCGACAGCTGGTCGACGGCCGTGGCGAGGCTGCCGCGGGCGACGTTGGTGGCGGTGGCGCCCGACGGCGGGTCGTCGAAGGACTTCGCCGCCTCGTCCACCGTCTGCTGCCACGCCGCCAGGTCGGCGGCGGTCGGCGACCCGGCCAGCCCCGTCACGATCGGCGCCAGGTCGTCCTTCGTCGTGCGGGCCAGGTCCGTCAGGGACTTGATCTGTTCCTTGTCACGCGCCGCGTCGGACGCGCGGATGTCCTCCGTCATCCGCTCCTGCTCGCCGGGCCGGCCGACCAGATACCCGCCGACGCCGAACACCACGGCGGCGACAATGAACGCCAGCAGCGCGGGCAACCACACCGATCGCGTGGCGGGTGTGTCCCCCAGCCGGAACGAACGAGCGCGCCGCCGGGCGGGTGCGGTTGAGCGTGGGCTCATGGTGATCCTCCTTGATCCACCACCGATCCTGCCGGGCGACCGGTTCGCCGCGCCAGCCCCCGGGTAGCCCATGACCATGTCCGAGAAGATCGCCGTGGTCGGGCAGGTGGCCCGTGACCTCGTGCTGGGCGTCGACCACGTGCCCGGGCACTTCGAGGCCGTGCCCGCCACCGACAGGATCGAGGTGCTCGGCGGCAAGGGCGCCAACCAGGCCGTCGCGCTCGCACAGCTGGGCCTGCCCGTCGCCCTGCTCGGCGTGGTCGGCGAGGACGACCACGTGCTCGAACAGGCCGACGGCGTGGACGTCACGCCCGTGGCGCGCCGCGCCGGGGCCGTGACCGGGCTCATCGTCAACCTCGTCGACCGGGACGCGCACTGGCACTACGTCGAGCACCTGCCGCCGGAGGTCCTGCTCACCGAGGACGACGTCAGCGCGGCCCGGGACGTCCTGCGCACCGCCCGCGCCACCGTCGTCCAGCTGCAGCAGCCGCCCGCCGCCGCGCTCGCGGCCGTCCGCGCGGCCCGCGGGTTCGTGGTGCTCGACGGCACGCCCCGCGATGACGACATCGTCGCCGGCGCCGACGTGCTGCGGGCCGACGCCACCGAGGCCCGCGAGCTGACCGGCGCCCGCGACGCGGACGAGGCCGTCGACGCGGGCCGGGAGCTGCTGGACCGCCACCGCCTGACGCTCGTGGCGCTCGCGGTGGAGGGCGGCGACGTGTTCGTGTGGCGGGACGGCGCACGCGTGTTCCCGCACGGCGACGAGCGGGTCGTCGACACCACCGGCGCGGGTGACGCGCTCGTCGCGACGCTCACCGCCGTCCTGGCCCGCGGCGGCCAGCCGGCGGAGGCGGCCGAGCGTGCCGTCGCCGCCGCGGCGGTCGCCGCCGGGCACCTCGGCGGGCGGCCGCGGCTGGCGAGTTTTCCCTTGCGTGCCGGGTAACCCCGCGCTCATGCAACCCACGCACACGCAGGCGCAGAAGAAGATCGACGGCGTCGAGTTCCCGGCCAGCCGCACGCGGCTCGTGGAGTACGCCCGCGGCCACGGCGCGGACGCGGACCTGCTCAGCGCGATGACCCGGCTGCCGGACCGGCTCTACCGCGACCCGAACGAGGTGGGCGCGGCGTTCGCGCAGGTCACAGGCGAGTGAGCACGCTGTCCCAGTCGGCGAGGAACCGCGCCAGGCCGTA
>Ga0081539_10005128_pt1 | contig 13675 bp, 8 predicted proteins | sample TabmetS4T2R2_FD_71023 | JGI IMG/M metagenome (GOLD analysis project Ga0081539, IMG submission 71023) | Tabebuia heterophylla rhizosphere microbial communities from the University of Puerto Rico - S4T2R2 | ecosystem: Host-associated > Plants > Roots > Rhizosphere ...
ATGGCGATCACGCCGCCGCGGCGGAACTGATGCTCGGCGCACTGGAACTGGCGCCGGAATGGGTGCTGGGCTGGTTTCGCGCTGGCGAGATGCAAGAGGCTGCAGGCGCGCTGAAGGCCGCGGCAGAAGCGTGGCGCATGGCGCTGAAGCTCGACCGGGACGACCGTGCCGGCGCGCGCCTGAAGCTGGAGCTGATCGGTCGCGCGCCGGCCTCGTCCGCGCCCCCCGCCGCTTTCGTCGAGGCGCTCTTCGACCAATACGCGCCGACCTTCGACAGTTCCTTGGTCGAGAAGCTGAAATACCGCGTTCCGGAGCTGCTCTCGGACGCGATTGCCAGAACCGGTCGTGTGCGCTTCTCCCAAGCGATCGACGTCGGCTGCGGCACCGGCCTGATGGGTGAGCGGCTTCGTCCGATCTGCGATTTCCTTGACGGCATCGACATCTCCGCCGCGATGTTGAAGAAGGCCGAGGCGAGGGGCGTCTATGACCGCCTGACCAAGGCCGACCTGCAGACGCTCGAATTGCGGGCAGGTCAAGCCGATCTCATCACCGCCGCCGATGTCTTCCTGTATGTCGGCGCATTGGAAGGGATCGTCGTGAAGGTAGCGGCCGCGCTGGCGCCGGCCGGCCTCTTCGCCTTCTCGGTCGAGGAGAACGACAACTCGGAACCCTTCCGCCTGCGCGAAAGCCGACGCTATGCTCACACGCGAGCTTACCTCGAGCAGGTCCTTCGAAACTCCGACCTTGCGCTGGTTTCTCTTGATGAAGCGGTCTTGCGACAGGACCGCAATGCGCCCGTCGAGGGGCTCGTCGTTCTGGCTTCCAGATGAGCAGGCGGCAATGGCGGGTTGTGATCCGCCGCTTCGTTCGGCGCTGCCTGTGGAATGCTTGCCGGTCCGGATGGCGAAGTGTCCGATGAATGGGGCGGTTCGGGCGTCACTCGCGGCCTAGCCTGGCCCGTTCTTACTTTCATGCGCAAGCTTCAGTAGGCTCCCGACGGGCTGGTTGAGGTCAAGAACCCAGACGCAGGCGTTCGGGCCGCAGATAGTGCCACGGCGGCCTTCGAAAGCCGGGTCACCCTCGTTCTCCACCTGGCCTCCCCAAGGAGCGATGACCGCGACCCCGCCAAAGGCTTCGGAAACCTCTTTGAGGAGTGCGCTGTCCTGTCCAACATTGCAGTGGTCCAGTTGGACAAGAGAATGCCCCGGCTTGAAGTACGGAACTATGGGCTTCAACTGTTTTGCGATCTGCTTGATGTTGGACAGGTCGACATACGTATCGCCCAGTCGGAACGAAACGATGCTTCCGTGACCGCCGAGGCGCAGCACTCTGACATAGCCCTCGTCTCCGCACCGGTCTTTGACGAGCTTTATCAAATCGTACACGTTTCCGATCGAAACCCAGAATTCGCGGTTGCCCCACGTCTTCGTAAACGAGCCGAGAAACTCAGGCACGAGGTTGTCGTTCAGCACATACTGACATGCGAACAGGTGTATCGGCATATACCGCTTTTGGTTGGACGATGGTTTGCTGGAAGGCGGCAGGTGGCTGAGAAGGGGCTTTACGAGAGCTCGGAAAGCCTTCCATTCATCGATCAGATTTTTCTCGCCGACCTCGATCGCCTTTCCATTCCGTTCCGGGTGATGGAGAAAGAACACGATATCGGCCAGTTCATTGGCGTCGGTCAGGCCTGCCTTGATGCACTCCTGAACGACGAGGGGCCACGCAAGCGGACCATACTGGAAGGCATCGCGCACAGAAGCGGGCAGGTGGCTCGGCAAGAAATCCATCGCACTCCTCCGCAGAAACCAGGTCCGAAAACGCAGCGTGTCTTTTGGCGACATCCTGCCCGCGACGCGGGACATCCAGCCATCTCAGCCGCCGATCAACGTCGTCGCGAATGCCCCCACGGAACGTTCGCAGGATGCGATTCTCGGCGGCCTTTGAAGGATCATAGGCTCCTCCCGTTTCAATCGCTCCCTGCAAAGGCGCGATTGTGTTTCCTGTTTGTAACCGCGGGTCGACTCCGGCCGCGGGCGCGTGGCGACGTCAGCACAATCCCGGCCGTCAAGCCTGCCTGATCCCGTTTTGTTCCAGAATCCGCTTTGCGTTTGGGAATGGCCGCGCTACCTCTGGGGCGTGACGCAGCAATCGCTTCCCTTGACGGAAAGCCCTGCCGCGCGCCTGCCTGAGCCGTTCCTGAAATGGTTCGCGGAGCGCGGTTGGTCGCCGCGCGCGCATCAGATCGATCTGCTTGGCCAGGCACAGGCCGGCAAGTCCGTCCTGCTCATCGCGCCGACCGGCGCCGGCAAGACGCTGGCCGGCTTCCTGCCCTCGCTTACCGAGCTGGCCATCCGGCCGAAGCGCAAGCCCGGCGAGCCCTATCGCGGCATCCACACGCTCTACATCTCGCCGCTCAAGGCGCTCGCCGTCGATATCGAGCGCAACCTCGGCAAGCCGGTCGCCGAGATGAGCCTGCCGCTCACGATGGAAACCCGCACCGGCGACACGCCGATCCACAAGCGCCAGCGCCAGAAGCTGTCGCCGCCCGATATCCTGCTCACCACGCCGGAGCAGCTCGCGCTGCTGATCGCCTCGCCGGCCGCTGATCGGTTCTTTTCCGGCCTGCGCTATGTGATCTTCGACGAGCTGCATTCGCTGGTCACCTCCAAGCGCGGCCATTTGCTGGCGCTCGGCCTCGCCCGGCTGCGTCGCCTTGTACCGAGGCTGCAGACCATCGGCCTTTCCGCGACGGTGTCAGAGCCTGACGACCTGCGGCGCTGGCTGGTGAGCCAGAACCCGCCGGGCGACACGGCCGAGCTGATCACGGTCTCAGGCGGCGCCAAGCCCGAGATTACCATCCTGGATTCCGAGGAGCGCGTGCCCTGGGCCGGCCATATGACTAGGTACGCCGTCCCCGACATTTATCGCGCCGTTAAACAGCATCGCACGACGCTGCTCTTCGTGAACACCCGCAGCCAGGCGGAATTCCTGTTCCAGGAACTGTGGCGCATCAACGAGGACTCGCTGCCGATCGCGCTGCATCACGGCTCGCTCGATGTCGGCCAGCGCCGCCGTGTCGAGAAGGCGATGGAGTCGAACAGCCTGCGTGCTGTCGTGGCCACCTCGACGCTCGACCTCGGTATCGACTGGGGTGATGTCGACCTTGTCATCCATGTCGGCGCGCCGAAGGGAGCGAGCCGGCTCGCCCAGCGCATCGGCCGGGCCAACCACCGCATGGACGAGCCGAGCAAGGCGATCCTCGTGCCTTCGAACCGGTTCGAGGTGCTGGAATGCCGCGCAGCGCTGGAAGCCAGCACGGTCGGTGCGCAAGACACGCCGCCCCTGCTCGAAGGCGCGCTCGACGTGCTCGCCCAGCACATCCTCGGCTGCGCCTGTGGCGAGCCGTTCTCGGCCGACGCACTCTATGACGAGATCCGCTCCGCCGCGCCTTATTCAACGCTCGAGCGCCGCACCTTCGACCGCGCCGTGGATTTCGTGGCGACCGGTGGCTATGCGCTGCGAACCTACGAGCGCTACGCCCGCATCCGCCAGAACAAGGACGGCAAATGGCGCATCGCCAATCCACTCGTCGCGCAGCAATATCGGCTGAATGTCGGCACCATCGTCGAGTCGCCCATGCTTAACGTGCGCTATGCCCGCAAGAGTGCGGGGGTGGTTGCCCGTGGCGGGCCCGTGCTCGGCAAGATCGAGGAATATTTCCTCGAAAGCCTGGCGCCGGGCGATACGTTCCTCTTCGCGGGCAAGACGCTGCGGCTGGAAGGCATCCGCGAGAACGAGGCCTTCGTCTCCAACGCCGTCAGCGACGACGCCAAGGTTCCCATGTATGCCGGCGGCAAATTCCCTCTCTCTACGTATCTCGCCGACACGGTGCGCGGCATGCTCGCCGATCCGGACCGGTGGAAGGGCCTGCCTGAGCAGGTGGCGGACTGGCTGCGCCTGCAGAAGGAAAAGTCCGTGCTGCCGGGTCGCCGCGATCTGCTGGTCGAGACCTTCCCGCGCGGCCACCGCTTCTACATGATCGCTTACCCGTTCGAGGGGCGGCTGGCGCACCAGACGCTCGGCATGCTGCTCACGCGCCGTCTTGAGCGTGCCGGCGCGCGGCCGCTCGGCTTCGTCGCCACCGATTATTCGCTGGCCGTCTGGGCCTTCGGCGATCTCGGCCACATGTTCAGGAAGGGCAAGCCATCGCTCGCGGCGCTGTTCGACGAGGACATGCTGGGTGACGACCTGGAAGCCTGGCTCGCGGAAAGCTATTTGCTCAAGCGCACTTTCCGCAATTGCGCGATCATCTCGGGCCTCATCGAGCAGCGGCATCCGGGCAAGGAGAAGACCGGCCGCCAGATGACGGTCTCGTCCGATCTCATCTATGACGTGCTGAAGACCCACGAACCCGACCACCTGCTCCTGCAGGCGACATGGGCCGACGCGGCAAGCGTGCTGCTCGATGTCAGGAGACTGAGCGCCATGCTCTCCCGCGTGCGCGGGCGAATCGTGCATAAGCGGCTCGACCATATTTCGCCGCTCGCCGTGCCGATCATGCTGGAGATCGGCAAGGAGTCGGTGGTGGGCGATGCGAACGAGATGCTGCTCAGCGAGGCGGAGCTGATCAAGGAGGCGATGGGGACTGCATGACCGCTGCGGCTCGGCTGGTACAGGAAAGCGATGCGGCGATCCGCATCGCCGGCGAACTAGCGACGGTCGATCGCCGCGGCGCATTGTTTTTTTCAGCGAGCAGGCTGCTCGTCGTTTCCGACCTGCATCTCGAAAAAGGTTCTTCCTTCGCCCGGCGAGGCAAGCTCATCCCGCCCTATGATTCGGCCGCCACGCTGGCGCTGCTTGCTGCCGTGATTGCCGAATACGAACCGGCGACGGTCGTCAGCCTCGGCGACAGCTTTCACGACACCGACGGAGTCAACCGGCTGCACGCTTCCTTTCGTGAGCAACTCGAAGCGCTGATGGCGGGCCGCGACTGGTTCTGGATCGCCGGCAACCACGACCCGGACCTTCCGGCCAATCTGTCGGGCGAGGCGGTTCGCGAGCTTGCGGTCGGCTCGCTCGTCTTTCGCCACGAACCGCTGCGCGGCGCCGGTCCCGGCGAGGTCGCCGGCCATCTCCACCCTTGCGCGCGCATCGTCCAGCGCGGCCGCTCGGTGCGGCGCCGCTGCTTTGCGACCGACGGCGAAAGGCTCATCATGCCGGCCTTCGGGGCCTATACGGGCTCGCTCAACGTGCTCGACCGCGCCTATCATGGCCTCTTCCGGCGCAGCGGCCTCATGGCCTATATGATCGGCGCGGATCGTGTCTTTGCGATCGCCGGGTCGCTGCTCAGACCAGGCTGATCGAAGCTGCGGCTGCTGGAACAAGCGATTGCCTTCAGCTCGTGGCGACGAACGCCAGCACCATCGCGGCTACCACCAGGATCGTCAGCTGGATGCGCACCCGCCGGAACCAGTCCGGCGCCGCTCCCGGCGGCAGCGTCAGTGAATCCCACGCGCCCTGTGCGGCAAAGGCCACCGCTAGCAGCACAAAGACAAGCGGCGGCTCGATGGAAAGCGCCGCCCAGCCGACCAGCGGCGGCACGATGCTTGGCATCAGGTCGCGCCGGCGTTCCCTGGTGAGGCCAAGCATCGCGATTCCCCAGCGAATGCCACCAAGGAACGAGAGCGTCACCGCGGCGTAGCCACTGAGCAGGCTGATCGTGCCTTGCCGCCATGGGTGGTCGGGCGCGATGCCGTAGAGCCACAGCGCCAGCACCGCGAAGGGGAGGAAGCCGATGACCGCCAGGGTCCGGCCCGTCCGTGCCAGCCCTGCATCGTCTGTTCCCTGCGTGTCGGCTTCGTCGAGGCTCATTGCGTCGTCACTCGCGCCTGAAGACGAGACTGCCCATCCAGCCAGTCAATATGGCGAGCGCAACGGCGAGCACGCCGTAGACGAATGAGTAGTCCCGGGAGAAGCGGAAGATCGACTCCTCGAAGCCCGATTTCACGATCGCGAGCTGCGCCGAACTTTCCTTGATGAACACGCCGCTCTTGAACAGGAAAGCGCGCGCCTTGTGTGTGCCGACCGGCACGTTGCGCGCCAGCGCCACTGTGGCGCGGAACAGGTTCTGCGACAGGAATTCCACTCCGCCGACGCGCACGTTGAACAGGCCGGTTGCGATCTTGCGTGCCCTGAGCGCGTCGGTGAACTCGTCGATCGTGACGGGATCGTCCTGTTCTGCCGGCTGCAGGTAGATGTTGTCCGCGCCGAGCGACAGTTGCCGATAGGTTCTCGGATCGGTGATGTCCTGCAGCGCACGCGTCGTTGCGACCGAATAGGAGACGGGCACGTTCACGAAGGTCTCGGACTGCGCGTTGATCCACATGCCGAGGATGCGGTCCTTGCGGCGCACCACGACCGGCCGCGCCGGTCCTTCCAGCACCACGATAACGTCGTAGCGGCTCTGCCGTGCGACCAGCGGGTCGATATTGTCCAGCGCTCCGAAGATCGTCAGATCCGCCCCGGTGAAATCGGAGCTGATCGAGACGACGTCGGTCGAAAGGCCTATCTGGATGCCCTCCGGGTTCGGGACCTGGGTGCCAGCCGGTGAATTGAAGAAGGCGAGCGCGAGTGCAAGCAGCGCCGACTGGAAGGCCCGGCGCATCCTAAAGGAACCCAATGCCGGACAGAGAATAGCGGCTGGCCGGGGTCACGAACAGATCGAACCCTAGCCGCAGGGCCACCGCGAGCACGAGCAGCGCAAGCAGTGCACGAAGTTGCTCGCCGCGCAGCTTCTGGCCGGCCCTGGCGCCATATTGGGCGCCGGCCACGCCCCCTATCATCAGCGCGACTGCCAGCATCACGTCGACGGAATGGTTCAGCGTTGCCTGCACGATCGTCGTAAAGGCGGCGACGAAGATGATCTGGAAGAGCGAAGTGCCGACCACGACATTGGTCGGCACCTTGAGCAGATAGATCAGCGCCGGGACCATAATGATCCCGCCGCCGACACCCATGATCGCGGCAAGGAAGCCGATCGCCACCCCGAGCCCCAGCACCGGGATGATGCTGACGAAAAGCTTCGAGGTCCGGAAGCGCACCTTGAGTGGCAGCCGGTGGATCCAGTTGTGCTGTCCGGACCGTTTGAGGCTCGGCGGAATGCCGGAACGTGTCCGCCTGATCGCGTTGACGCTTTCGTAGAGCATCATGCCGCCGATCGTGCCGAGGAAGATCACGTAGATCAGCGAGATCACCAGGTCGAGCTGGCCGATGCTCCTCAGCAGCGCAAACACGACCGCGCCGAGCGAGGACCCCGCTATGCCGCCGAGCAGAAGCACGGTGCCGAGCTTCAGGTCCAGCGTGCCGCGTTTGAAGTGCGCGAGCGAGCCGGAGAAGGACGAGGCGATCACCTGGTTGGCGCCTGTCGCCACCGCGATCGCCGGCGGGATGTTGTAGAAGATCAGCAGCGGCGTGATCAGGAAGCCACCGCCCACCCCGAACATGCCCGACAGGAAGCCGACCGCCGCGCCCATGAAGAGCAGGACCAGGAAATTGACCGACATCTCGGCGATCGGGAGATAGATGCCCACCCGTCAAATCCGATCGAAAAGCCTGTTTGCGAAGAATCGTCCCGAAGCTTAAGCACGTCCCCGAAAAGTAGGTTGGTCTTGCGCCGACATTGCGGCGAAGTCAAACGCCGCTAGCGGATAAATGCCCGGAATTCCAAGGAATTTGGCAATATGCTTAAGCGGGGAGACCGGTTGCGCAAGCGACGCTTTGGTGTATCGATATTCAGGTCAGGCCGGCCTCACCCGAATGCCGGCGCACTCACTTCTTCTCCAGAAGCTTGCGGACGAGTTGTTCGTTGATCTCGCCGCTCGGTTCCATGCCGTTGGCTTTCTGGAAGGCGGCGATGGCGATTCGGGTCTTGCTCCCCATCACGCCATCGGGCTGGCCGGCGTCATACCCGTTCTTGTTGAGGATCGCCTGGATGTTCCGGATCGCCTTCTTCATGTCGACGCTCGCGGTCTTGGCGTCGCTTTCGCGCCAGGAATCCGGGATGGTGACCGTATTGGTCTCGGCATTGACCGGCTTCGCCTTCCAGAGTTCCGCCGCGGCGCGTGCGCGCTCCAGTTGCTCCGGCCTCAGGGCATTGGCGATCTCGTCGCGCTTGGAGGCGGCATCGCGGTCGCCGCTCTTGGCCACAAGCGCGAACCACTTGTAGGCCTCTTCCAGGTTCTGCTGCATGCCGACGCCCTTGGCCGACAGGATGCCGAGGTTGAACTGGCTGTCCTTGACGCCGAGCTCGGCGGCCTTCTGGAACCAGCGGCCGGCGGAGTCATTGTCCGCCGTCCCGTCGGCGCCCATGGCGAACAGGACTGCGAGGTTGTGCATGGCGCTGGCGTTGTCCTGCTGCGCGGCCATCTGATACCAGGTCTTGGCCTTGACGACGTCGCGCTCGACGCCGATGCCCTTTTCGTAGAAATTGCCGATGCGGTACTGTGCCGGGGCAAGGCCGAGTTCGGCCGCCTTTTCGTACCACTTGGCGGCGGCTTTCATGTCGGACTTGGCGCCGCGGCCTTCGGCGTAACGCGAGCCGATCTCGAACAGCGCCTTGGGATCGCCGGCTTCGGCAGCTTCGCGCAGCGGCAGCGGCCCGGCGTCGGCCGGCACCGGCTCGAAAACGGGTGCTGGTGGCTGGGCGGCCGACGAAGCCTCGTCGGCGGGCACCGCTGCCACTTCCACCGGCTGTGCGGCTTCGTCCGCCGCCGGCTGTGTCTCGGCCTGGGCCGGTGCGACGGGAGCAGTCTGCGGATTCTCTTCGACTGTTGCGGGCGCCGGATCCGAAGAGCTAGCTCCGGTGGCATCGGCGGCCACCGGATTGTCAGCCTCGGGCGTTATGCTCGGCGGCGTGTCGGTGGCCTGACCATCCGCGCTCTGTTCATCGACGCTGCGGACCGGCGATGCCTCCTCGGACGGCTCCGCCGAAGCCTGCTCGATGGCTTCCTGCTGCGACGGCTCGGCGATCGGCTGCGCGTCGGGCTCGCTGCTTGCGATTTCAGCGTCGCCCCTGAAGAATGCCTCGCCGAGCTGAAGGCCGGCAAGTGCGACAAGGATTGCCACGGCCGCAATGAGGATCGGCTTCTTCTTGGAACGGAACAGGTTACCGATACTTAAATTGCGCGCCGGCCCGGCAAGGTCGGGGTGCCGCTTCGCCGCCTCGGCTTCCGCCGCCGCGGCCTGGGCGGCGCGGCGAGCCGCAGCGATGAAATCGGACTTGGCGGCATCGCCCTCGCCCCCACGCGGCGACTGCGGGCGCTGGTCACGCACGCGGCGCATGATGGCGTTGAGATCGGGCGTGCCCGATCCCGGCTCGAGCGGCCGGTTCGCGATCTTCGGGTCGATCGGCTGATCGAGGTCGAGGTTCTGAGCCTCGCCCTCCATGCCAGGCAGCAGTGACGGCTCGGTCTTGGCCTGCTCTGCATCCTTCTTTCCGGAAAACGCGCGAGAAAGCCCGCCGAGCATCGAGCGGACGCGGCCTGCAGGTTCCGCGTTCTTGTCCTCGCCCATCGCCGCGATGGCCGCCTCTGCAGCGGCCTCGGCTGGCGATCGCCTTGGCATTTCCCTGCCGAACGGCTTTGCCGGCAGATCGCCGGCCAGATGCATCTCCTCGTCCGGTTCGATCGACGGCGTGTCTCTGAGCGCCATCTTGCGCACCGGTACGAGCGCCGCACCCGGATCCTCCAGCGATCCAAGCCGGTCGACGATCTTGAGCAGCGTATCGTGGATGGCCTCGAAGGTTTTGGTGTTGCGCTCGTCCGAGCGCCGGGTGAGCTCTTCCAGCGATTTCAGGTCGCCGGCGAGTGCCGCCACCGCTGTCGACTCATTCTTCGAGCCGGAGAAGGAACGGACAGCGCTTTCGGCCGCCTGGCGTGCTGCCTCGAGGATCGTCTCGCGGTTGCCGGCGAGCGACTTTTCGATGTCGTCGAGCCGCGGTGCGATGTCGTCGAATTCGCGCAGCGCCATGCTCGGCTGCGTCAGGTGGCGCGAAAGCTCCGCGACCTGCGCTTCGAGATTGCGGATAATCTGAGGATCGACCGCAGCTACCGGTGCTCCGGCGCTTTCGAGCCTGGCCGAGATGTCTTCCAGCCTCGCCTCGAGATGGGAGATCGCCCCGTCTGAGGATACGGCGGGTGCCTTCGCTTCCAGCCGTCGCGCTAGCTCCTCGAAGCGCGTGTCGATCGCATTCATGATGCTCGAACTGTCGATCGCGGCGTCGGTCCGGTCGTCGAGCCGCATGGCGAGGTCGTCGAGCCGGCGTTCGAGGTCACGGAACAGGGCCTGCCCGTGTTCGATCGCATCGCCTTGCTTGCGATCGAAGAGGTTCGAGAGCATGTCGAAACGCTGTTCGATGCCGTGAAAGATATGATCGGCGTCCGGCGCGGCCGGAGCCCGGTCAAGCTTGTCGGCGATGATCGCCACCTGGCTTGCTAGCCGCTCGATGGCATGGTCTGGCAGGGCTCCGGCGGCCGCGATCTCATCCACGCGCTGCGAAAGCAGGTTGAGGCGGTCGATCACTTCGGCGGACGGCCGGTCCTCGACCAGTTCCTCGATCTGCCTGGCGAGCGAGGAAATGCGCGCCTCAACGCGCTCGAACGGCTCGGGATCGAAATGGGGCGCGGCAGCGGTGGATGCGGAGGCCACGATCGCCCGCGAAATCTCGTCGAGCCGTTCCTCGATCAGGTCGAAAGGCGCGCTGGCGTGACTGTCCTGCTGGCGCGCGAAATGATCGACGGCCCCGGCCAGTGTCCGTACCTTCTCCTCCAGCGAGCGCAGCGATAGCGACTCGGGCAGGTTGTTCACCGCCTGGGTGATCTCGTCGAGACGGTTGGTGAGCGCCTCGATTGCCGGGTCGGCGGCGCGTTCGCGCGCCTGTGCTTCCAAGCGGTCCTCGAACTTGGCGAAGCGCTGGTCGAATTCGTCCCAGCGACGATCGACCGAGCGCACGGTATCCTCGCGCGCCAGCGCGTCGAGCGCGCCGCGCACCTGTTCAAGCTCGAGCCGAAGCAGCTTGATGCCCTTGTCGTCGGTCTTTTCGGACAGCGACTGGATCGCGCTAGAGATGCGATTGAACTCGGCGCTGAGCTCGGCTCCGTCCACGGCGCTCTGCGGGGCGCGGTAGGCGCGCTCGATCTCCTTGCGCAGCGCATCGAACTCACGCTTCAGCCCCGTTGTCATCTGTTGGCGCAGTTCCTCGCGCAGGCCCTTCAGCTCGCCGGCGATCTTGCCGACGGCGGCGATGCTGTCCTCCTGGCTGCGCACGCGCTCGTAGTCGCGCGCGAGCGTCCGGTAGGCCGGCTCGCTCTCCTCGAAGCGCGGGCTGGCGCGACCCGCGCGCGCGTCGAACGGCGGCTCCTCGCGGCGTGGCCAGCGCTCGGTATCGATCTCGGGAAGCGGACCGCGGCTCGTGAAGGCCGGGCGCTCCAAGGGTGAGTGCTCTGGGGGCTTGTCGGCGGCGCGGCTGAGCCGCTGTTCGAGTGTCTCGATCGAGCGGTTGAGCTGTTCGATCGAGCTATGGGCTCTGCGCTGCCGACCTGCGTTCAGTGTTTCGAGATAGGATCGCCTGCTGTTCATCGAAACGTCCGCTTGCCGCTGGCATCAGCCAGCCTGTGCCGAAAATCACTGCCGGAAACGGGCGGCGCCTTGCGAAATCGCTTCAGCGGGAGGCCTCCTCCGGGGCGATATTCACCCCCGTCCGAAAGCCGTGAACAATTCGATACAAGATAGACACGGGCGACCGACATGCGCACATTTCGCCCAACGTGGTAAACAAGGCGTTAACCAAAGTTACCGCGAACTGAAAAGCCAAGAGAAAGCCGCGACATTTTGTGCCCTTGGCGCCCCTTGCGGCAGGCGGTCCGGGCGAGTATAGATTGACGTAAACGTAAGAGCGGGGGCCTGTACGCCGCCGCTCTTTTTCTATTGTTGAAACCACGATGGGAAGCTTGAGCCCCGAAGCTTCCGTCAGGCGCGGCCAACCACAACGCGCCAATGCCGGGTAAAACAGGAAAATGATGAAAATCGCAAAGGCCGATATCGACGCGGCCAACAACAACAGTGCTCCGACCAACGCCGACGGCTTTGCCCGCATCGGTGAACTTGCCAAGAAGTATGGCGTAACCCTCCGCACCTTGCGGTTCTACGAGGACAAGGGACTTTTGGCCCCGCATCGCGACGGCACCACACGTCTCTACACGCGTCGCGACGTTGCACGCCTCAAGCTTATCCTGCTTGGTCGCAAGGTCGGCTTCTCGCTTCGCGAGGTCAAGCAGATGCTCGATCTCTACGACCCGAGTGGCTCCAACACCAAGCAGCTCCGCCTGGCGCTGGAGAAGTCCGAGAAGCAGCTCGGTCGGCTGGAAAAGCAGCGCACAACGCTGGACGAGGCAATCGTGGAGCTCACCAACATGATTGGCGTCGTGCGCTCCATGCTGGTCGAGCGCCAGACGATGAAAGCCGCCTCATCCTGAACTTTTCGAAGCCTGGCACGCGTGGCCGTGCTGGAGAAATTGTCATCGGCAATTGATTAAATCCGTCCGGGAGACTGGGCGGATTTCCTTTTTTTGCGCTACCCTCGCGCGGCATCGTCAGACGTGACAAAATTGACGTTTACGCAAACGTCAATTTTTGATAGTTCGATGCTGGACGGTTTGTAGAGCTGCGGCGGCGGGAAACGCGGGCGGCTGAAAGGGCTTCGGAGGAAGGTTCATGCCGACATACAGGGCGCCGGTGGAAGATACGCTCTTCGTGCTCAAGGACGTGCTGTGCTACGAGCGCTTTTCGAACCTGCCAGGCTTCTCCGACGCGACGCCCGACGTTCTGGAAGCTATCCTGGCCGAAGGCGCCAAGCTCGCCGAGGAGGTCATTCAGCCGACCAATCGCATCGGCGACATCGAAGGCTGCGTGCGCCACGACGATGGTACCGTGACGACGCCGGCGGCCTTCAAGAATGCCTTCAGCCAATATCGCGCGGGCGGCTGGATGGGGCTGGCAGCACCCGCTGACTATGGTGGCCAGGGCTTGCCCTATGCTGTCCACTGCGCGGTGGGTGAATATCTCTCTTCGGCCAACATGGCCTTCATGATGTATGCCGGCCTCACGCAGGGTGCCATCGCCGCGATCCTGACGCATGGCACCGACGATCAGAAGGGCGCCTGGCTGCCCAAGATGGTCGAGGGTGTCTGGACCGGGACCATGAACCTCACCGAACCACATGCCGGCACCGATCTCGGCATGCTGCGCACCAGGGCGGTCCCTGCCGGTGACGGCACCTACAAAATCTCCGGCCAGAAGATATTCATTTCCGCCGGCGAACACGACCTTTCCGAGAACATCGTGCATCTGGTGCTAGCCCGCATCGAGGGCGCGCCGGAAGGCACCAAAGGCATCTCGCTGTTCATAGTTCCCAAGTTCCTGCTCGATGCGAATGGCGCGCCTGGCGCTCGCAACGCGGTCTCCTGCGGCTCGATCGAGGAGAAGATGGGCATCCACGGCAACGCCACCTGCGTCATGAATTATGATGGCGCGACCGGCTTTCTGCTCGGCGAGCAGAATGGCGGCTTGAAGGCCATGTTTACGATGATGAACGAGGCGCGCCTCGGCGTCGGGCTGC
>Ga0081539_10005129_pt1 | contig 13673 bp, 11 predicted proteins | sample TabmetS4T2R2_FD_71023 | JGI IMG/M metagenome (GOLD analysis project Ga0081539, IMG submission 71023) | Tabebuia heterophylla rhizosphere microbial communities from the University of Puerto Rico - S4T2R2 | ecosystem: Host-associated > Plants > Roots > Rhizosphere ...
GGCGCCGCGAACTCGGCGTATTCCCCTCCCCCTTGTGGGGAGGGGTTAGGGGTGGGGGTCGTCGTTAGGACGCCGTGAATGTCCTCAAGCACCCATCGATATTGGCGGGGACATCGTTGTTCCTGTAACGACGAGCGATCTTGCGTCGCTCAGGCCGGCTCTTTGTCCGGAAGTCTTGGATCGCGGTCGTGTGCCATTGCGCGACCCCCACCCCCAACCTCTCCCCACAAGGGGGAGGGGAGCGCGCCGAGTTTGCGGTGCCGATGACGAACCTCAACTCATCCCGCGCTAGGAGGCCTGCTCGTGGTCCGTCACCAGCCGCGACCCGTTGATCGCGGTCGCCACACGCCCCATCGCCTGTTCCAATTGATCATGCGCGGCATCCGACAGCGACAGCCGCAGGCCGAAAGCCGTGGTTAGCGCGCGGCTGGCGAATTCAACGCCGCGTCGCATCAGCACGCCTTGCGTCGTCAGTGCCTCGAACGCACTGCATTCGGCCTCGAGGCTCGGCACCGGGAGCCACAGATGCAGCGACGGATAATGTCGCGCCGGGGGTGAGACTCCGGCCTTCGCGAGCGACTCCATTGCGATGCGCCAGCGCTGGCGGGCTTCGGCGCGGACCGCGGCATGCAGCGCTGTCGCCTGGCCCGTCTCGATCCACTGCGTTGCGACCGCAGCGCTCAGGGCGTGGCAGTGGCAAAGCGTCAAGTTCCTTGCCGCCTCGCGCAGCCGGTCGGCTGCCTGCGCGGTCGGGCAGGCCGTGAAAGCAAGCCGCAGGCCCAGCGCCAGGCACTTGGACAGCCCCATCACATACCAGCTGCGTTCAGGAACAAGGGTCGATAGTGGCGGCGGAGCTTCGTCGGGAAACAATCCCTGCGCGTCGTCCTCGATGATTGCGAGGTCGTGCTTGCGGGCGATCGCAACCAATGCCCGTCGGCGCGCGAGCGACATCACGGCTGCAGTCGGATTCTGCACCGATGGCACGCAAAACAGCGCGCGTGCGGCGTGCGCCGCGCAGGCGCGATCGAGGGCCTCGGGCACGCATCCTTCGCGATCCATGGCGACCGCCTCGACCCGACGACCGAACGCTGCGGCGATGCGGCCAGCGTGCGCGTAACAGAGCTCCTCGACGAGGAGCACGCCGCCGCGCGGAACACGATCCTCGATCAGCAGCGCCAGTGCACCGAGCGTGCCGTTCGTCACGACGCAGCAATCCGGCCGGAGATCCGAGCCGAGCCGCGTAGAAAGCCAGGCCGCTGCGGCCGCACGGTCGGCCGCCGTGCCGAGCTGCCGATGGGCGTGCGTGAGCTCATCGAGCGCGGCCTGTCCGGCGAGCCCACGCAGCGCCGTGGCGAATGCGGCGCGATGCGCGGGAACGTGCGGCGCCGTGATCCGCCGCAGGTCGATCGGCTTGCTGTCACTTCGGCCGTTCACTTGGGCAGCTGCGCGCGGGCGAGCCGCGCCATTTCGGCGAGTGCCGCCTCGGGCGCCTTCTGCAGGCGCACCACCGCATCCATCTGCTCGAGGATGTCACGGTCGATACGTAACGAATTCGGTCCGGGAAACGACGGCCAGCCCTCGAGCATCGGCAGAATGTCGACCGCAACGCGATCGTTCGGCCGGCTGCGATAGAACGCCCCGAGCAGGTCCTCGCGCGCGATCGCCTGGGTGTTCATCGGTACGAACGCAGCCTCGGTCGCGATCAGCGTTTGAGCTTCCGGCGCCGTCGCGAACTTGACGTAGTCCCATGCGGCCGTCCGGCGCACGACATCCTTGGTCATGATACAGGCCGAGTTGCCGGCCGGCGGGATGCGTGCCGCCACACCCGCCACTTTCGGCAGCAGGGTGGCGCGGACCTCGAACCGGCCGCCGGCCGCGCGCTCGTAGCCACGCAGCCCGCTCGATGAGTCGATCAGGACGCCGAGTGTGCCCGCCCCAAAGGCCTGCCGCGCCTGAGCCCCGGTGAGCGCGGCGCTGCCGCGCGCCTCCCCATAGGTCCTGAGCAGGCGCATCGCGGCAAGGCCCTCGGGACCGTCGAAGGCGATGTCGCGCAGGTCAGCTGTCAGCACGCGGCCGCCGAAGTTCTGCACCAAGGTGTTGAGACCCCAGCTTCCAGGCGACTCGATCCGGATATAGATGCCGCCGCTCGTCGCCTTGATGCGCCGAGCGAGAGAAAACAGCTCGTCCCAGGTCGTCGGCAGTTGCGTCGGATCGGCAGCCGCCGCCCTCACCAGATCGATGTTGTACATGACGACCATGGTCGAAAGCGCGAATGGCAGGGCGAACACGCTGTTGCCGACACGGCCGATCGCATTGAGACGCTCCGAGTAGCCGCGCGCCAGCCAGTCGCGCTCCGCGGCGATCAGGCCGTCGAGCGAGGCAAGCAGGCCCTGTTGCGCGAGCAGGCCGATATTGTTGTGGCCGTGAAACGCGACGTCCGGGAGCTGGCCGGTCACCGCGTCGCGCAGCACGCGCTGCAGCGCGGCGCTGTAGTCGGCGACCACCTCGAGCTTGACCGCGATATCGGGATGGGCCGCCATGTAGCGCCGCGCGATCTCCTCATGAATGGGCTTCAGCAGCTGCGGATCGGTATAGAGCACCCGCAGGTCGAGGCGTGCCGCCGCCGCGGGCGCGGCGACGGCCGCGGCAGCGGCCCCAAGCACGGCGCGGCGAGTCAGCTTGCGGGACCAAGGAGCCGGCATGAGACCTCCGTGCACGTCAGCCAACTAGACACCAACATGTCTAGTCATATAGACAAGTCAACATGTAGGCCTTGTGACGGGAAGAATCCGATGCAGCTTTCGGCACGCGGCGGGGTGAGCCGCTGGCGCCAGGTGCGCGATCAGCTCGCCCGCGAGATCGGCGGCGGCCGCATCAAGCCGGGATCGCGGCTGGCGGGTGAACTGCATCTGGCCGAGCAGTACGGCGTCGCGCGTCAGACGATCCGGCAGGCCCTGGCCCGGCTCGAGCAGGAAGGTCTCGTGGTGACCCGCCATGGACTCGGCACCTTCGCCACCGACACGGTGCTCAAGTTCCAGGTCGGCGCGCAGACATGGTTCGAGCAGAACCTGAAGGCCAATCAGGTGCTGCCGAGCCGCGCCATCCATCGCGTCGAGCGCCTCGTCGCCGATGACGACCAGGCCCGCGAGCTCGCCGTCGAGCCAGGCTCGCAGCTGCTCAGCGTCGTCATCATCGGTCGGGGCGACGGACGTCCGATCGGAATGGGCGCGAATCTTTTCCCGCTGGCGCGCCTACGCGGACTCGCGCCGGCGATCGCGCGGCTCGTCAAGCGTCCGCCTGCGACGTTTTCATTCTTCGATGTGCTGGCCGAGCTCGGCGTGAAGCAGCTCGCGCGGCAGAGCCTGCGGCTGCGCGCCCGCCCGGCCACGTCCGAGGAGACCGCGGCGCTCGAAATCTCACCGCTCGACTACCTGATCGAGACGCGCTCGCTCATCGTGGACCGCAACGGCACTCCGGCCTTCCACTCGAGCATGGGCTACATCGCCGGCATGGTGGAGTTCACGCTCGATCCGTGAAGCCCGCTCGATTTGGATCACAATCCTCTCGCTCGTCATGCGATGACGACTAAGAGGTCGTGGTCATTCGACACGGGTCCCGTCGGAGGAAAAGTCGAGCGTGAGCTCGACGCGGCTCGAGGCAAAGCTCGTGGTCGCGAACACGAGCGGGTGGCCATCGCCGTCGACGCTTAGGACCTCCGTTTCGAGCACGTGGTCGCTCGGCGGCATTCTCAGCTCCTTGACCTCGTGCTCGGTCGGCGGCCGCGAGCGGATGCGCACGGAGCGGCGCGACCAGTCCGCGATGCCGCGTGCCTTGAAGATCGCCGAAAACGAGATGTCGGACGTCGTGGCGGTGCCGAACGCGCGGAATTGCTCGCCAATACCGGGCAGCCGCTCGAGCGAGAAGAAGTGGACGTTGAAGTTGACCGGCTGTCCGTCCGCCTCACCGACCAGCGTGACGCGCGCGACCGGCGCGCCGGGCGCGATGTCGAGCGCCGTCGCCACCCCGGCGTCCGCGGGCATCTCGACGACGGACACCACGCGGCGCGCGGGCGAGCGGTTGAGCGCCAGCAGGTTCTGCTCGAACCAGCGGCGCGCGCCGATGCGGTATTCGATCGGGTTGACGACGACTCGCGCGCCACGCCCGCGCTCGGTGCGCACGACGCCGAGGTCCTGAAGATAGGCGAGCGCCCGCAGCACGGTGTGTCGGTTGACGCCAAACCGCAACGCGAGGTCCTGCGCGCGCGGCAATCGCGCATGCGGGGCAATGTGCCCCTGCTCGATGTCGCTGATGAGCTCGTCGCCGACGAGCTTCCACCGGCTGATGCCGCGCTGCATGGTCCGGTCCGGCCCCGTCCCAATTGTCATCCGTCCCCTGATGTCATATTCGTTTCACAAGATCAATTGAATCTATGGGTCTAGTCTCATTCGAGGGGTGCCGCGCCCGCATGGCTGCGATCGCGCTTGAAAGCATCGCGAAGAGCTTCGGCCACGCGCCTGTGCTGAAGGGCGTTTCGCTTGCCATTCGCGACGGCGAATTCCTGAGCCTCGTGGGTCCGTCCGGCTGCGGGAAAACGACGCTGCTGCGCATCATCGCGGGCCTCGAGCTGCAGGATGCCGGTCGCGTCGCGATCGACGCGCGCAATGTCGACGGCCTGGCGCCGAAGGCGCGCGACGTCGCGATGGTGTTTCAGACCTACGCCCTCTATCCGCACATGACCGTCGCGCAGAACCTTGCGGTGCCGCTCGTCATGCGCCGGTTGTCCAGCTTGCAGCGCCTCCCGATCCTTGGCCGCCTGCTGCCGGGCACGGCATCGACACGCGCTGCCATCGCGCGCGAGGTGCGCGAGGTCGCCGCCACCCTTGGCATTGGTGAGTTGCTCGGCCGCAGGCCCGGACAGCTCTCGGGCGGCCAGCGTCAGCGTGTCGCGGTGGGCCGCGCCCTGGTGCGACGACCGTCCGTGTTCCTGATGGACGAGCCGCTCTCCAATCTCGACGCCAAACTGAGGGTGGCAATGCGGGCCGAGATCAAGGAGCTGCACGCCAGGCTCGGCGTCACCTTCGTCTACGTCACGCACGACCAGGCCGAGGCGATGACGTTGTCGGACCGGGTCGCTCTGATGATGGACGGCGCGCTGATCCAGATCGCACCGCCGCACATCCTGCACGATGACCCCGACGATGCGCGCGTCGCCGAGTTCTTCGGCTCGCCGCCAATCAACCTCGTGCCGGCGGCCACGCTGCCGCCGCGGCTGCTCGCCGCCACGCTCGGACGGCTTGGTTTCGCAGGATCTGGCCTCGCAGGATTTGGCAGCGCGGACGCGACCGCCGGCCTGATCGTGGGGATCCGACCGCAAGCATTGATGCTCGCGCCCGCCGGGAGAGAGGACGTCCTCCACGGCCGGTTGCGCTTCGTCGAGCACCTCGGCGCGGATCTCTATCTGCATGTCGACCTTGCCGGCGTCGCGCGCCCGCTCGTCGCCCGGATCGCTCCCGCCGAAGGCCAGAGCCTGCGACCTGGCGCCGCCGTCAGCCTGCTCGCCGATGCCGCCGCGCTGCTCCTCTTCGATGCGGCCGGACGGCGCGTGCGCGGGCAGACGGGCGACGTCATCATCCAGCTGCGCGAACGGAGCGGCACATGAGCGCCGCGACGAGGCAAGCTGTGTGCGCCATCGCGCGCCGCCGCTGGCTCGAGAGCCTGTCGGCCTGCGCCCTGATCGGTCCGGCGATGTTCCTGTTGCTGGTCCTGTTCATCCTCCCCGCCATGGCGGTTTTGGCGATCGCCGCCACCGACTGGCAGTTCGGCGCGCGCACGCTCCGCTTCGTCGGCCTGCAGAATTTCGCGCAGCTGCTCGAGGACGAGACCTTCCGCCGCTCATTCCTCAACACGCTTGTCTTCGTCGGCGCGACCGTGCCGGTCACCGTCGTCCTGTCGCTCGCGCTGGCGCTTGTCATCGAGAGCGGTCGCAGCCTGCGTGCGTTCTACCGCGCGGTGCACTTTCTCCCCTTCATGGCGACGCTCGCCGCCGCCGCGATCGCCTGGGAGGCCCTGCTCCACCCGACCATCGGCCTCGTCAACCAGGTGCTGGGCAGCTTCGGCGTCACCGGCGCGAACTGGCTGCGCGACGAGACCACGGTCCTGCCGGCGCTCGGCGTCATCTTTGTCTGGAAGAATCTCGGTTATGCGCTGATCCTGTTCCTCGCTGGCCTGAAAGCGATCCCGGCCGACCTCTACGATGCGGCCGACGTCGATGGCGCCGATGACGTGATCGCACGCCTCTCCACCGTGACGCTGCCGCTGATCGGGCCGGTCGCCATGTTCGTGCTGATCGTCGTCGCGCTGCGTGCCTTCGAGGTGTTCGACACCATCAAGGTGCTGACCCAGGGCGGGCCGGCCAAGGCGTCCGAAATGCTGCTCTACACCCTCTACGTCGAGAGCTTCGAGTTCATGCGCACGGGCTACGGCGCTGCCATCGCGGTCGTGTTTCTCGCGATCGTCATTGGCCTCACTCTGCTGCAGGCGCGCGTGCTCGACCGGCGGGTGCACTACCAATGAGCGCGCGCCGGCTCTCCCTTGCGCCGGCACTCGCGCGGCACATCCTGCTCTGCGCGACAGGCGCGCTGATGCTGGTGCCACTGGTCTGGATGGTCTCGCTCTCGCTCAAGCCGCCGGGCGAGATCTTCCACGCCTCGTTCTCGCTGTGGCCGACGCAGTGGTATGCCGGCGTGAATTATGCGCGCGCCCTGACCACGGCCCCGCTGCCACGCTTTCTTCTCAACGGCGTGATCGTGTGCGCCGCCATCGTGGTGTGCCAGATCGCCGTCTCGGCTCCCGCGGCCTATGCGCTTGCCAAGCTGCGCTTCCCCGGGCGTGATTTCGCCTTCGGCCTCGTGCTTGTCGGGCTGCTGCTGCCGCATCAGGTGCTGGCGCTGCCGCTCTTCATCCTGTGCTGGCAGCTCGGCATCCTCAACACCTACGCGGCGCTGATTCTGCCCTTCGTCGTGTCACCGTTCGGAATTTTCCTGTTGCGCCAGTTCTTCAAGGCGGTGCCCGACGACCTCGTGCACGCCGCGAGGCTCGACGGGTTCTCCGAGCTTGCGATCGTGTTCCGCATCATGCTGCCGGTCGCGCGGCCGGCGGTCATCGCCTTCGCAACGCTCAGTGTCGTGGCGCACTGGAACGACCTGTTCTGGCCGCTCATCGCGGTGCGCGCCGAGCACCTGATGCCGCCGACGCTCGGCGTGGTGGCCTTCCGCAACGAGGAGGCCGGCTCGGATTTCGGACCGCTGATGGCGGGCGCCACCATCGTGGTCGCGCCCCTCATCCTCGCCTTCCTCGCCGCCCAGCGCTGGTTCGTCGAGGGGCTGATGGTGGGCAGCGTCAAATGAGCAAGGGGCGCGGGATGCACGCGTACCGGCGCGCGCGCCGTTGACGAGGGAGCGAGATGATCAACCGCCGCCGCTTTCTTGCCGCGAGTGCTGCGCTCGCCGCGGCTCCGTCTGCGGCGCGGGCGCAGGGGCTGCTGCGCATCTCGATCACGCCCACGATCTTCCCCGAGCTCTTCAGCGAAATCGTGAAGCGCTATGAGGCGGCCAATCCCGGCTTCAAGATCTCGGTCGAGGGCCGCTACCGCTCGCAGGAGCTGCAGCTCGCCGCCACCCTGCGGCAAGGGCTCATCAGCGAGCTGCCGGACCTGTCGTTCCAGGGCTTCGCCTACCTGCCGCAATTGAAGCGTCTCGGCTACACGGTCGCGCTCGACCAGCTCCTCGCCGCCGAGCCGCGCGCCGTCGAGCAGGGCCTCGCAGGCGCCGTCATCACTCCCAACATCGTCGACGGCGAGCTGCATGGGCTCGGCGTCGGCATGTCGTTTCCGATCATCTACGTGAACCTGACGCTCGCGGAACGCGCCGGCGTGAGGGAGAGCGAGCTCCCCACAGACTGGCCCGGCATCATCGCGCTGGCGCGAAAGATCGGCGCCCTCGGCACCGACGTGCAGGGCGGATACTTCCAGCATGCCTCGGGCGACAACTGGACCTGGGTCGCGCTCGTTGAATCGCTCGGCGCCCGCATGATGACGGAGGACGGACGTCTCGGGTTCCTCGGTCCCGAGGGGTTGCGCGCGCTCGAGATCATCCGCGCCTTCGGGGATCTCGGCCAGTCCCGCTACGACGCGAGCCAGGACCAGTCGCGCACCGTGTTCGCCGCGGGGATCGTCGGCGTGCTCGTCGACTCATCGAGCAGCCTTGCCAATTTCGAGAAGACCGCGGGCGAGCGCTTCAGGATCCGCACGATCCCACTCCCGCTCGCCCCGAACGGACAGCTGCCGGCGGCCGGCATCGCGAGCGTCATGCACACGCGCGATCCGCGGCTGCAGCAAGCGGCCTGGCGCTTCATGGCCTTTGCCTCCGGCCCCGACGGCCAGGTGCTGGTCGGCAAGCACACCGGCTATGCGCCCGCCAACAAGGTCGCGGTCGAGACTCCGGCACTGCTCGGCGACTACTACGCGGCGCGCCCGTCCTATCGGGCCGGTCTCGGCTCGGTCGCGCGGGCGGCGCGCTGGTTCATTTTCCCCGGCGAGAAGGGCGAGAAGCTACACCTCGAGGTCAAGGACCACCTGCGTCTCGTTGCGACGTCGCGGCTCACGCCCGCCGAAGGGCTTGCGGCGATCGAGCGCTCGGCACGTCAGATGATCCCGAATTTGAAGGGCTGAGCCCGTGGATATGGACTCCTGGTCGATGCATGGCTCCGAGCACGCCGCCGCACCCATCGATTTCGGGCGCTCCGTCCCGCCCCTGGTCCCCGAGCTTGGCGCTGCACTTGCGGTCACCTTGCGCGAGATCGCGGCGGTGCACGATGGCGGCATCATCCTGCGCCGTGCCGGCGCGGGCACGGAGCGCGACCGCACCGCTGGCGCCAGCTGGCTGGCCGAACGGCTCGGATCGCGAGTCGCGCCCGACCGCGTCGTGATCGCGAACGGCACGCAGACGCTGCTGCGCCTGCTCTTCGAAGCGCTTGCGAGGCCCGCGACCGTGCTCGCGGAGGCGCTGAGCTACGGCGTCATCAAGGAGGTCGCGCGGCTTTCCCGCGTACACCTCGTCGCGGTCGCGGTCGACGATGAGGGCCTCATCCCGCAGGCTCTCGACGAGATGGCGGAGCGAAGCGGCGCCCGCCTCCTCTACTGCAATCCGACGGCGCAGAACCCGACCACCGCTGTCATGCCGGCGAGCCGCCGCAGCCACATTGGCGAGATCGCCCGGCGCCGCGGCCTGACGATCATCGAGGACGACGTGCTCGGCCCGTTGCAGCCCGATGCCGCCGCGCCAATCGCCGCGACGCATCCCGACGTCACGTGGTACCTGCAGAGCACGGCGAAAGCGCTCGCGCACGGCATGCGCGTCGCCTACGCGGTCGGCCCCTCGACGGCCGCGGTGTTGGAGGTAACGACATTCGTGCACGGGCTTTCATTCTGGGTGCCGGCTCCCCTCGCGCTCGAGGTCGTCACGCGATTTGTCGAAGCTGGTCATGCCGCGCAGGTTTGCGCCGCGATCCGCCGCGAGGCCGCCGCGCGCGAGGCGCTGGCGCGCCGCCTGCTCGGCCGGTTCGGCGTTGCGACGAAACCCGGCTCGCTGCACGCCTGGCTGCCGACCGGTCCCGTCAGTGGAAGCGAGTTCACACGCGCCGCTGCGGCCGGCGGGATCCTCGTCCGCGCCGGACGCGACTTCGCCGTGTCCGACGATGCGCCGGACATCCCTTACATACGGCTGTCGCTGTCGTCTCCGCTCACCGCCGCGCAGGTCGAACGCGGGCTGATGCAACTTGCCGATCAACTCGGCTCATCGAAGCACGCGGCGCCGAAGGAGATCTTGCGGCGGTGATCGCCGCCGCAGCGGCGCGGAACACACCGTTGGGATGGAACAACGTTCCGCATCGACATCAATGAAGGCTGCTTCTCCCGCAATTGTGCATGTTTGCGTCGCGTGACGTGCAGGGCGCCACAATCAGGGACGGATTTGGTCACCTGCACTTCACGCTCCGCAGTCATGGTTGCGCCCGCGGGCGGGGGCGACAAGTGATGCGGGGTTTTGATCATGCCTGCTGCCGCTGCGAGAGTTAGCCGCCACGATCCTGCCCCGGTCACGCCGCCGCCGGATCAGCCGGATCCCAGGAAGCTCGAAACCGCGATTGCCGCCGCCGAGCACGCGCGCGCCGCCAAGGGTGGGCCGCCCGAGGCGGGCACCAACGAAGTGCCATATGCGGTGCATTCCGGCGATACGATGTCGCGCGTGGCGCAGAGCCACGGGGACCAGCTGCCGGATCTCATCAAGGCCAATCCGCAGGTCGCCAATCCAGACCGCATCAACGCCGGCGACATCCTGTTCGTGCCGACGCGGGATCCCGCAATCGTCGACACGCGCACGAAAGTTGCCGATGCCGAGGCGGCGGATCGGGCGGTTGGCGGTCTCGAGGCGGACCTGCGCAATCCGAAATTGCCGAGCGGCACGCGCAAGATGCTGAACGACGAGCTGACGGCTGCACGCAGTGATGCATCGACCAAGTGGACCGCGGTAAAGACATCGGTCGAAGACGAGCTGCGAAATGCCGGAGTCGGAAAAGGACTTCCCGACGCAGCAACGGACTCGCTCGTTGCCGACATCCGCGGGCGCGTGCCGGAAAGCGACAAGTTCCAGAAAACCGTCGATGTCGCGCTCCAGACAGTGCGCGGGCAGGCGCAAACCGATCGACAAGTGCAGGCGATCGTCGCGCAGGCGCAGCAGCAGCAGAGCGATCCGCTCGCCGCCTTGCGCAGCCTCAACGACGGCTACAAGAACGCGCCGCCCGACGTGAAGGATGCGCTGCTGCGTGACCCGAACGCGCTGAAGATCATTGACGGCGCGGTGACCTGGGCGAACCAGCCGTTGACGCAGCCCGGCAATGCGATCGAGCCGCAGGGTCAGTCGTACGCGGCCCTGCAGCGACTCGACAAGGCCACAAGCGGGCTCGACAAGACGCTGGCGGGCGTGGTGGCGGACCGGGCGCTGCCTGGCTACGAGAAGTTCCGCAACGATAACCAGGACTATCTGCCGGGCGGCTCCCCGTTCGGTTTCAACGGCATGGGCCTCCTCGTCAACATCAGCGGCCGCCTCGCCGGCACGGCGCCGGGCGACGACGCCGTCGGGCGTTTCGCCGCCATGGATGGATGGCACACCGACGCGGTGCGCAACGCGATCGGCGCCGGGGCTGATCCGGCCTACGCCATCACGATGGCGCAGCAGCTCAAGGCGCAGGGTATCGACCCGTCGCTGGTGGTGCAGACGATCAATGACGGCATCGCGCAGCGGGATTCAGACAAGATCGCCAACGGCGGCAGCCTGACGGCGACGATCGATGTCGCCAATCGCCTGCAGTCGGCTGGTCTCGACAGCAGCGGCGTGATGAAGGTCGCGACCGACGGCGTGCAGCGCTTCAAGGACAAGGTCACGGACGACGTCAAGAAGCTCGCCGAGCACGACGCCGAGCTCGCTTGGCTGGTCAAGAACGATGGTGCCGGTCTCACGCCGCAGCAACTCAATCAGGCCGTCGCCGATTATCGCCAGCGCAAAGGCGCCGCCTGGCAGGCGGAGGAGGCAAAGCTACGCCAGCAGATCGCCGATGACGGGACCAAGCTTCTCGACCAGATGACGGCGCTCAATCAATTGCCGTCTTCGTCCACGTCTCGCGCCGGCGCCGAGCAGACGTTGCGGACGATTGCCAATGATCCGGCGGCCGGCCTGGCGATCGACGCCGCGATCCAGAGCAATCCGGCGATCGCGGACGTCAAGCGCGTGAAGGACGTGGCCGACATCTTCGCGCTGTCGAAGGTCGGCGATATCGGCCGCAAGTACACCAACGAGCTCGCCTCCGCCTACCTGCGCCGCAATGTGCTCGAAAAGCTGCAGGGCGTGGACCTGAAGGATGCGGCAAGCGTCGAGCAGGCCAAGCAGGCGATCGCCGGCCTGAGCGACGAGAATTTCGCCCGCCTGATCGGCGTCGCCAAGAGCGATCTCGACAAGGCGGTCAAGGAGGTCCAGCTCACCGCCGACAAGATCGCGGGCGCCAGCAGCCAGGATGAGATCAACGGAGCGCTGCGCGACCTCGACAAGAAACTCGGCACCGACGCCGCACTGTCGAAGACTTTCAACAAGACGACACTGCCGGGTCAGCTGCTGCGCGGCGTGGCCGTGGGCTTTGCGGGCGCCAGTCTCATCAACAGCTACAGCAAGTTCAATGCCAACCCGTCCGACCCGCAGAACGGTATCAAGCTGGCGCTCGACGCGGCAGGTTTCGCGCAGAAGAACAGCGAGCTTCTGGTCGGTCTCGGCGCGGTGAGCAAGGAATCGCGGATCGGCCAGTTCGGCGGAGAGTGGAAGCTGCTCGGACGCGCCAGCGCGGGTGATCTCATTGCCGGCGTATCGGCGGTGCTCGACGGCGTCGCTGCGGTGCGCTCCCAGTTCGGCCTTGGCGTCCCGCAAGACACCGGCAACGCCATCTTCTCCGCCACCACCGCCGTGGGCGGCGCCCTCACCGTGGCGCCGGCATTCGGCGCCGCCGCATGGCTCGGTCCGGTGGGACTCGGCGTCGCCGCGGTCGGTGTGATCGGCAAGGTGATCTACGAGCAAGTCAAGGACGCGCACAAATACGAAGGCGCGTCGAAGGACTTCCTCAAGGCGGCGGGATACAACGACGCGGCCGCCGATGCCTTGAGCAAGCAGGGCGGGCTCATTTCAGGTGCGGGCGGTGCCGCGCAGATGCCGTTCCTCGCCAAATACGCCGAGCTCAAGCATATGACACCCGACCAGCTCACGAATTGGGTCAATGGCCTGACAGAGGACCAGGTGAAGCATCTTTCGCAGCGGCTGCTGCAGACGGCCGGCGACAGCAAGGGTGACGCCGGCCAGTTCACCGACGGCCCGCCGCAGACGACCTTCATCACGGACTACGGCAGCGGATTCTCGACCCAGATCACGTTGGCGAATACGCTCGGCGTGTTCGAGGGCTATCTCGATTACGACCATGTCCCGCACCCCTAAGGGTGACAGCGCATGAACGTCTGCCCGCACTGCAAAGCGGATCCATGCCTGCCGTGGTGGCGAAAGCTCACTTTGGGACCGACAGGCAGCGCCAATTGTCAGGTGTGCGGCTTTCGTGTGGGCGTCGACGTCGTCCGCGGTTGGCTGGCGATGCTGCCGACTTTGCTGTTGGTCATCGCCGCCGTCACCGGCCTCATTCGCGATCCGGTCGCGCTGGTGGGATTGTTGTTCGTCTGCCTCGCCGTGACGTTCATCCTCTACGCCGTGTGGGTCCGGCTGATGCCCGATGAGCTGACCAACGCGAGCATGGTGGAGGCCGGGCGAGCCCGCATCGCCGCCCAGAAGCAGGCGGGTGCGAAATAAGAACCGGCGGCGTGCAAGCCTCAGGCTTGCCTCATGACACGAGTCGGGATGTTTCCACGGGATACGGAAGCGCCGTGACGCGTGCAGCCTCCACGCACCCCGGTGCGTGACGTGGTTGCTTGAGCGGCCCGAGACATAGGTGACATTTCGTACCGGACACATGGGTAACACTTTTCGCCGTTTGGCGGCGGGAGGTGTTGATGCCGTGGAGAGCAAGTTCGGTGG
>Ga0081539_10005130_pt1 | contig 13673 bp, 17 predicted proteins | sample TabmetS4T2R2_FD_71023 | JGI IMG/M metagenome (GOLD analysis project Ga0081539, IMG submission 71023) | Tabebuia heterophylla rhizosphere microbial communities from the University of Puerto Rico - S4T2R2 | ecosystem: Host-associated > Plants > Roots > Rhizosphere ...
CAGGCAAGCAGGTGTGGCGCACGGACCGGGATCTCGGGGGCAAAGAACCGCCTTATCAACGTTCGGGCTGGGCCACGCCGTATATCTGGCAAAATCCCGCGCGAACCGAGATCGTGACGATTGGACCAGAAACCGTCGTTAGTTACGATTTACAGGGGAAAGAGTTGTGGCGCATGCGCGGGATGTCGCTGACGCCCGTGCCAACGCCCTTCGCGTATGAAGGTTTGCTTTATGTCAACGGTGGACGCGGTCGCGCGTTGTACGCGCTTCGTCCCGGTGCCAAAGGTGACATTACTCTGAAGGAAGGCGAGACGTCGAACGAGTACATCGTCTGGTCGCAGCCGCGCGGTGGGACGTATCTGCCATCGTCTGTCGCGTATCAGGGAGCGATCTTCACGCTCACAGAAACCGGAATCCTTAATCGCTTCGACGCCAAGACCGGAAAGCAGACTTACAAAACACGAATCGATCCCGCGGCAACTAATTTCACCACGTCGCCGTGGGCTTACAATGGCAAGCTGTTCTGTTTGAGTGAAGAGGGCCAGACGTTCGTTGTCGGAACTGGGGAGCAGTTTCAGTTACTGCATGTTAACGAGTTGGACGACTTCACGTCGGCATCGCCCGCGCTCGTCGGTGAGCGGTTGTTGATACGAACTGAGCACAGGCTTTACTCGATCCGCCGCAAAGCCTGACGATAGTTAGACAGGATTACAGGATTTTCAGGATTTACAAGATTGCAGATCTCCGTCGAAATGCTAATCGACGCGTGGCACACCAGCCATCGCGTAACGGTGTATCTTATCGAGAGCCTGCCGCCGGAGCTGTGGTCCATGTGCGTTCCTGGCGCACCTCGACGCACGATTCGCTCCATCGCCGCGCATATTCACAACACCAGGTGTATGTGGATCAAGTCGATCGGCGGTGTCGCAGTGCCACAGACTGTCGACGCCGGATCAGTTAAACCACGAGAATTGACGCGCGCGCTGGAACGCAGCAATGAAGGCATCGTCGAATTAATCCGTCTCGGCGCGGAGCGTGGTGGCACGATCCCCGCGGCAGCCTGGCAGAACTTTCCGACCGATCTCGTGCATTTCCTCAACTACTTCGTGGCTCACGAGGCACATCATCGTGGACAACTCTGCATGTTGGCGCGTCAATTGGGCCATCGCCTGCCTGCCGCGGTCACGGCCGGATTATGGCAGTGGAAGAAACGATCGAGGGAGTGAGTTAAATGCGCATCAGTCTACATTGGGTCGCAGCTCCAGTGCCTTCAACAGGCGCGCGATGCCGCGATTGATGTGCGCTCCGAGCGCGAAGAGGCCAAGCACGACGATCGAGTAACAGCTCACCGTCGATATCAACAGCAGCAGATGCAGGCGATTTGAGAGGTTAACCAACAGCAGGAAGCTGACGACGAACGCGATCTCCACGAGGCCCGCGCCGTAGAATGCGAGTTTGAAGTATCGCTCGCTCCGGTCGATACGCTTCAAAGCCGCAGCCCTGACACTATCCAGATTTACATTTTCTACCATTGCAGCTCTCCCTTACTTGTTCACGTAATAAAACAGCCCGACTGCGGTCACGACAAACTCGACGACCGCGAGAAAAATCAGAGCTCGTTTCATACTTCGTTTGAATTTGAGTGTGTCGTCTGAACTATTCTGCATTGTTATTTCTCCTCTCGTTGAAAAGTGCGGCGTAGGCTTTCGAGGCCATAAGCTAGTCTCGACTTTGCTGTGCCCACAGGAATGTCCAACACAGCCGCCGTCTCAACCAGCGACAGCTCGTGCAAGTAAAACAGGACCACGACCGCACGGCTCGCCGGCGACAGCTTGTCAACGAGCTGCGGCAAACTCTCGATCAGCTCACGCGGAAACTCGCGCTCGTGATCGTTCGCAGGCAACGCCGTCAACGTCGCTTCATCACGTACCTGATCGCTCCAGCGCCGTTCACGGTTCAAATATCTAAACGCCTCGCGCGACGCGATCTGATAAGTCCAGGCACGGAACGCGTCGGGCTCACGCAGCCAGCGCAGCTTCCGGTAAATCCGGATGAAGACTTCCTGAAGGATGTCTTCAGCCTGATGCCGGTCTCGCACGAGGCTGACGATGTAGCGAAACAGCGGTTGCTGAACACTCCTGAAGAGCTCGTTCAAAGCCTCGTGGCTGCCGGATTGAGCCTGCAACACCCACCAGCTCTCGCGCTGCGATGCCTCATCGGCCATGCACTCTATAGACCCATGAACTGAGGATTAGGTTCGGATCGAGGAAGAAAGTTTATCAGTCATGTGCGTTGGGCGCGTTCTTCTTTGATGGCATCGATCCAGAGTTGTAGCGTTAAACTCTCGCGTTCGGGAATCGCCGATTCGGCCTAACCTCTTCCTCAAATCGACGTCGAAGAGTCTCCAGATCAAGCAGAACTACTCGTGCGAGATGCTTTACATCATCCCGATCACGCTGACTGTTGCGTTCGATTTTCGAGAGAGCCAGATCATAAGCATCAAGTCTTAAGAGACGCAGTTGTTTGAATGCACCAGGAAACATGTCGATTAACCTTGACTCATAGTCTTCCGGTACAGTCACTACCCCGACGACTTGAAGATAAACGCCGTACTTCTTATGAAGTGGCGATCCTGCTACGGCAGTTCGTATAACAGAGTCGATCTCCTGATTTGAGGCAATTGGAAGGACGTCCACATCGGACGTTTCCCGCGGCAAATCGTACAGAATTTTGGCGACAAACCCACCTAAACAATGAAAAGTTACCTCCTGATTTAGCGCGGTATCTATGTCGGTGAAGAACGATCTCCACGGATCAAGAAGTAGTTGAGGCATAGCTGAGGTGCTCTGGTCTCAGATCGGTTAACAGTCTCCAGTATTTGGCATCTTTTGACCTTGCCGTGTTAAGCCATTGTCTTTCAGTCTTCGTTAGTGAATCGCGGCACAGGGTATCTTCCATCAACAAACGCGACCTTGCTAGTGCTGCTTCCTTACTGCGGAGCAATTCTGCTTTCACTTGGTCGCCCTGCCGCTCAGCTACTGTACGAGCGACTGACGTAACAAACCCAAGCCGGTTTTGGAGATCCCTTACTTTGACTTCCCTTATTAACGAGTTCCAATCCAAATCGGAAAACTTAAGCATGACCCACGGTAAAGCTTCGGTTAGACGACTATTAAGGTCTTGAGCACTCAACGCTGAAAGTAACACCTCCGCTGGATTTTTCTTGCGCCGAGCTTTCAGGTGCGAAAAGCCCGGGTATCCCAAAGCTGCGAGGTCCGCTGCCAGCGCGTTTTCATTCTTGTGCTGGACCGCATGCCACTCGGCTTTTGCCGGCAGTGTAACCGCAGACAAACGAAACGTACTCGCGGCCTTCCGGGCCAGTTGCTCGGGCACACGGCGCGCTTCCGTTTCCAACAACGAAAGGTATGGTTGAGACACACCGAGTCGAGAGGCCGCCTCCTGCTGAGTCCAACCTTTCTGCTCTCTCCCTGAACGAAGGTCACGTCCCTTCATCGCTGCAGATAGTATTACAAGACGTGTAATATCACCAAATCGCAGGTCACGAGAGGTACAAAGAATGTGGTGAGCATTTTGTGCGTTTTTGCGGCTGGATTTTCAAGGTGGTACAGTAACTCTCGAAATGCGTTTTCATATATTCACTTTAATCATCGCCGCATTGTGCGTGTCGGCAATCGCAACCAGTCAAACTACACAACAAAAACCAGGCGTTGAGTCGTCGCAGGAAACACGTCCACTGACACCAGCCGAGCGGCGTGGGCGCGCGCTTTACCTGCGCGGGGAGACTGCCGGCAAGAAACCGCTCACCGCAATGGTCGGCGATTTGGAAGTGCCCGCGGCGACGATGAATTGCGCCGGCTGTCACGGCCGCAGAGGTGAAGGCAAGACGGAAGGTGGTGTCACAGCGGGAAACCTGACGTGGTCAAACCTCATTAAGTCATACGGTCACACACATCCGAATGGACGCAAACACGGCGCTTTCACCGAATCTTCTTTCACGACCGCGGTGGTGCGTGGAGTCGATCCTGCCGGAAACGAGCTCGCTGTCGCCATGCCTCGCTATCGCATCTCGATCGAGGACATGAATGATCTCATCGCATACATCAAGCGGCTCGAGTTTGATCGCGATCCGGGTCTGAGTTCGGAGAGCATCGAAGTGGGCGTGCCGCTGCCGTCGAACGCAGCCCTCGCGGGGTTGGGCCAGGCGGTACGCCAGGTTATCTCCGCGTACTTCGAAGAGCTGAACGCACGTGGCGGCATCTACAACCGCAAAATCAAGTTCCACTTCACTGAAGCCGGCGCGGATATGTCGACGAGCCTGCGCAAGTTGAATAATCAGAACCAGATCTTCGCATTCATTGGGGGCGTCAGTGCCGGTGCAGACAAGGAAATCGCCGCGCTCGCACGCGAAGAGGAGATTCCGTTTATTGGTCCAGCGACACTGCTGCCGCAAGTCGAGCATCCGCCGAACCGTTACGTCTTCTATTTACTGCCGGGAGTGAGCGAACAGGCAGCGGCGCTGATGAACTTTGCAGACCAGCAGCTCGGTGTGAAGAAGCAGCGTGCGGTGGTCCTGTTTCCCACTACGGAACTGCCTTCAGCAGCGGCGGAAGCCGTGCTGGCACGCGCAAAAGAAGCGGGTTGGACCGACGTCGTGAAGATGTCGTACACGGCTACGGCATTCGACGCAAACAAATTTGCACAGCAGTTGAAAACTGAAGGGACGGCGGCGGTATTCATCTTCGGTGGCGGAAATGACATCGAGAGTTTCCTGCGCGCGGCGAGTGCGTTGGAGTGGACTCCGTATGTTTTGTCGCTCGGGGTGCTGGCGTCGAGAGATCTTGCCGCGAGTGTGCCTGCAGCATTCACGAAAAAAGTTTTCCTCGCGTTTCCGACAGTACCCGGTGATGTGTCGGCAGAAGGCGTTGCTGAATACCGCGCGCTGGCTGAGAAATACAAGCTGCCGTCACAACATGCCGCCGCGCAGCTTGCGGCCCTCGCCGCAGCTAAGACCTTCGTAGAGGGTCTGAAGCGCACGGGTGCAGACTTGAGCCGCGAGCAACTCGTGACCGCACTGGAAGGTCTCTACGAGTACGACACCGGCCTTACCCCCAAACTCATCTTCGGCCCCAACCGCCACGTCGGCGCCGCCGGCGCGTACGTCGTCACCATTAACCCCGAAACAAAGGAGTTCGTCTCCGCGAGCGGCTGGGTAGCGGCTAATTAAGCGACCAGTGCTAAAATGACGTCCTGTCAGGGAGACTAAGCGAATGACTGTCGTCCAACACATTAAAACTCTCATCACCGGTCTAACAGCCCAAGAAAAACAGGAAGTGGCTGCTTCTCTTGCTGAGCCGGAGATGGCAGTTCGGGAGCCTGAGTCACTGCGCGGCGATTGGAGTAACTCGTTTCCAGTTACAGACAGTCTCGCTGATGATTTGAGAGAGATTCGCGGTGCCTGGGAACAGGAGTGGCGCCCAGAAGATTTTGCGAGATAAGATTTGTACTTTCTTTGAGCGGTTTTTACCTCACGAGCAGCCTATTAACCGCAGACCTCATTTGTATATAGATTATGAATTTCTGCCTCACCGACACGCATGCTCTATTTTGGTATTTTATCAACTCACCGCTGCTGGGTGCGGGAGCAAACAGAGCCTTTGACGAAGCTGATAATGGCCAAGCCAGGATCTACATTCCTGCTATCGTTCTCGCCGAACTCTACTTTCTAAATGAGAAGAAGAATAGTCCAGTCGACTTTCGTCTGAAATACTCGCGACTAGAGCGGAGTCGGCAATTTATTATGTTGCCGTTTTCCCTCGGAGTCTGCTTGATTTCGATTCTTGCAAAACGATAATTGAAATGCATGATCGCATGATCGTCGCCGACGCACGACGACTGAGCGTGCCTTTGATTACACGTGATGTAGAGATCACGGCAAGCGGCTTGGTCCAAACAATCTGGTGACGCGCGGTAGCGCCGGGTCAAACTAACGCTGGGCGCGTGTATCTTGCATTTGACCCGGCGCTATCGCGCTCGGTACTGTGCCTACTCGGCTACTGCAAGGCGTCCAATTCTTTGCGGCAGAGTTGCTGGATGCGCAAGGTGTTTGCCGTACTCTGTTCGGCGTTGAAGCCGTCGTCAGGGATGAGCCAGTCGCCGTTCTCGCCCTCGATGAGGTGGCCCAGCTCGTGTAACAGAATCAAGGCTCTGGCGGCGCGGCTGCCGGGGGCGAAGTTGCCGACGTCCGAGGGGAACTTGCGCATCGGGTCAGCACGGCGCTGGTAGAACGAGCCGTGAATGTTCACTGCGGTCTTCTCGAAGAGTCTATAGACGGCGCCGGTCGTCGGGTCGTGAAAAATAGTTAAACTGCCTTCCATCTGAAACGAAACCTCACGCAACAGCGACTGCGTCTTCACGCGGATAACAAAACTGTTAAGCACGGTCGTCGCCCTGCGTGGGCCACCATAGAAGTCGCTACACGTGTTTTGATTGCTGAGGATCTTGAAGACGTCAATGTATGCCTGGTGGATGTTCCAGTCTTTGCCAATCTGGACGGGTTGTGGCGGAACGGTCTGAAATAACAAAACATAGATGATGGTGCTGGTCCAAAGAGACATTTTCTAACCCCTCTCAAAAACCAATTCGGCAACGCAGAATTGATAACTGAGTGGCGGTTCCCTTGTATTGGAACAGCGTAGCAGCCGTGTACGTGGCTAACCTGAAACGTGTGTTTGAGCGGCGCCGTTTGCAGAAGCCCGGAACTCCGCCGGGGTGAATCCGGTGTGTTGCTTGAACAAGTGACTGAAGTGGCTCTGGTCGTAGAACCCGGCGGCCAAAGCAATCTCCGCAATCGAATCTTCCGTTTCAGATAACTGGCGCGTGGCCCAGTCGAGCCGCAGGCGCCGCACGTACTCGCCCACCGTTGTGCGGTAGTGCTTTTTGAACGTGCGCGCGAGGTGTGTCGGATGCACTCCGACAGTGTGGGCGATCTCAACAAGATGGAGGGGATCGTTGAAGCGACCGTCCAACATATCGCGTGCCTGCGTCAACCAGCGCGGTAGTCGCACCGGCGTCTTGATCAGCGAACGTGACGCATGTCCCAGCATTTCGAGCATTAAACCTTCGACGATGATTGGAGCGACGCTGTCTTTGACGCGCGATTCGCGGTAGATTCGCAACGCTAACGCCGGTACCGGACCACCGGTAAATTGTCGATGGTCTTCAAAGACACGCGTAAAGTGACGGCAGGTGTTGAGCCAACGCTGCTCGAGCTCGATCATGAAGCCGCGGTGCGAGACAGCGCTGTACTGGTTTGCATGCAGCATGTTGGGCCCGTGCATGAGCACACAGCCGGGCTTGGCAACGACACGGGCGCCGTTAACGATCTCGAGGGCCTCGCCTGTCAGGGTTAGACAGATGATCGCCGCGTCATGCACGTGAGCCGGCATGCTGGAGGAAGGTGCGTGCAGTGTTTCGGTTAGTGTTAAGCCGGATAGTTTGAGTTTGCTGAGTTCCTGCCGGCCATTGCGATCGGCGGGATTACATTCTTTTGGATATGGTTCCAGTTTTTGGAGTTGCATGATCTTGTGTCGAATGGACGTTGGTGTAAACGATTTCGACGGCAAGAATGTTCGCGTGGAGGAGGCGCACGCACGCGGGATACGGACGCACGGGCGGCCACAGAGGGCCGCCCCTACAGTTGTGGCTCATCGGGCGCATTCGACGAAGTTGCGTGATCAAGTACAACTGTAGGGGTGACCCTCCGTGGCCACCCGTGCGTCCGCTTTATTCGTCGGTAATTCCAAACCACTGGAAAGCTTTGGCGGGATTTCCGTTCATCGTCACGACTTCGAGCTCGTCAAGCGCAACGCTTGTGAAATCGCTGGTGAGCGAATCAATCCACTTCGGATCGTGGTGTCGCACCGTGACACCTTCAGGCAGATCGAAAACTCCGTAAATTCCATATTTCTGTTCGTCACGCTCGTAGCGCGTCACATTGCGTTCGTCTGTCTGCAACCAAAGATCGCTGATGTACAAGAGCCCGCCACGATTCAACACGCGATTCACTTCTTTTATGAGCGCACGTTGTCCTTCATCGGTTGGAATGCACGTCAGAACGCTGAACAAGAGGACGCCATCAACCGAAGCGTCAGGCAGCGGAATGGTCGAAGACTCAACCACTTCAAATACGATATCCGGATGTTGCGCGCGTGCGGCCTCGATCATTGCGGGTGAGAAATCCAGGCCAACCAGATGCTCGTAACCTTCTTTGTGCAACTCTCCCAAAACGCGTCCATACCCACATCCGTAATCGAGAATGGTACTCTCGTCAGACACCCACTGGCGGATGCGCCTGAGATTCAGCGGGTGAGCGAAAGGTTTCTGTGTGCCGGTCGTGTTCCAGTAGTCAAATTGCGAATTCAGATCGATCAATGTTTGTCGGCTCCTCAATGTTAATTACACGAGCGGCACGTAATCGTATTCACCTATGCCTTGCAGAATCAGAAATGTTGCAGACGTCTCGCCATCATTCGTCACCAGGTGCGGCCGGCCGGCTTTGACGCGATAGGTTTCACCGGGCGCGAGTCGCATGTCTTCCTTAGGTTCTTGCAGGAATAATCGAATGTTTCCCGCTATCACGTAGAAAGTATCATCGACGTTGTTGTGAAGATGCCACGGCACTTTTTGCGTGGGCGAGATCTGAAGCTCACTGATCCGGAAGCCCGGCCTCTCGCCATAGAGTGCACGACGCTCGACTTCATACACGCTGCTGGCGTCCTTCAACGCTTCTTTCTTTTCCACTGGCGTCCTCCAGGGCTTTGTTACGGGAAATTCGTCCGGAAGAGTAGCAGAAATGATATATATGAACCACGTGATGAAACGCCAATCCCTAATCTTCGCTCTCGTTATATTCGCCGTTGGCCACGTGTCGCCGCTCGCCCAAACTGATGAGGTCAAACTTGACGCTGCCCAGCCCAGGGTCACAACAGTCTCTGCCATGCGCGCGCGCAAAGCTCCGCAGGTCAGTGCCGAAGAGGTCATCCGGCTGAAACTCGGCACAGTCGTGAACGCGATCGCGCGTTCGACAAATCAAGACACAGTGGGCGGTAAGACTGACTACTGGTATCGCGTCAACCTGCCAAACGGTCAGACGGGCTGGCTGTTCGGCGGTCTGTTACTCGACTACGATGCGAGCAAGCGACAAGAGATCTTGCGCCACATCATCGAAGCACGTGTGAAGGCCGAGAACACAGATTTTGCTGACCGGCAGGAAATCTACAACCTCGCCGCGAGCTCAGTTACTGAAGCTAAAGACGTGAGCACGCGTGCTGAGTTTGAGTTATTGAAGACTCTGGCACTAGCTGGCTGGGCCTTGACTGTTCCTTACGAAACCAACAAGTCGCCGTATCGAGAATGGGTAAAGACGCATGCGGCCGCAGTTGTCTACAACGAGTTCGCCGGTGGCTACCAACTTCGCTCGGACACACTCTGGAACCTGGAGAAGAAGTATCACAGCCTGCCCATCGCAGATCGTATCGCCTGGGAAGCGTCGCAAACGTTGCCACCGTCGGATTGTGAAGGTGACGCGGCCTGCTCGTTCTTCCTTTCCGAGGGCGAGATCAGGTACCTGAGCATGTATCCGACCGGAGCGCACGCTGCGGAGGCTCTCAAGAATATTACAGAAGCTCTAACAGATGAACTCATCACGTTTGCGAATGACAAAGGCGGCGACAAATACGCGATCGAGATGCGCGGTGAGTTGAAGAAGCTAATAACCTCACTGCGCCTCGCAGCCGCAAAAACGTCTGCGTCCGGAAAAGACGAGCTTGTGAAGAAGCTGGAGCGAATCAATCGTTAAGATTATTTTCAACTGAACAGTTGCCGAATCTTTGCACGAACCTCATCCAATTTGGAAGTTTTGATCTTCGCTGCCGTATATGCAATTACCGTGTGGTCGACCGTGAAAAGGCGATTAGGTCGAATGAAACTATCAACATTCAAACGACCTTTCTCAAAGTCGCTGCTTGCGAGTGGAACTGAGTAGGTGTCGCGGCGAGACTGTGTTGTGATTTGACAGAGGATCAAATCATCTCCCGTCAGATCGGCCACCACGAGAGCTGGACGACGCTTTCCAGCTTGCAAATCTGTTTGAGGAAAAGTCAGACAACCACCTCGCCGACTACAGGTTTGCCCATGCGGCGTCTTCCTCCGGCGTGTCCCAATCCTTACGCAACGCGGACTCGCTCAGGAGCGACCCATTGAATCCAGCGTCAGACTTTTCACGTAAGAACCGGACGAAGTCGTAAACCTCACGTTGCAAGTCTTCAGGCAGATTCTCTACCTCTTTGTTGATTAGTTCCTGCGTATTCATGAAAGTAGTTTAACTCATTACAAGATGAAACAGGATTTACATGATCATCTTGCTGAATCATGTAAATCCTGTCTAAAGATTGACTTTCGAAATCAGCGCGTTAGAAGCTCTCGACGCCGCGGAACCCACCCTTCGCCGTCTTCATGATCCAACCAATCACGCGGGCGGTGTCGTAGCAGTAGCCGAGGATGTAGTTACACGTTGAGAGACAGTGCTGCGAGCACTCCTTTTTCATCTCATCGAGCTGCTTCACGTCAAACTTGTGATCACCGACGACGCCCCAATCGTGTGTGGCTGAGTACATCGGGAAACACGGAGCGAGCGAGCCATCAGTTCGAATGATCAGTGAATTCTGACCAGCGCGGCACTGCCACTCGGGAACCTTCCCGCGCATCAGCAGCTTCATGTCTTCCATGTGCTGGATCGGATTCACCATCTTGTAACCTTCGTTGCGCCGCTTGTCGTTCAGGTAGTCGAGCAAAGCGTCCACCTTGGGCCAGTCTTCGGGGGTCAGGTAAGTCTCATTTTCCGAGAGGTGCTTGAAGTGGTCCTGCTCGGTCATCGGGGTCTCGTTGATGTGATAGTCAGTGGCGATCCCGTTGGCGCGAGCAATCTCCGTTAGTTCCACAACATCGTCCATGTTGTTATGGCAGATGTTGATATTGAACATCACGGTATAGCCGTAGATCTTCTGCTTCTTGACGAGGTAATCAAAGTAAGGTCGAATCGGGTCGAGTGCTTTCGGCAGCGACTTCCGTTCTTTAACCGAGTCGACCGCGAGATTGACAGTCGCGAGACCCGCATCGCCGAGGCGATCGATCACGTCCGGTTTCATCAGACGCCCGTTGGTCGGCAGGTAAACGAAGATATCTTTCTTTGCACTGTAGTAGACGATCTTGTGAATGAACTTCGGCCGCAACAGCGGCTCTCCACCCATCAACGCCAACACACGCGAGCCAATCGAGTGCAACCAGTCGATCGAACGTTTCGCGACGTCCTCGGTCATTCCCTTCACCTTGTTGTCATACGACCAGCAATAGTGACAATCAAGATTGCACTTCCAGTCGGTGAACAGGTACGGAATGATCGGTCGCAATTCTTTTCTGTGATTCGGGAACCGCGATTTGAAATACGGCGCGCCCCACGTCTTCCACATGCGAACGCCATTCAGCTTCAGATACTCATTGTGAGTCATCTCTTTGGCGTCGGGTCGCTGCGGGTACGGCGGCTCGGGCAGCACTTCGTCGGGCTTCGGCTCGAGGTGCTCGCGGCCCGGTCGTTTATAAAGTATCTGGTGCAGTTGCGGCGCTATGCGAAACGGAGGTGGAGTGGATCCTGAATTCACATCATGGGGATTAGTACTCATTCTGTCGGTCCTCTAGTGATTGAGAATAAACGTTAATACCTGCTGGCGAACGCGCTAGTTTGCCACAAAATAGCACAAAACGCACAAGATAGTTGCCCATCTTGTGCGTTTTGCGGCTGTTTTGCCCGACCTGAGCTACGGGTGGTCCAAGATTTAACTGCTGCTGACCACCGATTCGCATCGAAAGCAGCCGCATTTCAGATGATCATTGCCGTCGAGAAACTCTCCTACGGTTGCTTTGCACTCTGTCATATCGTTCTTCCAGGCTGATCGGATGTCTTTCACTTCCTCAGGTGTGAGATGCCATGAGAGTGGCGCGTTGGGATTGGCGAACGTGAATGTCACACTATGAATCGGAACTCCGGCTGCTGACCACTTCTGCTGCAACAACCCGAGTTCTATATTGTTATGAGCAACCTGCCCAGCAGTGCGAACGTTGAGAAGTGTTTTGAACGGAGCGAATGCCTCGTAAAACCAGCCTCTAGTCTTTGCATGCCGTTCCTCACGCAGATCCGAGTCAATGGGAGCACCGTGGATCTGAATCACCAGCACGCTTTCGATTTTGTCGCCTGCTCCGTTGAGTGCTTCATCCAGCCACTCAACTAAAGTTGCCATACCATAGTTGTCATAGTAGCCACCATCTACGACATGCGGTTGTGGTCCTTCTCCTTTAGAGCGAGCCGGCGGAGTCACATAGGGAAACGTTGCCGACAGGCGCGCTGCGGTTACTGCGGCGACATCGTGAGCTTCGTCGTTAATCGTGTGTAACTCTGTCGCATCTACGAGTGCTCCACTATCGTCCGATCTGTGGCGTAACTTCGTAGTAGCAAACAGTAACCGCTCTCCAGTCTCAGTGATGGTCGCGTTCATAACTACCGCGGGAATTTTTCCGCCGGTCACCATTTGATTCCAACGGCTAAGCGGTTCTTCCAGGTTTTTAGGCACGTCCAAGTCAGGAACACTATTCAGTACCCAGGCTCGCTCCAACGCGCGGCCGCGACCGATGAACCTTCCAAACACCCATGGAAACAAAGCGCGTAAAAAATCAGGCCACGCCAAACCCCAGGCGACTTCATCGATACTTGACATGACTGCCGCATGATCCGGACGGCGCGCCACAACCCTATCCGTGTCATCTTTATGCGCGAGCCAATGAACAAAAAACCCATTGCCGACGCTGCCGCCAGACACGGAGCTGATCAGACGTAGTGATCTCTGAAACCTTTCGGCAAAGATTTCATACAGGCCGTAGAGGACCTGCGCAGTCCACGCGCCGGCCTGTATACCACCTCCGTTCGCAGCCACCACAATTACTCGGCGTGCGCCCGAGGCCGTAATGGTTTCGGCTGCGTCAGCAGCAGCACCCACGCGTTCCCGCAAATCATAGAAATGATCGGAGCGGTGTGACTGTGCGGTGAGTGCTCCAACAATAGCGACGATGAGGAGCGTCGGGACATGCCAGGCATCAAAGAAAAACGTGAGTGCCGATAACATCCAACCAAGCATCAGCAGCAACATCAACGCTGAGCACAAAGCCGGGACGGTCCGCTTCTTCCCTAACCGTGTCCATCCGTAAAAACCCACTATCGCATAGATCACAAGCGCGAACAGGAATGCTGTAGCGGCAAGAAGATGATGCCGTAACGGATCGTCAATAGCATTTGCGCCTCGTACGTAACCTGAAAACAGTTTCGTATCTCTCAAGTAGTTTGCAAGCTGAGAATTTTCGAGGTCAGGCAGAGCCCCGCCAATAAATAACAGACCTATCGCCAGTGCAATCATTAGCGCGGCGCCTGAAACCGCCGCCAGGATCAAACGACCAAACTTGTGGCCTTGCTGCGCCGAGAACCCTGCCGCGGACGCGACGATGGGAATGCTCAATGCCAACATTACGCTCACCCATACCGGTGACGACAG
>Ga0081539_10005131_pt1 | contig 13672 bp, 9 predicted proteins | sample TabmetS4T2R2_FD_71023 | JGI IMG/M metagenome (GOLD analysis project Ga0081539, IMG submission 71023) | Tabebuia heterophylla rhizosphere microbial communities from the University of Puerto Rico - S4T2R2 | ecosystem: Host-associated > Plants > Roots > Rhizosphere ...
CGCTCGACGGCGAGTTCGTCCCCTCGAACGAGGTCGACGAGGTGCGCTGGCTGGCGCCCGAGGAGGCCGAGGCGCTGCTCAGCTACGCGCACGACCGCGAGCTGCTGCGCGCGGTGCGCGCATGAACCGCGACCGCTTCCCCGGGCTGCGCAGCGGCTGGGCGCGCCTGGACGGGCCGGCCGGCACGCAGATGGTCGACGCCGCGATCGAGGCGATGGACGAGTGGATGCGCTCCGGGCGCGGCGCCAACCACGGCGGGCTGTTCGCGGCCGCCCATCACACGGACGAGCTCGTCGAGAGCGTGCGCGCCGCGGTCGCCGCGCTGCTCGGCGCCGACCCGCGCGGCATCGCCTTCGGCCCGAGCATGACCGACATGACGATGCGCTTCGCGGGCGCCGCCGGCCGCGCGCTCGCGCCCGGCGACGAGGTCGTCTGCACGCGCCTGGACCACGACGCCAACGTGCGCCCGTGGCTCATCCACGCCGAGCGCAACGGCGCGAGCGTGCGCTTCGCCGACCCCGAGCCCGAGACGCTCGAGCTGCCCGCGTCCGCCGTCGAGGCGGTGCTGAGCGACCGCACGCGCTGGGTGGCGGTCACCGCGGCCTCCAACGCGGTCGGCACGGTGCCGGACCTGCCGGGCATCGTCGAGGCGGCGCACGCCGCCGGCGCGCGCGTGTACGTGGACGCCGTGCACGCCGCCCCGCACCGGCGGCTCGACTTCGAGGCGCTCGGCGCCGACGCGCTCGCGTGCTCGGCCTACAAGTGGTTCGGCCCGCACATCGGGATCCTCTGCGGCCGCCCGGAGGTGCTCGAGGAGCTCCAGCCGGACAAGCTGCGGCCGTCGCCGGACGAGATCCCGGACCGCTGGGAGCTCGGGACGCTGCCGTTCGAGTCGCTGGCGGGGGTACGCGCCGCCGCCGACTACGTCGTCTCGGCCGACTGGGACGCCGTGCGCGAGCACGAGCAGGCGCTGCTCGCGGCCGCGCTCGACGGCCTCGGCCGCATGCCCCACGTCACGCTCTACGGCGCCGCCCGCGACCGCGCGCCGACGCTGATGTTCAACGTCGCCGGCCGCACCGGCGCCGAGGTCGCCGCCGCGCTCGCCGAGCGCGAGATCGCGGTCTGGCACGGCAACTACTACGCCTGGGAGCTCGAGCGCCACCTCGGCCTGGCGCCCGACGGCGCCGTCCGCGCGGGGTTCGTGCACTACAACGACGAGGCCGACGCCGAGCGGCTCCTGGCCGCGGTCGCCGACCTAGCGCCGTAGCCGCGGGTCGACGCCGGGGTCGGTCAGGCTGCCGCCGCGCGAGCGCCGGATGAAGTAGACGATCCCGGTCGCGCACACGAGCGACACGAGCCAGCCGGCCCCGTAGTAGCGGCCGCCGGTGACGATGTAGACGATGACGCCGCCGATGAACGACCCGCCGATGCCGACGAGCATCGTCATCGGGAGCGACATCGGGTCGCGGCCCGGGAGCGCCAGCCGCGCGAAGGCGCCGATGATGAGGCCCCAGAAGGCCAGGGAGATCAGGTAGGCGAGCCAGCTCACGTATCAGAAGATAGTGCGCGCAGATAACGATCGGCGATGCGCGCGCACTGGCGGCCCTCGTTGATCGCCCACACGATCAGCGACTGGCCGCGGCGCGCGTCGCCGGCCGCGAACACGCCGTCGGCCGACGTCGCATAGGCGCCGGCCTTCGCGTTGCCGCGCGGGTCCTTCTCCACGCCCAGCGCGTCGAGCAGGCCGCCTTCCGGGTGCAGGAAGCCCATCGCCAGCAGCACGAGACCGGCGGGGTGGCGCTCGTCGGTGCCCGCGATCGCCTCGAACGGCGGGCGGCCGCTGTTGCGAACCCAGTGGATCTCCTCGACGTGGCCGTTGGACCCGGTCAGCGCCGTCGTCGAGATCGAGAAGTCCTGCTCGCCGCCCTCCTTGATCGCGTACGAGCGGCGCATCTTCATCGGCCACAGCGGCCACGGCGTGAGCTCGTCCGGCCGCGTGGCGGGCGGCTCGCCGAGCAGCTCGATCTGCGTCACCGACGCGGCGCCCTCGCGGTGCGAGTTGCCGACGCAGTCCGCCCCGGTGTCGCCGCCGCCGATCACGATCACGTGCTTGCCGGCCGCGGTGATGGCGCCGGGCGCGCCCCCGTCGGCGGCGACGCTGCGGTTGCGCACGTACAGGTACTCCATCGCGAAGTGCACGCCGCCGAGCTCCCGGCCCGGCACCGGCAGATCGCGCGGCACGCGCGAGCCGGTGGCGATGACGACCGCGTCGTGGCGCGCGCGCAGCTCGGCGGGGTCGACGTCGGCGCCGACGTCGACGCCGTACTCGAAGCGCACGCCCTCGGCGCGCAGCTGCTCGAGCCGGCGCTCGATCACCCACTTCTCGATCTTGAAGTCGGGCACGCCGAAGCGCACGAGCCCGCCGCCGGCCTCGTCGCGCTCGTACACCGTGACCGCGTGGCCGGCGCGGCGGAGCTGCTGCGCGGCCGCCAGGCCGGCCGGGCCGGCACCGATCACCGCCACCGTGCGGCCGGTCTCGACCGCCGGCGGGCGCGGGACGATCCACCCCTCGTCGAACGCGCGGTTGATGATCGCGACCTCGATCTGCTTGATCGACACCGCATCGCCCTCGCGGATCTCCAGCACGCACGCCGCCTCGCAGGGCGCCGGGCACAGCCGGCCCGTGAACTCCGGGAAGTTGTTCGTCGCGTGCAGCTGGTCGATCGCCTCGCGCCAGCGGTCGCGGTACACGAGGTCGTTCCAGTCGGGGATGAGATTGCCGAGCGGGCAGCCGTTGTGGCAGAACGGCACCCCGCACTCCATGCAGCGCGCGCCCTGGTCGCGCAGGTGATCGACCGGGAGCTGCTCGACGAACTCGCGATAGTCGCCGACGCGCTCGCGCGGGTCGCGCTCGGGCGCGGGGACGCGCTCGATCTCGAGGAAGCCGCCGACCTTGCCCACTAGTGCTTCCTCCCGTGACTTGCGGCGCCCTTGGGCGGTCGCCGGCGCCGCCTGGCAAGGACGCAGCCCCGCAGGAATCCCTCTGGGATTTCAAGGGTCGAGGACGCCGCCAGGCGGTGATCAGCGGCCGATCCAAGCGCGTCGCGAGTTGCGGGAGGGAGCACTACTAGCCCACCTGCTCCGTGGCCATGAAGCCCTCGCCGCCGGTCGACTCGGCGTCCTCGAACGAGTGGCCCTCGGCCTCGGCGAGCTCGGCGAGCGCGCGCTTGTAGTCGTGCGGCATGACCTTGACGAAGCGCGGCAGGTACTCGTCCCAGGCGCGCAGGATGCGCGCGGCGACCGGCGACTGCGTGCGCAGGTGGTGCTCCTCGATCAGCTCGTGCAGCTCGATGGCGTCGGCCTCCTCGAACGGGTCGAAGCCGACGAGGCCCATGTTGCAGCGCGAGGCGAACGTGCCGTCCTCGTCGAGGACGTAGGCGACGCCGCCGCTCATGCCCGCCGCGAAGTTGCGCCCGGTGCGCCCGAGGATCACGGCCCGGCCGCCGGTCATGTACTCGCAGCCGTGGTCGCCCACGCCCTCGACCACCGCGCTGGCGCCCGAGTTGCGCACGGCGAAGCGCTCGCCGGCCAGCCCGCGGAAGAACGCCCGGCCGGCGGTGGCGCCGTAGAGCACCGTGTTGCCGATGATCACGTTCTCCTCGGCCTTGAACGTCACGCCGTCGGGCGGGCGCACGGCGAGCACGCCGCCGGACAGGCCCTTGCCCGTGTAGTCGTTGGCGTCGCCGATCAGCGTCAGCTCCACCCCCGGCGCCAGCCACGCGCCGAACGACTGGCCGGCCGACCCGCGCAGCGTGAAGCGCACGGTCTCCGACGGCAGGCCCTCGAAGCCGTGCACCTTCGTCACGGCGCTGGACAGGAGCCCGCCGACCGTGCGGTTGACGTTGCGGATCGCGAACTCGCCGGTCACGGGCCGGCGGTGGTCGATCGCGTCCTTGGCCGCCTCGATGAGCTTCCAGTCGAGCGCGCCGGGCAGCGGCGAGTCCTGCGGCCGGCAGCGGCGCAGCGGGGTGCCGGGCGCCACGTCGGGCGCGTTCAGCACGTGCGTGAGGTCGATCCCGCGCGCCTTCCAGTGCTCGATCGCCTCGTCGGCGCGCAGCAGGTCGACCCGGCCGGTGAGCTCCTCGAAGCGGCGCACGCCGAGCCGCCGCATGATCTCGCGCGCCTCCTCGGCGACGAAGAAGCAGAAGTTGACCACGTGCTCGGGCGTGCCCTGGAAGCGGCGGCGCAGCTCGGGGTCCTGCGTGGCGACGCCGACCGGGCAGGTGTTGAGGTGGCAGGCGCGCATCATCACGCAGCCCGCGGCGATCAGCGGGGCGGTCGAGAAGCCGATTTCGTCGGCGCCGAGCAGCGCGGCGACGACGACGTCGCGGCCGGTCTTGATCTGCCCGTCGGTCTGCACCCAGATGCGCGAGCGCAGGTCGTTGAGCACAAGCGTCTGCTGCGTCTCGGCCAGGCCGATCTCCCACGGAACGCCGGCCGCCTGGATCGACGACAGCGGCGAGGCGCCGGTGCCGCCGTCGTGCCCGGAGATGAGCACGTGGTCGGCGTTGGCCTTGGCGACGCCCGCGGCCACCGTCCCGACCCCGACCTCGGACACGAGCTTGACGCTCACGCGCGCGCCCGGGTTCGAGCAGCGCAGGTCGTAGATGAGCTGCTTGAGGTCCTCGATCGAGTAGATGTCGTGGTGCGGCGGGGGCGAGATCAGCCCCACGCCCGGCGTCGTGAAGCGGATCGAGCCGATGTAGCGGTCGACCTTGTGGCCCGGGAGCTGGCCGCCCTCGCCGGGCTTGGCGCCCTGGGCCATCTTGATCTGGAGCTCGTCGGAGTTGACGAGGTAGTGGATGTTCACGCCGAAGCGGCCGGACGCGACCTGCTTGATCGCCGAGCGGCGCGAGTCGCCGTTCGGGTCGGGCCGGTAGCGGACCGGGTCCTCCCCGCCCTCGCCGGTGTTCGAGCGCCCGCCGAGCCGGTTCATGGCGATCGCCAGCGTCTCGTGCGCCTCGCGCGAGAGCGAGCCGAGCGACATCGCGCCGGTCGAGAAGCGCTTGACGATGTCCTTGGCCGGCTCGATCTCGTCGAGCGGCAGCCACTCCTCCTCGGGCAGCTCCTTGAACCGCAGCAGGCCGCGCAGCGTCGCGCGCCGCGCCGCGTCGTCGTTGACGAGCTCGGAGTACTGCTGGTAGGTCTGCGCGCCGCCGTGCCGGACCGCGTGCTGGAGGAGCGAGATCGTCTCCGGGTTCCACATGTGGTGCTCGCCGTCGCGCCGCCAGGCGTAGATCCCGCCGACCGGCAGGATGTCCTGGTGGGCGATCGGATACGCGCGGGCGTGCTTGTCGAGCGTCTCGCGCGCGAGCACGTCGAGCCCCACGCCGCCGATCCTCGACGCGGTGCCGGTGAAGCAGCGCTCCACGAGCTCCGGCCCGAGGCCGACGGCCTCGAAGATCTGAGCCCCGTTGTAGGACTGGATCGTCGAGATGCCCATCTTGGAGATCGTCTTGAGCAGCCCCTTGGCGATGCCCTTGACGACGTTCTTCTCGGCCGTCTCGACGTCGTCGACCCCATGGACCTTGCCGCCGGCGACGAGCTCGTCGAGCGACTCGAACATCAGGTACGGGTTGATCGCGCTCGCGCCGTAGCCGATGAGCGTGGCGAAGTGATGGACCTCGCGTGGCTCGCCGGACTCGAGCACGAGGCCGGCCTGGAGGCGCGTGCCCTCGCGCACGAGGTGGTGGTGCACGCCGCCGACGGCGAGCAGCGACGGCATGCCGGCGCGCTCGGGCCCCGCCGCGCGGTCGGACAGGATGAGGACGTTGGCGCCGTCCGCCAGCGCGGCGTCCGCCTCGGCGCAGATCCGCTCGAGCGCGCGCTCCATGCCGTCGGGCCCCTCGGCAACCGGCCACGTGATGTCGATCGTGTGGGCGCGGAACACGTCGGAGGCGACCTGGCGGAGCTTCTCGAGCTCGTGGCTGCGCAGGATCGGCGTCTCCATCGCGAGCTGGTGGGCGTGGTCGGGCGTCTCGTCGAGCAGGTTGCGCTCGGAGCCCACGCCGGTCGCCACGCTCATGACGATCGCCTCGCGGATCGGGTCGATCGGCGGGTTGGTGACCTGCGCGAAGAGCTGCTTGAAGTAGGAGAAGAGCGGCGGGTGGTTGTCGCTGAGCACGGCCAGCGAGAGGTCGTTGCCCATCGAGCCGATCGGCTCCTCGGCGCGCGCGGCGGTGGGCGCGAGCAGGACCTTGAGGTCCTCCTGCGTGTAGCCGAAGGCGATCTGGCGCTGGCGGATCGGCTCGGCCCGGCCGTGGGCGCCCTCGCGCTCGGGCAGGTCGGCGAGGTGCACGATGCCCCGCTCGAACCACTCGCCGTAGGGCCGCCGGGACGCGATCTCGGACTTGACCTCGCCGTCCTCCACGATGCGCCCGCGCGCGAGGTCGACGAGGAACAGGTTGCCCGGCTGGAGGCGGCCCTTGCGGAGCACGTTCTCGGCGGGCTCGTCGATGACGCCGGTCTCCGACCCGAGCACGACCCAGCCGTCCTTGGTCTCGAGCCAGCGGCCGGGGCGCAGGCCGTTGCGGTCGAGCGTCGCGCCGATCACGCGGCCGTCGGTGAACGCGACCGCCGCCGGTCCGTCCCACGGCTCCATCAGGCACGAGTGGAACGCGTAGAAGCCCTTGAGGTCGTCCGGCATGTCGTCCCGGCCCTCGAACGACTCCGGGATCATCATCATCATCGCGTGCGGGAGGCTGCGGCCCGCCAGCGTGAGCAGCTCGAGCACGTTGTCGAACGTCGCGGAGTCCGAGCCGCCCGGCCGCACGATCGGCAGGACCTTGGGCAGGTCGTCGCCGAACAGCTCGGAGGCGAGCTGCGACTCGCGCGCGCGCATCCAGTTGACGTTGCCGCGCAGCGTGTTGATCTCGCCGTTGTGGGCGATCATGCGGTACGGGTGCGCGAGCTCCCAGCTCGGGAACGTGTTCGTCGAGAACCGCGAGTGCACGAGCGCGAGCGCCGACTTGGTGCGCGCGTCCTGGAGGTCGGGGTAGTAGCCGAGCAGCTGCGGCGCCGTGAGCATGCCCTTGTAGACGACGGTCCGCGAGGAGAACGACGGGATCACCAGCTCGGGGCCGGCGGCCAGCTCGGCGACGCGGCGGATCACGTAGAGCTTGCGCTCGAACGCGTCCTGGTCGTCCGCCAGCGGGCCCTCCGCCGCGACGACGAGGTGCTTGATGTACGGCGCGTAGAAGTTGGCGGTGATGCCGACGTAGTCCTTGTCCACCGGCACGTCGCGCCAGCCCACGACCCGCTGGCCCTCGCCGGTGACCGCGCGCTCGAGCAGCTCCTGGAGCTCCTCGCGGCGCTCGGGGTCCTGCGGCAGGAAGCACACGCAGACGCCGTAGGCGCCCGCGGGCGGCAGCGCGTCGACGAGCCCGCGCATCAGCTCGTCGGGCATCTGGAGCAGGATCCCGGCGCCGTCGCCGGTGTTCGGGTCGGCGCCCGCGGCTCCGCGGTGTTCGAGGTTCTCCAGCGCCATGACCGCGCGCTGGACGGTCTCGTGGGTCGGCTCGCCGCTCAGGCGCGCGACGAACGCGACGCCGCACGCGTCGTGCTCGTACTGCGGGTCGTAGAGGCCGACCGGGCCGGTCGGCCTTGGCGTGCGAGACATTCCCATGTGCTCCCGAGGAGGCGGCGGCGTACGACGTGCGGGAGGGCGGAAAGGTAGCAGCGGGTCAGGCGGGTGTCCCGACCCGTGTGTCGAGTCCGTGCGTCACTTGCAGCGATCACCGGGTCATTCGGGCGGTTCTACGCAACGTTGTTGCGCCTTAATGCGAAATCGTTGCAGTCGGTCGCGTTCGCAGCCGATACAGGTCCCGTGCTCCGAAGCATCGCCGCAGCCGTGCTGGTCCTGCTGCTGCTGGTCCCGACCGGCGCCGCAGCCCAGCCGCACGACAACGAGGCCGACAACGCCCGCGCGTTCGCCGACATCGGCGTGCGTGCGACCGCGGCGATCGACGCCGTCACCGCCGCGACCGAGGGCCGGCCCGACGCGCCGTCGACGTGCCCGGCGAGCGGCCGGGTGCGCGGCAAGGCCCGCAAGCGCGCGATCGGCAAGGTCTACGCCGCGCACTGGATCGCGCGCTACTCGCGCGCGACGCTGCCGGCGATCTCGCAGGCCGTCGACGAGCTGGACGCGGTCCACACCTCCGACGAGGCGCTGCGCAGCGGCCGGACGGCCTGGCGCCGGGTGGAGCGCGCCTACACGGACTTCGGCTCGCTGCGGCCGGTCCGCTTCTGCTCCGTGGTGCGCGACTACGTGCGCGCCGACTTCCGGCCGCCGCCCGCGATGCGCCGCGCGACCGAGATGTACGGCCGGCAGATGGGGTGGGACACGACCGACATCGACGCGCGGCTCGGGCGCGCGGTCGAGCGGCTGATCGAGCTCGGCGTGCCGCCGGCGGACGCCGACGCGTTCGACGGCGAGATCGACGGCGCCTCAGACGCCCAGTAGCCCGCTGAAGCTGCTGCGCGCGGCGTCGTAGACGTCCGCGACCTCCTCCGCGAGCGCCGGCCACGAGTAGCGCTCGCGCGCCTCGGCGGCCGCCCGCTCGCCGCGCCGCGCCCGCTCGGCGGGGCAGTTGACCGCGTGCACGAGCGCGTTGGCCAGCGAGACGGGGTCGTCGGGCTCGACCAGCCAGCCGGTCTCCCCGTGCGCGACGACGTCGGCCGGACCCCAGGCGTCCACGGCGATCGCGGGCAGCCCGCACGCCATGCCCTCCACGAGCACCTGGCCGAACTGCTCGCGGACCGACGGGAGCACGACGACGTCCGAGGCCGCGAGGAAGGCGGGCAGCTCGTCGTGCGTGTGCCAGCCGGCCAGGAAGACGTCGCCGGCGCCGGTCCGGCGTATCGCCTCCAGCGGGTGCTCGCCCTCCCACTCCCCGGGGAAGCCGCCCACCAGCACGAGCGGCGCGCGGCGCGCGAAGCCCGGGCGGGCGCGCGCGTGCGCCTCGATCAGGACCGGCAGGCGCTTGACCTCGGTGAAGCGCCCGACGTACAGCAGCACCGGCGTCTCCCCCTGCGCGTCCTCGAACGCCTCGAGGTCCTCCTCCGCGTAGCCGACCGAGCCGGCGCCTTCACCCGGCGCCCAGCCGCGTGGCTCCTCGACCAGGGCGCGGCGCCACAGCTCGCGGTGCGGCACGTGGTCGGGGTGGAACGTCTCCGGGTCGAAGCCGTTCGGGACGAGCACGCAGCGGTCCTGGTCGAGGCCCAGCAGCTCCTCGGCACGCACGACCTGCGTCTGCGAGAGCACGATCACCCGCTCGCACGCGCCCGCCCAGGCGCGCATGCGCGAGGCCCAGGCGGCGGCGTGCGCCCAGCGCTCGGGGTCGGCCTCGATCGCCTCGAGCATGAGCAGCTCGGTGCCGTGGAGGTGGCCGACGATCGGCACGGCCGGGGCCACGCGGCGCGCCGCCTCGTGGATCGGCGTCAGGTGATGCAGGTGCAGGATGTCCGCGTTGGCGGCGTCCACCGACTGGAGCGCGCGGCACCAGGCGACGACCTGGCGCTCGTACTCCTCGTCGTCGAGCGAGGCGAAGATGCGATCGGGCGCGCCGGGCCGGTCCTCGTAGGACGGGTGCATCGGCGGGTCGGCGCGCATGGGGTCCTCCGCCTCGAGCGCGCGCGTGAAGTCCTGCGGGCGCACGTCGAGCCCGGCGTAGAACTCGCGGGCGTTGCCGGGGTCGCCGGCCCGCGCCAGCGAGCCCGAGAGGATCGTGACCTCCCAGCCGGCGCCGCCCAGCGCGCTCGCGAGGTTGCGCGCGACGTGCGCGGACCCGCCGCGCGGGAAGAAGGCGAGCCCCATGACGGCTCGCGGGGGTTGTGAACGACCTGTGACCAGGCCTTGACCATACCCGGCCCCGGGGGGAGCTAGGCCGCTCGGAACGCGAGCGCGGTCGCGATCGGACGGCCTCCGGGCTCGGGCATCTCGAAGTCCGAGCGCGGGAGGTTCTGGAGGCGTCCCCCGGACACGAGCGCGGTCGAGCCGCCGCCGTCGAGGTTGAGCGCGGCGTGGCAGCCGAGGGCGACCAACAGGCGCGCCAGCTCGGCGAGCGTGAGCCCGGCGTCGCGGCGTGAGCGCCCGTCGCAGGCGACCGCGACCACCCGGCCGGGCGCGAGGCCGAGCGCGGCGCGGGGATGGCGGCCCTCGCTCGGGTCGGGGTCGAACTGGTGGGCGGCGGCCTTGAACCCCTCGGCGTCCTCGTCGGCGTCGTAGGCGACCGCGCCGTCCTTGACGAGCAGCGGCCCGGCCTGGAGCAGGTCGCCGCGCGGGTCGGCGGCGAGCTCGTCCCGGCGGGCGATCCGGGCGACGCCGCCCTCCACGTGCAGGCAGGCGCGCACCGTGTGCCAAGGCGCGTCGAACGGCACGTGCTCGCGGACGACGCCGTGCGTGCGCAGCTCGCCGAGCGGCACGGTGCCGGGGCGGGTGAAGAAGCCTCCGACGAGCGCTTCCTGCACGCCGTGGCGCGCGCACCACGGCTCGAGCCGTTCTCCGCCCAGCACCGCGACGCCGACCTCGGTGCGGTCGGCGTCGTGGCAGGCGACGTGGATGGTGGTCCGGGCGCCCCCGGAGAGGAGGAGGCGCCCGCGGCGGGAGCGGCCGTCGGCCGGCGCGAGGGCCGTGACGGCGGCTGACGAGGCGGCCATGGCGCCAGAGTCGCGGCCAACCTGTGAAACCGCGTAAACGCACTGTTACCAGGCAAAAAACCTAGAGGGGGGACTGTCCCCGCCGGGTTGTCTAGACAACGCAGTGGGGACAGTCCCCCCTTACGGTCAGCGTGGGGGCCGAGGCCTCGCCGTGGGGCGCTCGGCGTGATAGACACGGGCCTTGCGAACGACGTGGGTCCCCGTTCTCGCTGCGCTGCTCGTCATCGCGCTGGCGATCGGCGATGCCATCTCCGGCGACGACGTCGTCATCGTGCCGCTGTACGTGCTCGGCCCGCTGCTCGCGAGCGTGGCGGCCGGCCCGCGGGCGACGGCCGCGGTGGCCGCGCTCGCCTCCGTGCTCGGCACGGTCATGCTGGCCGCGCTGGCGGACCTGGGCGGCCAGGGCATCATCCGCCTGCTGACCGTCGTCCTCGGGTCCGCGCTCGCGGTGTGGGTCGCCGCCCTGCGCCAGCGCCTCCAGTCGACCGCGGCGCTCCTCGACGTGATCTTCGAGCGCGCGCCGGTCGGGCTCGGCCTGCTCGACACCGACGTGCGCTACGTCCGCGTCAACGACCGCCTGGCCGCGATCGACGGGGCTCCGGCGGCCGAGCACGTCGGGCGGCGGATCCCCGACCTGCTGCCCGACCTGCCGGCCCACGTCGGCGACGACGTCCTGCGCGTGGCGCGCACCGGGGAGCCGCTGAGCGACGTCGAGGTGGACGGCCCCGGGGACCGCCACCTGCTCGCGTCGTACTGGCCCGTGCGGCGCGCGGACGAGGTGATCGGCGTCGGCATCGTCCTCATGGACGTGTCCGAGCGCCGCGCCGCCGAGCGCGCCCTGCGCGCGCAGACGGATCGCTACGAGGCCCTGCTCGTGGCGCTGTCGGACGCCGGGGAGGGCCTCGTCGTGCTCGAGCGCGACGGCCGCTGCGTGTTCGCCAACTCCGCGTTCGAGCAGCTCAGCGGCTACACGTTCCCCGAGCTCGCCGCGATGGAGTCGGCGCTCGACCTCGTCGTCGAGTACGAGCGGGAGGACGCCCGCCGTCGCGCCGCCGCGCGGCTCGACCATGGGCTCGTCACGCCCGCCCTGCCGCTGACGCTGCGCCGCCGCGACGGCGAGCTCGTCGACCTCGAGGTCGGCGGCGTGCGACTCGACGTCGAGGAGCGGCGGCAGATGGTCGTCGTGGTGCGCGACGTCACCGATCGCCGGCGCGCGGAGGTCGAGCGGGAGCGCCTTCTGGCCCGCACCGCACTGCTCGCCGAGGCCAGCGAGCTGTTCGACCAGTCGCTCGACGAGGCCGAGACGACGGGCAGCGTCGCGCGGCTGTGCGTGCGCGAGCTGGCCGCCACGTGCGTGATCCTGCTGGGCGAGGAGCCCGGCAACGTGCGCAGCGTGGCGTCCGCCGAGCGAGAGGAGGGCCGCGAGGGCGAGCTGCTCACACGGCTCGAGGCCAGCGAGGAGCACCCGATGGAGGTCGTGATGCGCCGCGGCGCCGGCATCATCACCGACCACTCGGTCGTCGTCCCGCTGCGCGCCCGCGGGCGCGTGCACGGCGTCCTGGCCGCCGGCTTCGACCGCGCGCCGGACGACGACGACCTGCGCCTGTTCGAGGACCTCGGCCGCCGCGCTGCGCTCGCGCTCGACAACGCGCGGCTGTACGCCGAGCGCGACCACGTCGCCCGCACCCTCCAGGGCTCGCTGCTCCCGCGCGAGCTCCCGGACATCCCCGGCGTCGAGCTCGCGGCGCGCTACGTGGCCGCGGGCGCCGGCAACGAGGTCGGCGGCGACTTCTACGACTGCTTCGCCACCGACGCGGGGGACTGGGCGCTCGTCATCGGCGACGTCTGCGGCAAAGGAGCCGAGGCCGCGGCGCTGACCGCGCTCGCCCGCTACACCGTGCGCGCCGCCGCGCTCCAGTCGCGCAGCCCGAGCGCGATCCTGCACCGCCTCAACGAGGCGCTGCTGCGCGACCGGCTCGACTATCGCTTCTGCACGGTCCTGTACGTCTCGCTGACGCCGCGCGAGCACGGGGTGTCCGCGTGCCTGACCGCCGGCGGGCACCCGCTCCCGTTCGTCCTGCGCGCGGGCGGTGAGGTCGAGAGCGTCGGCACGCCCGGGAGCCTGCTCGGCATCGTCGACCCGCCCGAGCTGGCCGAGCAGCGCGTCGAGCTCGCGCCCGGCGACGCGCTCGTCCTCTTCACCGACGGCGTGACCGAGGCCGACCGCGACGCCGGCCCCGAGCGGTTCGCCGCGCGGCTCGCGACCTGGCGCGAGCTCGACGCGGCCGGCATCGCCGCCGCGGTCGAGCGGGAGGCGCTCGAGGTGCAGGGTGGGGTGGCGCGCGACGACGTCGCGGTCGTCGTCGCGCGGGCTCTGGCGCCCGTGGCGGCGCCGTTTGTCCCCGCGGAGCGCGGGGTAGCGACAGCCACGTGAAGCTGCTGGTCGTCACGCCCGAGCCGGTCGACGCGAACCTGCTGCGCGCCACGCTGGGCGACGAGGTCGACGGCGCCGAGGTGCTCGTCGTCTCTCCCGCGACGAACCAATCGAAGCTGGCGTTCTGGGTGTCGGACCCGGACGAGGCGATCGAGGAGGCCGAGGTCGCCCAGGAGGAGACCGTCGAGCGGCTGGAGGAGCAGGGCGTCGACGCGGCCGGCGACACCGGCGAGTCCGAGCCCGCCGTCGCGATCGAGGACGCGCTCGCCACGTTCCCCGCCGACCGGATCCTGATCTTCAGCCACCCGGATCTCGACTACCGCGAGGACAAGGACCTCCAGGACGCCGAGCAGCGCTTCGGCGTCCCCGTCACCCACGCGCAGATCTCTAGGTAGCGCGCGCCGACCGCTCGGCCGCGACCTTGATCGCCTCGGCCCCGACGAGGCGCTCGAACGGGCCGATGACCTTCCAGAGCGCGCGCAGGCGCAGCGACGCGCTGCGGTCGGTCGGCGCGACGCGCGC
>Ga0081539_10005132_pt1 | contig 13669 bp, 13 predicted proteins | sample TabmetS4T2R2_FD_71023 | JGI IMG/M metagenome (GOLD analysis project Ga0081539, IMG submission 71023) | Tabebuia heterophylla rhizosphere microbial communities from the University of Puerto Rico - S4T2R2 | ecosystem: Host-associated > Plants > Roots > Rhizosphere ...
GACCTGTGACCGCGCGATCGAGCTCTCGAGAGTGCACGACTTTCCGACATCGGAACGATGGTTCGAGGTGCTCGCCCGGGGGCGCATCGACATCGCGTCGGGCAGATTCGCCGAGGCACGCGCATGGCTGCTTTCGGGCGCGCAGCAGTTTCCGGCCGGCATGCGCAAGGACTTCGCGCTGATTCTCGCCGACGTCGCGAGCGCTGGCGAAGCGTTGCAATCGTACGGCGACATCCCGCCGGCGCTGGTCGACAAAATCATGCGCGCCGCATCTGGGTACGCCTGGCGCGGCTTCGCCACGCTGATGGCGACGATCTCGGCGCAGCTTTGTGCCCACGCCCTGCGCCTCGGCATCGAGGCCGATTTCGTGCGCCAGGTGGTGCGCGAGAAGAATCTGCGTGCGCCGAGCCCCTACGAGCAGCACTGGCCGTGGCCCGTGCGCATCCATGCTCTCGGTGGATTGCGCGTGATCGTGGCCGACGCACCGCTCGCATTCGGCCCGCGTGCGCAGCGCAAGCCGCTGGATTTGCTGAAGGCGATCATCGCGCACGGGCCCGCACCCGTGGATTCGGCGGTGATCCTCGATGCGCTCTGGCCGGACGCCGAGGGCGCTGCCGCGCGCGCCGCGTTCGATGTCACCGTGATGCGACTGCGCAAGCTCCTGCAACGCGAGGATGCGATCAAGGTGGACGCCGGACACGTCGCGCTGGAGCCCGGATGCGTGTGGGTGGACGCGCATGCGTTCGCGCAGGGAGCGCTCGAGGATTATCCCGGTCCGTTGTTCGGCTCCGATGCCATCGAGCCCTGGTGGGCCGCGGCGCGCGAGCGCCTGCATCAGCGCTTCCTGCGCCGCACCGTGGAGCGCGGCCGGGCGCACGAGAGCGCGCGCGAGCTCGACGCTGCACTCGCCGTCTACGAAGCGGGCCTTGCCCAGGATCCGCTCGCGGAGGATCTCTACCAAGGCGCGATACGGTGTCACGTCGCCGCCGGCCGGCCCGCCGACGCGCTACGCGTGTTCCGTCGCTGCCGCGACCAGCTCTCGATCGTCCTGTCCGTGCCGCCTTCGCCCGCGACTGCAGCGCTGGTCGCCCGCATCACGGCGCCATGAGAAGTTGGGCCGCGATTCCCCGCGATCCTGCGGCGCTCCCGTTAGGTCGTTGTTAGACGCGCGGTGCCACGCTTGTCGGGAACGGCCTTGCGGCGCTGCGGAGGGTCATGGACACATTCATCGTGCGCATCTATCGGCGTGTCGCGGAGGGCTCTCTGGAACCTGCCGGCACGGTGGAACACGTCGAGACGGGAGAGCGTGTCGGCTTCACCGACGCGAAGGAGCTCCTCGTGCGGCTGCTCGGCACGAACGTGCAGCCGTGCATTTCAGCGAGTAACGATGATTCATCAGGAGGTTCACCATGAGCTTCGACCCCCATTTGGGCAGCCGACGGCACGACACGCGCGTGCATTCCCGCGACCGCGTGTCCATCGCAGCAGTCGTGGCGATCGCGATCGCGGCCGGCGCGGCGTTGCCATGCCGCGCGGCGTCCCCTGCATCGCAGAAATGCTCTCTCCTCACCTCGACCGAAGTCGAGCAGGCGATCGGACCGCATGATGGTGGCAAGTCGGACCTTGGCAACTTCTGGGCGCTCCAGGGATGTCGGTGGACGGCCGTATCCACTACCAAAGGCGCGCCTGAGGGGTGGAAGGATTCGATCGAAGTGGCGCTGTTCGACGAGGCGAGAACGTCGTGGGCGCGCGACCAGGCGACCGGCGAGGCCGTTCCAGAGCTGAAAGGCGGCAAGTACAACGCGAGCTATGGCGACCTGTGGTTCGACTGCGCCGGAAACCGCGTGTGCGTCGTGAAGGTGCGTACCGCGTCTTCCCAGGCGCGTCAGGACACCGCGAAACGCCTCGCACACGCGGTCGAACGTCGAGCGAAATGATCGGCGACCACGCTTCCAGGAGAATTGCCATGAAGCGCATGCAGGAAACGAACTTGCCCGGCGGCGTCATCGTTGCCGCCATTTGGTGGCTGGTGCTGGCGCTCGTCATGGTGCTGTAAGCGTGCCGACGCGCAGCCGCCGCTCGAGCGCGCTCTCGATGTCGTCACGGGATCGGCCGCGCAGCAGGAGGTCGCCTCGGGTGTGACGATCGCATCGCGCTTGACGGGCGTGGTGCGGCGCGAGAGCATCGCCTCACGGGCCAACCTGGGAGGCGTTGTGAAGCACCGACACACCGCGATCCTCGCGATCGCCACGACCATGTTCTGCGCGACCGCAGACGCTCAGACCATGCCGAAGCGCAAGCCCGGCCTGTGGGAAGCCCAGATGACCACCTCGGCCGGCAACATGCCCAACATGGCGGAGCAACTCGCCAACCTGCCGCCCGAGCAGCGCGCGCAGATGGAAGCCATGATGAAGCAGCATGGCGTGACATTCGGCGCGGGCGGCAGCGCAACGAGCAGCACCACCATCCGCTACTGCCTTTCCGAGAAGCAGGCTGCGGACGAGTCGGGAAAGGAACTTCTCACCAACATTCAGCACGGCGCCAACTGCGACCACAAGATCGTGTCGCGCACCACCACGGAGATTCGGGTGCATGCCGTGTGCAAGACCGAGCGCGGGCCGAGCGAGTTCGACGTGCGCGTCTACGACATCACGCCGGTGTCGCTGTCGATGCAGATGGACGGCAAGTCGCCCGATCACGGCGATATGCACATGCAGCAGAAGGCGCGCTGGGTTGGCGCCGATTGCGGCACGGTGAAGTAGCACCTGACCTGCCGCGCGTAGCCAACTCCTCGGAGCGTCGTTGAGCAAGCTCGAAGTTCGCCAGCTGAGCGTGCATTATGCCGGGCGCGCGGGGCAGAGCACGCATGCGCTCTCCAACATCGACCTCGCGCTCGACGGCGGCGATTTCGTCGTCGCCCTGGGCGCGTCGGGGTGCGGCAAGACCACGCTCCTGTCGTGCATCGCCGGATTCATGCAGCCGTCCGCCGGCGAGATCGTGCTCGACGGCAAACCGGTGATCGGGCCCGGGGCCGAGCGCGGTGTGGTCTTCCAGAAGCACGCGCTCATGCCGTGGCTCGACGTGATCGAGAACGTCGAGTTCGGATTGCGCATGCGCGGCGTGCCGAAGGCGGAGCGCCGCCGCATCGCGCTCGACAAGCTGACGCTCGTCGGTCTCGAACGCTTCAAGCACAGTCCGGTGTACGAAATCTCCGGCGGCATGCAGCAGCGCGTCGGGCTCGCGCGGGCGCTCGCGAGCGATCCCGAAGTGATGCTGATGGACGAGCCGCTCGGCGCGCTGGACGCCCTCACGCGGGAGCAGATCCAGGAGCTGATCCTCGAGCTGTGGTGGGAGACCAGGAAGATGTTCTTCTTCATCACCCACAGCGTCGAGGAGGCGCTCTTTCTCGCGACCGAAGTGGTGGTGATGACGCCGTCGCCCGGCCGCATCGCCCACCGTTACCAGGTGGATTTCGGCAAGCGCTTCATCGAGTGCCGCAATGCGCGGATCGTGAAATCGGATCCGCAGTTCATCGCGTTGCGCGAGGAGATCCTGCAGCTCATCCACTCCTCGCGGGCGGCAGACGAGGTCGAAGCGACCGCGGCATGAGCGCGACCGTCAACCGCGCCGGGATCGAGACCGTGCCGCCGCCGAGCGCCACGACCTCAGCCGACGTTGGCGCCGTCGAGCCTCGAGTGCGCACCGTGTCGGGCTATCGCCTGCCCGGCCAGGGACCCAGCACGCTGATCAGCGTCGTGACCGTGATCGCCTTGCTACTGCTGTGGTGGATCGCGACGCACTACGGCTGGATCCGCGACATCTTCCTGCCGAAGCCCGAGCGGATCTTCACGAGCTTCGCCGAGGCATGGCGCGGCGAGATCCAGGGCGGCAAGCCGCTCTCCGAGCATTTCTGGTGGAGCCTGTATCGCGTGTTCGCCGCGTTCCTGCTGGCGTGCGTCACGGCGATTCCGGTCGGCATCGCGATGGGAGTGTCGCGCATCGCGCGTGGGATCTTCGACCCGCCGATCGAGTTCTATCGTCCACTGCCGCCGCTCGCCTATCTGCCGCTCATCGTGATCTGGTTCGGCATCGAGGAAACGGCGAAGATCGTGCTCATCTACCTCGCGTGCTTCGCCCCGCTCGCGATGGCGGCGCGCGCCGGCGTGCGCAGTGTGATGATCGAGCAGATCAACGCGGCGTATTCGATGGGCGCATCGCAATGGCAGGTGATCCGCCACGTGGTGATTCCGGCGGCGATGCCGGAGATCTTCACCGGGATGCGCATCGCGATCGGGTTCGGCTGGACGACGCTGGTCGCCGCCGAAATGGTGGCCGCCACCGCAGGTCTGGGACAGATGGTGCTCAACGCATCCAACTTCCTGCGCACGGACGTGGTGATCATGGGCATCGTGGTGATCGGCGTGGTCGCGTACCTTTTCGATCTCCTCATGCGGCATGTCGAACGCGTCATGGTGCCCTGGAAAGGCAGGATGTGAGGCGCACGGGCCGGTGCCGCTTGTGGAGGGCACGACCGCGAAGACTCGGCAAAGCCCCACTCATCGGCCGCGGTTGACAACCCCGGGGCGCCTTGCGACCCTGCCGTCATGCTCGTACGCCCCCATTTCCAAAGGCTCGTCGAGCGTGCGCGCATGCGCCCGCCCGTTCCCGCGGGATTCGTGTTCCCGTGCGATCGCGACTGGCTGCAGCTCGCGTCTTCCGCCGCGTTCGCGGGCTTCCTCGAGCCGACGCTGATCGGCCCCGAATCCCGCATCCGCGACGTCGCCGCGCAGGCGGGCATCGACATCACGCGCATGGCGATGGTCAACACGCCCGATTCCACGCACGATGCCGCGACGTGCGCGATCGAGCTCGCGAAAGCCGGCACCGTGCGCGCGCTCGTGCGTGGCAGCCTCGCCAACGAGGATCTGCTCGCACCGGTCATTGCCAGCGGCTCGGGCTTGCGCGGTGAGCGACGTCTGTCGCATGCGCATTTTCTGGATCTTCCGGGCCGCCCGCGCGGCCTGCTTCTGGCCGACGCCGTGCTGAATCTCGCGCCGACCCTCGGTGCGAAGAAGGACATCGTGCACAACACGATCGAGCTCGCCGGAGCGATCGGCATCGCGGAGCCGCGGGTGGCCGTGCTCGCCGCGATCGGCAGCGTCAATCATGCGTTCGCATCGACACTCGACGCCGATGCTCTCAAGCTCATGGCGAGCCAAGGCCTCTTCCGCGGTGCGACGATCGACGGCCCGATGACACCCGACTGCGCGCTGTCGCCGGAAATCGCCAAGCTGCACGGCGTACCGCTCGAGGTCGCCGGCCACGCCGACGCGCTCATCGCGCCCAACATGGAAGCCGCGGCACTGCTCCTGCGAACGACCATCGCTCTGACCGGCGGCTTCGCAGCGGGCCTGGTGCTCGGTGCATCGACCCCGATCGTGCTGCCCACGCGAATGGAGTCGATGGAGGTGCGCATGGCATCGTGCGTGCTGGCGACGCTGTACGCCACCCGCCCGCTCGAGCAGGCCACCGCGGCTCTCAAAACCGCGCCGCGCGCGCGCAGCAGCACGGGCACCGCACCGGACCAACTCACCGCGTCGTAGCACCCGGCAGTGTTTCCATTCCTGGCGTGGGGCCGTCGGCTGGATGCCGAGACCCTGCGCGTCGACTTCGTGGCCGGCGTGTTGAGCGCGCTGCTGGTGCTGCCACAGGCAGTGGCCTTCGCCACTCTCGCGGGGCTGCCCGCGCAGATGGGGCTGTATGCGGCGATGCTTCCCGCCATCGTCGGCGCACTGTGGGGCTCGTCGTGGCATCTCGTGTCCGGGCCGACCAACGCGACATCGCTCATGGTCTACGCGGCGCTGTCCGCGATTGCGATCCCGTTCAGCGAGGATTACATCCGACTCGCGCTGACGCTCAATTTCCTGATCGGCTTGATCAAGCTCGGGCTCGGCATCGCACGTCTGGGCCAGCTCGCGAATTTCGTGTCGCAGACCGTGATCGTTGGCTTCACGGCAGGCGCGGGGCTGTTGATCATCGCAGCCCAGCTCGGAAACTTCCTGGGCATTCACGCGCAGGGCACCGCATCGTTCGTCGACGCGGTGTACGGCGCGGCGACGCGCCTCGATCAGGCGCAACTTGTGGCCGTCACGGTCGGGATCGTCACGATCGTCACCGCGTTGCTCGCGCGCAGGCTCAACCCGCGGCTGCCCAATCTGCTGATCGGACTGGCGGTGGGGACGCTCGTCGGATGGTGGTTAAATCGCACCGGCACGAGTGCCATCGCGACGGTGGGTGTGCTGCCGTCGGCGATCCCGCCGCCCTCGGTACCCGATTTCCACGCGGCAACCTGGCGCACGCTCGCGCCCGCCGCGCTGGCGCTGACGCTGATCGGTCTGACGGAAGCAATCTCCAGCGGGCGCGCCGTCGCGCTGCGCTCCGGCCAGCGTATCGATGCCAATCAGGAGTTCATCGGCCAGGGGCTCGCCAACATCGCCGGCGCATTCACGTCGTCGTATCCCTCGTCGGGATCGTTCAACCGCACGGGCGCCAATTACCAGGCCGGCGCGCGAACCCCGCTCGCCGCGGTGTTCTCCGCATTCGTGCTGATCGCGGTGCTGTTCTTTGTCGCGCCGCTGGCGGCCTACATTCCCGTGGCCGCCATGGCAGCCTTGCTGTTCCTGGTCGCGGCCGGGCTCGTCGACGTCCAGGCGATGCGCCGGATCCTGCGGACGAGTCGCGGCGAATCGCTTGTCCTCGCCATCACCTTCGTCGCGACGCTCGCGGTGCAGCTCGAGTTCGCGATCTTCGTCGGCGTGATCGCGTCGCTCATGGTGTACCTCTACCGCACGACGCGTCCCCGGCTCATTCGCGTGTGGCCGGATCCGACCGCGCGCGGGACGCCGCTCGTCGCGGTCGACGCGGCGGCACGCTATCCCTCCGACACGGTGCTGTTCCTGCGCGTGGACGGATCGCTCTTCTTCGGCGCGGTCGATCACGTCCGCGATGCGCTGCACGCGTATCGCGCGGACATGCCGGCGCTGCGACAGATCGTGCTGATCGGCACGGGCATCAACTTCGTGGACGTCGCCGGCGCCGACATGCTCGTGCAGGAAGCGCGCGCGTGCAGCGCCGCGGGAATCGCCCTCTACCTGTGCAATCTCAAGGCGGCGCCGCGTGACGTGCTCGAGCGCGGCGGATTCGTCGATGCGTTCGGTCGCGAGCGCGTGCTCGACAGCGAGCTCGACGCATTGCCGGAAATGGGGTCAGGTGCATTTTTCGCGGCGGAGGGTTCCGGCGAACCCCGCACGCCGGAAAAATACACCTGACCCCTTTTTCTACGCGCCCTTGAGCCGCGCGCAATCCATGAAGTAACGGGTCCTGCCGCCGTCGTGCTCTTCGATGAGGCCGTGGATGTCGGTCTCGAATCCCGGGAAGCGCTCGTTGAACTCGCGCGCGAACTTGAGATACTGCACGATCGTGCGATTGAACCGCTCGCCGGGAATGAGGAGCGGAATGCCCGGCGGATACGGCGTGAGCAGCACGGCGGTCACGCGCCCTTCGAGATCGTCGATCTCGACGCGATCGATCTCGCGATGCGCCATGCAGGCGAAAGCATCCGACGGCTTCATCGCGGGCTGCATGTCGGAGAGATACATCTCGGTGGTCACGCGCGCGACGTCGTTCGCCTTGTACATGTCGTGGATCTGCTGGCACAGATCGCGCAGGCCGACGCGCTCGTAACGCGGATGGCGCGCGCAGAACTCGGGCAGGATCCGCCACAGCGGCTGGTTCTTGTCGTAATCGTCCTTGAACTGCTGCAGCGCCGTGACGAGGGTGTTCCAGCGGCCCTTGGTGATGCCGATCGTGAACATGATGAAGAACGAGTAGAGCCCCGTCTTCTCGACGATCACGCCGTGCTCGGCCAGAAAGCGCGTGACGATCGACGCCGGAATGCCCGTCTTCGCGAACTTGCCGGACACATCGAGGCCCGGCGTGATCACGGTCGCCTTGATCGGATCGAGCATGTTGAACCCGGTCGCGAGATTGCCGAAGCCGTGCCACTTCTCGTTGGCACGCAGCATCCATTCCTCGCGATTGCCCATGCCCTCGGGCGCGATCTGCTCGGGGCCCCAGACGGTGAACCACCAGTCCTTGCCCCATTCCGTGTCGACCTTGCGCATCGCGCGCCGGAAGTTGAGCGCCTCGATGATGGATTCCTCGACGAGCGCGGTGCCGCCCGGCGGCTCCATCATCGCCGCCGAAACGTCGCACGACGCGATGATCGCGTATTGCGGCGAGGTCGACGTGTGCATCAGGTACGCCTCGTTGAAGATGTGCCGGTCGAGCTTGCGACCTTCCGGCTCCTGGACGAGGATCTGCGATGCCTGCGAGATCCCCGCAAGCAGCTTGTGCGTCGAGTGAGTGGCGAAGACCAGGCTGTCCTTGGGTCTCGGCCGATCGCGGCCGATCGCATGCATGTCCCGGTAGAAGTCGTGGAACGTGGCGTGCGGCAGCCAGGCCTCGTCGAAGTGCAGCGTGTCGATCGTGTCACCCAGGGTCTGCTTCAGCATCTCCACGTTGTAGACGATGCCGTCGTAGGTGCTCTGGGTGAGCGAGAGGATGCGAGGCTTCTTGTTCTTCGCCTCGCGCGCGAACGGATTGGCCTCGATGCGCCGCCGGATGCTTTCCGGCGTGAATTCGGCGAGGGGAATCGGTCCGATGATCCCGAGGTGATTGCGCGTCGGCGGCAGGAACACCGGGATCGCGCCGGTCATGGTGATGGCATGCAGGATCGACACGTGGCAATTGCGGTCGACCACGGCGATATCGCCTGGGGCGACGGTCGCGTGCCATACCATCTTGTTCGACGTGGACGTGCCGTTGGTCACGAAGAAGCAGTGATCGGCATTGAAGATCCGCGCTGCATTGTTCTCGGCCGCCGCTACGGGCCCGGAGTGATCGAGGAGCTGGCCGAGCTCGTCGACCGAGTTGCACACGTCGGCGCGCAGCATGTTCTCGCCGAAGAACTGGTGGAACATCTGCCCGACGGGACTCTTCAGGAATGCGACCCCGCCGGAATGGCCCGGGCAATGCCACGAGAACGAGCCGTCCTGGGCGTACTCGACGAGCGCCCGGAAGAACGGCGGCGCGAGCGAGTCGAGATAGGAGCGCGCCTCGCGGATGATGTGACGCGCCACGAACTCGGGCGTGTCCTCGAACATGTGAATGAAGCCGTGCAGCTCGCGCAGCAGATCGTTGGGAATGTGGCGCGATGTCCGCGTCTCGCCGTACAGGTAGATCGGAATCTCGGAATTCTTGAAGCGGATCTCCTGCACGAATGCCCGCAGCGACTTCAAGGCCGAATTGATCTCGTCCGGCGTGCCCGTTCCGAACTCCTCGTCGTCGATCGACAGGATGAAGGCCGACGCCCGGCTTTGCTGCTGAGCGAACTGCGAAAGGTCGACGTAGCTCGTGACCCCGAGCACCTCCATGCCTTCCTTCTCGATCGCCTGCGCGAGCGCGCGGATGCCGAGACCGGACGTGTTCTCGGAGCGGAAGTCTTCGTCGATGATGACGATGGGGAATCGAAAGCGCATTCGGGATTGGGACCGTAGCGAAGCGTCGCATTATCGGACCATTCGCGGTCCACCGCTATCTGCTGCAGGAGGCGATGCGACAGGCGGCGGCGCCGGGGGTTCCGCGCGACGCGTGCTACACTCCGCCGGCCTCTTTCGGCCCGCGTGACGGCCCCCGCTGCGCGGTGTCATGTGCGGTGGGCGCACGGCGGCCCCGAACGCCGTGCCGCGCAGCTCGCTTCTACTCGCATGCCGATGCGCGTGCCTTTCAACGATCTTTCGCGTGCAAGCGCCTCCTCGGCAGACCTGAACGAGGCCTTCGCGCGCGTCGCCGGCCGGGGCTGGTTCGTGCTCGGGCCCGAGGTCGAGGCATTCGAGCGGGAGTTCGCGGCCTATTGCGGAACCAGGCACTGCGTCGGCGTCGCCAACGGCTCCGACGCGCTGGAGCTTGCCCTGCGCGCCCTCGGCGTGCAGGGCGGGGACGAGGTCGTGACGGTCGCCAACGCGGCCATGTACGCCACGCTCGCCATCCTCTCGTGCGGCGCGACCCCGGTGTACGCGGACGTCGACGACACCACCCTGACGCTCTCGCCGGTGTCGCTTGCCGCAGCGATCACCGTCAAGACCCGCGCGATCGTGGTGACTCACCTCTATGGGCGGCTCGCGGCGATGGAGGCCATCGAGCGCGCGGCAGGCAAGGTGCCGATCGTCGAGGATTGCGCCCAGGCCCACGGCGCGCGCAGCGCGCGCGGTGGTGCAGGCGCGCTGGGCGCGCTCGGCTGCTTCAGCTTCTATCCCACCAAGAATCTGGCCGCGCTGGGTGACGGCGGCGCGGTCACCACCAGCGACGAGCATCTCGCGCGGCGCGTGCGCGCGCTGCGGCAATACGGGTGGGAGCAGAAGTATCGCGTCACGCTGTCCGGTGGACGCAACAGCCGGCTCGACGAGCTGCAGGCGGCGATCCTTCGTGGGCGCCTTCCGCGGCTCGACCAGGCGAATGCGCGCCGGCGCGCGATCGGCCGGGCGTATTTCGAGCGCATCCGTCACCCCGACATCGACGTGCTCGCACCCCCGCCGGGCGAGGAAGGCGTGCAGCACCTCGCCGTCGTGCGCAGCCGCCGGCGCGACGGGTTGCGCGGCCATCTGGAGCGGCACGGCATCGCGACCGACATTCACTATCCGATACCCGACCATCGGCAACCCATCACCCGCACAGCGTCGCGTGTGTCGCTCGCCGTGACCGAGCGTGCGGCGGAGGAAGTGTTGAGCCTGCCCTGCTTCCCCGAGCTCGCCGACGCGGAGCTCGCGCACGTGATCGAGGCATGCAACGCGTGGCGAGCGTAAGGTATTCCCTCATCGTTCCGGTGTACCGCAACGAGGACTCCATCGCCGAGCTGGTGGAGACGGTGTGGCGCCTGGACGACGAGCTCGATGGCGGGCTCGAAGCGGTGTTCGTCGTCGACGGCAGTCCGGACCGCAGCGCGGAGCTTCTGGATGCCGCGCTCTCCCATTCCGAGACGAAGGCGCAGCTCATCCTGCTCTCGCGCAATTTCGGATCGTTCGCCGCGATCCGAGCCGGCCTCGCGGCCGCCCGGGGCCGTTATTTCGCCGTGATGGCCGCCGATCTTCAGGAGCCGCAGTCGCTCATCGTGCAGTTCTTCCGGACGCTGGAGCGCGACCCGGTGGACGTGGCGCTCGGCGTGCGCACCGGGCGCAGCGATCCGCTTGCGGCGCGCATGGGTGCGAATCTCTTCTGGAACCTGTATCGCTGGTTCGTGCAGCGCGAAGTGCCCCCTGGCGGTATCGACGTGTTCGCCTGCAACGGCGCCGTTCGCGATCAGCTCCTGCGCCTGGAGGAATCCAACAGCTCGCTGGTGGGCCAGGTGATCTGGATCGGCTTCCGGCGCCGGCTGATTCCCTATGCGCGCCTGCCGCGACGGCACGGCCGCAGCGCGTGGACGTTCTCGCGCAAGCTGCGTTACCTGGTCGACAGCGTCTACGCATTCTCGGACCTGCCGATCCGCGTGCTCACGTGGGCCGGGGCCATCGGCCTCGGCGTATCGATCGTGCTCGCCGCGGCGGTGATGATCGCGAAACTGTCGGGCGACATCCCGATCCCCGGGTACGCCGCCACCGTGCTGACCATCATCTTCTTCGCGGCCCTCAATTCGTTCGGGCTGGGCATCATCGGCGGCTACACCTGGCGTGCCTTCGAGAACACCAAGCGGCGACCGCCGGCGATCGTGCTGACGAGCAAGAGCTTCAACCTGGAGAGCTGACGTGAATGCATTCGTGCATCCGAACGCGCTTTGCGAGAGCCCCCACGTCGGCGAAGGCAGCCGCGTGTGGGCGTTCGCGCACGTGCTGCCGGGCGCCCGCATCGGTCGCGACTGCAACATCTGCGATCACGTGTTCATCGAGAACGACGTGATCGTCGGCGACCGCGTCACGGTCAAGTGCGGGGTTCAGCTGTGGGACGGCGTGACCCTGGAGGACGACGTGTTCGTCGGCCCCAACGCCACGTTCGCCAACGATGACTTCCCGCGCAGCAAGCGTTATCCGCCGGAATTCCTGCGCACGGTGGTCGCGCGCAACGCGTCGATCGGCGCGAACGCGACGGTGCTGCCCGGCGTCACGATCGGGCGCAATGCGATGATCGGCGCGGGCGCGGTGATCACCCGTTCCGTGCCGCCCAATGCCATCGTGGTCGGCAACCCCGCGCGCATCATCGGTTACGTCGATTCGGCGGCGCTGTCGGCCGCGGATGCCGCAGCGCACGAGCCCCCTTCCTCGCCGGTGGCCGAGGCGATGCCGGTGCGCGGTGTGGTGCTGCACCGCCTGCCGCTCGTGCAGGACATGCGAGGCAATCTCACCGCCGGCGAGGTCCCGCGCGACGTGCCGTTCGTCCCGCAGCGATACTTTATCGTGCATGCCGTCCCGAGCGGCGAGACGCGCGGTGCGCACGCGCACCGCGTGTGCAAGCAGTACCTCGTGTGCGTCGCGGGCGCGTGCTCGGTAGTTGTCGACGATGGAAACTCGCGGGCCGAGGTGCGTCTCGATCACCCGTCGCTCGGCCTGTACGTGCCGAACATGGTCTGGGCGATCCAGTACAAGTACACGCCCGACGCGGTGCTCCTCGTGCTCGCATCGCATCCGTACGACAGCGCCGATTACATTCGCGATTACGACGAATATCTCGATGCGCTGAGTGGGCGCGCCGGGTGATCCGGCACGTCGTCTCACCGGAGTTCCTGCGCTTTCTCGCAACCGGCACGGCCAACACGGTCGCATCGTATGCGCTGTATGTGGCGCTTCTTCCGGTGCTTCCCTATCTCGTCGCGTACACGGTGGCCTACGCGTTCGGCATCGTGCTGAGCTACGCGCTGATGACGCGCTTCGTGTTTCGGCGTGCCGCGCGATGGTCGACGGCGGTACGATTCCCGCTGATCTACGTCGTCCAGTACGGCCTTGGGTCGGGCACGATCTACCTGCTGGTCGAGCATGGGCGAGTCGCGCCGTGGCTCGCAGCCGCCATCGCAATGATCGTAGTCGTTCCGACGACGTTCCTGCTGGCCAGGTGGCTGTTCGTCCGCCACGCGCCTCACGAATGACTCGCGCGCCAGGCGGTGATCGATGGCGACTGACTTCGCACCCAATTCGATAGCGCCAGCGCTCCCGCGACATAAAGCGCGGTGATCACGATCACGGTCGCGAGGAGCTCCCGCGAGCGCGACGCGCGGACGCGCTGCAGCGCGAATGCGGCAAGCGGACCCGCAAGTGCGAGCAGCGGCAAGCCGAAGCGCATTTCCACTGCGGTCGGTGCGTGCACGGTGACGTGCGCAAGCACGAGCACGGCGATCATGGTGGCGGCCATCGCCGCCTTGCGCTGGCGCAGGAGACAGGCGTAGCCCACGAGCGCCAACGCGATCAGCGCGTGATTCGCGACACCGAGGGGAATGCGGTACCACGGATCGAGGTCACGGCTGTAGGTGAACAGCAGGTCCTGATCCGTCAGGTTGAAGACATGCAGCGCCAAGGTCGCCATTCCGGGCCCGGGAAACTGCGCGTACCAGTGCAGCGGACGCGCGGCA
>Ga0081539_10005133_pt1 | contig 13668 bp, 13 predicted proteins | sample TabmetS4T2R2_FD_71023 | JGI IMG/M metagenome (GOLD analysis project Ga0081539, IMG submission 71023) | Tabebuia heterophylla rhizosphere microbial communities from the University of Puerto Rico - S4T2R2 | ecosystem: Host-associated > Plants > Roots > Rhizosphere ...
GCAATTGGACTTACCGGCGCAATCGGATTGACACGTTTTCTCAATTCTTTGCTTTTCAAAGTGAGCGCAACTGATCCGATGGCTTTTATTGGAGCAGCGATTGTGATAGCTTTAATGACGCTCCTCGCCATCTGTATTCCAGGTTATCAAGCAATTAGAGTTGAGCCATTAAGAGCCTTGCGCCATGACTGAAGCGAGAATTGTTCCAGGTCCTCCTGTCATTGGAATTGATTCGGGAAGCGATCTACTAATATTCATGATAATGAAGACAAAGACCAGAGGTGGCAAATCATGAAATATTCGATATTTATTGCCGGATTTGCAATCTTTATTTTAAGTATAGGCCCATATCCCGCCTGTGCTCAGACACCCAGCCAAGAGCAACAGCATCCGCAGTCTATCAAAATTGAGACATCCTCAGTGGTTGTGCCTGTCAGCGTGACGGATCGAACTGGCCGTATTGTGAGCGGTTTGGCGAAATCCGATTTTCAAGTGCTTGAAGACGGAGAACCGCAAGAAATAGTTTCATTCTCTGCCACCGAAGCGCCATTCGACATTGTTCTACTGATTGACACGAGCCGCAGTACGCGTGGAGTATTGGACATCATCCGCAAAGCAGCATTCGGTTTCATTAAACAGCTTCAGCCGCAAGACCGTGTTCTGATCGCAACCTTTGATGAAGGTGTAAATTTCCATGGAGACTTCACAAACGATCGAAGGCAATTACAGCGGACAATCAATGGGGTGAAGAGTGGCTTGTTGACCGGCATCTATGATGCCATTACGCGGACGATCAATGAGAAACTGTCATCGCTCAAAGGACGCAAAGCAATTGTCATATTTAGCGATGGTGCGGACACGCTGAGTCAGCATGCAACCTATGAGAGCACAGTTGACCTGGTTTCCCGTTCCGGTGTGCTCGTCTATTCAGTACAATACCCAAAAAACATCTATCCAGGCGACCAGGATCGTGTGCGAGCAGAAATGGAACGCCGGCGCATCGCTACAAATTTTTTAGATGCGCTAGCGCAGCAATCCGGCGCGCGCCGTTTGCCAGCCGACCGGATAGATAATTCGGAATCCACCTTTGCCCTGATCGCCGAGGAACTGCACCATCAATATACGCTGGAATACTACTCAACCAACGACAAAAAGGATGGCAGCTATCGCACGATAACGGTCAGGCTCAAACGAAATGATCTCGCCGTCCGTGCGCGACAAGGTTATCGTGCCTGTGCTTCGCCAAAACCTCGTGATAAATTGAGATCGTTGAAAATCATGTAAAAGAGCTGGTCTCGATCGATTTTCTGACTGTCCCACCGCGACTTTCCGCAGCCGAGATCGGTTCAGCCGCCGGAGTGGGATCAGTGATCGAGATTGCCGAAGTTGGAGGTCTGCATCACCGGTACGAACGCCGAGCGGCCTGATGAAGGTACTGAAAACACAGAAGGATTGGGTAGCGCCTCAGAACCACCCAAGACACATTATAAATTCGTTATAGATAGGCGAGGTCGAGATGAAAGAGCTTTCCGCAACTCTCAAAGAGTTCATCGAAAAACAAGAACTGCTCAGGCTGGCTTACTTCAGCGGCACCGGCCACCCGCGCGTTGTGCCGGTCTGGTACGTAGTCATCAACGACGAGTGCTATGTCGGCACGGGCGCAACGAGCGCCAAGCGCAAGGCCGTCGAACGAGACGCGCGCGTGGGGTGGGTGATAGACGGAGGTGAAAAGCCCGGCTATAAAGGCGCGTCGTTTTACGGCGTGGCCGAAGAAGTGACCGACAGCGGCGTGCGCGCCGCCGTGTATCGCAAACTGGGTGAGAAATATTTCGGCTCGGAGAGTCACCCGAAGTTTGTCGAACTTTACGGCGCGGTTGATGACGCGGCGACGGTCTACTGGCGCTTGAAAGCCGAGGACGTTTTAGCTTGGGAATACTAAGCTGACAGATCGTTGAGGGGTGAAATGTTTCAAGATCTGAGATTTGGTTGGCGCATCTTACGAACGAACAAAATGCTCGCACTGGTGGCCGCGCTCTCGCTCGGGCTGGGCATTGGCGCGACGAGCGTGATTTACGCGCTGATCGATCAACTGCTGATTCACGACGTGACGGGGCGCGAGCCGGAGCAGTTGGTCACTTTCAACCACGGCCCCTGGAGTTCTTATCCGAATTTTCGGGATCTCCACAAGAGCGGTGTTTTCGCGCAGTTGGCCGCCGATACCAGCTGTTATCCGGATCCGCGCTGGCGTGAAGGCGACCGTGCTGATCGGCGTCCTGGCGGCGCTGGGACTCGTCCTTGCGCTGATCGGCTTGTGCGGCCTTTCGATCTACAATGTCGCGCGGCGTACGCCGGAGATCGGCATCCGCATGGCGCTCGGCGCAACACCTGGTCACGCGATGCGGCTGATGCTACGCGAGAGCTTGACGCTGGTTGCGGCAGGGGCTGTGATCGGCGCCGGCGGCGCGTTGGCGCTAACACGCTTACTGCGCGGATTCCTGGCTGCAGGGATTAGCCCGTTAGACCCGCTGACCTTCGCGGCAACGCTGGTGACTTTGCTCGTCACTGCGGCCGCTTCCGCCTATTTCCCTTCCCGACGCGCAGCGAGGATTGATCCGCAGGCGTTATTGCGACACGAGTGAATTCGATGGCCGCCTCAACCCAAACAATGCGCTTTCGGTTCTGGCTCCGGCTGATACGAGTCGTTGGCGTGATTGTGCCGCGCCGCCTTCCAGATATTTTAGAGGGGTTGCCGTCAGCTAGATGCTTGCTGCTACTCCTGATCTTGGGCGCGTGCACCGGGCCAAGGACAATACGTTGGTCTTTTATTCGAACCGTATGTACGCAGATGATGTAAAGTATTTCCTTGTTCGCAATCGGCCTGAGATAAAGTACGAGATCATTGTTGATGATAATAAGTTCGCGGGCAAATATTGCTGGACAGGGCTCAACTGAGTCGTGGGCTTTCAGTGGGAAAATGCGCATGCTTAGCGGCTAAGCCGCTCCAACTCACCAAAGACGCATGCTTCAACGTGTTCCATCGGGAGTTGGGCTTGATCCCTAATTGGTGGCCAATCAAGCTCAACCCCGGATGGAGCACGATTGATTCGATGCGATCGCATTGTTAGACTTTTTGCAACTCCACATTACAGACGCGACTACTTTGGCATCGGTAATAGTTTGATGACTGCGAAGACGGCGCCTTGCGGGTCTTGAATGAGGCTGAACCGGCCCGTGTAAGGGATGTCGGTCGGTGTGACAATGGTCTTGCCGCCGAGTTCAGTGGCTCGTTCCGCAGTGGCGTCACAATCACCCACCATAAAGTAGATCAGCCAGTGCGGCGGAACGCCTTCCCATTTATCGCCCTCCAGTGGAAACATTCCGCCGATGGGCTGGCCGCCGTTAATGAGTTCAGTGTATTTCATCGTCTCGCTCTGGCTCTCTTTCAGATCCCAGCCGAACAGGGCGGTGTAAAAGGCCTTTGCGGCGACAGTGTCGCGCGTCGCCAATTCCGACCAGCAGGCCGAACCTGGCTGGCCAACAAGGTCAGCGCCAAAATGTTCTTTCGGCTCCCAGAGGTTGATCGTCGCACCGGTCGGGTCTTTGATGGTTGCCATGCGCCCATGGGTGAAAACGTCGAATGGCGGGCAAAGCGGTTCTCCGCCGAGTTCGGCGGCCTTTGCCACCGCTTGGTCGGCGCTTTCCACTGCAACGTAGGTCGCCCAGTGCGGCGGAATGCCCTGCATCTGTTCACCCAGTTGATAGAGTGCGCCGATCTCTTTGCCATCGAGCTTGAGCATCGTGTAATCGCCCATTCCTTCACCCATCGGTGAATCGGTGAATGACCAGCCGAAGAGCTTGGTGTAAAACTCCTTGGCTCCGTTTTGGTCGCTTGTGCCGAGTTCAAACCAGCAGAAATTGCCGGCGGGGTGTTTCAGTTGGGTTCCCATCTTGATTCTCCTTTTGCAGAATTGAAACTGAGGGGTCAGCCATGAGCCGGCCCAAATTTTTGACTGTAGTAGAAGGCGACAATGTCTGAGGGGCAGCCTTCTTTTTGAGGTAACTCCTGATTCGATTTGTCAACACTGTTAGCCAGAGCAGCGAAAGCATGAGTGTTCTTCATTTTAGGTTTTCACCGTGAACCTTCGGCGCGGCGGGGGTTCGCTGCTTTCGACAGGTCAACCTCAATCCTATTGCCGTTGACCAGCACAGTTGAACCATCCACCAATTTCTGGTTCGTAATCTCGGAGTTGAAAAACTTTTCCACCAGATCATAAGGGGCAAAGATTTCTAAGACTTCGACATTTGGCCTCTGCTCCATATTTGGCCGCTGGTTTCGCCCGAACCTGGGGAGCACATCCCGGTAAAAAATCCTCGTCCTGATTTTAATCCCATAAATCCCGTTGGCGTTTGTGATCACCGGCGCGACCTTTTCAAAAGCGGGCAAAACGGTCTCCTTCAAGACACTAGCGACCCTGGCCGCCTGTTTGACATCACGAGAATTGAATTCGGCGGTCGAAGAGGTGGGTGAAAAAGCGATATATTGCTTCCCTTGAAATTCTGCGACCCCCATCTCGTCATCGTTATAACCCAAATCTTTCAACAATTGAACCTGCTTATCCCGAGGGATTTCTGCCAGTACGCCCGAAAACTTTATTGGCAATAATTTTTCTGTTAATGCTTTGAATTCCGCGCTGGATTCGAACGATTCGGCATCGCCGAGGAACACGAGTTGCCGTAAGGCCGCTTCCACATTAGTCGTAACAGCCGCGAATCGGAGCTTGACGTATGCCAGACTGCTCCGAAACTCGATCTCGGTGTACTCTTTTTCCTTGCTGGACTTCTCGTAAACGAGTGTGAGTAAAGGCGGGAACCCGCGCAACATCCAATCGGATTTCCCTTCGACGATGATCGTCTCTCCGGCTACCGACACGTCGGCGGTGTAAATCGGGACGCCGCCCCTCACGCTGTAGCTCTCATATTTGAGCAGTTTGCGTGGAATCTTGATCACCACTGGCTGCGTTTTGCTCAGAGTAATTTCATGATCGGAACTGACCGCCACGCCACCGGCAAGGCACAACAGTAAACACCAACCGAGATGCAAGGATAAGCAACACGTAAATCTCTTCATAGGCTGAACCTTTCTGAGTTGAGAGATAGCAGGAGGGCAACTGCGCGTCTCCATCACTAAGTCATCCCGCTCTAACCTTAAAATAATCTCCTCATCTCTGCGGAGCCGGTTAACTTGTGATCGGGAACTTTCTTCTTCGGGGACGACGTCGATTTTACGCGGTGCGCCGCGCGGAGGCGAGAGTGAGCGGAGCCTTTTTTTCTTTTTCACGCTCTGTTGCCGCAAGCATCCAGTCGATCTCCGCGCGACGGCATTTGTGCCAATCTCTCAGGGAAGAATGTGCTTTGAATTGAACACCAGCCTGATACCATTTATCGGATTTATCCTAGTCGCCCTGGACGGATGAGCAGGCTGAGAACAGTTCGGAATGGATGGCGGGCAGCATCGGCGTCAATCCGGTAATAGTCCGCAACGTTACCGGGATGCTGCGGCGGGCCGGGCTCGTTGTTACACAGCAGGGAGTTGCCGGAGCCTCACTCTCTCGCAGACCTGACAACATTACCCTGCTCGACATATACCGGGCGGTTGAACCCGACGGTGAGATTTTCTCCATTCATTCGCGCCCGAATCCCAAATGCCCGGTCGGCGCCAAAATAGAAGGTGCGCTGGAAAAACACTTCACTGCCGCGCAACAAACAATGGACGAGGTCACAAAATAGATCATATCGGGTGTCGCCATGGACACAACCGATCGCTGATCACTGTCGGCGGGCGACTGGAGCAAATCGAATGGATGGAAGGAGCTGCGAATTTGTGATCCAGTCGTCCGTCATCAGCGATCAGTGATCGGTCGAGGCAGGGGTATCACTTCGAAGCGGGTTGCCGAACAAGCTTTGTCACCTGCGTCGTTGAGGTTTGCCCCTGACTGTCAGTAACTGTGAGCGTGATGGTATGGTTTCCCGAAGAGAGGCTCCTGAGCTTCAACTGGCGGCCCTTCTCCAGCAATCCATCTCGGTCCGAAGACCAGATCAGGCTCGACTCGGGAAGAATGCCGTCTTCGGGATCATAAGCGAAGCCCATCAAGCGAGTTTCCCCTTCCGCCTGATCTTTGCCGGTCTCCGCGTTGATGATCGCGATCATCGGGCTTTTCTGCGGTACGGTCAGGACGCTATCGGAAACATCTTCGGCGGTGTTCACACCGTCCGTCACCCGCACCATGATCCGCCCCTGTTTAGAGCCCGGCCACAACGAGGTATCGACATTGATCGAGGTCGTCGTGACGCCGGTCGCCACTGGCCACCAGATCTTGTCCGTACCGTTGTTATAGAGGACCGTATAGCTGAGCGGGTCGCCGTCTGAATCGTTTGCTTCCCAAACGATATTCGTTTGTGCCCCCAGCACCTCGCCACCATTGGGCGACAGCACACGCACGGTCGGGGCGTGCGAGCTGACGGCGCGTTCGGCCAGAACCTGCTCGTTGCGTTTGAGCACGATGCGTTTGGCATTCCTATTCCAGGTCACGAACTCAGTAAAGCCCATCGTCCCGGCGGCGGTGTGTGAGATCGATTTTGCGTCAAACCGGTGCTCGGTCAGCAGACGGCCTTGATCGTCCAATAACTCCAGGCTTAACTTCCCGCTCTTGCCGGCGCCGGAGCTGAAGCCGGTGACTGAGCGAAAGAATGGTTGCAGCGTGACCGAACCGTCTGCCTTGAACTGCCCCATGGCAACCAATTTCTCGACCGGCTCGATCTTCTGCGTAACTTCCACATCGACACTCCCAGCATCAGACTCTCCGGCATTCTGCGCGAGAAAATTGATGGTACCCGTTTGTTTCAGCCGGAAGACCTTGAACAGGTTGTAATAGGTGTAAGGTGAGACCCACATCCCGGTATTCAATGGGTCCGTGTGGCCATACGACATGAAATCATGCGCGTGTTTCCCCAGCGGATTCGTCACACCCGGATTGATCAGATAAGGAGTGCCGCCGGGCCTCCACCATTCCGTAATCAGGGCGATTCCGGGCACGCCGATTCCTCCGTGGAAATAGGGGAAGTTTTCGTCATAGCCGCCGCCGTCCGCCTCGCCATGCCAATTGCCGGCGTGCTCGCGTCCATAAGTATGGCCCAGTTCATGCGCCCAGATGTCGCCGTAGCCTTCGAAATTGGCCGCCGGGACCGGGCCATTTTCTGACGCCCAGGTATCGACAAAGCCGACATGGCCGCTCAACTCCGCCTGGCCGCCACAACCGCAGGGAACCATCGCCAGCAACCGCACATCGCTGGGCAATCCGCCCTGGCTTTGCAGGTTGGCGAACACGCCTCGCAGATCATCCAGAAAATCGTCCTTGCCGTCGGAGGTCTGCATGTTGCGTGTTGTCGTGCGCATCGGCAGGATGCGAATCAGATTGATTCCGGTTCCATCCGAGGGGAAATTCCCCGGCAGCGGATACACGTTATTCGTCCATTGCAACGCGCCGGCCGGCGTGAAGAGCAGCTCCGCCGAGAGCGGGAAAGGAGGATTGGAGCTGGGCTGATAAATATACGGCGCCAAGATCAGATTCATCTTTCGCGTCGGATAGAACGTCACCAGATGCGGCTGGGAATTGATCGGAAAGAGATTCTCACAGTTGGTGCAGGGAATGTTCGACGGGCTCGACGGGCTGCCTTTGATTTCGGGGCGGAAAGCCAGGTGCAGTTCGCCTTGAGCCAGCCAACCAGCCGGCAGATTGAAATTGACGGTAGCATTCAGGCTGACTCGCTTGGCAGCGAGATTATTCGAGGTGTTCACCGTGATCATGTTCATCGATTTGATCTCTCCGGGCGGCAAATAATCGCCCAGCCCGGTTCCAACTCGACGTTGGGCGACGAGCCTGCCGAAGACGTCATTAATGGTCGCAGACGCTCCCAATGGAGATTGAATCCGCAGGAAGACGCGAGCGATAGCCGGTTTCCCCGCGACCAGCGGGACGCTGTTTCCGGTGTCCTGAGTCGCCTGTGTGACCTCGATGCCCAGCATCTCGAACCGCGTCCCGGCAGGAATCGGATTGTAGGTAATGTTCCTGCTGCTCTGAACGGTGCCGCGACAGTCCTGAAACTTGAGGATGACGGTGTTGAGGCCGGGGAATAAATACCCGTTCATGATGGTCGGCCCGAATTGGCCGTTCGCCAGCGTCAATTGTTGAGAGGTCGTCGCGCCGCCGGGACCGTTGACCGTCATGGTCATCGAAGCGGCCAGCGGATCTTGCGTGGTGACCTTGGCATCCAGCACAAAGCCATTGAATTGGACGACCTGATTGTTCGCCGGCTGGTTGATCGTCAAGGTCGGATTTTGTGTGGCGGTGCAGACCGGCGGCGGTCCGGCGGAGTCGAACTCGACGTCGTCCACGACCAATGAATACGGAGCAAGATCGGTGGGAGAGAAGCTCACCAATGCGCGCCTGATATTGGCAGTGGGCAGCGCAATTTCCAGCGGCGTATTGACGGGCCGCGCAGTCGCGCTGGGAGCCAAGACGGTTGTCACCTGCCCGATTTGCGTGCCATTCGCATCCAGCGCCCGTAAGAGGACCGTCTGGCTCGTGCTGAGCGGGTACGAATAACCGACCCAGACTTTGACGCGGCGCTGGCCGCTGGTAAAGCTCATCTCGATCGGCGCGTTGCAAAACTCCGTCGCGTAACATTGCTCGATGCCTTTGACTCCCGAATGCGCAAAGCCCGGCATACTTTGATAATTAAGGACTGTCGGAAAATTGAAGGTCACGCCCAGGCTGGCGTACTGATTCGTTAATTGACCGACCGCCACATCCTCGAAATTGATCACGACCGGCTGCGCAGCCTGCGCTCCATGCGCGGAGGTGTGAAACCACTTGGCTGAGGTTAGAGCGGCCGCAGCCGCCAGGACCAATGCGATGCTCAAAAAGCTTTTCTTCATAGTTTTTCTCTCTTTTGCTTGATTCGGACTTATTCCATCTAGACCGGCTGAAGTTTGGTCTTAGAGTGAATTGGAAGGAGCGAGTACTGAGCGAGTGGCCTGTGGGGGCATAGAGGCACGTACTTCATTCAATGAACAACCAATTCATGTATTGAAGTTGCGGCTATTGCCTTCGTATTACCGCCGGCATAAAAAATATTTTCCGGGGCATGTTATTCTTCTGGTTGGAGTCTGGCGCGGAAAGAGTTCATCTGATTGATGATGCACCTGGCGAGACGTGGGAAGAGTGTTGCTGAGACTGCGGGACGATATGCCAAGGGAGAGCAGAAGAGGGAGGACAAAATAGGACCAAAGTTCTTACGCGAAGTGCTCGCCCTGATCGAATCCCCTGAGTGTCACAACTCTTTTGACACGATCCGGAACGACCACTTTCACATTCGATGTTCCTTCTCCGAGATACATCTGGGCTAATTTGATGTCTCGAGAAGAATCTCCTTTTCACCGAAAAGTCTCTCGGCCCACAAACCATGCTCCTGACATTCTCGAATTAGCTTGTTTGACTCAACGATTGGGCGCGACTCATCGGTGTACTTCAGACTCATGATGTAACTCAGCCATGGCTCTTGTCCCATCGCATAAACAAAGGTCGATTGGCAATTGAATTGACGAACCAAACCGAAGGCTTGGTCGAAATTGGAACCGGCAAGGCGGCGCGATTCGTCCATCCCACGCTCTATACTTTTAGTCAGCAGGGGGCCATAGAGCCACGAGAGCGGCGCCCCATCACATTCCATCCCGAGAAAGAGCGCATCGATATCTCCGATCTCAGTATGGAGGTGCTCATAGAGCTTAGGCTCCAGGTTACATGAGTCGGCCGCGAATAATAGCGCCCGATTGCCGATTCGGACAACGTGGGCGGACTTGGATTGGATGCTGAGATCTGAGTGTTCTCCCCAAAAAGGGAGGGCGGTGATCGAACCGTTCTCCCATTCGATGCGCTCCAGATCACTGAGTTCAATCACATTTTTGCATCCAATTCTCTCAAGGGTCAATCTCAACGAAGGATCCTGCAAAGCCCCTCCAGAACAAGGGGGGACGATGAAATTCTTTACTTTATGCCGAATCTGCAAAAGTGTCTCGAAGAGGACATGATCCTGGTGGTTATGCGTGATTACCACATAGTCGATCGAGTCTGGCAAGTCGAGATAGGTATATCGAGAGATGCCTGTTTCATATGTATAGCTCAGGACCGGGTCGAATAACAGACTTATCTTGGCCGTCTCCACCAGAATACAGGCGTGGCCGAAGTACCTCCATCGAACGCCGTTCCCTCGGTAAGGCCGATAAGGCGGCGGCGGTTCGGGGGTGAAAAACGAACGAACGAGCGGCTCCACATTTTGAGAAACACTTAACAGATCGCTAATTTCGCCCCATCTCTGCGGCGAAGATTTCAAACCGAACAACTTATCGACTACCTCATGATCGAATGGCGCGCGAAGATGAAAATGCGAATCCGATTCCAACCGTGGCGTGCTTAACACAAATGGACGGTCATCGCCGGTTATCGCCGACAACATCAAACTTTGGGCCGTAGGGTCGTAGTAGCGGCTTTTATACAAGAGCGGTTCGATCAGACGGTAGCTCGGGTTATTGTTGAGGTCATAAGACAACTCAACATACCCTTTCAATAGATCTGGTATTTCCTTATAAAGAGGTTGCATTGAAAACCCTTTCGCGCGGGTTCGAAGAAGATCTTCGAGCGAGGCGATCGCCTGAGATAACTCAATCAGATGGGGGCGATGCCGTTTTGTCTCGTCCCGGAGCGCTTTGATCTCCTCGACCATCGCCCCGGCGTAATCGATGAACGGGCCTCCGAGAAGCTTCGGGTTTTTTACGGCGTTTGCATGCACCTGCGGAGCGTTAATGTATGAATCCATAATCTTCAGGTGGCGCTCTGTGACGTTCCTTGCCGCTGTCGCCGGCGGAATCAGGTGTGTCCACGCATACCAATGATCGAACAACGGCTCGACTTTGACATCGGGGCGAAGATAGAGAAGATCGTTTTTCATGTTACCTTTCACTCTTTTCCTATTCAGCAACTAACTACAGGACGAAAGTTTGATAACCTTTAGCTCCCTCCTTATCGGGAGCGAAGCGCAATGGACGGATTTATCCTCATTGCCCTGCCGGCCGGGATATAACAAGCCAGAAACGCAACGACGGCAAACAACAGTGTGACAAGGAAAAATATGACAAAATCGGTGGCAGTGACGCCATAGAGAAAACTTTTCAGCAAGCGCATCACCGCAAAAGAACTAGCCAGGCCTATTCCTAGACCGATGAGCACAAGCTTCATTCCTTGTCCGAGCACCAATTTAAGGATGTCACTCGGGCGCGCTCCGAGAGCCGCTAAGATGCCGATATCTTTGGTACGCTGAGTTACGAAATAAGCGATCACGCCATAAAGGCCGATTGATGCCAGAGTGGCGGCGAGCAATCCGAAAAAGCCGGTCAATGATGCCGCGACGCGGGCCACAAAAAGAGCGACGCTGAGATGTTCGCTCAAAGTCTTAATATCGAAGATGGGCAGGTTGGCATTCAATAACTGTGCCTCATGACGGACGGCGCCGATCAAGCTCTTCAGGTCGCCGGCGGCGCGCATGTGTAGTGTCATCTGCGGCTCGTAATGTTGAAGAAACGGCAAAAAATAATATGGTTGAGGAGGCTCTCCCAGCGTCAAATACTTGGAATCCTTGACCACGCCGATGACGCTAAGATAAGACGTCCCTCCCGTACCCAGGCTCAATCGTTTCCCAATGGGGCTTTCTCCAGGCCAAAAACGGCGCGCCATCGTTTCATTGACAATTACCACTCCGGGAGCGCCCTCTCTATCTCGCTCGGTGAAATCGCGCCCTTGCAAAATTGGAATCCCCAGCGTCGGGAAGTAACCCGGTCCGACGACATTAAAGTATAGTTCTGGATCCTCGCCTGGAGCATAGATGTGGTTTTCAATATTTACGGTTCTCCGCGACTGACCGTCCAATCCTAACGGAACGACTCTTGCTAGCGCGGCGTTTTGCACTCCGGGAATAGATTTTCCGCGCTCGAGTAATTGTTCGTAAAATGTCCGCCCTTTCGCCGGATCATACCCACTTAAGTGGAGGTCGAAGGATGTAAGTAAAACGTTGCCTGCCTGAAACCCGAGATCGATCGAATTGGCGTTTTGTAAGCTTCTCACAAACAGGTGGTCTCCCGGCCCTGAGTTGATTTACACTCTCCAGCGCTCTGAAACCGCCGGAGAAGAACAAGAAAACCGAGCAATTAACCACACCTGATTCCTTCTGTTGGAACGAAAAGTGTAGCGACTATGGTCGAGTCAACGCCGGGAACCTGCGGAAATTCGGATTCACCCGCAAAGGCCGCCAGCGATGGCAATGCACGACCTGTAAAAAGGTCGTCACCGAAACCAAAGGAACAGTTTTCCACGGCAAACAATACGACGAGCAAACAATCATCGAGTGCTTCGCGATGTTGGCCGAACGAAACTCGCTTGCCGCCATCCATCGCATCAAAGGCATCAAAGAAGAGACCGTCAGCGCCTGGCTCGCCGAGGCCGCGCCACAGATGGAGCGGATCGAAGAAGTACTGCTCCGGGATCACAAGATGAGCCGCGCGCAACTGGATGCCCTCTGGACTTACGTCGGCCATCAGGGCGAAAAAAAGGGCTTCCAGAAGAAGACGAACGCGGCACATTCTGGCGCGGGACGGCGATCGAAACCGAGACGCGACTCAGAGTCGGTCGCGCCATTGCCAAAACCGAAGAAGAAGCCGCGCAAGAGTTGATGGAACAGATCAAGCAACGAGGGCATCCGGAAATTCCACCAGCCATCGCCACTGACGGCAAAGGAGCCTATCGTGAAGCGATGGTCGAGACCTGGGGCAAAGTGCCTGAGCCAAAGCCCAGCGGCAAAGGATTCGTGCCCGAGAAGAAACAACCGCAACCGGGATGGCATGACCTCCAAGTCGTCAAACGTCGCGAAGCAGGCCGTGTCGTCGAAGTCAAAGTCGAAGTCATCTACGGCGACGAAACGACGCTCGATCTGGTCGGAGCGCACACCTCTTATGTTGAGCGCACGAACCTCACCTCACGACATCTGAACGGGCGATTGGTGCGCAAGACTCTTTCGTTGTCGAAGGAACTGGAGATGCTCAAGGCGTCATCGGTGTGGGAAGACGCCGTCTACAATCTGACGCGCGAAGTCAAAACGCTGCGAGTCGAGGTCGAAGAAGAGGGGCGCAGGTTTGAGCCACGCACTCCAGCGATGGCGGCGAAATTGACTGACCACATCTGGACTATCAAAGAACTGTGATGGACTGTGGTTTCCCCAATCCGAAAAACTCAACAGACGCGCCGCACGTCGAGGTCGCCGCACGTCCCCGGAGGGGTTGTGGTCTCCCCAACCTGATCAACTCAAAAGCGGGAGACCACCCAATTATTAACCCCTTTATATAAGCATAGCGAGGACTGCGACCGATTCAGCCCGTCCCTAAACCCACCGAGATTCATTACTTATTTCAAATGTAAAGGCTCTCTCTGGTAAGCGGCACATTCATGGGTCGGTCGTCAGTCTTGAACTCATCAACGGAAAAGCCTGGCTGCAGATCGATCACAC
>Ga0081539_10005134_pt1 | contig 13668 bp, 9 predicted proteins | sample TabmetS4T2R2_FD_71023 | JGI IMG/M metagenome (GOLD analysis project Ga0081539, IMG submission 71023) | Tabebuia heterophylla rhizosphere microbial communities from the University of Puerto Rico - S4T2R2 | ecosystem: Host-associated > Plants > Roots > Rhizosphere ...
CAGTCGGTTAGCCGCCTGGTTCCGTCGCCGTGCTACGACTACTTATTTCCCAAAGATCGTTTCAATCTGAATCGTGTTTCGTATTACTTCGAGCACGAAATGGGCAACACGCTCGAGGACCACGACTACGAAGAGATCTTCAAGGCGGTCGATGTCTGGCAGGCGCGCTGGCGCGAGCGGCCCAAGCCTTATCTGCGTTATCGAAAGGCGTGGGCGACGATCCTTATCGAGGACGGCCGCAACTGTTCCCCGATCCTCACTACGTATTCCGACGCTCGCGCCCGGCTTTATGAGTATTGCGCCGATGCTCACAGCGCGAAAGAGATCGCGGCCGAGTTTGATGGCGCTTCGTGGGTCGACGAAGCTATAGAGGAGTTCATCGAACGAAAGTTAATGGTCCATTTGGACAACCGCTATCTCAGCCTCGCTCTGCCGGAGAATGCTTACTTCTAGAGTTTCTAAGACAGATGTTGCGCGAACCGCTTTCGACCACGCTCGCAGCGCTTCCCGAGAGTTTTCACTCGGCGCGCACGGAGCTGCTCGACATGCTGCGGCACCGCGGAATTCTTCATCGCTCCGAAACGCAGCCCGTACTCTCACGCGACGGTTCGTCAGCGCGCTGGATGCTCGATTCTCTCGCCGTGACGCTGTCTCCGCGAGGAGCCGAACTCGCGGGCCGGTGCGTGCTCGAACTCCTCAAACAATTCGACGGCCGCCAACTGGCTACTTACGGATTGACCGGGGTGCCGATTCTCCAGTCGTGCATTCTGCAGGACGACAACTACCGCGGACTGCTCGTGAGAAAAGAGCGCAAGCAACACGGCTCGCTCAAGTTGATCGAAGGCGAGATTGATCTCGCTGAGCCCGTCATCCTCATCGACGACTCGGTGAGTTCGGGAATGTCGATGGAAGAAGCGACCGAGCGGCTCGAACAGGCTGGATTGCGCGTCGAGGGCGGTATTTGCCTGGTGCGGTTTGGGTGGTACGGCGGTTATGCGCGTATGCAGGAGCGCGGCTACCACATGGAAGCGGTTTCTGACATTTGGGACGACTTCATCTCGCAGATGGAAGATGAGGAGCAGCCACTGGCCAATCCGTCGAAGCAGTTTCCGAAGTTTGAGTGGCATATAGACCGAGCGCCCGACGGTCTTCATCCGGCGCAACTCTCACGCGTCGTGATCGCGGAATACTTGTCGTCAGGCCGGCTGCTCCGGCCGCCGTTGCAGCTCGATCGCGCTTACGATTCCGCGGGTGGCGTATGGGTGAGCATGCGTTCGCGCAGCGACATTCATCATCGCTTCGCTCGCGGCGGTTTCTGGCACTTTCCGCATGAGAAACGCGGCTCAGTGACCGAAGATGTGGTGATGGCGGCGCTGAGCACCGCGGCGCAACTGCCCGGTGGTGAAGCAGGGCTGAGCACGCTTGGGCAGAGCGCGTTCGCGGTCACGTTTTTTGGGGCTTTGGAACGGTGCACAGTGGGGCAGCTAGACAATGACCGGTATGGGATCGTGGTGCGGAGTTTGGAGCGGCGCGAGTGGATGGGCGGGGCGCTGCCGCGGATGCCCGGGATCAGAAACGAGTGGCACCAGTTTCAGCATGCGCGAATCAAGAACGCGCAGCTCGTTTCGTTCGAACCGTATGAACTTTTCCGTCACGACGTGGTGAAAGTGGTTGAGCCGGGCGCGACCTGGCAGCCGAGTGGCGTGCCGGCGGCAGCGGGAGTTGCTTGGCACAAGGACAGGAACGTTTGTGGCCGGATAGCCGAACGCGCGCGCGACCTCGTGCTGGCGAAGTTGTTCGTTCAGCCGCTGACTACGCCGCCGCTGGCAGATGTTTGTCTGCCTGAGAGTGTGGACTCGTGCTACGTCACGATCTATATCGACGGGCAGTTGCGTGGCTGCATGGGGTCGGTCGTTCGCGACCTCGATCACGATCTGGAAACGATCGTGCAGGCAGCCGTTCGCGATGAGAGGTTTGCCGGCGAGCCTGCGCGCGACGCGAGTTCCGTCGCGGTGAGTGTGTCGCTGCTTTTCAATCCGTTGGAAATGGGCGCGGCGTCGCCCGAAGAGATTGTTAGTTATTACCGCCACGGCGAACAGGCGTTAATGGTTTATCAGGGTCAGCAGTTTGGACTGCTGTTGCCGTTCGTCGCCTCAGCCTGGAACCTCGATGCGGTGAGTTACGCAAACGCGGTAATCGAGAAAGCGGCATTGACTGAGCCGCCGTATTACTGGTGCCGTTTTGATTGCACGACCTGGTTGGCGACCGGCGCCGGTGTTGGGCCGACAGTTGGCGGCTTTCCTCTGCCAGACAAGCGCACAGCGCCAGCAGATTTGATTGCTGGTCACACTGCTTTGCATCTGCGCTATCTGCTCAAGCATTTGAAAGCAGACGGCACGTTCTACTCGGGCTACGAACCGTTTCATAACCGCCTATATGAGAGTGTCGAGCCGGCGAGGCAAGCTTACGGCACGTGGGTGCTCGCCCGTGCGTCGACGGCGCTCGGCGCTGACGTTCTTAACGGGGATCTAGGGGATTTACCAGGAGATCTAAAAGACGCCGCCGGCAAAGTTATCGACTCACTCATCAGTCACCTCTCCTACGAAGCCGCCGACTCTGGCGCGGGCCACGACTCTGGCGCAGGAGACGATCTGTGGCTGCGCTACGAAAATGAAACGCCGTCCGTGGCGGAGCTGTCGTTCCTGCTCCTCGCGCTGGCAAACCTGCCCGCCGATGACGCGCGTCGTTCGTTAATGAAAGATCTCGCGGCAAAGCTTTGGCGCTGCATCGAGCTGCCCCACGGTCGAGTGCGAACCCATCCCGGTTTCGATCGCGGTTCCAATCCCCGCTCTGATTCAGACGCCGACGCTTTTCAAGACTATTTTCCTGCCCAGGTTTTACTCGCGCTCGCCGCGGCCGTCGAACAAAGCGCGACCGAAATCGATCACGAACGGCTGCGGCTCGCGTTTCGCTACTATCGTCACCGCTTCCGCTACAAACGTCATTTCGGCCAAGTCACCTGGCTGCTGCAAGCCTTCAGCAAATGGTGGCACGTGACCAAAGAACAAACTTTCGCCAAGTTCGTTTTTGAAGTGGCCGACTGGCTTCTCGGACACCAGCAGGAAAAGACCGGCGCCTTCATCAACGACCATCAACCCGACACCCCCGGATACACAACCGCCGTTTATCTCGAAGGCATTGCCGCCGCAAACAAGGTCGCTGCTGCTCTCGGGAACAACCGGCAGGAGATTTACGAACACTCCTGCCGCGCAGGGTTCGCGTTCCTCGATCGATTGATCATCCAACAGCGAGATCAAGCAATAATCCCCAACCCGGAATTTGCCATCGGCGGTCTCCGCCAAGGCCTCTATTACAGCGAAGTCCGCATCGACTTCGTGCAGCATTCGCTTTCGGCCCTGCTGGAATTCACCTCTCACGACGCGGCTCGGCGAGGCAGCCGAATTGACGGCCCTGCGGTTTTCACGGTTTAATCTGCCGTCATATAAACTATCCCCGGTTCAATTCAGGAGACACATAGCTAAGTGAGCCTTTTGCTGGAGGGAAAACGCGCGTTCATCACCGGTGGAACGCGCGGCATTGGCGCGGCCATCTGCGACATTTTTGCGCGCGAAGGCGCCGACGTCGCATTCAGTTACAACACGCGTGACGACCTCGCCGACGAGATGAGCCACAAAATCGAAGCTCACGGACGCCGCGCTTTCAATGCGAAAGTGTCGGTCGTCGATCGCGTCGGCATGAAGAAGATGACGCGCGAGCTGGTGGAGAAGTGGGGCGGGATCGATATTCTCGTCAACAACGCGGCGATCAATCGCGGCGACAACTTCGCGACTACGACCGATCGCGCGTGGGACGAAGTGATTCACACGAACGTCGACAGTCTCTTCGCAGTTACCAAGCCGATCTACAGACAGATGATCCGTCGACGCAGCGGAGCCATTCTCAATATCACTTCGATTGGCGCGTTGCGCTCATTGCCGACTGCGGTCCACTACGCGACTTCGAAAGCTGCGATGATTGGTTTTACGAAGTGTTTGTCGCGCGAGGCCGCGACTTTTGGTGTGCGCGTAAACGCGATTGCAGCGGGAATTTTCGATACGGACCTGGCCCAGGCACTACCGGAACGTTGGCTTCAGATGCACGACTTCTGGACCTCAGCCGGGCGTCTCGGCCGTCCCGAAGAACTCGCTGAATACGCGGCGTTCATGGTCAGCGAGCGGAACAGTTTTATGAATGGCGAGATCGTGATCGTCGACGGCGGCGCGATCACGTAAAGTCATCCACAGATTACACAGATTTGTCCGTGTCATCCGTGGTTTTAAATCTCCTCTCTAACAGCCTCACACTTCGCTGAATCTCCCCTAACCGGCGAAACGCTGCCGTGGCCCTCAGCCAGTCTTTGTTATCAAACGCCGGAATACCCGAAATAACTTTTCCCGCCGGAATGTCGTGACTCGTAGCGCTCTTCGCCGTCAGCACGACGTCGTCACCAATCGTCAAATGCCCGGCGACGCCGGCCTGTCCCGCAAGGATTACGCGATTCCCGATGTGTGAACTACCCGCCAACCCGACCTGCGCGCACAACAACGAATCCTCGCCGACGGTGCACGAGTGACCGATCTGCACGAGGTTATCGAGCTTCGTGCCGCGCCCGATGCGGCTCTCCCCGACTGACGCACGATCGATCGTCGTGCCAGCGCCGATCTCGACGTCGTCTTCAACCACGACCCGCCCGGTTTGCGGAATCTTCAGCCAGCGCTTCTGTTCGTCTTTCGCATAACCAAACCCATCGCAGCCGATGACGGCGTTGTTATGAATCACGACGCGTTCGCCGATGACGGTTCGTTCGCGAATCGCTACGCCGGAATGGATCGTCGAATCTTTGCCGATGGTCGCGTCTTCGTAGACAGTCACGTTCGGATGAATGCAAACGCCTTCCGCGATCTCGACGTTGCGGCCAATGACGGCGGAGGCGCCGATAGCCACGTTAGCGGCGATGCGTGCGGACGGATCGATGACCGCGGACGGATGAATTGACGGCTCGAGCTGTCGCTCGGGATGAAAGATGCGCAACGCGCGCGTGTAGGCGAGATACGGATCCTTCACGCGGAGAATCGGGATCTCGCGATCGGTCTGCGCGTCTTCGCTGAGATAGATCGCCGACGCGCGCGTGGTGTTCACGCGGGGGGTGTAGCGTGGATTGGCGAGAAACGTTACGTGTCCGTCGCCGGCTTCGTCGAGTCCGGCCGCGCCGTGGATTTCAATCTCCTCGTTTGGACCTTCGACGCGCGCCTCCGTCAGTGCAGCAAGTTCTGAGAGTTTCATGGCGCCGAAGTGTATCCGTGTAATCCGTGGGTACACAACTTCACATGATCGAGACTGGGTCGATCTCGAGGTTCACGGAGCGGAGATTTACGCCGTTCTCCGCCACGGACTTGAGGGCCGCGTCAGCCACTTCGCGCAGGTGACGGCGGCTGCGCGATTTGAGCAGCAGTTGGAAACGATGTTCGCCTTTCAGCCGCGATAACGGCGCAGGCGCGGGGCCGAGAATGCGGCACCGGCGCTGCTCGTTGGCGGCGTCGAGCTGTTTGCGTAGCTCGAGACTGTCGTTGCGCACGCGACCCAGGTCCGGACCGTGGACCAGCAGGCTCGCGAGCGCGACAAACGGTGGATACGAATGGTTCTGCCGGTAATGAATCTCCTCGTTGTAGAACCCGTCGTAATCCTGCGCGCACGCATGTCGCAGCGCGTAGTGATACGGGTGGTAGGTTTGAATCAACACGTGGCCGGGACGATCGCCGCGCCCGGCCCTTCCCGCCACCTGAGTTATTAATTGAAACGTTCTTTCGGCGGAACGAAAGTCAGGCAGCGCGAGTCCGGCGTCGACGGAAACGACGCCAACCAACGTCACGTTGGGAAAGTCGTGGCCCTTCGCCAGCATTTGAGTCCCGACGAGGGTGTCGATCTTGCCCGCGCTGAAATCGGCGAGTGATTGCTCAAAGACGCGCCGCCGCGCGGTCGTGTCGCGATCGATGCGGGCGACGCGCAGAGCAGGGAAGAGTTGCGTCAACAGTTCTTCGAGCTGTTCGGTACCTTCGCCGACGTAGTAGATGTACTTCTTCCCGCACGACGGGCAAACCTTCGGCACCGCCTGGCGGTGATTGCAGTAATGACAAATGATGACGCGTTCGGCGCGATGGTAAGTGAGCGTCACGTCGCAATTCGGGCATTGGATCGTCTCGCCGCACGAGCGGCACAGGATGAAGCTCGAATAGCCGCGGCGGTTGAGCAGGATGATCGATTGTTCGCCACGGTCGTGAGTGTCTTGAATCGCCTCGAGGAGTTCGTCGGAAAAGACGCGCGGCTTGCCGTGACGCATAAACACGTGGCGCATGTCGATGATGCGCGCGGGCGCCATCGGGCGGGCAGCGATGCGTTCGCGTAGCGTCAGCAATTTGTACTTGCCGCCGCGTGCGTTGTGAAATGATTCGAGCGAAGGCGTGGCTGAGCCGAGCACAACCGTGGCGGATTCTTTTTGCGCGCGCACGATAGCGGTGTCGCGCGCGTTGTAATACGGCGATTCCTGCTGGCGATAACTCGATTCGTGTTCTTCGTCAACGACGATCACGCCGAGGCTTTGCACCGGCGCGAAGACGGCCGAACGCGTTCCGATCACGACGCGTGCTGCGCCGTTTCTGACGCGCGTCCATTCGTCGAAGCGTTCGCCGCGCTGGAGCGACGAGTGGAAGATCGCGACCTGATCGCCGAAGTGACTGCGCAAACGTTGCGAGAACACGGGCGTGAGGGCAATTTCCGGCACGAGCATCATCGCGGAGCGGCCGCGTTCGAGGGCCGCGCGCATGGCGCGAATGTAGATTTCAGTCTTGCCGCTGCCGGTCACGCCGTGCAGTAAGAAGGCGCCGTAGGTTTCCTCGTCGATCTGCTGCTTGATCGCATCGAGCACTACTGACTGCGCCGGCGTCAGCGTGTAATTTTCCGGCGGCAACGATGACGTGTGGGCCAGCGGATCGCGGCGCACCGCTTCATCGTAAAGCTCAACCAGGCCTTTCTTTTCCAATGAGGAAACGGTCGCGGCTCCGACGTGCGTTTCTTTCAGCAGCGCCTGCAACGCCATCGACCCGCGTTGCGCGAGAACGTGCAACACTCCTCGCTGCTTATCCGTGATTTTTTTCGGCTCTGAATCCGTGGCCGTGAGCCTCACGAAGCGACGCAGTTTCGCCTTCACGGCTGAACCCTGCGGCGGCGGATTGATTCCCGGCGGCAGCGTGGCCTTGATCACCTCGCCAACCGGTGAAGCGTAGTAGTCAGCCACCCAACGCGCGAGCTGCAAGATCTCGGGCGTGCAAACCGGCTCCAAATCAACGAGGCTGTTTGCGTCCTTTATCTCTGCTTCGGCGAGATCGAGATCGGCGGATGGCGTGTCGTGAAGCGCGACGATGTAAGCCGTGATTACTTTGCGTCCGAACGGCACCCTGATGCGCGCACCGGGTTTGGCGTCGATGCTTTGTTCGGGCGTGAGACGGTACGTGAACGTGTGCGCGACGTGCAGCGGCACCGCGACTTCGACAAAGCGTGAGCCACGAAAAGGCGCAAGAGGCACCGGAGCAGTTGCGGCGGCAGCAGCCCCCTCCAACTGCTCAGTCAACCTTTGTGTCTCTTGTGCCTCTTTGTGGCTTGTCTTGGCTGCCGTCAAGGTAATCTCTAACCTTTTTTAAATCTTCCCACGTCTCGCGTTTCTTCGACGGGTCGCGCAGCAGGTACGCGGGATGAAACGTCGGCATCACCTTGATGCCTTTGTAATCGTGAAACCGGCCGCGCGCGCGCGTGATACCTTCGCGGCTGTCCAGCAGATTCTTCAGCGCGGTGTTGCCGAGCACGACGATCACTTCCGGCTGCGCGACCGCGATCTCGCGTTCGAGAAACGGCTTGCACGTCGCGGCCTCGTCGGGCATTGGCGCGCGGTTGCCGGGCGGGCGACAACGATTGACGTTACCAATCAACACCTCTTCGCGCTTCATCCCGATCGCTTCGATGATCTTCGTGAGCAACTGTCCGGCGCGGCCGACAAACGGACGCGCCTGCGCGTCTTCATCGGCGCCCGGTGCTTCCCCGATGAACATCAATCGCGCTTTGCGGTTACCTTCGGTGTGCACCACGTGCGTGCGTTCGCGGTGCAGCGGGCAACGAATGCAGTCGCCGATCTCGGCGTGAATTTGTTCGAAGGTTTCAGTTGATTGAACGAGAGTTTGAGGTGTTGGCGTGAGATCCCCGAAGAGTGAGGTCGGTTTTTCGGGGATCGGGATCGGAGCCGCTAGCGGGAGTTCCGACGTGATGGGAGCCGCTGGCGTAAGGCTTAAGCGAGTACCTTCATCTAAAGGAATACCCTCGACGCCGAGAGCGCGTAAGTGCTCGAGCTGCTTCTTTGTTGCGGTTATGAGTTGCTGGACTTCGGGAGACGATCTCATGTTGTTCGAAGACTCACGACTACATCCAAAATACGATTTGCCGCTTCGCGCTTTGAAAGTGCGGGAAGCTCGAGCGGATGGCGGTTTTTAGAGGTGATGATGGTTATCGCGTTCGTGGTCGTATCAAAACCGGAATCGGAGCGCGTCACGTCGTTCGCCACGATCGCATCGAGTTTTTTAGCGCGCAGTTTCTCACGCGCGTTGTCGAGCACGTTTTCCGTTTCGGCCGCGAACCCCACGACCAACATTCCATTCGTGCGTGCAGCGGCGACGTTCGCCAGCACGTCGGGCGTTCGTTCGAGTGTGAGTGTCACTGATTCTTCCGACTTCTTGATCTTCTGCTCGGCGCGTTGCGCCGGACGATAATCGGCGATCGCTGCCGCGCCGATGAAGACTGACGCGTTCCCGCTTTCACGCGCAACCGCCTCGTTCATCTCTGCCGCAGAAAGTGCGCGAATGAGTTTCACGCCCGCCGGCGGATCGACGGTCGTGATTCCTGCCACGACGATAACTTCAGCGCCGCGTTTCAACGCCGCTTCCGCCAGCGCGAAACCCATCCTTCCCGACGACCTGTTGGAGATAAACCTGACCGGATCGATCTCTTCGCGCGTGGCGCCCACCGTGATTAGAAACCGTTCGCCGGCAAGATCGCTTTTCCGCGCCGAGGCCAGGATATCCAGCGCCGCGGCGACGATGCGATCGGGCTCGCTGAGCCTGCCTGGACCAATCGTGCCGCACGCCATCTCACCCGCATCGGGTTCGATGATCTGCACTCCGTCCGCGCGAAGCTGTTGCAGGTTGCGTTGCGTCGCCGGATGCTCCCACATCGTCGTGTTCATCGCCGGCGCCAGTAAGACGGGTGCGTTGCAGGCCAGGTAGGTTGAGGTGAGAAAGTCATCGGCGATGCCGTTCGCGAACTTCGCGATGATGTTTGCCGTCGCCGGCGCGACGATCAGTAGATCGGCGGTCTGCGAGAACGTTATGTGAGCGATGGGATCGGGATTGTCAGGCGCGTAATCGTCTACGATCACGTGGGAGCCGGACAGCGCACGAAAAGTCAGCGGCTGCACAAACTCACACGCCCGCTTCGTCATGGCGACGCGAACTGTGCAGCCCGCCTTTTGCAGTCCGCGCAGCACCTCGATGGCCTTGTAGGCAGCGATTCCACCAGAGACACCGAGAGCGATAGCCGGTTTTTGAGTAGGAGCTTGAGGATCAGCCGCAGACATCGCGCTTAACGGAAAACGAAGATCAATGTAACATTGGCGAAAGACACGTGCAATTTACTTGGCTCAACGGCTGCTATAATTCTTGGTCAACAATACAAATAGGACAAACGATCAAGGCGGCAAAACCATGGCCACTCACAAGGGAAGATTACGGGCTCTACTAATCGCTGTGCTGCTGCTGTCGCCGTGCGTCCCCGACCTCAAAGCCTTTCAACGATCGGACGACGAATTCGGTCCCGTGGTCCGCGCCTATCTCGGTTATCTAAAAAACGAGCAGGAAGTCGTCGACGACCGGGTCAGCCGCAGGGAAGTCAGCCCGACTTATTACCGCCACAATTCGAACCGCATAAAAGCCCTGCGCCAGATGGCGCTGCGGCTCGCGCGCGAGACCAATAACGACTACCTGCCGGAGCTGGAGGCAGTGTCGGCGAGTGAGTTTCGCCTGCTTTTTGGACCACAGGGTCCAAACCCTTCGGGGCTGAAAATAGGCGAAGTCTGCAAGAACACGTTCCGCTTCCTCGGCGTCGTCCGGAATAGCGAGGTGTTTTATTTATTTGCCCGGCTGGATCCTTACGAACAGGCCGAGCTGAATGAAAAGGCCGTTTCCAGCAAGGTGGAGCCCGGTCGACCGCAGCAAAGATAACCCACCGTGGTCCTGACACAGATTTGTGGCAAAGAACCGCCAAATGATTGTTGACAGAGGGCTTTTATTAGTGTAATAAATCCCAAGCGTTAGCAGTGTTCAACGCGTAATTTCAGGCAATTAAGCGCTTTTTGGGTTTGTGCAACCACAGACGATAGTTTCCCACGACTGTTAGGCCGTCGCGGTACGCAATAAAGACCTTGTGTTACACATTACGGGAGGAAAGTTGATGATCAGCAAATCTTGGAGCCGCAAGTCCATCGCGACTGCTGTCGCGGTTGCCGTTTTGAGTGTTTACTCAATGGTGGTGTTGGCCGCGCCAGGTGCGAAGGCGTCGGGCGAGTTGTCGGTGTCCGGGCAAGTCACGGTGAACGGCCAAAAAGTTATTTCTGGTGGCACGGTGTTTTCGGATTCGACGATTAGCACCGCGGCTCAAAGCAGCGCTTCGGTGAACATTAGCAAAGTCGGAAGAGTCGAACTCGCTCCGAACAGCAATCTTCGCCTCAGCTTCTCAGACAACAGCATCACTGCCATGCTCGAAACCGGCAGTGCCCAGGTGTCAACCCTGGCCGGCAAGACGGTTAACTTGACCACCAAAGACGGAACGGTTGTGGTTGATGGCAGCCAGGCTACCAGCTTTACGGTGAGCGCCTTCCGCGGCCGCACGTCAGTTGCCACTCAGTCTGGCGTCGCACAGTTCCGCACCGGCAACACCTCCAAGCAGGTCGCAGCTGGGGAAAGCGCAACCGCAGGGACCCCGAGACCGGACACTGACGACGATGACGACGGTTTGAGCGGTGGCGCGCTGGCTGTGCTGCTGTTAGCCATCGGTGGCGCCGTGGCTGGTGTGCTCTATGCCGCGTTCCACAACAACGACCTGAACTTCGGCGGCACTGTTACCGTAGTCAGCCCGACCAAGTAAGTTCTTCGGTTGCGAGTAAAAACACTGTGGCACTGGCTACCAGCGCTACGGTCAAATGAATTGACCTTGCGGGTCACGCGATTCATCGCGCGTGACCCGCAAGATTTTGCCCAGTAAGATTTCATCGGCCCCTGCCACTCAGGAACTTTTCCGAATGCATATCGCAGTAATTGGTACCGGCTACGTAGGACTCGTCACCGGCGCCTGCTTTGCCGAGTTCGGCGTCGACGTCACCTGCGTCGATGTTGACAAGGAAAAGATCGAACGGTTGCTCGATGGCGTGATGCCCATCTACGAGCCGGGTCTCGAGCAACTCGTCGCGAAAAACGCCCAAGCCGGACGCCTGCGATTCACCACGGACGTTCGCCAGGCCGTCGAACAGGCGTTGGTTATCTTTCTCGCCGTCGGCACACCACCAAAGGCTGACGGCTCTCCCGATCTCAGCTTCGTCGAAGCCGCCGCGTGTTCGATCGCGGATTACATGAACGGCTACAAGGTGATCGTGACGAAGTCCACTGTTCCGATCGGCACGGGCGAGCACCTGCGGAAAATCATCACGGAGCGCAAAAAGACGAAAGCCACATTCGGCGTCGTTTCAAATCCGGAGTTCCTGCGCGAAGGCGCGGCCATCAACGATTTCATGCGTCCGGATCGCGTCGTGATCGGCAGCCGCGATGAAGAAGCGATCGCGATCATGAAAGATTTGTATCGCCCGCTGTACCTCATCGAAGCGCCATTTGTGATCACTTCGCTGGAAGCGGCCGAGTTAACGAAGTACGCCGCCAATGCTTTTCTGGCGACCAAAGTTTCCTTCATCAACGAGATTGCCAATCTCTGCGACAAGATCGGCTGCGACGTGCACGACGTCGCGCGCGCCATCGGCATGGACAAGCGCATCGGCAGCAAGTTTCTTCATCCCGGTCCAGGTTTCGGCGGTTCGTGTTTTCCCAAAGACACGCGCGCGTTGTCGTCGGTAGCGCGACAGTTCGACTGTGCTTCGTTGATTGTCGACGCCGTGATCGAAGTCAACCAGCGCCAGGGCGAACTGATGCTCAGCAAGATCCGTGAGCTGGTCGGTAAGCTCAACGGCAAAGCGATCGCCGTGCTCGGGCTGGCGTTCAAACCGGAAACCGACGACATGCGCGAAGCGCCGGCAGTGGGAATTATTCGCAGTTTGATCGCCGACGGTGCGAAAGTGCGAGCTTACGATCCGGTGGCGATGTCCGAAGCGCAAAAGTTGCTGCCCGAAATCGAGTATGCCGACGATGAGTACGCGGCGGTCACGGGCGCCGACGCGCTCGTCTTTGTTACCGAGTGGAACCAGTTTCGCGCCCTCGATCTCGCACGCATTCGCGACTTGATGGCCACGCCGAAAGTCGCCGACCTCCGCAACATTTACGATCCCGAAGACATGAAAGAACTTGGTTTTGAGTACGTGGGTGTGGGCCGGTAAACGATGCCATTAACAGGAACAGTTGTCGTCACAGGCGGCGCGGGTTTCATCGGTTCGCACCTCGCGGCCGCACTCAGCAAAAGCGGCGCTCGCGTGCGAGTACTCGACGATCTCTCGACGGGTCACCGCGAAAACCTCGAGGAGATCGGGGGGGACATCGATTTCATTGAAGGCAGTGTTGCCGATGAAGCGCTGGTCGCGAAAGCGCTACAAGGCGTGGAAGTCGTTTTTCACGAGGCCGCGATTCCCTCGGTGCCGCGTTCAGTCGAGGCGCCGCGACAGACACACATCGCTTCGGTTGATGGGACGTTTTCGCTTTTGCTCGGGGCGCGCGACCAAAAGGTAAGGCGTGTGGTGTACGCCGCGTCGAGCTCTGCTTACGGCGACCAGCCGACGTTACCGAAATCGGAGCAGATGTTGCCGGATCCGTTGTCGCCTTATGCGGTCGCGAAACTCGTCGGCGAGTATTACTGCAGCGTGTTCACGCGGGTTTACGGGCTCGAAACGGTTTCGCTGCGCTACTTCAACGTGTTTGGACCGCGACAGGATCCAACCTCTCAATACTCAGGCGTCGTGTCTCGTTTTATCAGCGCGTTGCTCGGAAACGGGCGGCCGGTGATCTATGGCGACGGCGAACAGTCGCGCGACTTTACTTACATCGACAACGTTGTTGCAGCGAACCTCAGCGCCGCGAAGGCGCCCGGCGCGCCCGGCAAAGTCATCAACGTGGCGAATGGCGAACGCATAACGTTGAACCAACTCCTCGCCGAACTGAAAGAGCTAACCGGCAGGCAGGACGTCAGCGCTGAATATGTCGAGCCACGTGTCGGCGATGTTCGTCACAGTCTCGCCGACAACAGGCTCGCTCGCGAGGTGCTCGGGTACGAAGCAAAAGTCGGTTTGCGGGAGGGGTTGCA
>Ga0081539_10005135_pt1 | contig 13662 bp, 9 predicted proteins | sample TabmetS4T2R2_FD_71023 | JGI IMG/M metagenome (GOLD analysis project Ga0081539, IMG submission 71023) | Tabebuia heterophylla rhizosphere microbial communities from the University of Puerto Rico - S4T2R2 | ecosystem: Host-associated > Plants > Roots > Rhizosphere ...
CACGCCGGCTGTCGTGCTATGGTGCTCGTTCCGATGATGTGAGAGCGGGCGCGGACGTTTGAAAGGATGCGGCGCGGCCTTCATGGTCCGCGTCAGGAGAGCATGCAGTACATCCGGTCGTTACTCGTCGCGGTGGTTCTCGTTCTGGCACTCGTGCCCGCGGCCGACGCGCAGACCTCCTGCACCACTGCGGGCCAGAACCTCTATGTCCGCGACGTGATGTCGGACATCTACTTCTGGTATCGCGAGATGCCCGTCCTCGATCCGGTGAAGTTCAATTCACCCGAGGAGTACCTGGAAGCCGTCCGCTACCTGCCTCGCGATCGCACCTTCAGTTACATCACCTCGCGCGCCGCCAACGACGCGTTCTTCTCCGAGTCGCAGTTCATCGGCTTCGGCTTCTCGATGGCCTCTACGGCTGGCGACGAAGTACGCATCAGCGACGTCTTCCCTGATAGTCCCGCGTCCGAGGCCAGCCTCTCGCGCGGCGACCGCATCGTCGAAGTCAACGGGCAGAGCGTCGAGGTACTGATGGCGTCCGGCGGACTCGGTGACGTGTTCGGTCCCTCGGAGGTCGGTGTCGAGGGTCAGATGGTGGTGCGTCGCGGTGGAACGACCTACCAGGCGCGCATGACGAAGCGGCTCGTGACGATTCCGACCGTCTCGATCACGAAGGTGTACGAGACCAACGGCCGCCGCGTCGGCTACGTGTCGTTCAAGAACTTCGTGCAGCCCTCGTTCGACGCGCTCGACGTCGCCTTCGCAGAGCTGCGCAAGCGCGAGGTCAACGAACTGGTGCTCGATCTGCGCTACAACGGCGGTGGGCTCGTCAGCGTGGCGCAGCATCTGTCCAGTCTGATCGGCGGAACGCGAACCACCGGCCAGACGTTCGCGGAATACTTCCACAACGATCGCAACGCGTTTCGCAACCGGATCCTCCGCTTCGAGTCACCCGCCAACGCGCTGGCGCTCGATCGGCTGGTCGTGATCACGACGCACGCGTCGGCGTCGGCGAGCGAACTGGTGATCAACGCGCTGCGCCCGTTCATGCCGGTGCAGGTGATCGGCGAGCGCACGTACGGCAAGCCCGTCGGGCAGTACGCGATTCCGTTCTGCGACAAAGTGCTCGCCCCGGTCTCCTTCACCGTGCGCAACGCGAACGGCGAGGGGGACTACTTCGACGGCATCGCCCCGACCTGCGCCGCGCCCGACGATCTCGACGCGCAACTGGGCGACGTGAACGAAGGATCGCTGAAAGAAGCGCTCGCCCTGATCGCGACCGGCCACTGCTCGACGCCGCCGACCACCGCTCGCATTCCCTCGCGGAAACCGGCGCGCCTTCCGGTGTTCGGGGGCTGGCAAAGCCTCGTCGGAGCGCAGTAACCAGCGCGACTCCCTCCCCGGGCAGCGAGTGTGGCGCCTCGCCTTCACGGGGCCTCATTTCGTTGCACCGTTGTTGCAACTCAGCCTTGAGGCGTGGGCCGCGCCGTGGTAGCCTGCGCCACGGTCGGACACCCTCCGCCCATTCTCCGTTCTTCACAAATCGAGGCCCGTATGCGTCCGTCGAAGCCGTGCGTCCCGCTGGCGGTCTGTCTGCTCGTCGTGGCTGTGACTCAGCTCGTGACCTCGCCGCGCGCGATAGCGGCGGACTGGCCGCGCGTCGAAGCGGCGGATCTCGCGCTGACGAAGCCGCGCATCGACCCCGCCGCCGACGCCGAGGCGCTGCTCTGGGACGTGCGCGTCACCGATGCCAGCAATCTCGACACGCCGTACACGGTCCTGGCGCATCATCTGCGCATCAAGATCTTCACGGACCGCGGGCGCGAGGACCAGGGCAAGGTCGACCTCACCTACACCGACAAGGCGCGCATCCGCGACGTTGAAGCGCGGACGATCACGCCGGACGGCCGGATCACGGAGCTCCGCGGCAGCGACGTGTTCGATCGGACGATCGTCAAGGCCGACGGGATCAAGGTGAAAGCGAAGTCGTTCGTGCTGCCGGCGGTGGTGCCCGGCGCGATCGTCGAGTACCGCTGGCTCGAGTACCGCGACACGTTCGCGAACTATCTCGAGCTGGGGCTGCAGCGCGACCTGCCGGTCCACCTCATTCGCTATCACATCAAGCCGTTGGCGGTCCGCGATCTCGGCTTCCAGATGCGGACCCAAAGCTTCAACGTGCCGACGCCGGTCGCGGTCAAGAAGGACGACGGCGGGTACAACCTGCTCGAGGTGCAGAACGTCTCCGCCCTCCGGCGCGAGCGCTACATGCCACCGGATTCAGCGGTCAAGTCGTGGATGCTGATCTACTACGCGGACCTGGCCACCGCCGATCTTGTCCCGCAGAAGTTCTGGGAGAAGTTCGCCCGTTCGTTCTACGACGAGTACAAGACGCGGCTTCGCGCCAACAGCGACGTCACCGCCGCCGCCAGGCGCGCAACCGCCGATGCCGCGACTCTCGACGCGAAGATTGCCGCACTGCTGGCCGTGATTCGCGAGCGCGTCAAGCGTGACGACCTCGCGGCAAGCCGGCGGCGCGCCGATAAGGACAACGCGGCCGGCGATACGCTCAAGCGCGGCAACGGATCGGGCGACGACATCGCCGTCCTCTTCACGGCGATGGCGGCGGCTGCCGGCCTCGACGCGCGGCTCGCGCTGACCTGCGATCGTGACGATGCCCTCTGCCCGTCCGATTACAAGCAGCCGTATTTTCTGAACACGATGGTCGTTGCCGTGAAGGACGGCAACGGCTGGAAGTTCGTCGATCCCAATAATCGCTATGCCGTGGACGGTCACCTCCGTTGGCAGCAGGAAGGACCGGCGGCCTTGCTGCTCGATCCCAAGGAGCCGGCGTTCGTAGAGATCCCGCCCTCGCCGTCGACCTATTCCACGCGGAAGCGAACGGCGAACCTGACGCTCTCGGAAGACGGTGTGCTCGAAGGCGAGGTGACGCTCGAGTATTCGGGACACGTCGCGATGTCCAATCGCGAGCGCGACGCCGATGATTCGGTCGCCGAACGGCAGCGGAGGCTCACCGAGGATCTCGCCAGGGGGATGCCCGGGATCGAGCTGACCGACTTCGTCGTCGAGAATCTCGAGGATCCCGCCAAGCCGTACTCGCTGCGGTTCAAGATGCGTGTGCCCGGTTACGCTCAGAAGACCGGATCGCGCCTGTTCGTCCAGCCCGCGGTCATCCAGCGCGGCGCGCAGGCTCTGCTCACCGAGGCGACGCGGCGGCATTCGATCCATTTCCCGTTCGCCTGGAGCGAGCAGGACACGATCACGCTGCAGTGGCCCGCCGACTACGACGCGGAATCGACGGAGACTCCGCAGCCGGTGGTCTTGAACAACGGCAGGGCGGCGATGTACGCGCCGAAGCTCGTCACCGACAACAGCGCGCATCGCGCCACCTTGACGCGAACCTTCTTTGTCGGCGGCGACAGCGCGATCTTCTATCCGGTAGACGCGTATCCGCCGTGGAAGAGCTTTTTCACGCAGGTGCGCACCGCCGATGACTTCACGCTGTCGTTGCGTAAGCGCGGCGCAGGAGCGAACGCGAGGTGAGGACCGTCGTCGCGCTTGCCGTGCTGGTGGTGACGCCGGCCATCTGCGTCGCCGACGAAGCTCCCGCCTGGCTCGATCAGCTTGCGCGGTCGACAGCCGCTCGTGATGTCGACACCGGCGCCGACGCCGTCGTCCTGCTGGACGACTTGACCGTCACCGTCGGCGAGAACGGACGGCTGGTCATGCGTCGCCAGTACGCGGTGAAGGTGCTGACGCGCGCCGGCGCAGCCGCGGCGGTGGCGCGCGAGATCTACACGACCGACGCGGGCGAGGTCCGCGCCATGCGCGCCTGGGTCGTGGCCGGTGGAACAGCCACACGCCTCGGTAACGCCGACGTCGCCGACATCGCGCTCGTCGACGACGACGTGTACAACCAGGCGCGGATGCGTCTGATTTCCGCCTCGAGTCGCGTCGAGCCTGGAATGGTGTTCGGCGCCGAGACGGAAGTGGCCGAGCGCACGGTGTTCACGCAATTCGACTGGCTGCTGCAGAACCAGTTGCCCGTACGCAGCGTGCGGCGAACGCTGACGCTTCCCGCGGGATGGGAAGCGCGCTCCGTGACGTTCAACACCGCCCCTATCGAGCCACAGCGTACCGGGTCGTCATTTGTCTGGTCTGCCAGCAATCTGTCCGCGCCGCCTGATGAACCTGCTGGCCCATCGTGGACGGCGCTGGTGCCGCGCGTGGCGGTCACGTACTTTTCGCGCGGTCGCGAGAACGGCTTCGACGACTGGCCGTCGGTGTCGCGTTGGCTGGCGATGCTCGCCGAACCGTCGGGTGCGGTCACCCCCGCGCTGTCGACGAAAGCCCGCGACCTGACGGCGGGTGCGACCGACGATCTGGATCGCGTGCGCCGCATCGGCGCGTACGTTCAGAAGGTTCAGTACATTTCGATTCAGCTCGGAACGGGGCGCGGTGGCGGCTACGTGCCGCATCCCGCGACCGACGTCCTGGCGAAGAACTACGGCGACTGCAAGGACAAAGCAAATCTGATGCGCGCGCTGCTGGCCAGCGTGGGCATTCGCTCCTATCTGGTCGCGGTCTATTCGGGCGATCCCGAGTACGTACGCTCCGAGTGGCCATCGCCGCAGCAGTTCAATCACATGATTCTGGCGATTGCGATCGATGCGCCTGTGCCGGCCGCACTGCGCCACGACCGCCTCGGCGCGCTGCTGATCTTCGATCCGACCGATGAGCAGACGCCCGTCGGCGAGCTTGCCGCCGCCGATGAAGGGAGCCTGGCGTTGATCGTCGCGCCGGACGGCGGACCGCTCGTCCGGGTGCCGGCAGATACGCCGGAGGCCAGTCCGCGCGTCCGGCGCGTCGACGCCTCGATCGACGTCAGTGGCGCGCTGACGGCCAACGTCGTGCACACGACACGCGGTGCCGCTGCCGCGCTCGAGCGCGGGATTTACGAATCGTTGTCCCGCGAGGAGTACGTGCGGATGCTCGAAGCCGCCGCGCGGCGGCAGGTCGCCGGCGCGTCGCTTGTCATTGGTCAGATTGCCGACGATCGCGGCGCCAACCGGTTCGACCTCAGCGTCAAGCTCCAGGCGCCAGGGTATGCGCAAGTGGTGCAGAACCGGTTGCTGCTGGTGCGTCCGCCTCGAACACTCCGCGCCGAGCTGCCGGCGTTTTCGTCCGCGACGCGGCGCACGTCCATTCTCCTGGACGCGCGGGACGAACAGGACGCCTTCGACCTCGCGCTGCCGTCAGGCGTCGTCGTCGACGAGATGCCCGAACCGCGCAAGGTCGAGACGCGATTCGGACGGTTCTCGGTCGCCTGGCAGGCGCAGAACGGACACGTCACCCGAACGCTGTCGCTGCGCATGCCGCGCGCGGTGCTGCCGGCATCTGCTTATGCGGAACTGCGCGCCTTCCTCGAGGCATTTCGGGAAGCCGAGAACCTTCCAGTCGTCCTCATGCGACGATGAGGCGCGCCTCGTGTCTGGAATAGCCAACTCGATTCCTAAACGCATGAGCTGATCTTGTTGCAGGCGAAAGCCGCTCGACATTCGAGCGTCTTGCGCTAGAGTACCGCCCGCGTCCCCCTACGCCGATTTACTGACACGACCGATATCACGACAGGGTCTGCACTCCCGAGGCATCAGCCGTCGCGCAGTTTGCGCCTATTGCTGAGCGGCCCTGGTTTTGCTGCCCGACGTGACACTTTCTCCAAGGTGCGGATGCCAATGGGTACCAACTGCAGGGTTCGCGGGACGTTGTGCGTAGGATTAGCGGCAAGTGCCGCACTGATCGGGTCGACTCAGGGCATTGCCGCGCCCGCGGGTCCGCAGCGCCTTGCCTGGACCCAACCGTCCTCCAGCGCTGGCCTCCGCTACAAGATTTTCATCGACGGTGAAGCCGCGACACTCGGCGAGGTGTCATGCGTCGCGGCTGCCGACGGCACCGATTGCAGCGCGCCCCTTCCGGACATCGCGCCCGGTACTCATACGGTTGAGATCTCTGTTGCCGACGGGTTCGGCCACGAGAGCGTGCGCTCGCAATCGCTGACCGTGACCATCGCTGCGCCCGGGCCGTCGCAATCGTCGCCGGCCACGCTCGCTGCCGCTGCGGCGCTCGCCTCGGCATCGTCGTCGGCGCCGGCTGACGCAGGGTCGCGTCCACAAGCGATCCCAGCACGTGCCTGTGCCGGACCCGGCTGCTACAACGTGTCCTTGATGGCCCGCGGTCAGGGCTCGATCACTCGCCTCGAGGCACTCGGCGATGACGCTGTTCTGATGCTCCGCGACGGCACCGACGTCCTGGTGCTCCGATCCGGTCAGGTCACGATCGCATACCAGCTTCGCCGCGACGATCCCCGCTCCTCCGCGATCGCCGATATCGCCGTCGATCCCGATTTCGCTCGCAATCAGTTCGTCTATCTCGCTGTCGTGACGACCTCACCGCAAGGCTCGAGCGTTCGCCTCGTGCGTGCGCGCGAGGTCGGCGACCGCCTGGCCGAGATTGCGACCATCGTTCCGGACTTCCCGATTGGTCACGAGGTCTCGCCGCGCTTGGCAGTCAGCGCCGATCGACATCTCTATCTCGCGATACCGGTGGCAACCGACGGTTCGGCGCGACAGCCTTACGACGGCTCGATCGTCGCGTTCACAGACGATGGCCGCTCAGCGGGCGCCAGTGTTGGTTCGCCTGTACTGGCGCGCGGTCCCGAACAGCCGGCGACGATCGAACGCGGTGGTGCCGCGCTGATCTGGCTCGGCGCCTCTGACGCCATTGGAGAGCCTCAACTTCTGCGGCTGTCGGGCGACGGCACGCTGGCAAGCTCGCGTCCGATGGAGGTAGGCCGGGCCTTGTCAGGCCCGGCGGAGGCGACCGGTATTCTCGACGTCGCGTTCAGTCGTCCCGACCGCGGTGTCCTGATTACGGCATCTCCACGCGAGCTGTTTGAATTTCGGTTGTCGCCCGACGCCGCCAGCTTCGCCAGGGAGCGGATCGATCTCGGTGGCTTCGAGCCGACCGCCGTCACGACGACGACAGCCGGCGATATGGTCGTGGCCGTCCGGGACGCTGCCGATCCGCAGTCGGTTGCTGTCCTGTCGCTGCGTTCCGCGTCCGTCTGGCCACGGTAGGCCGAACGCGGTCGTGCTTGCGCACGTCTCCGGCGATCGATCTACACTCTCGCCCCACACACCGGTGTCGTAGCAGGGCGGACCGTCAGGTCCGATCGTAGGCCGGACCCTGTCGGGTCCGGCGCCAGACCGGACCTTGTCAGTCCGGTGGTAGGCCGGACATCGTCGGGTCCGGCGGCATGCCGGATCCCATCCGGTCCGGTCAGTTCAGCGGAGAATGGCCATGACGACAACGCTGACCTACGAGGAGCTCCACAAGAAAACTGTCGCCGAGCTTCGTGAGATTGCCAAAGGTCTGCCGCACGAAGCCGTCCAGGGTTACACGCAGATGAACAAGGAGCATCTGCTTCCCGCGATCTGCCAGGCGCTCGGCATCGACGGTCACGCTCATCACCATCTCGAGTCCGGCTTCGACAAGGCAAAGATCAAGACGCGGATGCGCGAGCTTCGGCATCAACGTGACGAGGCGGCGCAGACTGGCGACGCCGACCGCCTTCATGCCATCCGTCGCGAGTGGCATTCGCTCAATCACCGCATTCGGGCGCACACGGTGTAGAGGCGACCAACGACCAACGATCAACTCCCATGCGCATCCTCCTGCTCTCCATGCCGGATTCGTTCGAGCACACGCCGTCGCTCGCGATCCGGATTCCGAACGGAGGTCTCGCGTCGCTCGCCGGCAATCTCGACCCCGGTCACGAGGTCGCGATTGCCGACCTGATCCTTGCGCAGTCATCCGTCCGGTCGACGGTCGAGCGTCTCGTCCGGGAGCATCGCCCGGATCTCGTCGGCCTTTCCGTGATGACGTATCAGCGCGGCACCGCGCGGCGAATCATCTCGCTGATCCGCTCGCTCCGGCCGGAGGCGCGGATCGTCGTCGGCGGCTACGATCCAAGCCTGGCGCCGGAGGCGTATCTGCACCCGTCGCTTGGCATCGACTTCATCGTGCGCGGCGAAGGGGATGTGACGTTTCGCGAGCTGGTTCGCGCGCTCGATGCCGAGGGATCCGCCGAAGGCATTCCAGGCGTCTGGTGCCGCACGTCAACCGGCTTCACGCCGGCTCCCCCGCGTCCGGCGGCGCATCTCGACGCCGACGCGGTGCGGCCTCCGCGGCGGGCTGCCCGCGTGCTGGATGGCTACACGTTTCTTGGCCGGCCCATCGACGTGGTCGAGACATCGCGCGGCTGCACCTTCGACTGCAGCTTCTGCTCGATCATCGAGATGCGCGGCCGCAACTTTCATCGGTTCCCGATCGACCACGTCATCGCCGACATTGCCGATGCACGCCGCCGCGGCGCGGGCGCCATCTTCATCGTCGACGACAACGTGACGCTGGATGTGCCGCGCTTCGAATCGATCTGCGACGCGATTGTCGAGGCCGGACTGAACGACGTCGACTATCTCGTTCAGGCGATGACCGCGTCGATAGCCGCCGGCGGCGACCGGCTGGCGGCGAAGATGCGAGCCGCAGGCTTCCGCTACGTGTTCCTCGGCATCGAGAACGTCCTCGATGACGACCTGAAGTTCCTCAAGGCACAGGCGAAGAACCGGCAGCGTGGCAATCGGGGCAACGCGACGATCGCCGCCATCGAAACGCTTCATCGTCACGGGATGTACGTAGTGGGCGGCCTGATTGTGGGCAACCCCGACGACACAGCGGAATCGATCGAGGCCAACCTGTCGTTCGCGCGGAAGTATGTGGACTGGCCGTACATCCAGCATCCGACGCCTTACCCTGGCACCCCGATGACCGCGGACTTCGTGACGCGTCGCCTGATCGCAAATCCCCGCCCGGAGGAGTACGACGGCACCACTGCCGTCACGCACGCCCGGATTGAGGGAACGGAGATCGAGTTCGCGAGGTGGAAAGCCGAACGCTGGATGAAGGTGAAGCACATGCCGTCGGCCTTCGCGCACGATCCGTCGTGGATTGCGCGTCACGCGTTGCAGTTGCTGGCCCACACGTTCCGTGGAAGCTCGTGGCGATCGGCGCTGGGCCTCGAGGATTCGCGTGCCGTGTTCGAGCGTTACCGAGCGATTCGGGCGCGCGAGCGGCAATATCTCGATTGGCCGGATCCGCTGGGTGAGGTGGCCGGGCGGTTGGGCAGCCTGGTCGCTGGGTAGCCGGATCCGTCTCACCCAACGGCCTATCTTCCGAGCAACCGAGCTATCGATTTCCGAGTCGATCGAGCAGGTTGCCGAGCCGGCGGTTGATCTCGTTGCGCAGGCCGCGTTTCACGGCAGCGCCCGCGTCGATTCCCAGGTGCGGCGCTCCAAGCCGTCCGCCAATCGTGGCCGGCAGCACGACGCGGTTGTCCTCGCGCGTGTAGCGAATCAGGTCCGTGCCCGCCTGCTTCGACAGCTCCTCCGACAGCGAGACGTCGGCCTTGCCGTCGAGCGCTTTGCTCTCCAGCGACAGTGTTCCGTCGCCGACGATGTCGGCGTCTGCGGAGTGAAGAGCCAGCGCCTCGGCTCGGACGACCTGATCGGCCAAGGAAAAGCGCACGTCGAGGCGATCGAATCGGTCGCTGGCAGGCGACTGGTCGGGCGCGGGCCGGCCGAAGAACAGGACCACTGTCCGCACGAGATTCAATCGCTGGATCGTTCCGTTCGCGATCGTGCCGGTGCCATTGCCGCGCACGCCGCGCAGGATGGCGGCGAAGTCCGCGCCGCGGCCCGAGAACGTCGCCGCACCCGTAAGGCGTCCGGTGATGGCGCCCGGCACGCCCCCGAAGGTCGCGAGCTCGGCGACGTCGATGTTCGTCACGCGCGAGCGGAGGGTCGCGGCGATCACGTCGTTCAACGTCGCGGCGAGCGATCCCTGATAGTCGCCACCGAATACCTGGAACGACACGGGCGACAGCGACACCTGGCCGCCATCCACCTGCAGATCGGTGGCGAGATTACGCATCTCCACTCCCGCCGCCGTGCCGCGCGCGGCGCTCACCCGGGCAGCAATTCTGACTGGCGCGCGGCGGGACGCATTCGCGGCGCGGCCCGCCGGCGGAGGCGAGAACGCGTTGGCGAGTGCCAGCAGTTCGTCGGCGTCGATGCGGTCGGCGCGGACGCGAAGTTTTGCGTCGACGCGCGGATCGAGGGCAACGATCCCTTCGGCTTGCAATTTCGTTCCGCCGCTGGAGGCGTCGAGTCGGGCGATCGTCAGCTCATTGCCCCGCAGCGCCGCGTCGCCGGAAACGACGATCGTTTTGCCACGGCTCACGAGGGTGACGTCACGCAGGGCGATCGATCGGATCGAGACGAGCTGCAGCGCCGCCGCCGGCGTGGTCGATGCGGTCGGAGTCGCCGCCGGCATGGCGAACGGCAACGGCATCTCGATCCGGCTGCTCGACACCACGATCTCCGCGTCCTCGATTTGTCGGCGCAGCAGTGGTCGGAGCGGTGCCCGCAGATCGATGTCCGCGAGCGTGAGGCGAGCGGGTTCGCCGACGCGCACGTTCGACAGATGGATCGCCGGAACCGGCAGGAACCCGGCGCTGACCGACTCGATGCGCACAGGCTGGCCGAGCCACGCGCTCGCCTGACGCTCGAGGGCAAGCCTGACGCCGTCGCCCGAGAGGACCCAGTACGCTGCGCCCGCGGCTGCGAGAAGAACCAGCAGCACAATCGCCGCGAGCACGATCAACGCACGTCGCAACATGAGGAACCGGGTTTAGTTTTCACGAGCCTTCTGGTCGAAAATGAAACCCGGTTCATTGTGCCAGAGCTCCCGGACATCCTGCTCTATCTGCACGCCCTGCGCTCGCGAATCGTCGGGCATCGTGTCGACGGCGTGCGACTGGCCTCGCCGTTTCTCCTGCGCTCCATCGACCCGCCGCTGGCTTCGATTGAAGGCCGCACCATCGTCGACCTCGATCGTCTGGGCAAGCGCGTCGTCATGGAAGCCGAGCGTGAGCTGTTCCTGGTGTTTCATCTGATGATTGCCGGCCGATTCCGCTGGAAACCGCGCGGCACGCGCATCCCGGGGAAGGTGGGGCTGTTCGCGCTCGACTTCGATCACGGAACGCTGCTGCTCACGGAAGCAGGCACCAAGCGACAGGCATCGCTCTTCGTCGTCCAGGGACGCACGGCACTCGCCGACCACGATCCGGGCGGCATCGAGGTTCTGGATGCAGACCTTGCGACGTTCGAGCGCGCGCTGCGGGCCGACAACCACACGTTGAAGCGCGCGCTCACCGATCCGCACCTGTTCAGCGGAATCGGCAACGCCTATTCCGACGAGATCCTGCACGCGGCACGGCTGTCACCGTTCAAGCAGACGCAATCGCTCAGTGACGACGAGGTGCGACGGCTGTACGAGTCGACGCGAACCACGCTGCTGCAGTGGATTGACCGACTCCGCGAGCAGGCAGGCGAAGATTTTCCGGAGAAGGTGACGGCGTTTCACGAGGAGATGGCGGTGCACGGGCGGTACGGCAAGCCGTGTCCCGACTGCGGGACGGCGGTGCAACGCGTCGTCTATGCGGCGAACGAGGCGAACTACTGTCCGTCGTGCCAGACCGCGGGCCGTCTGCTTGCCGATCGCGCGCTGTCGCGACTGCTGGGCCAGGACTGGCCGCGGACGCTCGAAGAACTGGAACGGCGCAAGCGAGGATAAACATTCGGATCGTTCGAGTCGTTCGGTACGTTCGAAGCGTTCGAAGCGTTCGAAGCGTTCGAACGATCCGAACGACTATGATTGGAATCGTCCCACGATGAGCCTCAGCAGACTTCTTGTGTCGCTCGCGGTGTGCGCGGTCGTCATGGGATGCGGCTCGCTTGTCGCAGCGCAGCAACTGACGGAGCTGCGATGGGGCGGCGACGCGGAAGGTGGCGAGCCCTTCGTCTATGCGGATCCGTCCGATCCGTCGCGCGTCATGGGTTTCGAGGTGGATATCGCGGCACTGCTCGCCCGCGGGTTGGGCAGCACTCCTCGATTCGTTCAAGTTGGCTTCACATCGTTGGATGCGGCGACGGCGCGTGGCGACTTCGACGTCGGGTTGAGCGGTATCGAAGATCTGCCGGCGCGCAAGACGCGGCTGGCACTCACGGTGCCGTACTACGTGTTTCGCGAGCTCCTCACGGTGCGGCAGGCGGACGGCGCGCGCTTCCGCACACTGGCCGACCTGCGCGGCCGGCGTGTGGCGACGCTCGGTGCGACGCTGGCGTGGGAGCTCCTCCAGCAGGCGCAAGCCGCCAACGGTGTCATTCCGGTCGTCTACGAAGACGATGTGCATCCGTACAGCGATCTCGCGATTGGTCGTGTCGATGCGGTGCTGCTCGATCAGGTGCTGGCGGAAAAGGGCGTGCAACGCAATCCCGGGTTGATGAATCAGCCGCAGGTCGTCAGCACCGGGCGTTACGTCGGCATTCTCGCGCCCGGCCGCACGGCGCTGCGCGATCGGATGAATGCCATCCTCGAGCAGGCGATGCGCGACGGATCGCTCGAGGCGATCTTTCGCAAGTGGAAGTTGTGGAACGACGATCAACCGGTCCTGTACACGCAGGTGCTGGCCGAGGATCGTGTGGCGACGGGCGCCCCGGCGACCATCGCGGAGCTGGACGCGTGGCAGGCGACGCGGCGCTATTTCCCGGCGCTGTTGCGCGCGGCCGGCATCACCCTGGTGTTGTCGTGTCTCTCGATGGCCCTGGCCGTCATCGTCGGGGTCGTCATCGCCAGCGGTCGCGTCTACGGCGCGCCTCCGGTCCGCACACTGCTCACCGGTTACGTCGAGGTGATCCGAGGAACTCCGCTGCTGCTTCAACTCTTCGTGATCTACTTCGGCCTCGCGGCAGTCGTGCAACTTCCCGCGTTTCTTGCCGCGCTCATCAGCCTGGCGCTGAACTACTCCGCCTACGAAAGTGAGATCTACCGCGGTGCTCTCGAAGCCGTGCCGGTGGGACAGCTCGAGGCCGCGCGCACGCTCGGTCTCTCCAACGCGCAGACGCTGCGCCTGGTCAGAGGTCCCCAGGCATTTCGACTCGCGCTCGCCCCGATGACCAACGACTTCGTGGCGCTGCTGAAGGACAGCTCGCTCGTGTCGGTGATCACGGTCGTCGAGCTGACGAAGGAGACCTCGATCTTTGCCGCGAACATCGGAACGTGGGTGCTGCCGGGGGCGTTGTGCGCCGCGCTCTATCTCGCCATGTCGCTGCCGCTCGCGCGCCTGGCGCGACGGCTCGAGCGCGGCTGGCGGATGGCATGAGCCTTCTCGACGTCGCCGGCCTGCAGGTGCATCGGGGCACGCGACGCGTGGTCGCCGACGTCTCGTTTGCCGCGGAACGAGGCGAGCTCCTGGCGCTGATGGGCGCGTCGGGCAGCGGGAAGACGACCGTGCTGCGCGCGATCGCCGGGCTCGATCCGATCTCCGGCGGCGCCATCTCCGTAGGCGATGTGACGCTGTGTGGCGTTGGCCGGCCGCATCCGGCGCTGCTGCGCCAGCTGCACCGGCGCGTGGGGATGGTGTTTCAGTTTCATCATCTCTTCGCGCACATGAGCGCGCTCGACAAT
>Ga0081539_10005136_pt1 | contig 13653 bp, 12 predicted proteins | sample TabmetS4T2R2_FD_71023 | JGI IMG/M metagenome (GOLD analysis project Ga0081539, IMG submission 71023) | Tabebuia heterophylla rhizosphere microbial communities from the University of Puerto Rico - S4T2R2 | ecosystem: Host-associated > Plants > Roots > Rhizosphere ...
CGACCTCGTCGATCACCGCGAGGCCTAACTCCTCGGACGTCGTGACCAGGGCGGAGGGTGAGTCGGGTCCGTGCTCGGCCTGGCCCAGCAGGTCGGCGGCCACGAGGTCGACCCGCGCGGTCTCGTCGGCGATCACCGCGACCTCGGAGGGGCCGGCCAGCAGATCGATCGCGACCGTGCCGAAGAGTTGCCGCTTCGCCTCGGCGACATACGCGTTGCCGGCACCTACCAGCATGTCCACCGGCAGGTCCCCGAGCAGGCCGAACGCCATCGCGGCGAGGGCCTGCACGCCGCCGAGGCAGAACAGCCGGTCGGCCCGCGACACCTGGGCGGCGTAGACCACGGCGGGGTTCGGCCGGCCGTCGGGCTGCGGCGGGGTACATCCGATGACCGTGCCGACGCCGGCCGCCTTGGCCACGTTGACCGTCATGAAGGCGCTGGCCAGCAGCGGGAAGCGGCCGGCAGGCAGGTAGGCGCCGACCCGGCCGATCGGGATGTAGCGGTGTCCGACGGTCAGGCCCGGGACGAGCTCGGCCTCGAAGTCGACGAGCTTCTCGCGCTGCAACGTCGCGAAGGCCCGGGTGCGGGCGGCGCCGAGGTCCAGCGCGGCGCAGAGCTTCTCGGGCAGCTCGCCGGCGACCGACCGGGACAGGTCGATCTCGACGTCGCCACCCCGCCAGTTGTCGAGCTTGCGGGCGTAATCCAGGACGGCGTCCATGCCGCCCTTCTCCATCGTCGAGAGCATTTCGCTGACGGTGGCGATCACCTTCGGGTCCCGCTGAGCGGGCGGCCCGTCGACGCCGGGAGCCTTGAGGACCTTGTACGCCCCGCCGAGATGCGTGACGCGCGAGGGGATCAGCTGCATGCGCGAGACGATGTCATACGTATGCGTTCCCCGTAAACCTTGATGTATCTTGTACTTCCCACAGGTTTTTCCTGTGGCTAGGGTGATTTGGGTGACACTGAATCAGTTGCGTGCCTTTCTGATCGCGGCCCGGACCGGATCCTTCACGGCGGCGGCCCAGCACATGAAGATGAGTCAGGCGTCGGTGTCCGAACTCGTCCGCCGTCTCGAGGAGGAATACCGCCTGCCGCTGTTCACCCGGCAACCGCGGCGTCTCGTGCTGACCACGGCGGGCGAGACGCTCCTGCCCTATGCCGAGCAGTCCGTCAACGCCGCGGACAGCGCCGAGGAGACGCTGCTGGCGCTGCGCTCGCTCGGCGGGGGCGTGGCCACCTTCGGCGTCCTGCGCAACGCCGACTACTACTTCCTCACCGATCTGGTGAAGGAGTTCCACCAGGCTCATCCGAAGATCCAGGTGCGGCTGGTCGGCCAGAATTCGGTGGACGTCGCCGCGTCGGTCGCCGCCGGCCAGCTGGAGGCCGGCCTGGTCGTGCTGCCGATCGACGACGCCGGGCTCCGGGTGCGGCCCCTGCTACGTGACGAGGTGCTCTTCGCCAGCGCCGACCCGGCCCACCTCACCGAGCCGATGACCACCCGGCGGCTGGCCGAGGCGCGGCTCATCCTCTACGACGCCCACTACGGTTGGCGCGACCCCACCCGGCGCCAGCTCGCGGACCGGGCCCAGATGGAGGGCGTGAAGCTGGAGGCGATGATCGAGGTGGAACACGTCGAGGCGGCCCTCGGCCTGGTCGCGCGCGGCGTGGGAGACACGTTCCTCTCCCGCGCGGTGGCGGAGAGCTCGGCGTTCCCCGCCGGTGTCGGGACGGTCCCGTTCGCCGAGCCGGTCTACGACACCATCGCCCTGGTGCAACGCGAGTCGATGGCCCTGTCCCCGGCCACGGCCGAGATCGCGCGGCTCGCCCAGCGGATGCTCCTGGCTCGGAGCCGGGTCGTCCCGGGCAACCGCTGACAAGAGGTGGCGTCGCTCCGGAGAGCCAAGCCGGCCTCCGGACCTGGGCGGGGTCTCGTACGGCTGTAAACCTGAGCCCAGACCAGCCCCGCGCAGATTAGGCACCCCGGAATCGAAAGGGTCGTGTCGGTACCGCTCCCGCCCGGCGCTTAGGCGGTCAGGTTCCATGATCAGCGTCGTGATCCCGCCTTCACGGATAGACGGCGTTGCGACTAGCCGGAGCGTAGGTGGCCCCGGCAGGTGCCTCCGTTCACGTCGCTGCTGGTCGAGTCGGGGCACGTCGTGTGCCCCCACACCACCTGGACCAGCGACGCGCCGGTCAGGTCGGCACCCGTGAGGTCGGCGCCGGTCAGGTCGGCGCCGTCGAGCTTTGCGCCGCGCAAGTCGGCGTCACGCAGCGATGCGCCCGCGAGGCGAGCGCCGCGCAGGTCGGCCGTGGAGGCGGCGGGCGGTGGGTTGGCCGCCCAGGCGTATGCGAGGATGCCCGCCGCCGCCACCACCGCCGCCACCAAGAACCGCCGCAGGCAGCGCTCGAACGCGGCCTTGAGCGCCTCGTGGTTGGCCATGTCCTCGACCACCTCGATGCGCCGGTCCAGCGCCTCGATGCCCGCCCGCAAGCGTGGAGCCGGGTCGGGCTTGGCGAGCTCGGCCACTAGCTGAGCCCGGCGGATGATCAGCTCCTCTGGCGACTCGGCCCCCTGCAGAAACTTCGGCCGCTTCCGAAAGAACGCGACCACGGCGCCCAGCTCCGGCACCGGACGCTCCCAGTTCTCGGCCAGGTCGGAGATCAGCACCTGGACGGGCAGCAGGACGCGTACGGCCGACCAGATCGCGAAGCCAACGGCGGCAAGCCCGAGCAGCGCCCCCGCCGCGGCGACCGACAGGCGCGCGGACCCGGCGTCCAGCCGCCCGATGCTCGAGAGCTGGCTGCCTGCGATCAACGCCGCACCGACTGCGGCCGAGCAGGCGATCAACCACTTCGCGGTGTCGCGGATGCGTTGGTTAGCGGCCGCGAGTGCAGACTGCTGCGGTTCCGGCGCGGTCACTCGCGCGGCCCGGATAGGCCCGGACGGGTCACGACGATCGGCGGCAGGTCGTCGTCGCCAATTGAAGGGAACGACGGGATCGTCTGCACGTCGGCGAAGGACGAGCCCACGTCGCCAGTGTCCAGCACCCGCTCGGTTAGCGGGCGGTCGGTGGCCACGTGGGTGCCGTAGTAGGACAGCACCGCGCCGATCTCACCCAGCGACAGTGCCGTGCCCGCGTCGACGGTCGGCCCGGCGGTGACCTGCGCAGCGGGGTAGGCCAGCACCAGGGCGTCCGGCCGCAGCTCGGCGCCGAACAGGGGCGCCACGTGCGGGGCATCTTGATCGGCGGGAAACGCGACGAGCAGCGGCTGGGCTGAGCCTTCAGGCACGTAGACGGTGCCGACGCGACCGAGCACCCGGCCGTCGGCGGAACGAACCTCAGTGGACAGCAGACGACCGGCATCGGGAACTTGCATGGTCACCTTCCGCGAACAAGTGGTTACGATGACTAGGGCCAGCTTCCAGCGCCGCAGCCTTCGAGGAGCTTACTTGTCCGAGCCGTCGCCGAGCCCGCCGCTTGTACGGGCGGTGGACGCTGACGGCTTCAGCAACCCGATCCTCTACATCGAAGAGTTGCGGCGCCTCCCGCTCGCCCGCTCCCGGGTCCCCGGGCCGGGCACGACGCTGGTTTTCCGCGCCCGCAATGGCCGCCTGCGCGCCCCGGCGGGCGGTTACACGGCCGGCGAGATGTTCTTCCTCGGTCCGCTGACGAGCTATCAGATCGACACCTCGCCACACCCGTTCACCGCCGCCTTCGAGGTCGGGCCGTCCCTGCTGGTGGGCGTTGCGGGCTACTGGACCATCACCGACCCGATTGCGGTGGTCGCCCACCGTGTCAGCGATCTGGAACACGCTTGCACCACCGAGCTGCGCGACCGCATCGCCGCCGCACTGCCGTCCGATGTGGAGTCGCCCGAAACGGCTCGCGAACGGCTGAGGGCCGTCTGGCCCAAGGGCGTGTACGTGCCCGGCGGCGTACGCCTGGAAGGCCTACGGATCGACGCTGCGCGCACCGACGCCCTGACCGGCGAACGATTAATCCATTTCCTGCTCGCGGACGACGAGGAGTCCGACCCGGACGACCTGGGCGGCGCCGACCCCGGGCAGCTGGTGCAGGAGCTGCGCAGTCTCGCGCGCGACGGGCTGGCCGAGCACGGCTCGAATGGTGCGGTCGGGCGGGCGCTGGTGCGCTTCTACGAGCTGGTCAGCCGGATCGGCGACGTGCTGCCGGACGAGCGGGCCGGCGATGATCGGGGCCGGTGACGCGCTCGGTCTGATCGACCAGCTGGCCGTCTGGCTGTCCGGGGCGCTCGACTGGCTGCCGCAGCGAGCGCGGATGTACCTCGCGGTGCCGATCGTCGTCGCCGCGGTGCTCATCGTGCCGCGCGTGGCGGTTCACCGGGTGCTGCCGTGGCTGGGGCGGTACGTGCTTGTGCCGGTCACCGCACTGGTCACCTGCGTGGTCGTGTCGGCGGCGCTGATCGTGGACTTCGCGCTGGCGCGGCTGTTCCGGCTCTTCTGGCTGCCGCTGACCGGGGTCCACTACGCAGTCGGGGACTGGGCAATCGCCGGGACGCGGGGCGTGCGGGCGGCGGTCCGGTACCGCACCTATCGCGTCGGATGGTGGCTGAGCCGGTTCAGTCCAGGGGCGCTGCTTGTCGCCGGGATCGCGATCACGATCCTATGGAACGCCGGCTACTGCGAGCGCAATCCCGGGGCCGGTTGCGTCGACCCGCTGGTGCGGTGGTGGCGCGACGTGTGGCTCGTGTGGCCTTCCATCTGGGACTGAGCCTCAGTGACGCTCAAGCCAAAGCACGACCGGCAGCGCCGCACGGCGGGCCAGACAGCCCGCCCGCTCCTGCAGGCTTACCCCGGGCGCGCGTGCCAAAGCGGACAGCAGTTCCGACGCCTCAGATCTCCGACGCTGCTCGACGCCGAACGCTAGGGCCGCGACCGAGCGCAACCGCACCGGCAGGGTAGCGTCCGTTGCCAGAGCCCACATCGCGTCAGCGCCGAGCAGGGTGAGTAGCGTGTCCAGCGCGGCCCGGCGTTCTCGGCGCGGCCGGGCCGCGTCGCGCATCCAGGCGGAGATGAGCGCTGTGACGTCGTCCTCGCGATCGGGGACCCGCCGGGCATAGTCAATCATGAGCTCCAGCCGCCTATGCCAGTGCGCCTGCTGATCGCCCGCCATGACCGTCGCCGCTCGCCACGAGACCGGCTCGTAGGGCGAAGGGACGGATCCGGACCTGTCCGCGCGAGCGGTGGGGCGCGACAGCATGGTGACCATCCGTGAGCGGGTGTCCCATGCGATCGGCCTGGTCCGGGCAAACCATCCGGTCGCCAGCGTCGCCAGCTCCGAGCCGAAGTCGACGAAGTTCATGACACCGAGTAAGGCGGGCCAGTCGTAGTCGCTCGGCTCGACCCCGGCCAATGCAGCACGGAACGTCCGGTTCTCGAAGATGGCGTCGCCCACCTCCAGCGCACCGCGCGGGCCCGGAACGTCCCGGCGATCCTCAAAGTAGAGAAGCAGCAGCAGAGCAGCCTCCCGCCGTTCGTCGATCTGGCGGCGCATGTCAAGCGTGCGCCGCAGCAGGGCGGTGGCGGCGATCGGCACCTCGCCGGCCCGTCGGAGCAACTCCAGCGCCCGCATCCGTACGGCCAGGGCGTGCGCCGTCTCGGCGTACGCCGCTAGCCGCTGCACCGCGTGCCGGCGTTCGTGGCACGGCGCGGACTCCACGATCACGAAGAACGCCCACAGCCGGTCCTCGTCGGACAGATTCGACTCGTATGCCAGCCGGATCAGCTCGGCCAGCCCGATCTCGTGGTCGGCGGCGGTCTCGCTGGTCACCAGCACACGGGCGGCCTCGGCGCGCTTGCGGATCGACAACCCCTCGTCGACGATCACGCGGACCAACCGGGCGGTGTCGCGAGTGCGCTGCAGGATGGCCCGCAGCGCCTCGTTGATCGCCGGGGTGACGCGCTCGGCGGAGTCGCGGGCCGACCGCTTCGTCGGATCGCGCAGCGGGTGCTCGGCGGTGTCGCGCACCTCGCGTACGGCATTCTCCGTCAGGTCGATGATCTCCGCGGTGTCGCCGGACGCCAGCACGGCGCCGTCCTGGATCATCGCGGCGACCTCACGCAGGTGCGGGTACGCCTTGTGCTCGCCCGGCTCGGCCAGAGCATGCACTAGCGGCCGGGTGTCGTTGCCCGCTGCGCGCCACGCGGCGAGCGTGAACAGGCCGAGGCTGTCTGGGCGGCCGGTGCGACGCACGCCCTCCCGCCAGGCGACCGGGTCGAACTCCTCGACCAGCACCAGTGAGGCCAGGTACTCCGCGAAACTCTGGTGGATGAAGACCAGATCGTCGCCGTAGACGGCGACGAGTCCGGTGTCGACGAGCAGGTCGCGCATGTGCTCGACGGTCACCCCCAGAGGCGTACGCCGGTACTGCTCCGCGATCCAGGCCGGCAGTGCGTCGCGGAGCCGCCGGCCGTGCCGCAGTTGCTGGACCGCGAGGTAGCTCAGGCAATCCAGCCGGTCGTCGAGCATCCGCTCGCCGAACGCCTCGGCCTGCTGACCGAGCGGGGCGAGCTGCTCGCGCAGGGCCGCGCGTACGCCCAGACGCTGAATTCGCAGCGTCAGCAGGACCCGCACGAAGGTCTCGTAGAGACCGGCTCGGTCCAGCGGCAGCGGCAGAGCAGGCTTCTCCTCGAAGACGATCGCGGCGATCGTGGCCAGTAACGGCACCTCGACCAACGGCGCCAGGCCCGCCGTGGTGATGGCATCGAGGAACTCGGCGGGCTCCACCGGCGACTGCTCGCCGCCGGATGGGCGGAACCAGTTGCTCGCGAACGTCTTCACCATGCTCCAGTTGAAGGGGCGCAGGTCGTACTCGCCGAGCCGCTTGCTGCGGTCGCTGGCGGTCAGGCTCGTGCGCAGCCGGGCGAACTCGCGATCGTCGAGCGGGCGGCTGGCGACCACGAAACGGGTTGTGGAGCCGTAGCGGCCGACCCGGAAGCCGAGCACGTCGATCAGTTCGCGGCGCACCGCCCGGTCGAAGATCTCGTCGAGGCCATCGACCAGAATCAGCCAGTCGGCGCCCGAGGCCGGCGGACGTTTGAAATGCTCCGGACCGAGGGTGAGGTCGAGGCGCCCGCCCAGGTCGTTGTTGACGGCGCGGGCCAGCGACTCGTACCAGGGTTGATTGCCCAGCAAATCCTGCGCCGCAGCCCGGACCGTCACCACGCGCCCGAGCGGCGGCTCCGTTGCGTCGCTCGGATCGCGTAGCCACCATTCCGCCGACGTCGCGACGAGCTGCTGGATCAGCGTGCTCTTGCCACCGCCTGGCCCTCCAACGATCAGTGCATTTCGGTGTCGGTGTAGCAGTTCGATCGGGCTGATCACCACCGGCTTCTCGGCACGCCCCGCGCTCGCCGCCCGGGTCCGCTGCTCGACGTAGACGCTCGACAACGGCGGCGGGTCGCGCCGGGTGAGGGTCGCCACCCGGTAGGGGTAGCGCTTGGCGACCTCCCGCTGCGCCGTCAGCAGCATGTGCAGCGGCGTACGCCGACGCGGCCGCACCAACGGTGGTAGATCGCGTATGTGCGAGCGCAGCACCGCCTTATGCAGCCGGAACGCCCGCTTGATCTCCCACGCCGGGATCATGTACGCGCTATTGCCCTGGGCGAGCCGCCCCGACTTGAGCATGCCGCGCACGTTCTCCGAGCCCTCGAACTCCACCACCGGCGAGCCGCTCATGCCCGGCACAATGTGCGCGTCGCTGAGCAGCTTGTAGCGCTCTGACTCACCGAGGAGAGGCACCCTACGCCGCTCCACCGCCACGTCACCCGTGGGATTGGTAGCGCTGAACCCCTCAATGAACAGCGTCTCCACGTCACGCCCGAGCGGGCTCGGTTCCAAGTATGCGGTCGGGTTGTCCAGTGTCTGGACGCCGACGAACGCGATGTCGGGCGCGGGGTAGTAGCGGATACCCTCCCGGCTGGGCGGGTCGCGCACGAGCACTCGGCCCGCGAGGTCGGGTCCCGACCAACCGATGACGACATGCTCGTCGCGCTCCACGACGTGCGCACAGGTCACGACGATGCGCGGCGCGACGAAGAACCCGGAGCCGCGGAACTCTCCGCCGGCCGAACAGATCTGCACGACCGTGGGGCTCGCGGGCGTGAGCCAGGGATCCGGATCGCTCATCGCCCTCTCCTCGCCGTCTGCACAGCGACCGAATCACGCGTGGCCGCCTCCCCGCAAATGTGCCCACCCAGCGGGTGCCCGGGCAATCGAGTCATGTCGGCCGGGACTTGTCGAACACGACCAACGCACAGCTCCAAGGCAGACCAGTGATGACACGCGGAGGCCTCGCACTGCTTGGGCATGTCCGGATCTCGGCTTCCGCAGAGCAGAACAGGTAAGGCAGGTACGACCCAGCCGCGCGCGGTCAGCGTCGCCAGGTGACGCCGGCGAGGTCACCGCCATGCCGGAGCGGACCGTCGATGCGAACGCTGCGGCGGCAGGCGTACGGGTCGATGATGAGTCCGCCGATGTCATCGTCGTTGCGGCCCTGCTCGCACACCGTGACGGGCGCTCGGATGGATGATTGGCCGTCACCGTCGACCGCGACGCCACGATCACCAGAGAAATGAGAGACGTCATGTCCATCCAGCACACCGTTGTCTTCCGGCTCGTCCACGAGCTGGGCTCGGCCGCTGAGGCCGAGTTCCTTGATACCGGCCGGGCGACGCTCATCGCCATCCCAGGCGTCACCGACTTTACGATCAAGCAGCAGGTCAGTCCGAAGAGCGACCTCAGCTGGCAGTTCTCGATGATCTTCGCCGACCAGGCCGCGTACGACGCGTACAACGTCCATCCGGCGCATGTCGCTTTCGTCGAGAAGCGTTGGCGGACTGAGGTCGACGCCTTCCAGGAGTACGACTTCGTCGCTCGGTGATGGCAGCCGTGGAGATCGCACCAACAATCGACGTGCGCCCGCTGCGCCCGGCCTATCCGACTGTCACGAACGCGTTCGCCGTACTGCGGCTGCTGCCGGTCGGCGACCGGGACAAAGAGATCCGTAGGTAGCCCGGCCGCCGCCGCGGCTCACTCTCGATCGGGTTCAGCGACGCGAGCAGCACTGCCGCCCTGATCCCGGTCCACCGTCAGCACCGGCGATTCAGCTGATGCGGGCAGCACATGGGCTTCCAGCCATCGACGCAGGATTGAACCCTGCGTCGGATCTCTCCGTTCGGCCAAGAGAACCCCGATCTCCAGCTCTTGGACGGTGATCGCCGAGACGAACATGGTGCTGGCCGCGGCAACCTGCCTGCTCCCTCCGCGGGCCGGGGTTGCACCTTCCGGAAATCATTCTCGCCGGGTGACGAAACGACAGAAGCCCCGCCCGGAACATCAGCTTCGAACCCGAGCCCGACGGTCCGTCACCACAGCGATTGTCGCCGCTGCCGTCGCGGCAACCGGAGCGATCGCGGCGGCCCCCGCGGAGGCGACCGTCCCGACCGTGGCGCAGACCTGGTCCAGCCTCATGTACCGCAGCCTCACCGTGACCGCGACGGCTGCCCAGCGCCGCCAGAGCCTCGCCACCCAACGCACAACCGTCATGACCCGCACCGCCGAGGTCGCCAAGGCCACGGCGGTGCTCGCCGTGGCCCAGAAGCAGGTCGCGGCCGCGACGACGGCCGACACGGCAGCTCGAGCCCGCGTTACGGCCGCGCGGCAGGCGGTGACCACGGCGAAGAAGAACCTGACAAGAGTGAAGCCGCGCCACAAGGCCGCGGTCACCCGCGCGCGCAACGCGGTCACGGCCGCTGAGAAGACGCTGATCCTGCGTACGCGTCAAGCGCGGGACGCGGCGACGGCCTTGACCACCGCCAAGACCTCCGCGGCGGCCGCCACCACCTCGCTGAACAACGCGAACAAGGAGGTGAAGTCGGCGTCCGCCGCCGTAATGGTCACCCAGCAGGAGATCGCGGCGCTCAAGACACCCGGCGAACTGGCGGCTCAGGCCGCCGCCATCAGCCGCAACGTAGTCGCCGCGGTCCGGCCCGGCTTCACCACGGCCGACACCACGATCGTCTACGGCAGCACGGTTCACCGGAGCGTCGCGTACGCCTACCGTCGCATGGTCGACGACGCGGAGAAGGCCGGAATCGCGATCTCGGGCAACGGCTTCCGCACCAATCAGCGCCAGATCGAGCTCCGAAAAATCAACGGCTGCCCCGACGTCTGGACCGCGCCGGCCTCGTCGTGCCGCGTACCGACCGCGATCCCGGGCCGCTCCCTGCACGAAATCGGCATGGCCGTCGACATCACATCCGCCGGCAAGACACTCACCGCGAAAAGCCCAGCCTTCAAGTGGCTGCAGGCCCACGCCGGCGAGTACGGCTTCGTGAACCTGCCCTCCGAGCCCTGGCATTGGTCCATCACGGGCGGCTGACCCGCTGGGCGCCGGACATGTGCGGGGCCGGGTGGCCAGGAGGGCGAAGTGCACGCTTCCGAAATCGCAAGGAATGCCTACCAGATCGTGACGCTGCCGAACGCCTGCCCGCCGAACACATCCGAGGTGGTCTTGGTGATGGTCAGCGTCCGTAGTTCCCATCGCTGGTCTGCAGGCACCGTGAGTATCCGGCCGGAATAGGTGTTGGCACGACGCTTCCGGAGTAGCCGGATGCGGACCCACATGCTTCCAGGCTCGGGCGGCCGCTACCCGGGATCGGAGCAACCTTGGTTCCATTGAGCAGCGACAGGCCGACCTCGTCGTCGTAGGAGATGTCCACGACCTTCTTGGTCGTCTTCGGCGGATCGAGGTCAGTGCCGGCCTGCACAGTGATGATGTCCGCGAACGCGCTCGGCTCGGCTGCGGGGGTCGATGCAGTCGGTGTTCCGGGGGAGGGGTTCGTCGGGCCCAGTTCCGGAGAGCCGGCCGTTGTGGCGGCTGGGCCCGCGGGGCGGCGCAGCGCCTGTGCGCGGTCGCCTTTTGGCAGGGCCGCGTCGGTACGGCCCAGTGCGCTGGTGCCCCCAGCGACCAGCAACGCCACGGTGAGGATGGCGGCGAGTCCGCCGGTGCCGATCCGGGTTGATTTGTTTATGTCACGACCGGCGACCATGCCGCTGATCGTGCTGCCGCTAATCGTCATCGATGTCGATCCCGGCGGACCGGGCCGAGAGGGAGCCGGCTCTTGCGCCGGCGTCGTGGCCGGCCTTGGCCGTAAGTTGAGTGCGTCCATGCGGCGACGGACGACCTTCACGATGGCAGTGCACGTGGCCAGAACGAGCAGGGCGGACAGCAGTGCCCAGCCCCAGATATCGGTGAACACGTTGACCACCACCCCGGTCAGCACTGTCAGTACGACCGACGTGACGGTCAGGACGACGCTGGTGGCCGAGCGGGTCCAAGTCATGTGTGGCCTTCCTGAAATGCCAGCATGCAGACGCCGATCAAGCGAATCACGCGGTCGGCAAGGCATCGATCCATCGAAGGGTCACCGGGTGGAAGCACCGAGGGCTACGAGGCTTCGAGATTCGGTAGTACGGTCCATCGATGACCACGCTGGAGAACCGCCCGAACACCGCACTACTCGTCATCGACGTCCAAGTCGGCAACACCACCGAGGCATACGACCGCGACACCGTCGTCCGCAATATCGGCACGCTGGTGAAGAAGGCCCGCGACGCCGGCATCGACGTGGTGTGGGTGCAGCACAACGACCCGGAGAACATGCCGCGGGACAGCGAGGGGTGGCAGTACGTTCCGGAGCTGGTGCGCCGGCCGGACGAGCCGCTGGTGCACAAGACGTACGGCGACTCGTTCGAAGACACCGACCTGGAGTCCGTGTTGGCCGGCCGCAAGGTCGGCCGGCTCGTCGTGGCCGGCGCGCAGACCGACGAGTGCATCCGGTCGACGCTGCACGGGGCGATCACGCGAGGCTACGACGCGACGCTGGTCAGCGACGCGCACACCACGGAGGATCTGTCGGCGTACGGGGCGCCGACGCCCGACAAGGTCATCGCGCACACAAACCTGTACTGGCAGTACCACCGCGCGCCGGGTCGCACCGCCGGCACCGTGACCACCGCGGACGTAACGTTCTAGTACAGCCCCGATCGTGCTCGCCTGAGACCGACTAGCTGCGCACCGCCTGACAGCACCGAGCCGCAAATGGTCAACGGTTGCGTGGGGGCGGCGGTCAAGAGACGGCGAAGCTGACGCTGCTCGGCTTGTAGCGGTAGGCGACATACACCATGCCGAGGGTGCCGAGCCCGGTGAGGACGGCGGGTACGAAGAAGATCTGCGGAACCCCCAGCAGTGCGGTGCCGAGTCCGCCGACGGCGCCGCCGAGGCCGCCGCTGAGCATGATCGAGCTCATGAACACAGAGGACGCCAATCCGACGCCGTGGGGATAGAGCTGCTGGGCGACGGTCACGCCGAGGCCGGCGATCGCTGCCCACAGCGCAGACATCAGGATCTGGCCGACGAACAGACCGGCGACGTGCGTGCTGGTCGCGTACGCGATGTTGGCCGTGATCCCGAATGCGGCGCCGATCGTGACCACCCAGATCGGGCTGATCCGGTCGGCGAGCCAGGCGAACAACGGCATCAACGCAAGCTCGATCAGTGGCTGGATGGCGATCACCGCGCCGCGCAGTGCGTCGGAGATGCCGAGCTGGTCAGCCATGTAGAGCGGCAGGAAGGCGAACTTGATGGTGTCGCCGTTCATCACCAGCACGCAGGCGGCCACGAACACGTACAGCGGCGCCTGGGAAGTGTGAGCGGCACGCTGCTCCCCGGCGAGCGCTTCGACGCTGTCGTTGTCCCACGCCGGTCGGCTCTCGCCCACATGGCGCGGCACCCGCTGCAGGCCGAGCGGGAGGACCTGACCCGCGGTCAGCACGGCGGTAACCAACAGCAGCGAACGCAGACCGTAGACCGCGCCGAACCAGCTGCCCAGCACCGGACCGAGGATCCAGCCGGCAGTGAAGGCCATCCGCACCGCGGACACGACGCGGTCCGCCACGGGGCTGTGCCGTCGGCTGAGGTCGTCGCGGACGGCGGCGAAGAGCAGCCCCATTGAGCCCCCCGAGAAGCTGAGCACCACCGCTGCGATGACGAACGGCATCCACACCTGGGTGGCCAGCGCCATGGCGAGCCAGCCGACCCCGCCGAGCACCGCACAGGCTCGATACAGCGTGAGCCGGTTCTCCTGCCGGTCCGAGAGGCTGCCCAGCCAGTAGCCGGCAAGCGGCGCGGCGAAGTTGGTCAAGTAGTAAAGCCCGGCTACCGGCACCGAGGCGCTGAGCTCGTCCACCAGGTAGAGAGTCATCTGCGGCGTGGTCGAGGACACCGCGAGACCGGAGAGGAACAGCGTCAGAAAGGCCGACCTCAGGAAGGGGCTGCGCCAGATGATCGACGCCGCCGAGGCGGACCGGGTTGCCGGATTTTCGAGCTGAGCAGAGCGTGGCACGGTGGACGCCGCCTCCGGATTTCTTTTGGAGCGATGATCAACGAGTGTCCACCGATCTTCCTCCGGGTCGTCCTGCCGCCGGATGCGCAAAGCGGAGCAGTGCAGCATGCCGTACCCGGACGAACTCGTCGAACTCGGCCGGTGCGTCCCACCGCCTCAGGCCCATCTCATCCCCTCTCGCGTGCCAAGGACACCCGCCAGGTACC
>Ga0081539_10005137_pt1 | contig 13651 bp, 10 predicted proteins | sample TabmetS4T2R2_FD_71023 | JGI IMG/M metagenome (GOLD analysis project Ga0081539, IMG submission 71023) | Tabebuia heterophylla rhizosphere microbial communities from the University of Puerto Rico - S4T2R2 | ecosystem: Host-associated > Plants > Roots > Rhizosphere ...
GAGCTCGAAGGTGGCGCGATAGTCGATCGGGCTGCGCAGCGCGCTTGATCGCACGAAGCCGGTGCGGCCGTCCTTGAGCGCGACCTTGGTCCAGCCGCTGGTCGCGTCAATGCCATCCCTGGCTGTGAGCAGGTCCCAGCTGAGCATCTCGATCGGTCGGGCTTTCTCGTCGGGCGTGGCACGCAGGATCGCCGCCTTTACCGCCACGACCGTCTCGAAGGCGTCGGCGGCCTTGGGAAGGGTCTCGATCATCGACGGAGCGACGGCGACGCCCTGCTCGGTCACCGCACAGCCGAGGCGCATGACCTCGCTCAGCTCCGCCCACAGCTTGCTCGTGGCGGGCTTGTCGAGGCCCCAGACACGGCGCATCGCCTTGCGGCCGCTGTCGCCGCCGAAATTGAGCTGAATCTTCTCGTCGGTCAGGTCGAACAGCCCCGTGACGTCCTTGCGGGCAATCACCTCCGCCAACTGCCGCTTGAAGGCCATGAAGCGCGGCGCTGCCGAACACTGATCAACCGGCGGCAGTCGGGGCCGGCCCGATGCGGCAGCGAGCAGGAGCAGGGCGGCCAGCAGCATGGCGCAAGCTTCTCACGCCGCTCCCCGATCCGCAAGCCCGGCCGCTTCGCCTCCGTAACATTCCGTAAGGAGACTGAGGCGGCCTACATCGACGCTGCAAAAGGCGTGGACTTTCGCGTCGTGCGAGCGCAGCGGTAAGCGAATGAATGAGCTTGCCAGTCTTCCTGTTCGCACTGCCGACGGCGCCACGCAGGACCTTTCCGCCTGGCGCGGGAAGGTGCTCCTGATCGTCAATACCGCTTCGCAATGCGGATTCACGCCGCAATATGCCGCACTGGAGGCGTTGTGGCGGCGCTATGGGGATCGCGGCTTTGCCGTGCTCGCCTTTCCCTGCAATCAGTTCGGTGCGCAGGAGCCGGGCAGCGCCGAGGAGATCCAGAGCTTCTGCTCGACCCGCTACGATGTCACTTTTCCGATCTTCGGCAAGATCGACGTGAACGGCCCGGGCACGGCACCGCTCTACAGCCACCTCAAGGCGCAGGCCCCGGGTTTGCTCGGCTCACAGGCGATCAAATGGAATTTCACCAAATTCCTGGTCGACCGGGACGGCAAGGTGGTGCGCCGCTACGCACCCATGACCAAGCCCGAGGATGTGGCTAAGGATATCGAGGCGCTTCTATAAACATTTGATGTCGCATTTTTAGGCCTTCTTGCGCACGTCGGCGATCGCCGCCTTCAGTGCCTCGTAGCTCTGCAGGCCGTAAAATATCTTGTCGCCAATGACGAAGGTGGGGGTGCCCTGGGAGCGGAGCCGGACGGCTAGGTCGTGGTTCTTGTCGATCTCCTGCGTGAACTCGACCGACTGAACAGGCGCCAGGCCCAATGCCTTCTGAACCCTGGCAACCGACTCCGGACTCAGCGGTCCCGCCGCATAAAGCGCGTCGTGGAATTGCCTGAACTTGCCCTGCTTGGCCGCCGCGAGACTGGCCTCTGCAGCCGTCACGCTAGTCTCGCCGAGCACCGGAAACTCGCGCCAGACAACCTTCAGGTTCGGGTCTTCCTCCAGCAGGCGGTTGATGTCCGCATTGTTCGCCCGGCAGAAGGTACAAGCATAGTCGAAGAATTCGACGAGGGTGACGTCGCCGTCCCTGGCGCCCGCCCATGCAGAGGCGAATGGCGTTTCGATTTCCTTGCGATTGGCGTTGACCAGCTTGGCCCTCTCCCTATCAAGACGATGATTGATCGCTTCCTCGAGGATCTCGGGATGGTTGATCACATAATCGTGGACGATGTGCTCGATCCTGGCCGTTTCCGCATCGGAGGAAAAGTTCTCCTGCTCCGCATCGGATTTCGAGCAGGCAGTGCCCAGCAGCGCGAACAGACCTAGCCCGAACGCCGCCACTGCGCGTCGCGCGGTGACGCCTTTGGCGGCATCCTCAATTGTCACTTCTTTTTGTCCTTCGTCACTTGACCGCGTGCCGCCATGGCAATGTCCTGGGCCCTCACCCAGTCCGGGCTTCCGGAAGGCAGGCCGGCCAGGGCCATCTGGGCGCTCGCCATCGCCATCTTGGGATTGCCCTCGAGGTTGTAGCGCTCGGCGGTGGCGAGCGCGGCACGCGGCTCGTCGCCTTCATGCTCGTAGACAATCCCCAGCTGATACCAGGCGAAGGGATTCTCATTATCCCGCGCCACGGCCGCGCGCAGGACGCGTTTCGCCTCCTGGTAATTGCTGTTGTCCTCGGTCGAGATGAGCGCATGGCCGAGAATTGCGGCGATCAGCGGCTGGTTGGGCGCGAGTGCGACTGCCTTGCGCAGCGAGCTCAACGCTTCGGCCGGGCGGCCGGATTCGAGCAGGATCTGGCCCTGCAGCTCGTAGAAATAAGGGTAGTCCGGACGAGCCTTCACCAGCGCTTCAGCCTCGGCATCGGCTTTGTCCGGATAGGCCGCCTTGTGCCACGCATAGGCGCGGGCATAATGCGCGGCGAGGCTGTTGTCCCGCTCCGGATATTTGACCAACGTTATCTTGGGATCGTTTACATAGCCGAACAACTTCGCCTTCACGAGCAGGAAACGCTCCTGCAGCTTCGGATCGATCGGCTTATTCCAGGCAGGCGAGCTTTTGAGGAGATCCTGCAGCGCTGCGATACGATCGCCGGTAAGCGGATGCGTCTGCGAATACGGGTCGTCCTGTGGGATCGCCAGCCGCATCTCCTGGTTCTGCAGCTTGCCGAAAAAGCTGAGCATGCCCTTGCCGGTAATGCCGGCCTTATTGAGAAACTCGGTCCCGGCCTGGTCTGCAAACGCTTCCTGCACCCGGGTGAAGGCGAGGAACTTGCCCATCGCCGCCTGTTGTCCGGCTGCCATGATCCCCGCCCCGGCATCGCCGCCGCCAGCCGCCATGGCGATGGCGCCCAATACCATGGTCAGGATCATGATCCCGGTAGCCTGCTTGACGCCTTCATCCATGCGGATCACGTCGCCGTGCACCACGTGAGCGAGCTCGTGCGCGACAACCCCTTGAACTTCATTGTAATTGTCCGCCGCCTGGATGAGGCCGGAGTGGATGAAGACAGTCTGGCCGCCGGCTACGAATGCGTTGATCTCCTTGTCCTGAATCAGCACGATCTGAACATTTGCCGGCGTCAGTCCCGCAGCCTGGATGATCGGCTTGGCCATCTCGTTTAGAAAGGTTTCAGTCTCCGCATCACGGAGAATGGCCTGCGCCAACACCGGGCGGACACTCAGCGTGAAGCTGAGTGCGAGGAGCAGCACCAGCCGGCAGAAAAAGGCGCCGCGCCTTCGAACCATGTCAGCCATGGCCGCGCTATCTCCCTGCGGCGATGAACGCCTGATGAAAGCGGAGCCGCATCGCGATCACGGTCCGAATGTCCGCTGCCACCAGCCGCGGCGCGGCGTCTCGTCGTCATCGCCGTCCGATTCCTCCGCTGCCTGGCCTGGTGGTGGCGGCGGTGGTGAGGTAATCGTCTCCTGCGGCTCCGGCGCCGCTTCCTGTACGCCATTCCCGCCACGCTTCGTCCTGCGGCGGGCCGGGCGGGCGCCATTCTCGTCGTTCGCCGGCTCGGGCGTGGCGACCTCAGCTACTGCGGCCTCTACGGGCTTCGGCTCCGCCGCCTTCGCCCGGCTGCGGCGGCGCTTCGGCTTCGGTGCTTCGGCCTCCGCCGCTGAAGGTTCCGCCTCGACCACGACCCGCTCCTCGGGCGTTTCTTCGGGGACGATATCCACCTCGACCGTCTCCCGGCGCCCGCGCCGTCTGCGGCCCTTGCGGGGCTGCGGCTCTTCGGCGGTTGCTTCGGCCGGCTCTGCCTCGGGTTCGACTGCCGCCTCGGCTGCGACCGCCTCCTCGTCCGCTTCGGCCGGCTCTTCCTGCTGCGCTTCAAGGTCCGGGCCTTCGCCCGGACCTCGCCTGCGTCCCCCGCGACGGCCCCGGCGCCGACGGCGCTTGCGTGACCGATCGCCGGTCTCACCCTCGCGGCGCGGTTCGCCGCGCATCTCCTCGGCCTCTTCCTCCTCCTCGGTTTCGGCTTCCTCGTTTTCTTCCTCGACCTCGGGAAGGAGGTCCTCCTCCTCGTCGACCAGCGCCGGCTGCTCGGCGCGCGGACGCGCCACCGGAGGCGGACCCAAGGATTCCACGTTCATGCGGGCGCCTTCGAGCGTCTCGTCGATCAATATCTCGACCTCGACACCGTAGCGATGCTCGACCTCGGCAATCTCCGCCCGCTTCCTGTTGAGCACATAGACCGCGGCTTCGCGCCCGGCCCGCAGGATGATCCGGCTGCCGCGTCCGCGTGCGGCTTCGTCCTCGAGCATGCGCAGCGCCGACAGTCCCGCCGACGAGGCGGTTCGCATCAACCCCGTGCCTTCGCAATGCGGGCAGGGCTTGGTCGAGGCTTCGAGCACGCCCGTACGCAGCCGTTGCCGGCTCATCTCCATGAGGCCGAAGGAAGAAATGCGGCCGACCTGGATGCGGGCGCGGTCGTTCTTCAACGCCTCCTTCATCGCCTTCTCGACCTTGCGGATGTGGCCGTTGGATTCCATGTCGATGAAGTCGATCACCACCAGCCCGGCCATGTCGCGCAGCCGCAGCTGGCGCGAGATCTCATGCGCCGCCTCGATATTGGTGGCATAGGCGGTCTGTTCGATATTGTGCTCGCGCGTCGCACGGCCCGAGTTGATGTCGATCGACACCAGGGCCTCGGTCGGGTTGATCACCAGATAGCCGCCCGACTTCAATTGGACGATCGGCTGGTACATGCCGGCGAGCTGGTCTTCGACCCCGTTGCGCTGGAACAGAGGCACCGGATCGACATAGCCTTTCACCCGCTTCACGTGGCTCGGCATGAGCAGCTTCATGAAGGCCTTGGCGGCGCGGTAGCCCTCGTCACCCTCGACGATCACCTCGTCGATGTCGCGATTGTAGATGTCGCGGATCGCCCGCTTGATCAGGTCGCTGTCGCCATAGATCAGGGCCGGCGCGGAGGACTTCAGTGTCCTTTCGCGAATCTCGTCCCACAACCGGGCAAGATAGTCGAAGTCCCGCTTGATCTCGGTCTTGGTCCGCGAAAGGCCGGCGGTGCGCACAATGCAGCCCATGGTCGACGGCAGATTCAGGTCGGCCATGATCGCCTTGAGGCGCTTGCGGTCGGCACCGTTCGAGATCTTCCGGCTGATGCCGCCGCCATGCGATGTATTCGGCATCAGCACGCAATACCGTCCCGCAAGGCTCAGGTAGGTGGTCAGCGCTGCGCCCTTGTTGCCGCGCTCTTCCTTGACCACTTGGACGAGCAGGACCTGACGACGGCGGATCACGTCCTGGATCTTGTAGCGGCGGCGCAGCGCCTGGCGCTTCTTGCGCAGCGTTTCAGCTGCGCTTTCCTCGCTGGCGCTTTCGGCTTCCTCGGCCGCCGGGGGCGACGCCTCCTCATCCTCGTCTTCGGGTGAGGCGGGCTCGCCAACCTCGATCACATTGCTGTCATCGATGGGCTCGCCGGTTTCCTCGGCCTCCTCGGCGGCACGCAGCGCAGCCTCTTCGGCGGCATGCTCGGCCTCTTCGCGCAGCAGCGCCTCACGATCCTCCTTGGGGATCTGATAATAGTCAGGATGAATTTCGCTGAAGGCCAGGAAGCCGTGGCGATTGCCGCCATAGTCGACGAAGGCCGCCTGCAGCGAGGGCTCGACCCGCGTTACCTTGGCTAGATAGATGTTGCCCTTAAGCTGCTTGTGCTCGGCGGATTCAAAATCAAATTCTTCGATCCGGTTGCCCTTGACGACGGCCACCCTTGTCTCTTCCCGGTGGCGCGCGTCGATCAACATGCGCATTGTCATTCAAAAAACTCCACACACGCGCCGCTGCCGTTGTTGGCGGCCAGGGCTCGTGCTCGAATATGGACGCGGGGCGCGCATCGGCGCGTCCCCCATTGGTCCGGGTTGGTATGAAATGTTGTGCCTCTGCTGCCTGCGGCAGGCCGGTCCAAGGCGCCGGTCCGAAAATCCCCTTGGCAACGCCCGAACCCATCTGGGGGCGTTGGAATGGGGAAGAAGAATGCCTCATGCAGCGTCAACCTAGATGGCCGGCATGAAATTCAGCGCCGGCACGTCATGGGGCCTTCCGATTACGGCAATATTTGCCATCGGTCGGCCCGCATTTGCCTGCTAGCATCTGCGGGCACTGCCAGCAACTCTTTAACGGGCTGCGTTTTTGCTGGCCGATCGCTGATTTGGGCGGCACAACAGGTCTATGGCGAAGCTGTTGCTTATCTTGGCTCTTTTGCTGGGGATTCCAGTAGTTCACTCCAGCCGGGGCACGAACGAGGTGACGATTGCGCTGGACCCGGCCATGCCCGCCGGCCGCAAACTCCCATTGCCTCCCGTGGACGGGCCACTCAACCGGCCGTTGGTGGTGATCGATCCAGGCCACGGGGGCCGCGACCCCGGTGCCCTCTCCGCCCAGGGGACGACCCGTGAAAAGGACGTGACCCTGGCGATCGCGCGCGCCATTCGCGATGCGCTGGTCACCTCGGGACGGGTGCGGGTTGCCCTGACCCGCAACGGCGACAGCTATCTGCCGTTGCGCGACCGCTACGAAATTGCCCGCCAGCTGAAAGCTGATCTGTTCATTTCAGTGCACGCCGACGCGGCGCCCAATGCGGCTGCGGCCGGCGCAACCATCTACACTCTGTCGGAAGTCGCCTCGGACGCGGAAGCCGCATCGCTCGCCGCGCGCGAGAACAAGGCCGACATCATCCAGGGCGTCGACCTCGGCGCGCAGGATGCCGGGGCCGAGCGCATCCTCATTGACCTCGCCCAGCGCGAAAGCATGGACATCTCGGCCGATTTCGCCTCGCTCCTTTATCGTGAATCCAGTCCACTGGTTCCGTTCCGCCCGGACCCGCATCGGTTTGCTGCGCTGATGGTGCTGAAGGCGCCCGACATACCCTCCATATTGTTCGAAGCCGGCTATCTCACCCATGAGCCTGACCTTGCCTTTGTTGCCTCGGCAGAGGGACAAGGCCGCATTGCCCAGGGCATGCGGCGCGCGATCGAGGCGCATTTCGCGCGCCGGATCGCCGGCAGCTCCGGCCGCAGGATTTGAGGCGCTTCACCGCGCCTGGATCATGCGGTAGAGGCTGGCGCCAATGACCAGTTCATCGAGTGCCGCCCGAATCGACAGCCTGCGCCGTGAGGCGGAGCGCTGGCGAATTGCCGCGCGTGATTTCTGGGCGAAGCGATGGGGGCGTTGGCTCACCATCATCGTCGCCACTCCCTTCGTCCTCTATTTCCTGCTGTGGCTGCTGTTTGCCCGCGGTCTCCCGTCCGCCGATTCCCTGCTGACATACCAGCCTCCGCTTCCCACCAACCTGCGCGGCATCGATGGGCAGCCGATCCAGACCTTTGCGCGCGAGCGGCGGGTCGAGCTCAAGTTCGACGAGATCCCGCGCAAGGTCATCGCCGCCTTCGTCTCGGCCGAGGACCGCACCTTCTTCACGCATGGCGGCATCGACTATCCCGGGCTGCTCGGCGCGGTATTCGATTATGTTTCGAAGATGGGATCGGGCGAACGCGCCAAGGGCGGCTCGACCATAACCCAGCAGGTCGCCAAGAACCTGCTGATCGGCAACGAATATTCGATCACGCGCAAGATCAGGGAAGCGTTCCTCGCGCGTCGGATCGAGAAGGTGCTGAGCAAACAGCAGATCATGGAGCTGTACCTCAATCAGATCTTCCTGGGTCGCAACGCCTATGGCGTGCAGTCGGCGGCCCGGGCTTATTTCGACAAGGATGTCGATCAGCTCACCTTGCCTCAAGCGGCTTATCTGGCCGTGCTCCCGAAGGCGCCGGCCAATTACAGCCCCGAGCTGCATCCCGACCGCGCGATCGCCCGGCGCAATTATGTGCTGAACGAGATGCTGCGCAACGGCTACATCACGGCCGAGCAGGCTGTGGCAGCCAAGGCCGCGCCGCTTGGGACTGCGCGGGGCCAAAGCAACAGCATTCACAACATCAACGGCTATTTCGTCGAGGAGGTGCGCCGTCAGCTCGTCGATATGTATGGCGAGAAGACGGAGAAGGGGCCCAACGGCGTTTATGCCGGCGGTCTGTGGGTGCGCACGTCGATGAACGTGCCGATGCAGCAGGCCGCCGAGACCGCGCTGCGCGATGGCTTGATGCGCTACGATCGTGGCAAGGGTTGGCGCGATTCAGGGTTGAGCGTCGATCTCAATAAGGATTGGCGGTTCCAGCTGGCGGCTGCCGATTATGGCGTCGGTTACCCGGACTGGTCGGCTGCCGTCGTGTTGAGCAAGAACTCCGGAGCGGCAACGGTGGGATTCGTCAACGGGTCCACCGGCACCTTGCCTGCCGCCAATGCCGCCATGCCCAAGCGCGGCACGCAGAGCCCGGCTTTCCAATTCCTCACGCCGGGCATGATCGTCGTCGTCAAACGGGAAACGGACGGCAATTACTCGCTGAAATGGATTCCGGAAGTCTCAGGGGGCATGGTCGTCGAGGAGGTCTCGACCGGACGTATCCTCGCGATGCAGGGCGGCTTTGCGCTGCGCGGCGGCGATGCACTGAACCGCGCGACCCAGGCCTATCGCCAGCCAGGTTCGACCTTCAAGCCGATCGTCTATTCGGCGGCGCTCGACAATGGGATGACGCCGGCTTCGATCATCGTCGACGGCCCGTTCTGCGTCTATCAGGGTGCGGGCCTCGGCAATAAATGCTTCCGCAATTTCTCGGGCAGCAGTGCAGGTCCGCAGACCATGCGCTGGGGCATCGAGCAGTCGCGCAATCTGATGACCGTGCGCACCGCCAATCAGATCGGCATGGACGCGGTAGTGAAGCGTGCCAAGCTGCTCGGTGTTGGCGATTTTCCGCGCTATCTCGCCATTGCCCTGGGAGCCGGCGAAACCACCGTCTTGCGGATGACCAACGCCTTTTCGGTGCTTGCGAACAACGGCAAGGCGCTCAAGCCGACGCTGATCGACTATGTCGAGGATCGCAACGGCAAGGTGATCTATCGCGCCGACACGCGTCCGTGCGAGCGCTGCAACACGCCTGACTGGGATGGTCGGCCGATGCCGCGACCACCGTTGCGGACCAAGCAGCTGATCGATCCGATGACGGCCTACCAGGTCATCCATATCCTGGAGGGCGTGGTGCAGCGCGGCACCGCTCAGGTGCTTCGCGATCTCAGCCGTCCCCTGTTCGGCAAGACCGGCACGACCAGCGGCCCGACCAATGTTTGGTTCATCGGTGGCTCGCCCGATGTCGTGGCCGGCGTCTACATGGGCTTTGATCACCCGCGGCCGATGGGCGGCTATGCCCAGGGCGGCACTTTGGCGGCGCCGATCTTCAAGCAATTCGCCCAGTCGGCGTTCAAGGATGAGCCGCTCGTGCCGTTCCGTGCTCCCGGAGGGATCCGCATGGTCCGGATCGACCGCCATACCGGGCGCAAGGTGTTCGGCGTCTGGCCGACCGATGATCCGAAGGCGCCGGTGATCTGGGAGGCGTTCAAGCCCGAGAGCGAGCCGCGGCGCACGGTGCGCAAGGACGAGTTCGCCGAAGTTGCCAAGGCGGTGCAGGCGCAGACCCAGGCCGCCACGGGCCAGCGTCGGGCGCAGCAGCAGGACAGCGACTTCTTGCAAAAGACCGGCGGGATTTACTAACTCCGCGACCGTTCCTCGATTGGTAAGGATTTCCCATGCGCGCCGAAGCGCAAGCTCATGTCGACCAGATCAATTCGGCGCTCGATCTGTTGCGCCGATTCCTCGACTGGGACCGGGCCTTGCGCCGGCTCGAGGAGCTCAATCAGCGCGTCGAGGATCCGTCCTTGTGGGACGATGCCAAGGGTGCCCAGGAGGTGATGCGCGAGCGCCGTCGGCTGGACGAGGCGATCAGCGCGACCAACGCCATCCAGAAGGACCTCGACGAGACCGTCGAGCTGTTGGAGATGGCCGAGGGTGAAGGCGACGAGGAGATGGCGAGCGATGCGGTCGCAACCCTGGCCGCGCTCGCCGAACGCACCGAAAAGGACAAGGTGGCCGCGCTGCTCGCCGGCGAGGCCGATGCCAACGACACCTATGTCGAGGTGAATGCCGGCGCCGGCGGCACCGAAAGCCAGGATTGGGCAGAAATGCTCCAACGCATGTACACGCGCTGGGCCGAGCGCCGCGGCATGAAGGTCGAGCTGGTCGACCACCATGCCGGCGAGCAGGCGGGCATCAAATCGGCGACCCTGCTGCTCAAGGGCGAGAATGCCTATGGCTATGCCAAGACCGAAAGCGGTGTGCACCGGCTGGTGCGGATCAGCCCCTATGACAGCAATGCGCGCCGTCACACCAGCTTCGCCTCGGTCTGGGTCTATCCGGTGGTCGACGAGGACATCGCCATCGACGTCAACGAGAGCGACCTGAGGATCGACACTTATCGTTCGTCCGGCGCCGGCGGCCAGCATATCAACACCACCGACAGCGCCGTGCGCATCACGCACTTGCCGACCGGCATCGTCGTCGCGTGCCAGAACCAGCGTTCGCAGCACAAGAACCGCGCGGAAGCGATGAAGATGCTGAAGGCGCGCCTCTATGAGGCCGAGCTGCAACGTCGCGAGGCCGAGGCGAATGCCGAGCATGCGGCCAAGACCGACATCGGCTGGGGGCATCAGATCCGCTCCTATGTGCTGCAGCCCTATCAGCTGGTGAAGGATCTGCGGACCGGCGTGACCTCCACCGCGCCCTCCGAAGTGCTCGACGGCGATCTCGACCGCTTCATGGCCGCCGCCCTGTCGCAGCGGGTGACCGGCGAGAAAGTCGAAGTCGAAGATGTCGATTAGGCCGCTGCGGGCCTTACCGCTGCGGCTGGTCCTGCTAGCCGTGCCGCTGGCTACGGCCTGTCACAAACCAACGGCCAAGTCGCTCTTCCCCGAACCGGCCCGGCCCGTCTCGCCGATCGTATCGTCCCGCTATTTGAACGAAGACGCGCGCGATCGGGTCGGCGAGGCGGAAACGGTCATGCGCCTGGCCGGCATAGCGCCCGGCATGTGGGTAGCCGATGTCGGCGCGGGTGAGGGCTATTACACGGTGCGCCTGGCACCCATCGTCGGGCGCTGGGGGCGTGTGCTTGCGCAGGATATCGTGCCCGAGACGCGCGACAATCTGGCCCGTCGGGTCGAGCGCGAACGGCTGGATAATGTGGCGGTGAAGCTGGGCGAGCCGAACGATCCCATGCTGCCCGCACGATCCTTCGATCGTGTCTTCCTGATCCACATGTACCATGAAGTGCAGCGGCCGAGCGAATTTCTCTGGCATCTGCGGGACTCGTTGAAGCCGGGAGGCAGCGCCGTGGTGGTCGATGCCGACCGGCCGACCGACCAGCATGGCACGCCGCCGCGCCTGTTGATCTGCGAATTTGGTGCGGTCGGCTACAAGCTGAAGCGATTCGAGCCGCTGCCCGACTCCGAATCCTACTTTGCGCAATTCGTGGCCGAAGGCCCGAAACCGAGGCCGCAGGATATCCGCATCTGTTCGGCGTGACGATCGGGCCCCATCCGTTTTCGCCACCTTGGAAAGGCGATCATCAGTGGGCATAGATGGCCCATGCAGCCCTACCATCAACTGATCGAGCGGATTCTTGCCGAAGGGGTTCCGCAGCAGGATCGCACCGGCGTCGGCACGCTTTCGGTGTTCGGCCACCAGATGCGCTTCGACCTTGCCGAAGGCTTCCCGCTGGTCACGACCAAGAAGCTGCACCTGCGCTCGATCATCATCGAGCTGCTCTGGTTTCTGCGCGGCGACACCAACATTGCCTGGCTGAAGGCGAACAAGGTCAGCATCTGGGATGAATGGGCCGATGCCGACGGCAATCTCGGCCCCGTCTACGGCAAGCAATGGCGCGATTGGGAGAGCAGGGACGGCCGCCACATCGATCAGATCAAGCAGCTGATCGCGCTGATCAAATCCGATCCCGCCTCGCGCCGGCAGATCGTGACCGCCTGGAATCCGGGCGAGATCGACAAGATGGCGCTCGCGCCCTGCCACTGCTTCTTCCAGACCCAGGTCGCCGGCGGCAGGCTGAACCTTCAGATGTACCAGCGCAGCGCCGATGTCTTCCTGGGCGTGCCGTTCAACATCGCCAGCTATGCGCTCCTTACACACATGCTCGCGCAGCAATGCGGTCTGGAGCCGGGCACCTTCGTGTGGACCGGCGGTGACTGCCACCTTTATTCGAACCATCTCGAACAGGCGCGGCTGCAATTGAGCCGGGAACCCCGCCCGCTGCCGAAGCTCGTCATCCATCGGTGCCCGGCTGCGATCGACGGCTATGCCTATGAGGATTTCGAGATCCTCGGCTACGACCCGCATCCGCATATTGCGGCGCCCGTGGCGGTTTGATCGCCTCGTCCGGCTCGGCTCCCGGGGCGGCGTGATTCGCCCCCAGCTTTGCGGTGATGAATCCACACTAGCCGCATCTTATCCACAGCCCATCCACAGCTTACTCACAGCAACCTGTGCTCTAACGGGATGCGCAAGAGGCGGGGGCAGGACTTGAAGGCAGTATGGAACATCTGACGGCGATCGTGGCCATCAATCACGAAGGCGTGATCGGCGCCGGCAATGCCGTGCCCTGGCGGCTGAAGCGCGATATGCAGTTCTTCCGTGAGCAGACCATGGGCAACGTCGTCCTGATGGGCCGCAACACGTTTGATTCGCTGGGTCGCAAGTGCCTGCCCGGCCGTTACAATATCGTCGTGACCCACCATTGGGGCGAGGTGCCTGAAGGCGATCTTTGCAAGGCTGCATCGGGCGTCGAGGATGCGCTGTACCGGGCGACGCTGGCGCCGCGCCTTTTCCGCGGCGCCTATGTCATTGGCGGGGCGACGATCTACGACCAGTTTGCCCCTTATGTGGACCGCTATCTCATCACCCTGGTGGACAAGCGCGTCGATGGCGGCGACACCTTCTTCGCGCCACCCTTCGACGAAAGGGACTGGGTCAAGCGCACCCTGTTCTCCCAGTCGGCGGATGCCGAAAATGAGGCATCCTTCTCCGTCTATGAGTTGCGGGCTGTGGACGAGGGCAAGGTCGCCGCGCGCCGCGAACGGTCGATAAAGGCAGGACGCCTGGCCGCCGAGGGACCCCCGCTCGCGGAGAGCGCCCCTTTCCGCAGGATGCCCCCGCCCTATCGCGCTGCCGCATCGATCATGCTGTGAGGCGTCTACCGCCATTTATTTGGTAGCGATTGGAAATCGCCCCCCGATTTCCTATAGCCGCCGCCATGGAGCGGCTGGACGGCGGCTCGGCGGTTCCGACCCATTTGCGCGGCGGCATCGTCGCGCTCGGTAATTTTGACGGATTTCATCGCGGACATCAGGCGGTGGTGCACCGGGCTGTGGAGCTGGGCCGCGCACAGGAGCGACCGGTGCTGGTGGCCACGTTCGATCCGCACCCGGCGCGGCTGTTCCATCCCGACGCACCCCCCTTCCGGCTCACCACGCTGGACCAGCGCGAACGACTGTTCGGCGTGGCGGGGGCGGATGCGATGCTCGTCTTCCATTTCGACAAGGCGCTTGCCGCGGTCAGCGCGGAGGATTTTGTCCACGATTATCTGCATGATCGGATCA
>Ga0081539_10005138_pt1 | contig 13651 bp, 12 predicted proteins | sample TabmetS4T2R2_FD_71023 | JGI IMG/M metagenome (GOLD analysis project Ga0081539, IMG submission 71023) | Tabebuia heterophylla rhizosphere microbial communities from the University of Puerto Rico - S4T2R2 | ecosystem: Host-associated > Plants > Roots > Rhizosphere ...
CCACCGGCCGGCCCGCACTGCGCCGCGCGGGTCGGGTCACCGCGCTGGGTGCCCTGGTCGCCAGCACATACTTCCTGATCAACGATCTGGGCCGGCCGGACCGGTTCCATCACATGCTGCGGGTCGCCAAGCCCACGTCGCCGATGTCGATGGGTACGTGGATCCTCAGCGCGTTCGGCGGAGCGGCCGGTGTGTCGGCGGTGGCGGAGGCCGCGCCCCTGCTGCCCGATCGGGGGGTGCTGGGCATGGCCAAGCGGGTGCTGCCGCCGGTCGGCGCGGCCGGCCAATACGCCGCCGCCGCGGCCGCGCCGGCGCTCGCGACGTACACGGCGGTGCTACTGGCCGACACCGCGACGCCGAGCTGGCATGCGGCGTACCCCGAGCTGCCGTTCGTGTTCGCCGGCAGCGCCCTGGCCAGCGGCGCGGCGGTCGGCCTCATCGCCGGCCCGAACGATCAGGCCGGTCCGGCGCGCCGGATGGCGTTCTGCGGCGCGGCCCTGGAGCTGTACGCCGGGCACCGGGTGGAGAGCGGCAACGGAATTCTGAGCGAGCCATACCGGGAGGGACGCTCCGGGGGGCTGCTGCGGGCTGCCCGCCTGCTCACCGCGGCCGGCGCGGTCGGTGCCCTGGCCGGGCGGCGCAGCCGGATCGTCGCCGCGCTGTCCGGTCTCGCGCTGCTGGCCGGGTCGCTGGCCACCCGGTTCGGCATCTACGAGGGCGGCGTCGCTTCGGCCAAGGATCCGAAGTACACGGTGCTGCCGCAACGCGAACGGCTAGCGACAGTCGGCGACGAAGCCGACGAAGGTCACCGCACCTCGAGCGTGATCCCGTCGGGGCGGGCCGGCAGCAGCTCACCGATCACCGGGTAGCCGGGCACATCGCCGGCCACCAGCAGCCCGCCGGAGGTCTGTGCGTCGGCGAGCAGCAGCAGCTCGTCTTCGGACACGCCGTCAACTGACAGGTACGGCCGCACCCAGTCCAGGTTGCGCCGGGTGCCGCCGCTGACGTACCCGCCGGCGAGGGCCTCCCGCGCGCCGTCCAGGTAGGACACGGCCGCGGCGTTCACGCGCGCGGTCACGCCGCTCGCCCGGGCGAGTTTGTGCAAGTGACCGAGCAGCCCGAACCCGGTCACGTCGGTGGCGCAGACCGCACCCGTGTCCATCGCGGCCTCCGCGGCGGACCGGTTCAGCTGGGTCATCGCGGCGACGGCTTGCGGGAACACCTCGCCGGTGGACTTGTGCCGGTTGTTCAGCACGCCGATGCCCAGCGGCTTGGTCAGCGTCAGCGGCAGCCCGGCCGCGCCGGTGTCGTTGCGCATCAGCCGCTGCGGGTCGGCGATGCCGGTGACCGCCATGCCGTACTTGGGCTCCGGATCGTCGACGCTGTGCCCGCCCCCGACGTGGCAACCCGCCTCGCGGGCGACGTCCAGGCCGCCGCGCAGCACCTCGGCGGCCAGCTCCATCGGCAGGACGTCACGCGGCCAGGCCAGCAGGTTCACCGCGACGACCGGGCTACCGCCCATCGCGTACACGTCGGACAGTGCGTTGGCCGCGGCGATGCGCCCCCAGTCGTACGCGTCGTCCACCACCGGGGTGAAGAAGTCGGCGGTGGCTACAATCGCCACGCCCGCGGCCAGCTGCACGACGGCCGCGTCGTCACCGTCGTCCAGCCCGACCAGCAGCTCACCCGGCCCCCGCGGGTTTTCGTCCCCGATCAGTCCGGCGACCACCGCCTCCAGCTCACCGGGCGGGATCTTGCAGGCGCAGCCACCGCCGTGCGCGTACTGCGTCAGCCTGATGATCGGCGTCGTGGTCACCCTCCCGACTCTATACCTTCGCCGATCTTGGAATTGTGGTGGGCGAACAACTCCAAGATCGACGGGGGTAGGGTGGGCGGCGGAGGCGTTCAGGTGGCTGGTGCCCCTCCCGGTCTTCAAAACCGGTGCGGCCCGGTACCCGGGCCGGGCGGGTTCGATTCCCGTCCGCCTCCGCTCATCCGCTGCATTCCGACCTCATGCCTTGGCAAACCCGCCTGCGGTAGCGTATGTGGCCGGGTGGCGGCGGGTTCGATGCCGGTACGCCTTCGCAGGACGATCGGGGCGCGTGGGAGACACGGGTGGGTGACGACAGACCGGATCCGCGGCGGCGAATCCCGCGCACCGACGCCGTACTGGCCGATCCCCGCCTCGTTGCCGCCGCCCGACAGCTCGGCCGCGGACCGGTCAAGGCCGCCGTGAGCGAGGCTCAGCAGCGGGCCCGGGCCGGTGATCTGGATCCGGACGGCGTGGCGGAGGCCGCCGTCGCGGCCCTGCCGGACACCGCCGGCGGCCTGCGCCCGGTGCTGAACGCGACCGGCGTCGTGCTGCACACGAACCTGGGCCGGGCCGCCCTCTCCGCGGCCGCTCGCGACGCCGTCGCCGCCGCCAGCGGACACACCGACGTCGAGCTCGACCTCGGCACGGGCCGCCGCGCGCGCCGCGGCCGTACTGCTTTGGCCGCGCTCGCCGCCGCGGTTCCCGAGGCCGCCGCCGTCCACGTGGTCAACAACGGTGCCGCCGCGCTGGTGCTCACCGCGACCGCGCTGGCCGCCGGACGAGAGATCGTGGTCAGTCGCGGCGAGTTGGTCGAGATCGGCGATGGTTTCCGGCTGCCTGATCTGCTGGTGTCCACTGGTGCCAGGCTCCGGGAGATCGGCACCACCAACCGAACGTCGCTCGCCGACTACACCGCCGCAGTAGGCTCCGACACCGGGTTCATCCTCAAGGTCCATCCCTCGAACTTCGTGGTCAGCGGCTTCACCAGCGCCGTCGACGTGGCCGACCTGGCCCGGCTCGGACCGCCGGTGGTGGCCGACATCGGTTCCGGGCTACTGGCGCCGGATCCGCTGCTACCCGCTGAACCGGACGCCGCTACCACGCTGCGGGCGGGCGCGGGCCTGGTCATCGCCAGCGGCGACAAGCTCCTCGGCGGCCCGCAGGCCGGGCTGTTGCTCGGCGACGCCGCACTCATCGAACGCTTGCGCCGGCACCCGCTCGCCCGGGCGCTACGGGTCGACAAACTGACCCTGGCGGCGCTGCATGCCACGATCGCCGGACCGGAGACCCCGACCTGGCAGGCGTTACGGGCCAAACCTGCGGCGTTGCGGTCTCGCACCGACCGGCTCCGAGCCAGGCTCGCGGCTGCCGGCGTCGACGTCACGCTGGTCGCGTCGGCAGCGGTCGTGGGCGGCGGCGGCGCGCCCGAGGTCGAGCTGCCGTCGTGGGCGCTGTCGCTGCCCCCCGCGTACGCCGGGCCGCTGCGCCTCGCCGCCACCCCGGTTGTGGGCCGGGTGGAACGGGGGCGGCTGCTGCTGGACCTGCGCTGCGTGCCGGAGGTTGCCGACGCCGCGGTCGAGGCCGCGGTCCGTGCCGCGGCGGGGTGCTGACGATGCATGTGGTGGCCACTGCCGGGCACGTCGACCACGGCAAGTCCACGCTGGTCCGCGCGCTCACCGGCATGGAGCCGGACCGGTGGGCCGAGGAGCGCCGGCGCGGCATGACGATCGACCTGGGGTTCGCGTGGACGCGCCTGCCGTTGGGTGCCACGGTGGCGTTCGTCGACGTGCCCGGCCACGAACGGTTCGTGCCGAACATGCTCGCCGGGGTGGGTCCGGTGCCGGCGGCGGTGGTCGTCGTGGCCGCCGACGAGGGGTGGATGCCCCAGTCCACCGAGCATCTCGCCGCGCTGAACGCCCTCGACGTCCGGCATGGGCTCCTCGTGGTCACGCGCACCGATCTGGCCGATCCGGGCCCGGCGCTGGCCCGGGCCCGCGACGAGATCGGTCGTACGTCGTTGGGTGCGGTCGCGGCGGTGGCGGTCAGCCCGGTCACCGGCGCCGGCCTCGACGAGCTCCGTTCCGCCCTGGGCGGGTTGGTCGCTCGGCTCCCGGTCCCGGACCGGGAGGCCCCGGTGCGGATGTGGATCGACCGGGTTTTCACCATCAAGGGCGCCGGCACCGTCGTCACCGGTACGCTCGGTGCCGGCCGGCTGCGCACGGGGGATGAGCTGGAGCTGACCGGCGCACACCGGCCGGTACGGATTCGTGGCCTGCAGAGCCTCGGCGCCGCGGCCGACGAGGTCACCGCGGTGGCCCGGGTGGCCGTGAACCTGCGCGGCGTCGACCGGGACGCGCTCGGCCGCGGCGCCGCGCTGCTCACGCCCGGCCGGTTCCGCGCCACCGACCTCGTCGACGTGCGCGTGCACGGCGACCCGGTCGCCGACCTGCCGGCGACGGTGACGCTCCACACGGGATCGGCGGCGGTGCCGGTACGGGTACGCCCGCTCGGCGCCGACACCGCGCGGCTCCGGCTGACCCGTTCGCTGCCGTTGCGGATCGGGGATCGGGCGTTGTTGCGCGATCCCGGCCGGCATCATGTCGCCGGCGGTGTCACCGTGCTCGACGTCGCACCTCCCGCGCTGTCCCGGCGCGGCGCGGCAGCCGCCCGGGCGGCAGAACTGGCCACGATGGACGGTGTACCCGATGCGACCGGGGAGTTGAGCCGCCGCCTGCTGGTCTGCCGCGACGACCTCGCGCGGATGGGCGTACCCACGGCCCGTGAAGCCGTGGCCGGGCAGTGGCTCGCCGATCCCGCGCACTGGGCGCGGCTGCGCGAGCGGCTCGCAACGGAGGTCGCCCGGCACGCCCGCGACCACCCGCTCGAGCCAGGCGTTCCGGTCGAGGCCCTCCGGCAGCGCCTCGGGCTGCCGGACCGCGCCCTGGTGGACGCGCTGGTGCAGCCGCCGCTGACAGTCCGCGGCGGCCGCGTCTCCACGGGCGCTCCGGGCCTTCCAGCCGCACTCCTCGCCGGTCTGGACATGGCATTCGCCGATCTGGCCGGCCGACCCTTCGCCGCACCGGAGGCGTACCGGCTCGCCGAGCTGGGCCTGGGAACCCGGCAAGTGGGAGCGGCGGTCCGCGCCGGACTGGTGATCCAGCTCGCCGAGAATGTCATCCTGCGCGCCGACGCGCCGGAGCGTGCGATCGCGGTGCTGGCCGGGCTGCAGCAGCCGTTCACGGTCAGCGAGGCCCGCAAGGCGCTGGACACCAGCCGGCGGGTCGCGGTGCCGCTGCTCGAGCTGCTGGACCGCCGCGGCCTCACCCGGCACCTGCCGGACGACCGGCGGACGGTCGCGCCACCGTCCTGACCCTCCATCGGGTGTCGCAGCAGCCGGTTCGTGCCGGTCCAACCCCGGGTATGACACCGGCATGGCCGCCCCCGACCAGCTGGCGCCGTACCGGCGCAAGCGCGACTTCGCCCGGACGCCGGAACCGGCCGGCGCGACCGTTCCGGGCGCGAAGAGCGGTAGCCGCCGGTTCGTGGTGCAGCGGCACCGGGCGCGGCGCCTGCACTACGACTTCCGCCTGGAGATCGACAGTGTCCTGGTCAGCTGGGCCGTTCCGCGAGGCCCGACGCTGGCCGCGGGTGTACGGCGCTCGGCGTTCCACGTCGAGGACCACCCACTCGAGTACTTTGACTTCGAGGGGGTCATCCCGGCCGGACAGTACGGCGGCGGGGACGTCATCGTCTGGGACGCCGGCACCTGGGAATCGGCGACCGACGACCCGGGCCGGGCCGTCACCGAGGGCGAACTGCATTTCGACATGTACGGCGAGAAGCTGCGCGGCCGGTTCGCACTGGTCCGCACGCGCACCGACGCGTCCGGCAGGGAGCAGTGGCTGCTGCTGCACAAGCGGGACGAGTACGCTGTCGACGGCTGGGATCCCGAGGACCATCCCCAGTCGGTCCTGAGTGGGCGTACCAATGATGAGGTCAAGGCGGATCCGGACCGGTTGTGGCGCTCGGACCAGCCGGCGATCCGCGCCGCCGTGATGGTGAAGTCCCGCCCGGTGACCGTGGAGGAACTCGAGGACCTCGACGCGCTGGCGGCTTCGGGCCGGTGGTCGGTGTTCGGGCGGGAGCTCCGTGTCACCAACCTGGACAAGGAGCTGTTTCCGGCCCGGCCGGGCGAGGAGCCGGTCACCAAGCGGGACCTGCTGCGCTACACCGCACAGATCGCTCCGACGCTGTTGCCGTACCTGACCAGGCGCGCGCTCAACCTGCATCGCTATCCCAACGGAGCCCAGAGCAAGGGGTTCTGGCAGAAGGAGCTGCCGAGTCATGCGCCGGACTGGCTGCCGCGCTGGGACAACCCGGAAGCCGACCCGGGCGAGACACGTACGTATCTGGTCGTGGACGAACCGGCCGCGCTGATCTGGGCGGCGAACTTCGGTGGGCTGGAATGGCACCCGTGGACGTCCCGGATCGACGATCCGCACAAGCCCACGTACGCGCTGATCGACCTCGACCCGGGCAACACCACCGACTGGGACGATCTGCTGGTTCTGGCGCGGCTGCACCGCACCGCGTTCGAGCACCTCGGCGTCACGGCACGAGCGAAGGTGAGCGGGCGGCGTGGCATCCAGATCTGGGTGCCGATCGCTCCCGGGCCGGATTTCGACGAGACCCGTGCGTGGGTGGAACGGCTGTCTCGCACCGTCGGCGCGGTCGTTCCCGATCTGGTGAGCTGGAAGTGGCAGAAGAGTGACCGGGCCGGCCTGGCCCGGCTGGACTACACCCAGAACGCGATCAACAAGACGCTCGTGGCGCCGTACAGCCCCCGCCCCGCGGCCGGCGCCCCGGTGTCCGCGCCGATCGAGTGGGACGAGCTGGACGATCCGGCGCTGCGGCCGGACGGCTTCACGATCCGGACCATCCTGCCGCGCCTGGCCGACAGGGGCGACCTGTTCCAGAACGCCCTGGACCACACACAGCGCCTGCCGCCGGTCTAGCGCCTATTAATCCGTGCGCTACGGTACGGAGCCTGCTGGAACAATCCACTTCATCGGCTGGCCAGTAATCGCGGCAATGGTGTCGAAGTCGTGGTCATAGTGCACGACGGTGGCGTTGTGCATCTCAGCTGTGGCCGCGATCAAAAGGTCGGGTACACCGGGCCCGCGATGCTGCCCGGCACGAACCAATTCGCGCTGAACCTGCCGTGCGCGGCCGGTGACCGCTCGGGTAAGAGGAAGTTCTTGGTAAAGCTCCGCTCTGTCAGCGGCAACGGAGTCGAACTCGCCGAGGTTGCGCGCGCTGTATCCGATTTCCAGATCGATGATGGCTGTGGTTGCCAGAACTCCGATTTCGTCAAGGCGCTCCAGCGCTGCCCGCACCGATGCTTGTCGAGGCACGCGAGCCAAGGCGCTTTTGTCGACCAAATAGAGCTCTGTCACCGCCAGGCACCGGACATAACGGTCTCATCGCCGAGATCAGGGCCTCCTGCGCTGTTGAGTAGCCGGGCGCTGCGCTCAGCCTTGCGTTCCGCTTCGGCGACTGCGGCAGCCAGCGCGGCGTGGATGGTGTCTTTCTTGGTCGTCGTGCCGAGCACCTTGGCGGCCGCCTCGGTCAGAACCGGGTCAAGATCAATGACAGTTTTCATCGCCGACTCCTCCCGTGAGTATATCCAACATATATACACCGTCCGGCGCCGACCATAAGGACCTGCGGCGGGTCCCGCCGGGCCCATTGATCAGAAGAGCGCCAGTTGGCCGGGGATCGGATCGCGGCGAGTGGTCAGGCCGCGGCGGAAGACCCACCGCCGCAGGTGCCATGGCAGATCATCGGGATCGGGCGGCGGTGTGCCCCCGGTGAGCGCCCACAGCGACGGCCCCAGGTTGATACCCCGGTCCGACAGCGCCCACCGCATGGCGGCGAGGCTGAGCGGCAGCCGGGCCGACTCCAGATCAGGCACCGGCAGATCGGTGCGCATCCGCATCAGCCGCCGGTTGCGGTCGACCACGTCCCGCATCGCCGGCTCCCGCAACTGCTCGGCGGCCAGGTCACCGATCGCCTCCCGAACCGCCTGAAGGTCGCCGCCGTCCACCGCGGCCCATGCGGCGTCGACCGTGCCGAACGCTGCCAGCAGCCGCGCGGCCGTGGCCGCGCCGAAGCGGCGGACGCCGTGCAGGTTGTCCGATGGGTCACCGCGCAGCGCGGCGTAGTCCCGGTACTGCCACGGGTGCACGCCGCACAGTTGGGGCAGATCGTCCAGGCCCACCAGGACCGCCTCGTCGAAACCGCCGTTGCGCACCCGCAGCACCGAGGTCGTCTGGTCGATCAGCGCGAACGCGTCCCGGTCGCTGGTCATGAGCACCGACCGCCAGCCGGAGCGCCGGGCGTACGCCGCCGAGCTGGCCAGCACGTCGTCGGCCTCGTACGCGGGCGGCACCACCGTGCAGATCCCGGCCGCGCGCAGCATCTCCGGGGCGCCGGCGATCTGCTCGACGAGGTCGGCCGGTTTGTCGGGCCGCTGCGCCTTGTATCCGGCGTAGTCGGACTTACGGGCCGACGAGCTGGGGCAGTCGAAGCCGACCACCACCGCGTCCGGACGCAGCGAACCCGCCGCGCGAGCCAGATAGCCGATCAGGCCCTTGAGGGCCCACACCGGCCGCCCCGCCCGGTCCAGCAGGCCGTCGATCATCGCCGCGTGGTACGCACGGTGCAGCAGGCTGTTCCCGTCCAGGGCGAGGAGCAGCGGAGCCGGGAGCGACACGCGAGTCAGCTTATGCCCGCCGCCGCGGGAACGGGGGGCACCAAGCTCATGATCGACAAACGTCGGGGCGGGCTGGCAAGGTGACGGCCATGAAACTCCTGTTGCCCGACAGCATCGACCTCGACGTGGAGGTTCCGGACGGCGTGCAGAGGATCGTGTACGCCATCGACCGCCCGGTTCCCGACGAGCACACCGACGCGGAGGCGCTGGTGGTATGGGGCAATCCCGCCGCACAGCTGCGCGACACCGCCACCCGGCTTCGTCGGTTGCGCTGGGTGCAGACGCTGGCCGCCGGGCCGGACGCCGTGCTCGCCGCCGGCTTTGCGCCGGACGTGGTCATCACCGGCGGGACCGGCCTGCACGACCTGACTGTCGCCGAGCACACGCTGACCCTCACGCTTGCCGCCGCCCGGCGTGTCAACCTTCTCGTACGGGCGCAGATCGGCCGCCGCTGGGCCGGCGAGCTCGGCGGCCTCCAGCCTGTGGACGACCCCACCAGTTTCCGTACGCTGCGTGGCGCCGACGTGCTGATCTGGGGGTTCGGTGGCATCGCCGCGACCCTCGCGCCGTACCTGGCGGCGCTCGGCGCCCACGTGACCGGCGTGGCTCGCAGCGCGGGGGAGCGGCACGGCTTTCCGGTTATCACAGACGCGGACCTGCCCGGCCGGCTGCCGCAGACCGACGTCCTCATCATGATCCTTCCGGCCACCCCCGACACCGCCTTCGCGCTCGGCGCCCGGCTGCTCGCCCTGCTGCCCGCGCACGCGTGGGTCGTGAACGTGGGCCGGGGCAGCACCGTTGACGAAGGTGCGTTGCTGGAGGCGATCCGGGCCGGCCGCATCGGCGGCGCGGCACTGGACGTGTTCGAGACCGAGCCGCTCCCGCCGGACTCCGGCCTGTGGGATGAACCCAACGTTCTCATCTCGCCGCACGCCGCAGGCGGGCGGCCGGTCGGCGCCGCCACCCGCATCGCGGAGAACCTGGCGGCATTCCGCGGCGGCCGCCCGTTCCGCAATACCGTCGAGCGCTGATCACCGGAACGGCGGCTCACCGAAGAGTTCCCGGATGCGGTAGAGGTCCCGCAGCCGCGGCTCGGTCGTGCCGCCGACCCAGCGGCTGATCGTCTTGGCCGACACCTTCAGCCGGCGGGCGGCCGCTTCCATGGTCAGTCCCTCCCGGCGCAGGCTGGCGGACAGCCATTCGGCGAAGGAGCCGGCGGGCGCGGGCGCCACCAGGGCGGGCGGCTCGTCCGGCACCGGGTCATCGCCCGGCTCGTCCACCACTGTCGGCGGAACGGGCATGGGCGCGTCGTCCGGGCCGAGCACCAAGTCGATCTCGGCCCGGGTCGGGAAGATGCGCAACGACACCTGGATGGTGCCGGGCGCTCCGGCCGCGTCCAGCAGCACCGGGCCCGCCCGGTCGCACAACGTCCGTACGTCGTCATCGGACAACGGCGCCGAGGTCAGCCGGCGGCGGACGAAGTCGCGGACATCCGGCAGCGACGACGGCCGCGCCGGAAAGACCTGCGTGACGACGACGAGCGGGAGTATCTCGATGTGCTCGGCCACCTCGCCCCCTCGCCACGGCCTACCCGGATCACATCCTGCCCGTGAGCTTACGGCCGGGCGCAGATCGTACCCGTTCGGGTGAACTTCGGCTCCGGCATCCGCCGCGAGCCGTAGGCTCGGTCGGGTCCTGCGATGACCGACGATGACCGACGTCGACAATGGATCGGACGGTGCCGGCTGGTGAGCGTCCCGGCCGCTGGGAACGGCGGAAACACCCTGCACGTCCTCTGGATGAACGGCGGCCTGAGCTGCGACGGCGACTCGGTGGCGCTCACCGCCGCCACCCAGCCCAGCATCGAGGAGATCGTGCTGGGCGCCCTGCCCGGGCTGCCCAATGTGGCCATGCACTGGCCGTTGCTCGACTTCCAGAGCGGCCCCGTAGGTGGCCCGGACAGCTTCATCGAGTGGTGGCACCGCGCCGAGCGGGACGAGCTCGAACCGTTCATCCTCATCGTCGAGGGGTCCGTGCCGGACGAGTCCGGCAAGCCGGAGGGGTACTGGAGCGGCTTCGGCACCGATCCGGCGACCGGGCAGCCGATCACCAGCTGTGAGTGGCTGGACCGGCTGGCACCCAAGGCCACCGCGATCCTCGCGGTGGGCACCTGCGCCACGTACGGCGGTGTGCACGCGATGGCCGGCAACCCGACCGGCGCGATGGGCGTGCCGGATTATCTCGGCTGGGACTGGAAGTCCAAGGCCGGCCTGCCGATCGTCTGCGTCCCGGGCTGCCCCACCCACCCGGACAACCTCTCGGAGACGATCCTCTACCTGCTCTACCAGGTGGCGGGGCAGGCACCGATGATCCCGCTCGACGAGGCGTTACGCCCGCGCTGGCTGTTCGAGGCCACCGTGCACGCCGGATGCGACCGGGCTTCGTACTACGACCAGAATGACTTCGCGACCGGATTCGGATCGTCGAGGTGCCTGGTCAAGGTGGGCTGCTGGGGCCAGGTGGTGCGGTGCAACGTCGCCAAGCGTGGCTGGATCAACGGCGTGGGTGGCTGCCCGAACGTCGGCGGAATCTGCATCGCCTGCACGATGCCGGGGTTTCCGGACAAGTTCATGCCGTTTTTGGAAGCGCCCGTTGCGGAGACCGCGCCGGGGACGGTCGCCGGCTACGCGCCATTGGTACGGACGCTGCGTGGCTTCACGCTGCGCGTGGCCGGACCGGAGCCGGAAGTCGCGGTGAACGTCGCGCACGGCGTGGCCGTGGAGGCGCCATGACGGAGGGTCTGGTCGAGATGGCCTGGGATCCGATCACCCGCATCGTCGGCGTCGGGTTCGCCGAGGCGGTCCGGGGCGCGCTGTTGCAAACGGTCCGCAGCTTCGACCCCTGCCTGCCGTGCGGTGTGCATATGTACATGGGCGGCGGCCGGGTGATCCACACCGAGCACGCGCCGATGGGCGCCGCGGTGCCGGCGGGTGGGACGCGGTCGTGACCGGATCAGACCCCGCCCAGGAGGCCGGCGTTCGCGTCGACAAGCTGCTGGCGCAGTTGTCCGCGGCCGATCCGCGGTCGGCCGCCGCGGCCGAGGAACTGACGCGCTGCCTCGTGCAGCTCTACGGCGCCGGTCTGGCGCGGATCGTCGACATGATCGGGACCGAGCGCAGTGCCGAGCTGTGCGCCGATCCGCTCGTGGAGAGCCTGCTGCTGGTGCACGACCTACATCCGCTGGACGCGGACACCCGGATCCGCCGAGCACTGCGGGGCTATCCGGGGGAGCTGGAGTATCGCGGCATCGACGCGACGGGCGTGGTACGGCTTCGTCTGACCGGCGGGGGCTGCCGGTCGACGCGGCGCGCCGCCGAGGACCGGATCGAGGCCATCGTCCGCCAGGCGGCGCCCGACGTCGCGGGGATCGAGGTGGATAGTCCACCGCCGATGCCGCCGTTGCTGCAGGTGTCGCGGCGGCCGGACACAACTGTCCGGTCCGGATCGGACATCGTTCCCCGCGATCTTGGAGTTGTGGTTGGAACAAATGGGGTAACAAGCCGTGAAAGGCCAACCACAACTCCAAGATCGCGGAGAGAGGGGTCAGCCGACCGAGGCGAGGTAGCCGCGCAGGTGCCGCACGGGGTGATTCCGTGACCGCGGCCGGGCTCCGCCGGTATGCCCGCGCCGCGCCGGCCGCCGCCGACGCGGTGGCGCCCCAGGTGGAGCGCTGCGCGCTGTGCGGCACCGAACTCGGCGGCCGGCACGGCCACCTCGTCGCCCTGGACGACCGGGCGCTGCAGTGCGCCTGCCGCCCCTGCTACCTGCTGTTCACCCCGGAGGGCGCCGCGGGCGGCCGGATCCGGGCGGTGCCGGACCGTTACCTCACCGATCCGGTACGGCCGATCACCGACCCGGACTGGGAGCTGCTGCAGATTCCGGTGACGACGGCGTTCTTCTTCGTCAACAGCGACCTGGACCAGGTGGTCGCCTGCTACCCCAGCCCGGCCGGCGCCACCGAGTCCCTGCTCGACCTGGCCGGCTGGGAGCGGTTTCGGCAGGTGTACCCGCTGTTGCGCCTGCCGGAACCGGACGTGGAGGCGATCTACGTAACCGGCGCCGGGGCCGACCTGGAGGCTTACCTCGTGCCGATCGACGCCTGCTTCGCGCTGGCCGGTACGGTTCGGCTGCGCTGGCAGGGCCTGGACGGCGGACCGGCCGTACGGCAGGCGCTCGCCGCGTTCCACGACGACCTGCGGCGCCGCTCCCGTCCGTACGAAAGGGACTGACGACGCGTCCCGCTGGGCGGAGACGCTCAAGCCGATGCAGCTCGCGACGGTGCCTTCGGTCCGCGATCTTGGAGTTGTGGTTGGAACGAATCGGGTGATTAGCCGCATAAGCGCAACCACACCCCCAAGATCGCGGGGAACGGGGCGGGGGCGGGACAGAAGTGTCCGGTGGGCCTGGATAGCATCGATGCGGAGGACCGTTACGGCCAGTTGCGACTGGACAACACTGGGTCTGGCGCGAGCGGCGGTCATCCTGCAGGCTTGGTGACCACATCGACATGCGCGGCCACCATGCGTGATCGCGGCCCGCATGCGGCTCTCCGTTTAACCCCTGAGGTGACGACTTGATCTGGCATGGAATCCCGGCGCAGCGGACCGCCGCGCGCCGCGGCGGATGGTGGACGAACCGGCGCGCGACGGCCCGGCGGCGTGCCGCGCCGGCGCACGGTAGCTCGGTGGTCATCCGTGAGCCGGAGTCGGCCTGGTGGGACGCACAGGCTGAGCCGATCGATCCGGTCGCGGAGCCGCTGGGTGAAATGGAGCCGCCCGGAGAAACCCGGTCAGGCGATGGTGCGGTCACGGTGGCGGTGGTCGGGGAGGCGGAGACCGGCTGGAACACCGAGGCCGTGGTGTCCCGCCTGGCCGAGCTCGCGGTCATCGACGAGTTGCTGGTGGTGTACGGATCCGGCTCGCGGTATCACCCCGGCCCGGGACATCGTGCCGTCACGGCCGGGCTCCGCCGCCACCTGCCGCGGCACAACGTGATCGCGCTGC
>Ga0081539_10005139_pt1 | contig 13646 bp, 13 predicted proteins | sample TabmetS4T2R2_FD_71023 | JGI IMG/M metagenome (GOLD analysis project Ga0081539, IMG submission 71023) | Tabebuia heterophylla rhizosphere microbial communities from the University of Puerto Rico - S4T2R2 | ecosystem: Host-associated > Plants > Roots > Rhizosphere ...
AGGTGCCGGTCAGGGGCGCGCTCGCTCGCGACCAACCGGCATCCCTGGCCAGGCCCGCCCCGTCACGGCCGGAGCGGGTCTGGCCTCTTCTCTGCCCGCCGGCATCTCGCCTGCCGGCACCGCGTCGACCGCGGCCGCCAAGTCGCCGAAGGCGGCCACGCCCGGTGGCGGCGGCCGCCCGGTCGCGTGCCCGGTGGTCACGAACAGCGGCGTCACCCCGGCGGCGACGGCCGCGCCGACGTCGGTCGGCGAGTTGCCGATCAGGAACGAGCCCGCCAGGTCCAGGCCGAGGCGCCTGGCGGCCGTCTCCAGCAGCCCCGGCCCCGGCTTGCGGTCCCGGCACGCCCGGGCGTAGGGGCCGACCGTCCCCTCGGGGTGGTGCGGGCAGTAGAGGACCGCGTCCAGCCGCACCCCGGCCCCGGCAAGCAGCCGCCGCAGGCGCCGATGGACGGCCGCCACGGCCGCCTCGCCGTACAAGCCCCTGGCCACCCCGGCCTGGTTGGTCACCACCACCAGGGCGTACCCGGCCGCCGCCAGGGTCGCCAGCTTCTCCACCCCGGGCAGCAGCACCAGCCGCTCGGGGTCGTGCAGGTAGGGGACCTCCTCGACCAGGGTGCCGTCGCGGTCGAGGAACACCGCCGGCCGCCTCATCGGGTGGTGGCCAGCCGGTGCTCCACCCAGCCGCAGAGGGCGTGGCCGATGGTGATGTGGCCCTGCTGGACCAGCCCGGCGACGTCGCCGTCGACGTGCAGGGCCAGGTCGGCGCCCTCGTCCAGGGGCGAGGCCGCCGGGCCGAGGAAGGCGATCACGGCCATGCCTCTGGCCTTGGCCGTGGCCGCCGCCCGCAGGACGTTCTCGGAGCGGCCGCTGGTCGAGATGGCCACCAGCACGTCCCCGGGACGGCCGAGGCCCTCGACCTGGCGGGCGAACACGTCGGCGTAGCCGTAGTCGTTGCCGACGGCGGTGAGCACCGAGGTGTCGGTGGTGAGGGCGACCGCCCGGTAGGCCGGCCGCTCCAGCTGGAGGCGCCCGACCAGCTCGGCCGCCAGGTGCTGGGCGTCGGCGGCGCTGCCGCCGTTGCCGCAGAACAGCACCTGGCCGCCGCCGGCCAGGGCGTCGGCGACCAGGACGGCCGCCCGCTCCACGGCGGCCGCCCCTGGCCGCCCGGTCAGGGAGGCGGCCACCGCCGCCGAGCGTTCCAGGTAGTCGGCGATCTGGCTCATCGGGCACCCCCTTGGGGCTCCCCGGACCTCTGGTTGCTCAAGCTCTCCCCCGGGCTCGCTGGTCGACGGCGTGGGCGCCGCGCAGGTCGAAGTGGACCGGCGAGCAGGGCGCGCCCGCCGCCTCCAGGGCGGCGACCATCCGTGTGCGGCGCTGCGGCGGCCCGGCGAACAGCATGAACCCGCCTCCGCCGGCCCCGAGTACCTTGCCCCCGGCCGCCCCGGCGGCCCGGCCGACCTCATACAGCTCCTCCAGCCGGGGGGTGGCGATCCCGGTGGCCAGCTGGCGCTTGTGCTCCCAGCCATGGCGCAGGCCCTCGGCGAAGCCGGCCAGGTCGCCGGCCAGCAGGGCGTCGCGCATCGCCTCGGCCAGGGCCTTGAGCGCGCCCAGGCTGGCCAGGCTGCGCTCCGAGCCGAGCAGGACCCCGTCGACCTGGCGGCGCAGGATGCCGTCGTCGGTGCGGCTCTCCCCCGACCAGGCGAGCAGCATCGAGTCCTCCAGCGCCTCCAGCACCTCGGCCGCGACCGCCAGGGGCCGGACCTCGACCTGGTCGTCGCCGGCGAACTCGATGAAGTTGAGCCCGCCGTAGGCGGCCGCGTACTGGTCCTGCATGCCGCCTTCGATCTTGAGGTCGACCCGTTCGACCTGGTAGGCGGTGCGGGCCAGCTCGGCCGGGTCCCAGGTCCGCCTGGTGGAGGCCCAGACCGCGGTCAGCATCGCCACCACCAGCGCCGACGACGACCCCAGGCCCGACCCGGGCGGGGCGTCGGTGGCCAGGGTGAGGTCGAGGCCCCGGCCCGGGCGGCGGACCGCGAGGCCGCGAAGGACGGCCTTGACCAGGTCCAGATGCCCGTTGAAGCCGAGCTGGTCGGGGGCGAAGGCGTCCCGGGTGCGCAGGTCCCGGGACTCCACGTGGTAGTCGCCGTCGGTCCGGGGCCGCAGGTCGGCGGTGGCGCTGCGGTCGATGGTGACCGACAGCACCGCCCCGCCGTGGGTCTGCGGGTAGGGGGGCACGTCGGTCCCGCCCCCGGCGAAGCTGATCCGCAACGGCGCCCGTGCCGACGAGGTCCTCACCGGGCCGCACCGGCCGTGGCCAGCAGCTCCTGGAGGCGGGCGACCACGGCCTGCCAGGCGAACTCGGCCTCGACCCGGTGCCGGCCGGCCGCGCCCATGGCCCGGGCCGTGGCCGGGTCGGCCAGCAGGCTGGCCACGGCGTCGCCGACCGGCCCGGGCCGCCGCCCGTCGACCACGGTCCCGGTGACCCCCTCGACCACGGTCTCGGGGGCGCCGCCCGAGCGCCCGGCCACCACCGGCAGGCCGGTGGCGGCCGCCTCCAGGAACACCACCCCGAGGGCCTCCAGGTCCAGCCCCAGCCAGCGGGTCCGGCACGGCATGGCGAACGCGTCCCCGGCGGCGTAGTGGGCCGGCAGGTCCTCCCAGGCGACCTCGCCGGCCAGGTGGATGCGGTCGGCGACCGGGCTGGCCGCCGCCATCCGCCGGAGCCGCCGCTCGTAGGACCCACCGCCGACGATCAGCAGCCGGGCTTCGGGCACCCGGGCGACCACGCCCGGCCAGGCCTGGATCAGCCGGTCCTGGCCCTTGCGGGGCACGAGCCGGGAGATGCACACGCATACCGGGTCCGTTCCCAGTCGGTGGCGCTCGCGCACCGCCTGGCCGTCGACCCCCGGGTGGTAGACGTCGGCGGCGACCCCGGCCGGGAGCAGTTCGACCAGACAGCGGCCCCGCACGGCCCGGCGGACCCGGGCCGCCGACCAGTGGCTGACGGCGGTGACCAGCCGCAGGTCGCCGGCCACCCGGGCCATCAGCCGGCTGACCAGCGGCACCCGGCCGACCGCGACCTCGACCCCGTGGGTGAAGCCGATGCAGGGCACCCCGGTGGCCCGGGAGATCCGCCCAGCCAGCAGCCCGAGCGGGAACGCGGCCCCGAAGCAGATCACGTCCGGCCGCACCTCCCTGGCCAAAGCGACCGTGCGGCGCAGGACGTCGGCCACGGGCAGCATGGTCGTGCCCGGGTGGCGGACGACCCGGAACGGCTGGGCGGCGTCGAAGGCCTCGGCCCCGGCCCAGGCCGGGGCGTACACCACCACCCGGTCGGGTGGCAGCCGGCTCACCAGGTTGTGGCAGTACTGCTGGATTCCCCCGGACCGGGGCGGGAAGTCGTTGGTGACGAGCAGCAGGTTCACGGCCCGGCATTCTAGTGGCGTTCGGCCCAGAGCCACGCCTGGGCGATCCTCGCCATGGTGCTCGGGTGGCTGGCGAACAGCACCAGCAGCAGCTTGTTGGGCCGCAGGTCGGCCCGGTTCTCGAGGGCGAGGCGGCGCTCCACGGCGACCGCGGTGACCGGGTCGCGGGTCACCTCCAGCGACAGCCAGTCGGCCCTGGCCTCGGCCCAGCGGCTGACGGCGCTGGCCACCGGGGCCACCACCAGGCCGCCGGCGGCGCCGAGCAGCAGCAGCCCGGGCGCGGCCAGCGGGTCGTCGAGCCCCTCCACCCCGAGGGTGCGGCGGACCGGGTCGAGGTCGAACAGGGCGACGGCGGCCAGCACCGACACCGCCGCCAGGGCGGCCGCCCCGATCGTCCCCCAGAGCACGTCCCGGTGGCGGACGTGGGCCAGCTCGTGGGCGGCGACCAGGGTGATCTCGTCGGCCCCGCCGGCGGACCCGGGACCGGCCGCGGCCAGCAGGGTGTCGTAGACGACCACCCGCCGGGTCCGGCCCAGCCCCGAGACATAGGCGTTGACCCGGGTGGTGCGGCGGCTGGCGTCGGCGACGAGCACGTCGCGCACCGGCACCTCCATCGCGGCGGCGAGGTCGAGCAGCCGGGCCCGCAGCGGCCCCGGGTCGAGCGGGGTGAACCGGTTGAACAGCGGCTCGATCAGCACCGGCCCGGCCGCGGCCAGGGCCAGCACCAGCAGCACGGCCACGGCCGCGGCCACCCACGGCCACCCCGGCGGCTCCCAGCGGGCCCCCACGACCAGGGCGGTCAGCGGCACCAGGGTCAGGACCAGCCCGACCCCGCGGCCCTTGGCCCAGTCGCGCAGGTACCCGCCAAGGCGCTGGGTGGCCAGCCCGGCCCGGGCGTCCTGGCGGTAGGCCCGCAGCGAGAACGGCAGCCCGACGGCGGCGCGGACGCCCAGCACGGCCAGGATGGCCAGCATCACCTGGCCCGGCGCCCAGCCACCGGCCAGGCCGGCCGCCATCCGGACCAGGGCCTGCCCGGGGCCGCTGAGGGCCAGGGCGGCCAGGACGGCCAGGTCGACGGCGTAGCCGGCCAGGGCCCAACGCTGGCGGGGCTTGGCGTAGGCCACGCAGGCCTGCACCTCGTCCTCGGTGAAGGCCTCCAGCGGGTCGGCCGCCGGCGGCCGGGGCACGAGCATCACGCCTGCTGGCGTACCCAGGCGGCCCAGCGGCGCTCGACGGTCCGGCGCGACAGGCCGAGGACGTCGCGGAAGCCGTGGTCGAGGTCGTCCCTGCTCGCCGGGCTGGACCCGGCGAACTCCTGGTACAGGGCCCGGAGCTTGGCCGCCCCGAACGTGCGGGCCACCCACAGGCAGAACGCCGAGCCCTCGTCGTAGGCGACGGCGGCGTTGGAGCCCCGGAACTCGCGGTCGCCGGGCAGCTCGCCGTCGAAGTGGCCCGACCGGACCTGCTGGACCAGGGCGGCCCGGGTGACCGCGAACGGCAGCTTGACCGGCATCAGGGCCGACCAGTCGGCGAACCCCTCGACCAGCAGCAGCGGCACCCCGTCGCCGAGCGTCCGTGTGGCCACGTGGGTCATCTCGTGGGTGATGAGGACCTGGAGGTCGAGGGGCCGGTAACTGACCACGTTGGTGGTGTTGATGACGATCCGGTTGCCGAGGATCCGCCCGCTCTGGTCCGACTCGACCGACGAGGAGGCCAGGGCGGCCACCCGGGACAGGTCGCGGGCGCCGACCAGGTCCTCGGCCTCCTCCTGGTCGCGGGGCACGAGGATCACCGCCTTGCGCTCCCACTTGCCGGTCCAGGCGGCGGCGATCTGGCCGTAGGCGCGGTCGGCGACGGTCAGCAGCCGCCTGGCCAGGGCCTCGTCGCCCGGGTGGTAGACGATCAGGGTCCGGGCGCTGCGCACGGTCCGGACCGGCCCGCTCTCCCAGATCTCGACGTCGTCGCGGCGCTTGTCGCCCGGACCGGCGATGCGCCAGCCGGCGGGGATCAGCACGAAGGTGAAGGAGTGACGGGTCAGGACCGGGCTGGCGTCCTGGCCCGTGAACCGGTACCTGGCCTCGACCTGGCCGAGGTAGACCTGGTCGGCGTCGTAGCGCCGCTTGAGCCCGGTGCCGGCGCGCAGGGCGACGATGCGGTAGGCGAAGGTCGAGAACGGCACCGTGCGCATGCGCGCGAACTGCGTCGACTGCTCGCGGTACCAGCGCTTCTGGCGGCGGTCGACCGTGGACAGGAAGGCCATCCGGTCGTCGCCGACAATGGCCTTGGCCCGCTTGGCCAGCAGCTTGGGCAGGTCGGTGCGGGGGTCGGGCAGGGCCGGGGCAGACGGGCGGGCCGAGCCGGCCGCCCGCGGCGGCGAGCCGGGCGGCGCGGCCGTGCCGGCCGGGCCGGGCCGGACGAGCAGGATGGCGGCGACCAGGGCGACCGCCAGGAGGGCGGCCACGCCGGCCAGGATCCATCCGACCCGGCGGCGCGCCGGAGGTGGTGAGGGTGGCGGGCCCCAGGTGGGCGGGGACGGGGGTCGGCCCCAGGCCGGCGGGCCCCAGGCCGGTGGGGTGGGCGGTGCGGACCCGGGTGGCTGGCCCCGCCCGGTGGCGGCCGGCGGTGGTGGCGGCCAGGCGGGCCAAGGCGGCAGCGGTCGCTCGGGCTCGGGCGGCCGGTCGCCCCGGTCGGTGGGGTCCATGAATTCCCATGGTATCCGGCGGCACCGGGATCGGGTACGGCCCGGGAGGAGAGGCGGCTACGGCCCCCACCCGGGGGAAGCGGGGGCCGTAGCCTGTCGGCCGGAGCAACCGAGGGGCGGCCGGCCCCCGCGGCGTCGCTCCGGCCGATCCCGCAAGCACCTTAGGCAGATGGTTGAGGTCGCAACAGGGGACGCGGCCGCCGCACGGTAGCGAAGTGGAATCGAGCGTGCAAGTTCAACACACGGCCCAAACCGGTCGACGGAGCCCCGGCCGGCGTTGTCACACCCCCCCGATAGGGTGCTCCCGACGTGGCCGGACCCCGACGGCAACCAGAGAGGGAACACCGACATGGGACGCGAGGAACCTCTGCGGATCAGCTGCGACGACTGCCCCGGTGGTACCGAGTGCCGGGACTGCCTGGTCGAGTTCTTCCTCGGCGAGCGCAACGCCCGGGTCGTGCGCCTGGGCGGCGAGCCCGCCCACGCCGCCGCCGCCCTCGACCCCGACCTCCAGGCGGCCTTCGACTCCCTCACCGCCCACGGCCTGCAGCCCACGGTTGTCGCCCACCGGCGCCGCAACGGCACCGCCCGCGCGTCCTAGCGCCCCGCGGCCCGGCGGCTCCAACCGCGGCCCCGGTCCCGGTCCCGGTCCCGCGGCTCAGCGGGCTGCGGCCAGCCCGAGCAGGGCCGGTCCTGCGGCTCAGCGGGCCGACGCCAGCCCGAGCAGCGCCGGCGAGCGGACCACCGTGGCCCCGAGCGCTCCGACCCGGCTCCGGAGCTCGTTGTCCGAGGTGACCACCACCACCGGCCGCTCCGGAGGGGCGGCATTGACCCGGACCACGATCTCGTCGTCGGCGGTGCGGCCCGGGTCGGTGAACACTACCTCCACCGGCCCCAGCGGCAACCGGGTCGGGATCGGCCCGACCGTCCCGCCGTCGAACACCACCGTGACCTCGGCCCCGAACCGCCGCGCTAGCCGCCGGCACAGGTCCAGCAGGAGGGTCCGCTGATCCTCCAGCCCCCGGTCCGGGAACCCCTGCGGATGCTTGGTCACGTTGTACCCGTCCACCAGCACCAGCACCGCGTCGGTCGCCATCCAGGCGGCCAGCGTCTCCGGATCGTCCGCCCCCCGCCCGCCGGGCACCGGCAACGGCCGCCGCGTGGTCCCGGTTCCCGCCTTCGTGGTTCCCGGCTTCGCCGTCCCCGCTGCGCTCCCCCCCTCCTCCCCGAGCCCGGTGACCCGGCGCAGGACGGCGAGGTCGCGTTCGAGGGCGCCGACCGCCTCGGCCACCACCGGGTCGACCCGCCCGGCCGAACGGCGCAGGGCCCGCTCGTTGCGCTGGGCCTCGGCGAGCCGGGCCTGTAGCTCGGCCACCCGGCCACGCATCCGCCGCCGCTCGTCGGCCGCCTCCTCCCTGGCCGCCCGCAGGGCCGCCGCCGACTGGGCGAGGTCGCGTTCCAGCCCTTCCATCCGCTCGGCCAGGGCACGCCGCTCCCGTTCGACCCGCCGCAGCTCCTCCCGAGCCGCCCGAAGCTCGTCCCGGGCCGCCCGGGCCGCCGCGGCGTCGCTCTCGGCCCGCTGCCTGGCCGTGTCCAGCTCGCTCTCGGCCCCGGCCAGGGCCGAACGCACGGCCTCCGCCTCGGCCCGGGCCTGGCTGGTGGCAGCCGTGGCCACCGCCGCCTGGACCGCGGCCTGGCCCTCCTGACCGAGGGCGATCCCGACCCTGGCCACCGCCTCCGGCGTCTCCCCGCTGGCGAGTGCCTCGGCATGACGCCCGGCCCGCAGCAGCCGCGCCAGGGCCTCCTCCTCGTCGAGCACTCGCTCGTCCACAGCCTTCCTGAAGCTCTCGTCGAGGTCGAGGGTTCGGCGCACGACCCCCAGGACCCGTGGGTTCCGCAGCCGCTTGGGTGTCCAGGTCTGGTACTGGCGCAGCGGCCCGGGCAGCTCCCCCTGGTCAGCGGCCCGCAGCGTGGCCAGGGCGGCGTCCAGGTACCCGGCCAGCAGCGGCTCGGGAACCTCGGGCAGGGGCTCGCTCACCGGTCGGTCGGGGTCGACTCGCCGATCACCGGGACCACCTCGACGTCCCCCGCCGAGTTGCACCACCGGCAGCGGACCTCCTCAACCTGGACGGCCAGGTCCTGCTCGTCCTCCACGGAGAGCTCCCCGGCCACCGTGTAGTGCCAGAAGCCGGTCGTGCGCCGGCTGGCGACCACGTCGAACCGGGTCAGGTTGCCGCAGGCGGCGCAGCGCAGACGCTCGCCGCGGCCGGGTAGGTGGTCGAGCACGCGTCCTCCTGGCGAGCCTTGGATGAAGTTCGCCGTCAAGGGTAACCGGCGGGACCGGTGAAGGGTCGTAACCTTCGGTTATCCGTTTGGGACCCCGCTTCTGTAGGATTTCAGCCCTGTGGACAAGATCGCCTTCACCTTCCCTGGCCAGGGCCGCATCGCGCCCGGCAGTGCTTCGCCGTGGGCCGGCGACCCGGCCGGCTGGCCGTTCGTCCGCGCCTCCGAGATCCTCGGCTGGGACGTGATCGAGGTCCTCGAGTCCGGCGACGCCGCCCTGTCCGACACCCGCAAGGCCCAGCCGTCGATCTATGTCCACTCGGCGGCCTGCCACCTCCTCGCCCGCGAGGAGGGCCTGCGCCCTGACCTGGTCGCCGGCCACTCCCTGGGCGAGTACGCCGCCCTGTTCGCGGCCGGCGGGGTCAGCTTCGAGCAGGGCCTGGAGCTGGTCGTGCGCCGGGCCGAGCTGGCCCACCACGCCGGCGGCGCCGGCGTCATGCGGGTCGTGCTCGGCCTCCCCGACAAGACGGTCGGCCAGCTCTGCCGCACCGTGCGCCGCCAGGTCGGCAAGGTGTTCCTGGCCAACTCCAACGCCCCCGGCCAGGTGGTCATTTCCGGCGAGTCCGAGGCCGTCGAGGAGACCGCCCGGCGTGCCCTGGACGCCGGCGCCAAGCGGGTCCTGGCCCTCCCCATCGGCGGCAGTTTCCACACTCCGCTGATGCGCGCCGCCAAGCGCCCCTTCCGCGAGGCCATCGACCGCATCGACCTGCGCCGCCTCGAGGTCCCCCTGGTCTCCAACGCCAAGGCTCGTGTCGTCCGCAGCGGCCGCCAGGCCGGCCGCCTCCTCGCCCGCCAGCTCACCAGCCCCGTCCACTGGACCAGTTGCGTCGAACGCCTCCGCGAGCTCGGCACCACCAGCTACGTCGAGCTCGGCCCGGGCAAGGTCCTCGAGGGACTGATCCGGAGGATCGACCCCCGCGCCGTCGTCGCCATCGCCGCCACCCCGGACGAAGTCCGGGCGCTAGCGGAAGCCGCCCGCGCCTGACCTGCGCCCGACCCCACGCCTCCGGTCTCGGAGCCCCATCCGGGAGGGTAGCCCACCGAGGACTCGGTGTCCCTGGGCCGTCCACAGCCCCCTGGGCCGTCCACGGCCCCCTCGGCGGTCCACAGCCCCTCGGCTGTCCACGGCCCCCTGGGCGGTCCACGGCCCCCTCGGCGGTCCACAGCCCCCTCCCCTCCCCCGCCTCGGCTCTAAGTCGAGCCGAACAGCCCCGGCGTCCGGTTTGCCCCCCTGCCGCGGTGGCCCACCTTTCGCTTACGATTGCGATCACCGCGGCCCTCGCGGTGGCCAGCAGGTAGGAGGTGCGCGGTGCGAGCCCACGAGCTGGTCGAAGCCGGTCGCCAGCACGTGGCCACCGGCAGGATCCGCGAGGCGATGGCCTGCTTCAAGCGCGCCGCGGACGACCCTGAACGCGGTGCCGAGGCGCTGAGCCTGCTCGCAGCCGCCTATCTCCTCCCGGGCTCGCTCGCCCCCGAGCTGGCCCTGGCCCACGCCCACCGGGCGGCCAGCCACCCGGCCGCGGGCGGCGAGCATCTGGCCCGGTGCGCCGCCGTCGCCCTCACCGCCGGCGACCCCTCGCTGGCCGAGAAGCTTGCCGACCGGGCCGGCCCGGACGGCGGCGGCGAGACCGTGGCCATCCGTGCCACCGCCCTGCTCCGCTTGGGCGACCTGTCCGGCCTGCGGGCCCTGCTCGCCGGTCTGGAGCGGGCGTCGGGCCCGGTGGTGTTCTGGCGCCGGCTGGTGGTCGAGGCGTCCGCCGCCGGCCACCTCGACATCGCCATGGCCGTCCGCCGGGCCATGCGCCGCGGTGGCGTCGAGAGCCCCGCCCTCCCCGAGGTCGTGGTCAGGGCCACCGCCGCCCCGATCTTCCTCGCGTGCCTGGCCGCGGCCCTGGTGCTGACCGTGGCCGCCCCGGAACGGCTGGCCGCCGCGCTCGCCCTCGGGTTCCTGGCCCTCGGCCTCGGCACAGCCGTCCTGGCCCGCCGGGCCTGAACGCCTGCCGTCGACAGTTCCTTTGGTGCTTGACCTCGAACACGTGTTCGTCTAGCGTCACGGGCAAGCCCAGAGCGGACGAAAGGAACCGCCGGGATGCCCGCCGCATCCGTCGCAGTCCAGCGTCGCCTCGACGACCTCGGTACCCCGCTGCTCGACGTCGAGTTCGTGGTCCTCGACCTCGAGACCACCGGCGGGTCACCCGCCAACGACCGCATCACCGAGGTCGGCGCCGTCAAGATCCGCGGCGGTGACGTCCTCGGCACCTTCCACACCCTGGTCAACCCCGAGGTCCCGATCCCGCCGCTGATCAGTGCCCTGACCGGCATCACCGACGGGATGGTGGCCGACGCCGAACCGATCGAGGTCGTGCTCCCCTGCCTGCTCGAGTTCCTCGGCGGGGCCGTGCTGGTCGCCCACAACGCCTCCTTCGACCGCCGCTTCATCCAGGCCAACCTGGACCGCCACGGCTACCAGCGGCTGGCCAACCGGGTCGTCTGCACGGCCCGGCTCGCCCGCAAGCTGCTCCCCCGCGACGAGCTGCCCAACGTCCGCCTGGCCACCCTGGCCGCCTACATGGGGGCCACGGTCGCCCCCTGCCACCGGGCCCTGACCGACGCCAGAGCGACGGTGGACGTCTTCCACAGCCTGCTCGAGCGGGCCGGCTCCTACGGCGTCCTCGCCCTCGAGGACCTGATCGAGTTCCCCTCGGCCAGGGCCGGGGCCAGCTTCAAGAAGGTCCACCTGGCCGACCGGCTCCCCCGCTGTCCCGGGGTCTACCTGTTCCGCGACGCCGCCGGCCGGGTCCTGTACGTCGGCAAGGCCAAGGACCTCCGGACGCGGGTCCGTAGCTACTTCTCGGGCGATGACCGGGTCAAGATCGCCGACCTCCTCCGCGAGCTGGCCGCCATCGACCACCAGCCGTGCGCCACCGAGCTGGAGGCCAGCGTCCGCGAGGTCCGCCTCATCCAGCGCCACCGCCCTCGCTACAACCGCCGCAGCCGCAACCCCGAGCGCTACTGCTACCTCAAGCTGACGCGCGAGCGGTTCCCGCGGCTGTCACTGGTCCGTCGGGTCCAGGCCGATGGCGCCCGTTACCTGGGCCCGTTCCCCTCGGCCGGCCAGGCCGAGCTCGTCAAGGCGGCGATCGAGGACGCTCTGCCCCTGCGCCGCTGCACCATGAAGCTCGGCCCCCGCGGCGGCGGGTCGCCCTGCGCCCTGCTCGAGCTGGGCCGCTGCCTGGGCCCCTGCACCGGTGCCGTGGCCGAGGAGCGCTACGCCGCCCTGGTGGCCACCCTCGAGGCCGCCCTCGACGGCGACCCCGAACCCGTCCTCGGCCCCCTCCGGCGCCGCATGGCCGGCTACGCGTCCGAGCAACGCTACGAGCAGGCCGCCGGCGCCCGCGACCGGCTCGAGGCCCTCACCCGCGCCCTCGCCGAGGCCCGCCGCTCGGCCGCCCTGGCCACCGCCGACGAGATCATCCTCTCCCGCCCCCACCCCGAGGGTCGCGAGGTCACCATCGTCCGCCGCGGCCAGCTCGCCGCGGTCGGCCTTCTGCGCCCCGACGACGACCCGGAGCTCCAGACGCTGCTGGCGGCAGCGTCGCCGCCTGAGGTGTTCGAGGGGCCCGCGCCGCGGCACCTGGCCGACGAGATCAACCTGGTCACCCGCTGGCTCGAGGGCGCGGCCGGCAAGGCCGAGCTGCTCGCCGTGCGCGGCCGCCTGGCCAGCCCGGCGGTCGGCGGGGCCATCCTCCAGGTCCGCTACGACCCCGGCCGCCACCGCCACGCCTGGCCACCCGGCGAGGCCCGCGGCCGCCCCGAAGCCCGCCCCTCCCGCCGCCCAACCCGCCGCCGGGCGGGGCCGTTCGCCACCAGCCGCTAGTCGCCCGGAGGCGGCGCTCTCAGCCGACGCGGTGGCCTGGGGGAACTGGGCGATCTGGCCGGAGGAGGATGACCGTCCCGTCAGGGTCGTAGACGCCGAGGACGAGCACCTCGGAGTTGAAGCCGGCGATGCGTCGTGGGGGGAAGTTCACGACGCACGCGACGGTGGTCCCGACAGGTCCTGCGGCTTGTAGCTGGTGATCTGGGCGCTGGAGACGCGCTCGCCGAGGGGGCCCAGGTCGAGGCGGAGCTTGTAGGCCGGATGCCTGGCCTCGGGAAACTCCTCGACGGCGGTGATCACGGCCGAGCGGATGTCAATGGCGAAGAACTGCTCGGCGGGTACGGTTGGCAGGATCTCGCCAGTTTCGGTTGTCTGTGGCATGAGCGGTAGGCTATCGCTCGTCCGGGCGGGTCTTCCGGCGAGTTAGGATTTCGCCCGCCGGTCCCACCCGCTGAGAGGGAGGTCCCCCCTGTGAGCGCGTTCGAGCCGCAGCTTCCATCCGAACCGAAGGTCGACATGCCCGACTTCATGGTCGTCCTCCGCGGCTTCGACCGCCGACAGGTGGAGATGTGGGCCGCTGAGGTCGCCAGCCAGATCGAGCAGGAACGGCTCCGGGCCGACGAGGCCGAGAAGCGCGCCTACCGTGCGCAGATCGAGACCTCGGGCGCCCCGTCCTTCAGCCACCTCGGCAGCCACGTCGCCAGCATCCTGGAGGAGGCCGGCAAGTCCTCGGAGAATATGCTTGCCGACGCCGCCGAGCGGGCCCAGGAGGCGGTCGACGCCGCCGAGGAGGAGGCCGCCGAGATCATCAAGGCGGCCGAGCACCGGGCCGGCGAGATCGAGGGCGACGCCCGCCGGACCCTGGAGGAGTCGCAGGCCGAGGGGGCGCGGGTCGAGGAGGAGGCGCTGCAGGCGGCCGAGGAGATGCGCGCCCAGGCCGAGCAGGACGCCAGGGCCGTGCTCGAGGAGGCCCGCGACGCCACCGACATGATCTGGCAGGAGGCCGAGCGCGAGCGCCTCGGGGTCGAGGCCGAGACCATCCGGTTGGAGACCCTCCGCCACCGGTCGCTGGAGCAGCTCGGCCGGGTCTACGGACACCTGGAGTCGGTCCTCGACGAGGTCCGCGCCGGCATCGGCCGGGTCGAGGAGGAGCAGGAGGACCTGGACGAGGCGACCGCCGCGGCTGCGGCGCGGCTCGGGGTCGAGCCGCCCGCCAGCAGCCCCGAGGAGAGCCCCCGGTTCCCCGACCACCGCGTGACCGCCGAGCACGGCGGCGAGGACGCCGGGGTCGGCGAGGGGA
>Ga0081539_10005140_pt1 | contig 13643 bp, 17 predicted proteins | sample TabmetS4T2R2_FD_71023 | JGI IMG/M metagenome (GOLD analysis project Ga0081539, IMG submission 71023) | Tabebuia heterophylla rhizosphere microbial communities from the University of Puerto Rico - S4T2R2 | ecosystem: Host-associated > Plants > Roots > Rhizosphere ...
CGCCGGCCCGGGTGAGCCGCAGCCAGCGGGGCGCCCCGGCGGTGACCGCGCCCGGACGGCCGGCGAGGTCGTGCGTGTAGTCGTACTGCATCCGTACCCCGTGGCCCCCGGTGACCATGACCGCGGCGTAGCCGGAGCCCGGGTCGAGGCCGGCCTTGACGATGAGGCCGGCTTTGGCCCACGGCACGACGCCGGGCTGCGGCTGGTCCGGGTTGGGACCGGGCAGTCGGCCGGTGAGCGCGGTGACCCGCACGGTGAGGCCGCCGTCGCCGGTGAGCGGCTGGTGCACGAAGGTGAAGCTGTCCGTGACCTCCTCGCCGCCCGGACCGACCGGGAGTACGCATTCCGAGCCGGGCCCGTGTTTGCCGCACGAGCCCTGCATGCCCGGCAGCAGCCCGAGCGCCATGATGAGCCCGGCCGCGGCCACCGCTCCGAGGACCCAGCCGGGAACCGTGCGGAACTTGGTCCACTCCGCGTGCAGCGCCTGCCCGAACGCGGTCACCGCTGCTCCCCGGGTTCCGCGCCGCGGAACTCGACCGCGTTCCGGGTCAGCTCCAGGTAGGCGTCCTCGAGTGTCGCCCGGCTCCGGAGCAGGTCGGCGACGCTCGCGTCGGCGATGACCGTCCCGCGGCCGGCCACCACCACGTGGTCGACGGTGTCCTGCAGCTCGCTCAACAGGTGACTGGACACCAGGACCGCGCGGCCCTGCGCGGCGAGGGATCGCAGCAGGCGGCGCGTCCAGATGATGCCGTCGGGATCGAGGCCGTTGAACGGCTCGTCGAGCATGACCGTCGGCGGGTCGCCGAGGAGCGCGGCGGCGATGCCGAGCCGCTGCCGCATGCCGAGCGAGTACCCGCCGGCCCGGCGGCGCGCGACGGACGACAGCCCCACATGGTCGAGGACCTCGTCGACGCGCCGCGCGCCGAGGCCCTGCGAATGGGCGAGCCAGAGAAGGTGGTTGCGGGCGGTGCGGCTCGGCTGCAGGGCGGAGGCGTCCAGGAGCGAGCCGACGTGCCGCAGCGGGTTGCGCAGGGTCCGGTAGGGCCGGCCGTCTACGAGGGCTTCGCCGGCGTCGGCGGCGTCGAGGCCGAGCACGACGCGCATGGTGGTCGACTTGCCGGCGCCGTTCGGCCCGACGAAGCCGGTGACCTGCCCCGGCCGTACGGTGAACGTCATGCCGTCCAGGGCGACGGTGGCGCCGAACCGTTTCCGTAGTCCGTACACGCTGATCATGGGTTCGGTTCTACCCGGCCGGCGGTGTCATCCCGGTGCCGCCGGACGACACCCGGCTGCCACCCGAGACCTGGCATCGTGATGGGATGCGCGTGCTGGTGGTGGAGGACTTCGAGATTCTGGCCCGCACGATCGGGACCGGCCTGCGCCGCGAGGGGATGGCGGTCGACGTGGTCCTCGACGGTGACGACGCGCTGGAACACCTGGCGGTCACCCGGTACGACGTGGTGGTCCTCGACCGGGACGTGCCCGGCACGCACGGCGACGAGGTGTGCCGGCGGATCGTCGCCGGGCACCCGGCCAGCCGGGTACTCATGCTGACCGCGTCCAGCACGGTGAAGGACCGGGTCGACGGGCTGGGCCTGGGTGCCGACGACTACCTGCCGAAGCCGTTCGACTTCGCCGAGCTGGTGGCCCGGATCCGGGCGTTGTCCCGCCGGCCCAGCACGCTGGTCCCGCCGGTGCTGGAGAACGGGGATCTCACCCTGGACGCCGCCCGGCGGGTCGCGTCGCGCGGCGGGCAGCGGCTGGACCTCAGCGCGAAGGAGTTCGCCGTGCTGGAGTGCCTGCTCGCCGCGGCGGGGCGGCCGGTGCCGGCGGAGGAGTTGCTGGAACGGGTGTGGGACGAGGCCGCGGACCCCTTCACCACGGCGGTGAAGACGACGATCCGCCGGCTGCGGGCCAAGCTCGGCGATCCGCCGGTCGTGCACACCGTGCGCGAGGGCGGCTACCGGATCGGCGAGCCGTGATGCGCGTCCGCCGGACGCTGCGCACCCAGCTGATGCTGCTGTACGCCGGCCCCTTCTTCGTGGCCGGCGCGGCGCTGCTGACCGTGCCGCTGCTCGGGGTCAAGGAATCCGCGCCGGCCGGCTCCGGATCCGCGCCGGAGCCGGCGACCGTGGCCCGGTTCCCGCTGGTCACCTGGTCGGTGTCGCTGGCCGTGCTGGTGCTGGTGTCGATCGTGCTGGGCTGGCTGGTGGCGGGCCGGTTCCTGCGGCCGCTGCGTACCATCACCGCGACCGCGCGGGACATCTCGGCGAGGAACCTGAACCGCCGGCTCGGGCCCACCGGGCGTACCGACGAGTTCGCCGAGCTGGCGGCGACCCTCGACGGGCTGTTCGAGCGTCTGGAGGTGGCGTTCGCGGCGCAGCGGCATTTCGTGGCGAACGCGTCGCACGAGCTGCGCACGCCGCTCACCGCGGAGCGCACCCTGCTGCAGGTCGCGCTGGCCGATCCGGACGCGACCCTCGAGTCGCTGCGTGCCGCCTGCCGGGAGGTGCTCGAGCTGGGTGCGGCGCAGGAACGGCTGATCGATGCGCTGCTCACCCTGGCCAGCGGCGAGCAGGGGGTGGACCGGCGGGAGCCGTTCGACCTGGCCGACGTCCCCCGCCGGGCGTTGCTGACCCGCCGGCCCGGCGGCGTCACCGTCGAGGCGGCGCTCGACGCGGCGCCCGCCTCGGGGGATCCGCGGCTGGTGGAGAGCCTGGTGGCGAACCTGATCGACAACGCGCTGCGGTACAACGTGCCGGGCGGCCGTGTCGAGGTGGCGACCGGCGCCGGCGAGGACGGCGCCCGGATCGTCGTCCGCAACTCCGGCCCGGTCGTGCCGCCCGCGGAGGTCGACCGGCTGTTCGAGCCGTTCCAGCAGCTCGGCGGCCGGCGGATCCGGCACGGCGAAGGGCACGGCCTGGGGCTGGCGATCGTCCGGGCGATCGCCGGCGCACACGGCGCGGCGCTGGTGGCCCGGGCCGGGCCGGCCGGCGGGCTGGACATCACGGTGACCTTCCGCTGACCGTCGCCCGCCGGCTCACACCTTGGCCACCCGGATCTCCCCGGCCCGGTGCTGCGCCAGGCCGGTGATCACCCCGGCCACGAGAACGGCCGAGCAGAGCCCGACGAGAACGGCCGGGGGCGGGTTCAGCAGCATCGTGATCCCGGCGATCAGGGGCACGCCGAGGCCGGGCCAGAGCGCCGCCGCGCGATACCGCCGGGACAGCACGGCCTGGATGACGGCGGCGGTGATCAGATAACCCACCAGCCCGGCGCCGAGCACCACCCGTGTCCCGCCGCTGAGCCGCTCGTCCGAGCCGTGCACGACCGCCTGCTCCAGTCCGACCGCGACCGCGGCCAGGCTCACCGCGACCGGCAGGTGCGCGTACACGTAGAAGTCGTGCACGCCCGGCCGGGTTCGTTCGCCGCCCTCCTGCACCAGCCGGCGTTTCGCCGTGCCGCCGGACAGGTCGAAATAGGACCACCACAGCGCCGCTGCGGCGAGGAAGGCGAACAGCGCGGTGGTGACCACGCCGGCCGTCCAGCCGCCGTCGTGCAGGCCGACCACGGTGGCCGCCACCGACTCGCCGAGCACCAGGATGACGAACAGGCCGAACCGCTCCGGCAGGTGCTCCATGTGCAGCGGCGGAGCGTCCGGCACCCGGGCGGCCAGCGTCGGCCCGAGCAGGTCGACGGCCACCCCGGCCGCCCACAGCACATACCACGAAGGCGAGGTCGAAGAACAGTTCGAGCCGGGTCGCCGAGCGGTTGTTGTCACGGTTGACGTCCGGCGGCCGGATCAGCTCGCGTTCCTCCTCGTCCTCACGATCCAACCGGACCCGCTCGGCGGCCTCCGGACCTGCGTGCGGCATCCTGCCTCCTGCGCCATGGGTGATCGACCGGGCCAGTCCAGCACAGACCGCGCGACACCGCTCGGCATGCGGATTCCCGGCGCGCCGCGGTCAGAGGATCGGTTTGCCTCCGGTGACCGGGATGACCGCACCGGAGATGTAGCTGGCCTCGTCCGACGCGAGCAGGACGTAGGCGGGCGCCACCTCCACGGGTTCTCCGGCCCGGCCGAGCGGAGTGTTCTTGCCGAACTCGGCGACCTGCTCCGGCGGCATGGTGGACGGGATGAGCGGGGTCCAGATCGGGCCGGGCGCGACCGCGTTCGCCCGGATGCCCCGGCCGCCGAGCATCTGCGCGAGGCCGGCGGTGAAGTTGGCGATCGCGCCCTTGGTGGTCGCGTACGGCAGCAGCGTCGGCTTCGGCATGTCGTAGTTGACCGAGCTCGTGTTGATGATCGACGCGCCCGCGCCCAGGTGCGGCAGAGCGGCCTTCACCAGGCGGAACATCGCGGTGATGTTGAGGTCGAAGGTGTGCTGCCATTCCTCGTCGGTGATCTCCTCGATCTCCTCGTGGGTCATCTGGAACGCGGCGTTGTTGACCAGGATGTCGATGCCGCCGAGCGTCTGCAGCGCCGTGTCGATCACCGCCTGGCACTGCGCGCCGTCGGCGAGGTCCCCCGGTGCCAGGACCGCGGTCCGTCCCGCCTTCTCCACCAGCGCGGCGGTCTCCCGGGCGTCCTCGTCCTCGTTCAGGTACGACAGCAGCACGTCGGCACCCTCACGGGCGAACGCGATCGCCACCGCCCGGCCGATGCCGCTGTCCGCGCCGGTGATCACCGCGCGCTTGCCGGTCAGCCGGCCGGATCCCCGGTAGCTGTCCTCACCGTGGTCGGGCTTGCGCCGCATGGCCGCGACCGTGCCGGGCGTCTCCTGCTGCGGTTCCTTCGCCTGCTCGCTGGTCATGGCTGGCTCACCTCGATCATGCCGTGGCGGATCCGGGTACGCAGGACGGGCTGGTTGCTCGCGGCCGGGCCGTGCACCACCACGCCGTCGGCGAGCCGGAACGTGCTGCCGTGCCAGGGGCAGACCACGCAGGCGTCCGGTCCCGAGCCGACCACCTCGCCCTCGCCGAGCGGGCCGGTCTCGTGCGCGCAGCGCTCGATCATGGCGCTGACGTTGCCGCCGCTGCGGTAGAGCAGCACGGAGACGTCACCGACCGTGCGGACCGTGGGTTTCCCGTCCGGCAGCGACTCGAGCGCGCCGACCTGCGTCCACTCCGCCGGGATGTGGGCCATGTCCGGCGCCGCCTGGTTGACGCCAGCACTCTGGGCGAACGAGAGATGACCCCCGAGGTAGGCGCCGAGCCCGGCCGCGGACAGGCCGGCGAAGCCGAGCGCCCGGCCCCGCCCGGAGCGTCCCCGCAGCCGCGCGGCCAGGGACGCGGTGTACAGGCCGAACGCGATCGTGTTGGCGGTGGCGTGCACCAGGCCCACCCGCTGCCGGTCCTTGGTCATCTCCGACCAGTCCGTCAGTCCGGCGGCGATCGCCGGTACCGCGCTGGCCGTGCCCACCGCGATCAACGTGGTGGCGGCCGCGCGCTGAGAGCGGCCGGGCAGCAGATCGAGGATCGCGGCGGAGAGGAAGGCGCCGACCGGCAGTTGCACCAGCGCCGGGTGCGCCGCGTGCCCCAGCCAGGTGCCGTGCAGCAGGTCGCGGAGCCGCTGCGGTTTCACCGTGGCGGACACGACGGCCTGCAGGCGGTCGCTGACCGGATCGAGTGAACGGGCTTCTTCCAGCCGCTTCAGGATCTGCATACCGGCACCGTTCCCCGAAGGTCCGGCCTGAAACGGCGTTCGCCCGACTCACTGACGCTCTTTGAGCATGGCGAGGACCGCCTGTTCGTCGCCGTCCTCGGCCACCCTGCCCTCCTCGTAGCTCTCGATGACCCGCGGGTCGACGTACGAGCTGCGGGCCACCGCGGGGGTGTTGCCGAGCATCTCGGCGACCTCCCGCATGGCCGCCGACACGGCGCGCTTGCGCCCGGTCTTGGTCTCCTGCGGGCCCGCCTCGGCCAGTTCCGCCGCCGCCTTGACCGTGCCGTGCCAGGTGCGGAAGTCCTTGGCGGTCATCTGCTCGCCGCTGATCTCCCGCAGGTAGTCGTTGATCTCGTCGGCGCGTACCTCGCGCCAGCGCCGGCCCGCCCAGTAGGCGAACAGCCGGTCCGCGTCCCGGCGGCGCCGGCGCAGGTCGCGAAGCACCTGGCAGACCTCGCCGTCGTCCACCGTGGTGGCGTGCTCGACGCCGGACTTGCCGTTGAACCGCAACAGCACGCAGCCACCGGTGGCCCGGACGTGGTCGGGCCGCAGGGTGGACAGCCCGAACGAGGGATCCTCGGCGCGCTGGGCGTACTCGTCGTTGCCCACCCGGAACAGGCCCATGTCGAGCAGCCGGACGATCGCGGCCAGCACCCGCGACCGGGTCAGCCCACGGCCGGCGAGGTCGGCGCTCAGCCGTTCCCGCATCTCCGGCAGCTTCTCGGCCACCTCCAGCGCGTGGTCGAACTTGGCCTCGTCCCGGGTGCTGCGCCAGACCGGGTGGTAGAGGTACTGCTTGCGTCCGGCGGCGTCGTAGCCGGTGGCCTGGACGTGCCCGCGCGGGTCCGGGCTGATCCACACGTCCGTCCAGGCCGGCGGGATGACCAGCGCCTTGATCCGGGCGATCTCGTCGGCGTCCCGCAGCGGCCGACCCTCGGTGTCGAGGTACCGGAATCCCCGGCCGGCCTTCCGCCGCGTGTATCCGGGCTTGTCGAGATCGCTGCGCCGCAGCCGCATGGAGGCTCCGATCTGTCGTACTCCGCGGCGGCTGGGTACCCGGGCAACAGCGACTTAGTCCGGCGACAAATGTCGGGTGTTTCTCGCCGCCGGATGCGGGAATCCGGGGATCACGGGGAGACCGCCTTTATCGAGGAGGCACACCATGCCTGCGGGATCCAGTCCGAAACGGGAACGGCAGTACGAGCACATCAAGGACAGCGCCAAGAAGCGCGGCGCGTCGGAGAAACGCGCGACGGAGATGGCTGCGCGCACGGTGAACAAAGAACGCGCCCGCGCCGGCGAATCGCGCACGGCCAGCCGCTCGTCGACCCAGGACGTCTCCTCCGGCCATCGCGGCGGGAAGCGGTCGCACAGCGGCTCGGCGGGCCGCACCAAGGAACAGCTTTACAACGAGGCCAAGAAACGCAACATCAAGGGCCGCTCCGCGATGAGCAAGGCGGAACTGGAGAAGGCACTCGCCCGCTGAGGTTGACCGACCGGTCAGCGCCGGCCGCCCGGCCCGCGGCGGGCGATGGTCCAGCCGAGGGTCAGGACGAGGACCGCGAAGCTCGCCCACGCGATGAGGAACGCGAAGCCGCCGGTGTCAGTCATCGTCGTCCTCGCCGATGTGCTTGAGGTCGCCGGCGGCGACGGACAACCGGATGCGCGGGCCGTCGATGCCGGCGATCTGGTCCCAGCGCACCATCAGGGAGCGACGCGCCATCCGGCTCAGGATCCGGTCGAGGGGCCACGGGCCGGCCAGGTCCCGATGGCCGTAACCGAGGCGGTGCGCGACGCCGACGCTGCCGCATTCCAGTTCGGTGAGCCGGTAGGCCGGCCGGCCGCTGTCCACGACGGCGCGTCCGCGCGCCTCGAAGTGCAGATCGCGAACCGTGCCGATCTCGGCTCCGTCGCGGTCGTAGACCCGGGCGCCCAGCAGGTCGACGGCCCTCATGACGTGCCCCCGGTCTGGCCGGAGCCCGGAATCGGGCCGATGAGGTGATCGCGGACCCAGTCCCGGAGGCGGTCGGTGTCGAGACTGTCGCGGGACACGGTCAACCGGAGCTCCCGGCGGTCGACGTGATCGACCTGGGTGATCGGGACTCGGCTGGGATGGGGGTCGTCGTTGGGCCGCAGTCGCCGGCCGGCCGCCGCCCACCAGCCGCCGAGCCGCCCGCCGATACGCGGACCGAGGGCGAGCGGCCCGGTCAGGATCGCGGTGAGCACGGGCGGGCCGCCGTCCGCGTCCTCGGCCAGCTCGAGGTCGTCGACCTTGCCGACGGGCAAACCGTAGGCGTCGATGATCTGCCGGTCGAGCAGCAGCTCGTCGGCGGAGAACCGTTCGTCGGCGCGCATGGTCACTGCCCTGCCTTGGTGAAGAAGAGCAACGGAATGGTGGCGATCGAGGTGGCGACCATCAGGACGAGGAAGATCACCGCGATCGCGTTGGACCAGGCCCGGTTGACCCGGTCGCCCATGTAGTCCCGGTCGTTGGCCACCACCAGGGCCGGGAAGTAGGTCAACGGTATGGCGGCCGCGCCGAGCACCACCGCCACGATGGTGATCGCGACCGGGTCGAGGCTGGTGAGGATGAACCCGGTCGCCGCCAGGATCGCGACGAGACACATGAGGTGGAAGCGGGGGTTGGCGCGCGGTGGCCGGTCTTTGCCCCAGCCCCAGCCGAAGAACTGGCTGACGCTGTAGCCGATCGACAGCGCGCACTCGCAGGCGGCGGCGAACATCGCGGCCAGGAAACCGACGACCGCGATCACGACGCCGACCGGGCCGACCGCCTGCGCGACGGGCAACAACACGTCGGAGAGATGGCCGCCGTTGATCCCGGCCGGCTGCAGCACCACCGCCGCCGCCGCCATGATCGCGATCGACAGCAGGCCGCCGAGGGGAAAGCCGACGATCGCGTTGACTCGCATCTCCGGCAGGTTCTTCGTGGTCCAGTGCTCTTCCCGGCCACCGGAGGAGAAGAAAACCACCTGATACGGCACCAGACAGGCGCCGAAGAGGGAGACCGCGTAGAAGAGGTACATCGGGTGGCCCTCCTCGGGCGGCACCCACGGGTGCGTGACGCCGTGCCAGAGGGCACCCCAGTCGGTGGGCATCACGAACAGGGCGACCACGTAGACCACCAGGCACAGGCCGAGGATGCCGAAGACGTTCTCCATGACCGAGAACCGCAACCGCCACACCACGAGCCACACCAGGGCGGCGACCAGCGGCACGAAGACCAGGTAGTTGAGCCCGGTGACGATCTCGATGGTGAGCGCCACGCCGCCGATCTCGGCAGCCAGCGTCAACGTCGACAGCAGCACGAACGCGACGAGATTGAGCAGCGAGGCACGCACGCCGAGGCGTTCCCGGATCACGTGGAACACCGGCTGCCGGGCGACCGCCGAGATCCGGCCGGCCATCTCCCCGTACATGGTCATGCCGATGGTGCCCAGCACGATCGCCCAGGTGAGGGCCATCCCGAACCGTGCACCGGTGATGCCCGAGGTGACCAGGTTCCCGACGTCGACGAAGCCCCCGATTGCGGTCATCACCCCGAGCGCGATCTGGAAGATCTTCACCCGGACGCCTCTCCGATCGCCGTGTCGATGTCGTCGCCGGCCTTGTCGATCTCGTCCAGCGCCTCGCGGACGCCGTTCTGGTCACCGCTGCGGTAGGCGATACGCAGGTCCTGCAGTGCCGAGACGGCGTCCTGCATCGCCTGCTGGACGTCGTCGTGCAGCTCCAGCGCCGCGCCGGACGGTGGCTGCCGCGACTCCCAGGAGCTCTGCGCCGAGGACGCCTCCGATTCGGCCTGGCTGATCGACGTGTCGGTCAGGGACAGCGTGGTACGGCCGTCGTGCTCCAGGCGCATGGTGAGCGTGGCGGTGGCCAGCGCGGAGGAGATGTCCTGCAGTGCACCGGAGGTCTTGGCCCGATACCCGCCGTCGGTGACCGTCGGCCCCACACAGCCGGCCACCAGCGCGACAAGGGCCATCACCACCCCCCGGCGAGCTGAGCTCGTCACGCTGCGTAGGCGAGTAGATGACCATGGCACGGGACGCGGCATACCCCAGGGCGTCTGCCAGCAAACGAGCCGTCGCTCCGACGCGATTCGACGGGTCCGGCGCGACTCAAATCCCTTCCTCCGGGTACCCGGATGGTTACCCGTGAGAAGGGCTTGCATTCATCGGAAAGGAGAGTGCCATGACGACCGCACGCGAGATCATGACACCGGACGCCACCTGCGTCGGCGAGAAGGAGACCCTGGCCGATGCGGCGCGCACAATGGCCAGCCTCAACGTCGGCTCGCTGCCGATCTGCGGCGACGACAACCGCCTCAAGGGCATGCTGACCGACCGCGACATCGTGGTGAAGGCCATCGCCCAGGACCGCGATCCACGCCAGGTGACCGCCGGCGAACTCGGTCAGGGCAAGCCGGTCACCATCGGCGCCGACGACGACGTCACGGAGGTCCTCCGGACCATGGCCAGCCACAAGGTGCGGCGGCTACCGGTGATCGACGGGCACTCGCTCGTCGGGATCGTCGCGGTCGCCGACGTGGCCAGGGCGCTGCCGGAACGACCGGTCGGCGACCTCATCGAGGCGATTTCGGAAGCCTGACCCGCAGCGTCCTACGGTCGCGTCGCCCGGACGTCGCCCCCGTACACACGGTGGCGACGTCCGGGCCGCGTGCCTGCGGCGTGCCCCCGTCCTACACCCTGCGCAGCTGAACCCCGTCCGCCGCCTCCAGGAACTTCTCGACCCGGGCGAGCGGCAACGGCTCGGGCAGGCGATGCCGGCCGGGGATCGCCCGCAACGCGCGCGGGAACTCGAAGAAGGTCCGCGGATCGATCGGATATCGACGCGGCGACACCCCGGCGAAGGTCCCGTCGACGGCAGCGCGGCGCAGCACGGCCCGCCACCGATCGGCGGTGGCCATCCCGGCCGAGTGCACGCCGTGGCAGAACAGTCCGAGGTGGATGTGCCGGTACGGGTCGGCGCCGTCCAGGTAACGCTCCACCGCGTCGGCCGAGCGCTGGACCGGGAAAGTGGTCCAGAAGGGAACGGCGCCGGTACGCAGCGTCCACCATGGATCGAGCAGCATGAACGAGTCGATCAGCAGGCGATCGGCGGGCAGGCCGCGCTGCCGGTACCACCAGCGGTAGAGGTCCGCCACCACCGGGCTGGGGTCCTCCGGTTCCGCGAAGGTGAGCCGGGTGGCCCGGTAGCCGTTGCGACGGGCGAACGCGCCGACGTCGGCACGCAGGCCCGGCTCGAAGCCCCACTCGGCCTCCGGGCTGTCGCCGTCGGCGGCGGGCGCCTGCCAGCGCGTGACCGGCGCGCCGTAGCGGCGCAGGTACGCGGCCACCCGGGGGCTGCCGTCGACGTACTCGTGCGGTGGCATGCCGCCGACCGCGCCGAACTGGAAGACGTGCCGGTCGCCGATCCGCGTGGTGGGCCACCGCTGCGCGCACTCGACGAGCAGGATCGTCCCGCCGGGTTCGAGGACGTCGGTGAGGAAGTCCGTGTAGGCCCGGCCGAGGCGGGTGCGTTTGATGCGGAAGTACGCCATGCGGCGCAGCGTGAGCCGGTCCTGGTTCGGGTCGTGCATGTGGTGCAGCACCACGTCCGGGTTGCCGTCCAGCAGGTGCCGGGCCGTGCGGTCGAAGGCGTGGACGGCCCGCGCCGGCTGGTCCGGCGAGATACCCCGCTGGCGTACCGGGAGCAGCACCGTCTGCGGTAGCCACGGCACTCCCAGCGCGGCGCAGAGGTGGGTCACCGCACCATTGGACGAGCCGATCGCCACGGCCGGGTAGCGCCGGCGCGGATAGACGCCGGCGACCGCCGCGCTCACCGTGTCCACGTCCAGCCGGGCGATGTCCGCCTCCGGCCGGCCCTCCGCGCCGCTGAACACGCTGTAGACCCACTGCCGGGTGGCCACCGGCAGCCCGGCCACCACGGCGGCGACCGGGCGCAACGCCCGGAAGGCCGGCCTGCCCAGCGGCGGGGTGTCCCGGCCGTGCAGGAATCTGGCCAGCGCGACGACCATGCCGGACGCGGAGTCGAATCCGGCGATCTCCCGTGGCAGCTTCATGAGGCGGTTGATGCCCGCCGGGGCCGGGTACGAACCGGGACATGCCCGAGTTCCCGGCCGAGGTGGTGACGTCGTACCACGACGGGGTCCTGGGCCGGATGCGCAGTCGCGCGGTCGGCGAGCCGCGGCCCGGCGTGCCGGAGATCGTGCTGGTGCAGGGCATGGCGGTGGCCGACTACCTGCTGCCCGGGCTGGCCGCGTGGGGCGAGTGGACGCGGGCGCACCTGGTGGAACTGCCCGGCTTCGGCGGCAGCGGGGAGCCACCGCACGAGCTGTCGGTGCCCGAGTTCGGGCTCGCCGTCGCCGGCTGGCTGACCGCTCACCGGCTCGGGCCGGTGATCCTGGCCGGGCATTCGAGCGGCACCCAGGTCGCCGCCGAGGCCGCCGTGGGACATCCCGGCGTGGCCGGCCTGGTACTCGCCAGCCCCACCGTCGACCCGATCGCCCGCGGACCGATCCGCCTGCTTGTCCGCTGGCGCCGGGACAGCCGCCACGAGCCGCCCGGCCTCGCCGAGTCGCACAAACCGGAATGGAAACGTGCCGGACGGCGCCGGCTCCTCCACGTCGTCCGGGCACATCTCGGCCACGTCCTCGAAGACCCGCTCCGGCGCCTGACCGTGCCGCTGCTGGTCCTGCGCGGCGCGGAGGACCGGCTCAGCACCGCGGACTGGGCCCGGCGGCTCACCGCGATCGCGCCCGGCGGCCGGTACGTGGAGCTGCCCGGCGCACACACGTTCCCGTGGCTCGACCCGCACGCCTGGTCCGGCCCGGTGCGCGACTTCGCCGTGACCGTGGCGCGGGTCAGAGGAACTCGCGGCGGTACAGGTCGATGAGCTCCCCGTAGTTCGGGCCCATGTTCGCCACGTAGACCTCGTCGAAGCCGGCCTTCTCGTACGCCTGCAGCTGCTCGGCGTGCTTGGCCGGATCGGGCCCGCAGGCCACCGACTCGCGCGTCATCTGCTCGGTGACCAGCTGGGACGCCTGCTCGAAATGCTTGGGTGACGGCAGCACCTGGGACAGCTCCCCCGGCACGCCGGCGTTGGCCCACAGCCGGTGGGCGATGCGCACGCCCTCGTCCTCGGTCGGCGCCCAGCAGCCCTTGAAGCCGCCCTGCACCGGCTTGTCGCCGCCGCCCATCTCCCGGAACTGCCGTACCAGATCGCCGTCCGGTGACGTGGAGATGTAGCCGTCGCCGATGCGGGCCGCGACCTCGAGAGCCTTCGGGCCGAACGCGGACACGTACACCTTCGGCTGCTCCGCCGGCAGGGTGTAGACCCGGGCCTGGTCGACGGTGTAATAGCGGCCGTGATGGGTGACGAAGCCGCCGCGCCACAGCTCGCGCATCACCTCGACGGCCTCCTCGAGCATGTCGAGGCGTTCCTCGGCGAACGGCCACCGCTCGCCGGTGATGTGCTCGTTGAGCGCCTCGCCGGTGCCGACGCCGAGGACGAACCGGCCGCCGTGCAGCACCGCGCTGGTCGCCGCGGCCTGGGCGGTGATCGCCGGGTGGATGCGCAGGATCGGGCAGGTGACGGCCGTGGTGACCGGGATCGTGACGACCTGGCTGAGCGCGCCGATGACCGACCAGACGAACGGGCTCTGGCCCTGCTCGTCGTTCCACGGGTGGTAGTGGTCGGAGATCCACAGGCCCTGGAAGCCGGCGTCCTCGGCCAGTCGCGCCTGCTCGATCAGCCGGGCCGGGGTGTATTCCTCGCTCGACAGGAAGTATCCGATTCGCATGCGGCACGTATACCCGCGATCCGGTCAGCCAAGCGCCGCGGCGGCCGCCTCCAGCACCTCGTCCTCGCCGATGGCGAGCAGGGCCGGATGCGGCGGTCCGGGCCGGTCGCCCGGCTCGCTGTGTGTGCCGTGCCAGAG
>Ga0081539_10005141_pt1 | contig 13634 bp, 16 predicted proteins | sample TabmetS4T2R2_FD_71023 | JGI IMG/M metagenome (GOLD analysis project Ga0081539, IMG submission 71023) | Tabebuia heterophylla rhizosphere microbial communities from the University of Puerto Rico - S4T2R2 | ecosystem: Host-associated > Plants > Roots > Rhizosphere ...
GCGGCGTGGGCGGTGGAGCACGGGCTCGACGAGCTCGGCGGCGGCGACGGACCCGTGGACGTCTTCAATCTCAAGGGGACGCGATGACGCCCGGCGCACTGTTGCGCGAGCTGCGCGAGCGGAAGCCGCTCATCCACCAGATCACCAACTACGTGGTCATGAACGAGACGGCGAACGTCACCCTGGCGATCGGCGCGCTGCCCGTGATGGCGCACGCGCCCGAGGAGGTCGAGGAGATGGCGTCGCACGCGGGGGCGCTCGTCCTCAACATCGGCACGCTGTCGCAGGAGTGGGTGGAGGCGATGGTGCTCGCGGGCAAGGCAGCCGGCCGCGCCGGCGTGCCGGTCGTCCTCGATCCCGTGGGAGTCGGCGCGACCTCGCTGAGGACGGAGAGCGCGCGGCGGATCCTCGAGCAGGTCGAGGTTGCCGTCGTGCGCGGCAATCCGGCCGAAACGGCGGCGCTCGCCGGCATCGAGGCGGAGATTCGCGGCGTCGAGTCGCTCGGCGCCGCCGCCGAAGGCGCGGAGCTGGCGAGCGGCGCGGCGCGGGCGCTCGGCACCACGGTCTCGGTGACCGGCGCGACGGACTTCGTCTCGGACGGCGAGCGCACGCTCGCGGTACGGAACGGTGACCCGCTGCTCGCGACGATCACCGGCTCGGGCTGCATGTCGTCGACGATGACCGGCTGCTTCCTCGCGGTCGAACGGTCGGTCGAGGCGGCGGCTGCGGCGCTCGCCGCGTTCGGGGTCGCGGGGGAGGATGCAGCGTCCGGCGCCAAGGGTCCGGGGACGTTCCACGCGAACCTCTACGACGCCCTCTACAACCTCACGCCCGAGACGCTCGACGAGCGCGCGAGAATCGCGGTGGCATGAGGCTGCACTGTCTCGTCGAGGACCTCGAGACCGCGCGGGTCGCGGCCGAGGGCGCGACGGTGATCCAGCTCCGCCTCAAGGACGTGCCGACGCTCGAGGTCGTCGGCGCCGGCCGTCCGATCTCCGACCTCTGCCGTGAGCACGGGATCACGTTCGTCGTCAACGACGACGTCGAGGCGGCGCTCGCGATCAACGCCGACGGCGTGCATCTCGGGCGCGGGGACGCCGGCAAGGAGCTCGCGCTCGCGGCGGGCCTGCTGCTCGGGCTCTCGGCCACCGGTGTCTACGAGGCGATCGCGGCGCAGGAGCAGGGCGCTGCGTACATCGGCGCCGGGCCGGTCTGGGAGACGCCGACGAAGGGCGACGCGGGCGCGCCGATCGGGCTGGACGGCCTCGCCGCCATCTGCGAGGCGGTCACGGTTCCCGTCGTCGCGATCGGCGGCGTCGACGCGTCGAATGCCGCGCGCTGCATCGAGGCCGGGGCGAAGGGCGTCGCCGTCGTGCGCGCGGCGAGCGACGCGCGTCGCGTGCGCGAGATCGTCGATGGAGCTCTCTGAGCTCGGCGAGCTCGGGCTGCTGGCCGAGCTCGAGCGTCGCGGCCTCGCAAAGGGGATCGAGCACGACGCAGCGCAGGTCGACGGCCTCGTCGTGACCCAGGACGCGCTCGTCGAGGGCGTCCACTTCCGGCTCGACTGGATCGGCTGGCGCGATCTCGGCTTCCGCGCCGCCGCCGTCAACCTCAGCGACCTCGCAGCGTCGGGAGCCGATCCGCTCGGGTTCGTGCTGACGCTGGCGGCACCCGCGTCGACGCGCGTGGAGGACGTCCTCGACCTGTACGCCGGGATCGCGGAGACGTCCGTCCCCGTCGTCGGCGGCGACACGACCCGAGCCGAACTCCTCGTTCTCTCCGTGACGGCGCTCGGCCGCTCGGAGCGGGTCCCGGGCCGGGCCGGGGCACGCCCCGGTGACCTCCTCGTCGTGACGGGCCCGCTCGGTGCGGCCGGCGCGGCCTTCCGGCGGCAGGAGCTGCCGCGGCCACCGCTTCGCCTGAAGGAGGGCAAGCAGCTCGCAGCGCACGCCCACGCGCTCCTCGACCTCTCCGACGGGCTCGAGCGGGACGCCGGTCACCTCGCCGGGCGGTCGGGCGTCAGGGCCGTCATCGACCTCGAGCGAGTCCCCCTCGCCGAGGGCGCCGAGCCGGACGACCTCGGCTTCGGCGAGGACTACGAGCTGCTGGCGGCCGTCGAGGAGGCGGACGGCTTCAGCGTGATCGGTCGTTGCGAGTCCGGCGAGCCCGGCGTCGAGCTCCGCCGGGAGGGCGAGATCGTGGCGCTAGGGGGATACGAGCACTTCCGGTAAGCGGATTCGGCAAGGACTTGCACGGTCGCGCGGGGACCGCTAAGGCTTCCGAATGCTGCGCTTCGTCGTAGCGCGCGTGGCGTGGGCGGGCTTCCTCTTCCTCGCCGTCGCGCTGTTCACGTTCGTCGTGTTCTTCATGCTGCCGCAGCCGAAGGTACGCGGGCCGGGACGCGGTGGCAACGCGGACGAGATCGACATCCGCGACTCGATTCGCCTGCACGGCCCGGTGTACCAGCAGTACGCACAGTTCGTGTACCGCTTCGTGCGTCACGGCTCGCTCGGACGCTCGTACTTCAACCGTCAGACGGTCAGCAGCATCATCAAGCGGGCCGCGCCGGTCACGATCTCGCTGCTCATCGGGGGCGCCGTGATGTGGATGCTGATCGCGCTGCCGATCGGGATCCTGTCGGCGTTACGCCCGCGGTCGCTCTTAGACAGAGCGGGGATGCTCTTCGTGCTCGTGGGGATCTCGGCGCATCCCGCGTGGCTCGGGCTGATGCTGGGCTACGTGCTCGGGCACCGGCTCGGCTGGTTCCCGTTCAGCGGGTACTGCGAGATGTTCAGCCCGACGGGAGTCTGCGGCGGGCCGACCCAGTGGGCGTACCACCTACTGCTTCCATGGTTCACGTTCGCGTTGCTGTACGCGGCGATCTACGCGCGCATGATTCGCGCGAGCCTGCTCGAGACGCTCGACGAGGACTACGTGCGCACCGCGCGGGCGAAGGGCGCGAGCGAATTCGCCGTGCTGCGCTCGCACGTGATCCGCAATGCGATGCTGCCGATCGTCACGATGGTCGGCATGGACATCGGCACGGCGCTCGGCGGCGTCGTCTTCATCGAGTCCGTGTTCAACCTGCCCGGGCTCGGCGGGATGCTTCGCGGCGCGCTGCCGTCGCACGACCTGCCCGTCATCCTCGGCGTCGTGATGTTCACGACGACGGGCATCCTGCTCCTCAACCTGATCGTCGACCTCTCGTACGCGATCCTCGACCCGAGGATCCGTGCGGCGCATCTGGCGCGAGGTCGCGCGGCGGGCCGGCGAAAGGCTGCGCGCGCGCCCGAGCCGGCGACGGCGACGTGAGGCTGCTCGCCGCGTCCGCTCTCGTGTTCGCGCTGGCCGCCGGGTCCGCGGGCGCGCAGACGCGCGCGGCACAGTTCAAAGACCCGTCCGGGGACTCCGGAGCGGCGCTCGACATCACGACCGTCGACGTCGAGGACAACGGCAAGGACTTCGGCTTCCGCGTCCTCTTCCCGCCCGGCTTCCCGGACGAGAGCCAGATCGTCGAGATCCTGCTCGAGACCGACCACAATCCCGCGACGGGGCGGCCGAGCGACGGTGCGGACTGGATCCTCTTCTTCCAGGGCGGCAGTCCCGCGAGCTACGGGCTCGCGAAGATCGAGGGCGATCACCTGACGGACGTCCACTTCGACGACGTCGAGGTCGTCTGGGGAACGGGGCTCGAGTTCGACATCGCGGCCGCGGATCTCGGAGTCCGGTCGGGCTTCGACTTCAAGGTCGTCACCGGCATCGGGCTGCCGCTGCGACCGCCGAACATGGACGTCGCGCCGGACACCGGCTTCTGGCACTACGACCTCGGCGCTCCGCCGGCGCCGATCCTGCTCGACCGCGTGCTGACGACCGCGGCGAAGAAGCCGCGCGCCGGCAAGCAGTTCGAGCTCCAGGTCGCGATCCGGCTCACACGCGGCGAGGAGAGCACGATCCGCGCGCCCGACAGCCTCACCTGCACGGCGACGGTCGCGAAGACGAAGGTCAAGACGACGGTGAAGCGCCTCTCGGCGAACGCCGCCGCGTGCGATCTCGTCGTCCCGAAGAAGACGAAGGGCAAGACGCTCACGCTCAATCTCAGGGCTCACTACGGCGAGCAGTCGAGGCCGGCGACCTACACCGCGAAGATCGCCGCTTAGAACGCGCCGCGCAGGGCCGCCAGGCGCAGCAGCGGCACCTTCCAGAAGCCCTCGAGGACGATCGCCTTCGACATCTTCGAGCCGCCGATCTCGCGGTCGACGAAGGTGATCGGCACCTCGACCACGCGGAAACCCTTCCGCAGGGCGCGATACGTGGTCTCGATCTGGAAGGCGTAGCCGCGGGAGTGGATCTCCTCCAGCGGCAGCGCCTCGAGCACGGCGCGGCGGTAGCACTTGAACCCGCCGGTGAGATCGCGTACGCGGAGGCCGAGCAGGATCTGGGCGTACAGCGAGCCGCCGCGCGAGATCAGCCGCCGCAGGAAGCCCCAGTTCCCGACGCGGCCGCCGCGGACGTAGCGCGAGCCGAGAACCAGGTCGGCGTCGGTGGCGGCCGCGATCAGCCGCGGCACGTCGTCGGGGTCGTGTGAGAAGTCGCAGTCCATCTCCAGGATCAGCTCGGCGCCGTTGCGCAGGGCGTGGCGGAAGCCGGCGATGTACGCCGGCCCGAGGCCTTCCTTGCGCTCGCGGTGGAGCACGTCGACCGCGTCCAGCTCGGCCGCGAGCCGGTCGGCGATCTCGCCCGTCCCGTCCGGCGAGTTGTCGTCGATCACCAGCACGCGCACGTCGCGGGCGACGAGCGCGCGCACCATCCGCTCGAGGTTCTCGTGCTCGTTGTACGTCGGCAGGCAGACGGTCGCGCGCAAGGCGGCGCATATCATCGCCACCATGGCGGCGACGCTGCCGAGGAACACGGACGTTGCGGATCAGCTCGACCTGCTCGCGGACATCTCCGAGATCCGCGGCGAGGATTCCTTCCGCGTCAGCGCCTACCGCCGCGCGGCGCTGCGCGTCCGCGAGAGCTCGTCGCTCGTCGCGCAGCTCGCGCTCGAGGGCAAGGCGAAGGACCTGAACGGGATCGGGCAGACGATCGAGAACAAGATCGTCGAGATCATCGAGGACGGCGAGATCCACGCCCTGACGAAGCGCAAGGCCGAGATCCCCGCCGACGTCGTGCGCTTCACGAAGCTGCCCGGGCTGGGGCCGAAGACTGCCCGCAAGATCTGGCAAGAGCTCGGCGTGACGACCGTCGCGGAGCTGAAGGAAGCCGCGGAGGCGCAGCGCTTGCGCACGCTCGCGGGAGTCGGGGCGAAGCTCGAGGAGAACGTGCTCCGCGCGCTCGAGTCCCCCGAGCCGGCCGAAGAGCCTCGACGTACCCTGCTCGGCAGGGCGTTGCCGGCGTTGCGGGCGGTCGTCTCGGTGCTCGCAGAGCATCCCGCATGCGACCGCGTGTCGATCGCCGGTAGCGCGCGCCGCTACAAGGAGACCGTGCGCGACCTCGACATCATCGCCACGGCTTCCGACCCCGCGGCGCTGATCGACTACTTCACGAAGCTGCGCTGGGTCGTCGAGGTTGCGGCGAAGGGCGACACGAAGGCCACGGTCGTCTCCGCGGACGGCTTCCGCTTCGACCTGCGCGTCGTGCCGCCGGAGAGCTACGGCAACCTGCTGCAGCACTTCACGGGCTCGAAGGAGCACAACGTCGCGCTGCGCGAGCGTGCCGTGCGCAAGAAGCTCTCCGTCTCCGAGTACGGCGTGCTCGACACGGAGAGCGGCGAGACGTTCACCGCGACCGACGAGGACGAGCTGTACCAGTTCCTGGGGTACCAGTTCGTCCCGCCGGAGCTGCGGGAGAACACCGGTGAGCTCGACGCCGCACGAGACGGCGGGCTGCCTGAGCTGGTCGAGCTGGGAGACCTTCGCGGCGATCTCCACACCCACACGCACTGGAGCGCCGACGGCAAGAACACGCTGAAGGAGATGGTGCAGGCGGCGATCGCGCGCGGCTACGACTACTACGCGATCACCGACCACTCGCACTACCTGCGCGAGGGTCGTATCGACCAGCAGCGCCGCGAGATCGAGCGTCTGCAGAAGACGGTGGAGCCGTTTCGGATCCTGCGCGGTGTCGAGGTCAACATCAGAGCCTCCGGCGAGCTCGACGTTGCCGATGAGGTGCTCGCGGAGCTGGACTGGGTCGTCGCGTCGGTGCATGCGGCGCGCGAGAAGAATCCGCTGGAGCGCGTCTTCGCGGCGATGGAGAACCCGTACGTCGACTGCATCGGGCATCTCACGGGGCGCAAGCTCAACAAGCGGGGGCCGGTCGAGATCGATATCGACCGCGTGATCGAGAAGGCGCTCGAGACGAACACCTTCCTGGAGATCAACTCGCAGCCGGATCGCATGGACCTGCGCGACGTGCACGCGAGGGCGGCGCGCGAGGCCGGGCTCAAGCTGGTGATCGACTCCGACGGGCACGAGATCGGCGCGCAGGACTACGTGGAGTTCGGGGTGGGGATCGCGCGCCGGGCGTGGCTGACGAAGGACGACGTCGTGAACACGCGGACGTGGAAGCAGATCGAGCGGATCCGGAAGAAGCGGCCGCGGTAGGGGTCGACCTTCGGCGTGACGGCGCGGCGGCGCTCGAGTGGGCGGCGTCGTATCTCGAGCGCGTCGGTGAGCTGCCCGTGCTGGCGCAGGTGAGGCCGGGCGAGATCCGCGACCGGCTCCCGACCGCGGCGCCTGAGCGCCCGGAGCCGTTCGCGGACGTCCTGCGGGACCTCGAGGACGTGCTCCTCCCGGGGATCACGCACTGGCAGTCGCCGCGGTTCTTCGCCTACTTCGCCACCACGGGCTCCGAACCGGGGATCCTCGCCGAGCTGCTGATCGCGGCGCTGAACAACGTCGGCTTCCTCTGGCGGACGTCGCCGGCCCTGGCCGAGCTCGAGGAGGTGACGCTGGCGTGGCTCGGGCGGCTGCTCGGCCTCCCGGAGTCCTGGCACGGGCACATCGAGGACACCGCCTCGACGGTGACGCTCGCCGCGCTGATCGCCGCGCGCGAGGCGCGGCCCGGCGCGCGCGCCGTCCTGGCGTCCGAGCAGTCGCACTCCTCCGTGGAGAAGGCGTGCCGGATGCTCGAGCTCGAGCTGCGGAAGGTTCCGACCGACGACGAGCTCCGGATGCGCGCCGACGGTCTCGAGCTGTCCGACGCCTGCGCGGTCGTCGCGACCGTCGGGACGACCTCGAGCGCCGCCGTCGATCCGGTGCCTGCGCTCGCGGACGCGTGCGATGCGGCCGGCGTCTGGCTGCACGTCGACGCGGCGTACGCCGGCTCCTCGTGGGCTTGCGACGAGCTGCGCTGGTCAGCCGCGGGCGTCGACCGCGCGTCGTCGTTGGTGGTGAACCCGCACAAGTGGCTGTTCGTGCCAATGGACTGCAGCACGTTCTGGTGCTCGCGTCCCGAGGAGCTCCGCAACGCGTTCTCGCTCGTGCCGGAGTACCTCCGCGTGTCCGAGGAGGTCGCGTCGCTGTCGGAATACGGCCCGGCGCTCGGCCGCCGTTTTCGCGCGCTGAAGCTATGGACGGTGATGCGCTGCCTCGGCGCCGAGGGCATCCGTGCGCGCATCCGCGAGGCGATCCGTCTCGCCGAGCTGTTCGCGTCCGGCGTGCGCGACGAGCCCGGCTGGGAGGTGCTGTCGTGCAACTTCTCGCTCGTGTGCTTCCGCCGCGACGGCTCCGACGAGGAGAACGAGGCGCTGCTCGAGCGTGCGAACGCGACGGGCGAGATCTTCATCTCGCACACGCGGCTGCACGACCGCTACTGGCTCAGGCTCGCCGTCGGCAGCGCCCGGACCACCGAAGCCGATGTCGAGCGTGCTTGGGAGGTGCTGCGCTCGTGCGCGCGGTGATCTTCGACCTGTGGGACACGATCGTGCTCTGGTCCGCGGACGGGCACGAGGACGTCCACACGCGCATGGCCGAGCATGCAGGCGTCGAGCCGCGGGCGTTGCTCCGAGCGTTCGACGAGACCCATCTCGAGCGCTCGGTCGGCCCGCTGCTCGACAACGTCCGCGCGGTGCTGGCGATGCTCGGAGTCGACGAGGCGCACACGGACGCGCTCGCCGATTTCCGCCGGGATCACGCGCGCACGATCCTCGTGCCGCGCGAGGGCGCGCTCGAGACGCTGGAGGAGCTCCGCCGCCGCGGTTTCAAGCGCGGCCTGATCTCCGTCTGCTCCGGCGACGTCGAGGACGTGTGGGAAGAGACGCCGTTCGCGCCGCATTTCGACGACGCCGTCTTCTCGTGCGCCGTCGGGATCCGCAAGCCGGACCCGCGCATCTACCGGATCGCGTGCGAACGCCTCGGGGTCGAGCCCGAGGACTGTCTCTTCGTCGGCGACGGCGCGAACGACGAGCTCGCCGGTGCCGAGAGGGTGGGGATGAAGGCCGTCTGCATCCTCCGGCCCGATCTCGACGAGCCGATCTGGCACGAGGCCCGCGGCTGGGAGCCGACGATCCGCTCGCTGCCGGAGGTGCTCGACCTGGTCGACCGCGCCGCTTGACACGCCGCGGGGGCACGGCGGAAGATCGCCGCGTGAACCAGCCCGCCCGGACCGGGTTCGTCGGGACGATCACCGGGATCGTCTCGCGGACGTTCGAGGTGATCGCCCAGCTCGTGAACCGGCTGATCACGGTCACGGTCAAGCGGCCGCCCACTCACTGCGGAGACGTCGACGAGCACGGCGAGGGCTTCGAGGACAACCCGGACACCTGCAACGACTTCACCGTCACGGTCTTCGGCACGAACGGACAGTTGATGGTCTATCCCGGAAGGAGCCGGCCCGAGACGAAGATCGAGTCGCAGGGTGGCATCAAGGGCTTCGACGCCGCGGCGAGGCTCGAGGCCACGTTCCCGCCGTCGAGCACCGTGCTCGTGCGCGCGGCGCACTTCGGGCAACCGGCGCGCATCGAGGCTTTCGCGGGAAACGCCGTCGCGGGTGTGCAGATGATGTCGCCGGCGCAGGCTGTCGAGCAGGCGTTCACGTTCAACGGCAACGGCCTCGATCGCTTCGTCGTCACGCCGACCGCGAACACGCCGACGCTCGTCATCGAGTTCTGCCACTAGCTAGAGGCCGCGCAGGAGCTCGACGAGACCGTCCGGGCCGTCGACGACGACGTCCGCCTGCTCCGCGAGCTGCGACGGGGCCTCGGGCGAGTCGACGGCGACGCGGACGCCGACGTCGAGATCTTCGAGCGCCGCGAACGCATCGAGGTCGGTCGTGTCGTCGCCCGCGTAGAGCGCGCGGGAGAGGCCGGCGCGCTCGAGCAGTCCGCGCACGGCCGTCCCCTTGTGCACGTCGAGGGGCGGCAGGAGCTCCAAGACCTTGCGCCCGAACCGCGCCTTCAAGCCGGCCGCGACCGCGCGCTCGGCGAGCGCCTCGAGCTCGGCACGCGCGGACCGCTGGTCCTCGACGTCGCGGTAGTGGAAGGACACGGAGACGCCCTTGTCCTCGAACCGGTACGGCACGCCGACGGCGAGCTCGAGCATCCGCTCGTGCCAGATCTCGTCGATCTGCTCGAGCTCGAGGCCGTGCTTTCCCGTGGCCGTGATCCCCGGTACGCCGACGAGCCTGGTCGCGTCGCTCGAGGGCCGTCCGGTGATCGCCGCGACGAGCCCGTAACGCGCCACGAGCGAGCGCAGCACGTCGCGCGTGTCGTCGGGCACGCGCGCGTCCTCCGGGCGCTCGACGATCGGCGCGAGCGTTCCGTCCACGTCGAGCAAGATCGCCGCGCGCGCGGGTTCCGCACGCAGTCGGGCGAGCGCATCCACCGCCGCGGAGGATAGGCGTATCCTTGGTCGAGGGTGGCCGACCTCGAGGAGATCTGGATCCCGCTCGTCGACGAGCCGATCGGCGCGATCGTCGAGCGGTTACAGCGCGAGACCCCCGAGCTCGAGGCGCTGGTCTCGAGCCCCCACCGCGTCTTGGCGTTTCGGACGTTCGCCTACATCCGCGTCGGCATCGCCCTCGGTCAGCTGCTCTTCGACAACGACCTGCCGCCGTACGACGGCTCGGAGGCGTGGGTCGACGCCCTGCTCGCCGAGCCGCGCTACCGCGAGGCGCTGGCCGCCGAGGTCCGGGCCGTCGCCGGGGAGATCGCCGGCGATCCGAAATACGACGACGAGCCCGTCGGCCCGGATGACGAGGCACGCGAGCGGTTCAAGGAGTTCGCGCGCCGCAGGCTCCAGGAAGGCTAGGCCGCAACCCGCGCCACGAAGTACGTGGCGATCATTCCACCCACCGTCAACGCGACGCGGAAACGCGACGGGTGGCTGTGCGCCTCCGGCAGCAGGTCGGTCGCGCCCATGTACAGGAAGAAGCCCGCGTAGACGGCGAGCAGCTGGCCGAGCGTGTGCTCGGACACGGAGATCGCGGCGCCGACGATCGCGCCGAGCAGCGGTGCGACGGCGTCGACGCTGAGCCAGCCGAACGCGCGCCGCGTGTCGCCGCCCTGGCGCAGGATGAAGCCGACGGTGTTGAGCCCGTCCGCGAAGTCGTGCGTGACGACGGCGACGAAGACGAGAACACCGGTCGCGGTGTCGAGGCCGAAGGCGAGGCCGATGCCGAGCCCGTCGAGGAAGCTGTGTGCCGAAAGGCCGGCGGCGCCGAGCACGCCGACCTGGTGATGCGCGCGCGCCTGCTCTTCCTCGTCGCGGTGGTGGAGGACGAGCGCGCGCTCGATCACGAAGAAGCCGAGGAACCCGACTCCGACGAGCGTCGTCACGCGTCGCGCGTCGTGCACGGCGTCGAACGACTCGGGGAGGACGTCGAACAGCGCGACAGCGACGACGATCCCGCCGGTGAGCGCGATCAGCGTGTGCAGCTCGCGTCGCAGTCGCAGCGCGGTCAGGCCGCCGAGCATCGTCGAGACGAGCGTGAGACAACCGGCAGGAATTGCGAGCCAGCTCACGCGCAGCGTGCGCACGTGCCGTAGATCTCGACCTCGTGCGTCTCGTGGCGAAAGCCGTGCTCGCGCTCGAGCTCGGCGGTCGACGGCGCGGCGCAGAGCTCGGTTTCCTCGACCGACCCGCACACGAGGCAGACGAGGTGGTGGTGGTGCCCGGGACGACAGCGGATGTACTCAGCGCGCGTGCTGCCGGGAACCGCGCGCACCGCTCCCTCGCCGCGAAGCAGCTCGAGCGTCCGATACGTCGTCGCCAGGCCGAGCCCGCGCCGGCGCTCGCGTGCGCGCTCGTGCAACTCGACTGCGGTGAACGTCCCGGCGAACGTCTCGAGCGCGGCGACGACGGCGCGGCGTTGAGGTGTGTCGCGCATGGGGGAGACGCTACCTGAGAATGAGTCTCAGTCTCAAATATGCGGTTCGCCGCAGGAAGCCGGTTTCCGCCCCATAATGGGTGGCTCCGTGCTCCGGCGCTCTCCGCTCGCCCTCGCCCTCGTTGCGATCGCGCTCGCCCTCGGTTCCCCGGGGTCGTCTGCGCCTGAACGCAACGTCGCGACCTCGCAGGCCTTCGCGATCAAGATCGTCGTCCCGGGGCAGTCCGGCGCGATCACGGGCTACGTCGCGGCGCCGAAGGACTCGGTCGGCTTCGGCGCAGGCTTCGCGTACCCCCAGGACGGATCCGTGTTGACGAGCGGCGCGGTGACGTCGAGCGCTTCCGCGGATCCCTCGCAGACGTCGACGGCCAGTGCCTCGGCGGGGGTGACGAGCATCTCGCTGTTCGGCGGAGAGGTCACGGTGGAGAAGGTCGACGCCAAGGTGCAGGCGACTGCCGGCACCGCGGGGTCCTCCGGCGACTTCAGTGGGACGGCCGTGACCGGCGTCGCCGGGAGCGCCGTCGCCGGCAACACGCTCGGGAACTGGGGCACCCTTTCGATCTCGAACGGCGCCGGCGGCTCCGCGGACACCGACACGCGGCGGGTGTGGCACGGCAGCGTGACCGCCCTCGCGATCACGCTCACCGCCGAGCACGGCGGCCTTCCGGCCGGCAGCCAGATCCTCGTCGGCTACGCGGAAGCGAACGTGGACGCCGCCGCGGCGCCGCCGCCCACGACCACGCCCGTCCCGACCCCGGCCGGCGGCGGGACCACGACGACGGCGACTCCGAAGGACAAGGTGCCCGCGAAGCCACCCGAGCCGGGCGTCCTGCCGCGGAAGCCGATCGACAAGATCCCGGACGTCCATCCCAAGCTGACGGCCGGCGGCTACGTGTTCCCCGTCTACGGCCCCGTGTCGTACAGCGACACGTACGGCGCCGCGCGCGCAGACGTCGGCTGGCACCACGGAGGCGACATCTTCGCGCCGCTCGGAGCCCCGGTGCTGGCGGTCGCGACAGGGACGGTGTTCTCGGTCGGCTGGAACGACCTCGGCGGGTGGCGCCTGTGGCTTCGCGACCGGCAGGGCAACCAGTTCTACTACGCGCACCTCTCCGCGTACTCGCTGAACGCCGTCAACGGCGCGCACGTGCGCGCAGGCGCCGTGCTCGGGTTCGTCGGCAACACGGGCGACGCGCAGGGAACCCCGTACCACCTCCACTTCGAGATCCACCCGGTCTCGCTGCTGCCGTTCGGCTACGACGGCGTGGTCGATCCGACGCCGTACCTCGATGCCTGGCGGCGCGTGCAGGACATCCGCTTCGCCGCCGCCGCGGGCTGGCTGCCGGCGGCGCAGCGCGGCGTGATCGCCCCGCAACCGGGCGTGATCCTCCTCCAGGTGTCGGACATCTCCAGCGCCAGCGGCCTCGATCCGGGGTCGCTGCAGCGCGCGCTCGCGCCGGTCGCGCGCGAGGGCGACAGCGCGCTCGTGGGTGGGCTGCTGCCGCCCACGAGCGCTGGAACGCCGTCGCTAAGCCGCGGCTGAGCCGCTGCCCGAGTTGCCGGTCGTGCCGGTGCTCGAGCTACCGGAATACGTGAAGTCGTCGTCGCCGCCGAACATCATGTCGGACAGCCACTTGCGTGTCGCCGGACCCGTGACCGGGTTGAAGAGGATGCCGAGCGTGATCCCGGCGAGCAGCAGTGTCGCGTTCCGCCCACCGTGGTCCTTCTTGCCTTGCACCCGCTCCGACGCCTCGCGAAGCTCGTCGATGGCGTCCCGTAGCCGCTCCTGGATCTCCTTGTCCGTAGCGACTCGTGCGGCGATCGTCGTCACGCCACGGTTTCCGATCAACTCGTCGTAGACCTCGCGCGCAGCCTGAAACGCCGCCTTCACGTTGTCGCGCAGATCCTCGTCGCGGATCGCGCGCTCCACGTACGGCTTGACGTTGCCTGCCGCGTCGGAGACCTTGTCTCTCGTCTTGGCCATGCTGCAAATGTCCTTTCCCTCGTTGGCCAGCCGCTCATTCCCTCGCTGCCGAGCATGCAAACAGACGCTCGGGGCGACGGCTGCGGTTGCGGCGATTGTCGCAGGCTGCGGTGGGTCGGCGGCGGACTACCGGCTCGTGGAGGGGAACGGCTACTCGTTCGAGGCACCGGTGGGCTGGACGCTGGTGCGGACGCCCCGAACGCTCGGGATGCGGCACGGAAGCGTCGATCTCGTCCAGGTGACGCGCCTGCCGCTCGTCCGCGCGTACACCCCGGCGCTCTTCGACCGCGTGGTGCCCGAGCTCGATCGCGTCGCGCGCGAC